>ERZ507075.474-NODE-474-length-20406-cov-4.21321_pt1 | contig 20406 bp, 20 predicted proteins | sample MGYA00512863_ERZ507075 | MGnify/ENA metagenome assembly ERZ507075 | reverse complement strand
GGTTGGTCCGTACTCATCATAGACCACCACAGCGCCCGCTTTCTCCGTATTCCCGTCAAAAACATCCGCGAAGCTTCTTCCGGGAAGCCCGTCCGGCAGCTGCCTTCTGATGCCAACCATATCTAAAAGCGTCTGGAAGAAATCATACTGGCTGCACATTCTGCGGCAGACTACCCCTGATGGATAATGGCCGGGCCAGGAGACGAGGAACGGAACCTTTACAGCCGTATCGTACATATTAAAGGGAAAGGTGCCGTTGCCTTTTCCCCAAATCCCATGATGCCCCATGTTCATGCCGTTGTCCGCCATAAACATGACGATGGTATCCTCCGCAATTCCCAGCGCCTCCAGCTTATCAAGCAGCCGTCCCACATCCGCGTCCATAGCCGTTATGGCGGCATAATATCCACGCAGCAGGGATTTTCGCACTTCTCCCGTCCCGGAGGGCGCGCTGGGGATCTGATTGGGATGTACCGGCAGATCCGGCGTGGCGGTAAAGCCGCAGTCCCTGTACATCTCAATGTATTCACCGGGATGCTGATCCTCCTCCCAGGGAGAATGCGGCGCCGTGTAATGCACGCTCAGATAGAAGGGATTGTCCTGCGTCCTGAATTCTTCCAGATAAGACAGCGCTTTGTCAGTAATCACATTGGTAATATATCTGTTTTCAAAGCTGATTTCACCATTTTCCACAATATCCGCCTTATTGTAGTAACAGCCGCCTCTGCCGATGGTAAACCATTTATCAAACCCGTGCTGAGGCGTCATGCTGTCGCCCAGATGCCATTTCCCGGAAAGGGCGCAGGTATATCCGTTTTCCTTAAGCACATCCGTATAGGTCAGCATCCCCTCCAGATATTGGATGGGCTTTTCCTCACAAAGATAATAAGGATCCTCCCTGATTTCCTTCTTCAGGCCGTCCCGATCCAGATTGCCGGAGCGGATCCAGTCCTGTACGCCGTGCGCGGAAGGAATTCTCCCTGTCAGCAGGCTGGCCCGGGCAGGAGAGCAGACCGGGGAAGCGCAGAAGAAGTTTTCAAACCGATACCCCTGTGAAGCTATCCGATCCAGGTTGGGCGTATGGATGTCAGTATTTCCTGCGCAGCGCATGGCCCAGGCGCCCTGATCGTCCGTAAGAATAAAAAGAATGTTTGGTTTTTCCTGTTTCATTTTCTGTCGTTCCTTTCTTTCGGAATATTTTAAAATAACAGCAGACAGGAAGCGTCCGCTCCCTGCCTGCCATACATGTATGATTGAAAAATGGAAAGCTTATTTGCCAAGCTGTGTCGCTATTTCCTGCAACAGTGTTTCTGTGCCGTTATCCTCCAGGGCTTTCAGGAATTTGGGAATATTTTCTTCCGGATCCACCATACCGGATTCCAGAGCCTTGGCATACTCCTCAACTGTGCTCGTAAGAGCGGCAATTTCAGATTCCACAGGTGCATTGTCAAAGGTAAAGCCGTTATGAGGAGCAGTGACAGCCGAGTCGTTATATTCCATGAACATATCCATAATGTTTTCAGGATAGGAGATATCCCATTTCTGGTTAAACGGTGTGCCGAACTGCCAGCCGTAGGTGTAATCATAGCCATTATCCGCAGGATCAAGGGTTCCGCCCATGGTTCTGTCAACCTGATTGTCGCCAACTGCAGTATAATGCTCGCCTTCAATTCCGTGACGGATTAAGGTTCCCACATACTGGTCGGTATTGAGCAGATTAATGAATTCCAGCGCTTTTTCAGGATATTTGGAAGCGGAAGAGATGGCAAGCAGTCCGCCCATGGCATTTCTGGTTTCAAACAAAGGCTTCATCAGCGGAACAAAGGTTACGCCGTGTCCGGTTTTTGCTGCTTCTGATTCTGCGGCTCCCGGAGCATAGGAGATAACATAGGAGAACAGATTGCCGTTTTTGAAATCATTGTCTCTGTTAGCAGTGTCGGTATCGTAGTTTACAGGGTCTTTGGAAAGATAACCGTCATTATACCAGCCCCGCACCAGCTTACAGTAATCCATATATTCCTGGCTTGCATACTGATTAAAGATTTCATCCTCACCCTGGAAATTGCCGAATTCCTTTACGGGAGATGCGCCGGGCAGCTTGGGATCCCCTGTCAGACTTTCAAAAGGAGTGGTCAGGCTAAAGCTCAGGCCGCTGACGCCGATTACGTTCTTGCCTGCTGCCGCAGATTTTTCATGAACGGTCTTCAGTACTTCCGTATAATCCTCCATGGTTTTAACAGTGCTTAAATCAATCCCATATTCGTCAGCCATATCGGAATTTACGAAGAAGCCTGACTGCCAGCCCATTTCCTTATAGGAAGGCACTCCGAAGATTTTACCATCCACTGAAGCCGCCTGCCAGAGGGATTCCGGAATAAATTCATAAGTTTCCTTTGCATATTCCGGAAGGAGGGAGGAGATATCCATGAAGGCATCCTTTGCTGCAAACTGCAGATAGTTCGTGGTCCAGTTCGCAGTAAAGCAGATATCGAAATAATCACCGGAATTGATCAGTGTGGGCATTTTTTCTTTGTAGTCCGGATTGGCAATAACCGTATAATCGATTTCCACTCCGATTTTATCCCTGGTATACTCGTTCAGCTTTTCAATGACCTTATCTGTATCAGGAGCCACCGGATTGATGGACATATACCATTTCAGGGTGACGATCTCATCAGAAGAGGTCTCCTTTGACGCCGTGGTTTCCGCAGCCGTATCCGCTGCAGTGCTTTCAACAGATGCTTTCTCTCCGGCGGGTTCGCTGGATGCCGCAGGCGCAGGGCTGCTGCCACAGCCAGCCAGAAGAGCGGCAGCCAGAACAACGGAAAGACCTGTACTTAACAGTTTTTTCATTTTCATACTCATTTCCTCCATTTATCATAGTTTTTTGCAGTACCTTTATTTATAAAATGCATGAAGCATTCCATAAAACAGAATAGTTTTGCCATATCAGCCTTTTACGCCGCCGATAGTAAGTCCTTTGACGAAGTATTTCTGGAAAAAGGGATAGGCCAGCATTACCGGAAGAACCACCAGCACCGTCAGCGCCATACGTCCGCTGTCTGTAGGCGCGTTCTTTGCCATTTCCGCATATTCCAGGGCATTGGCAGAGGACTGGGTAAGAGCCTCCAGGCTGTTCTGCATACTCTGAAGCAGCGTTTGAATAGGGTATTTCTTTGTTTCAAAAATATAAAGCATACCCAGGAACCAGTCGTTCCAGTAGGCGATTACAGTAAACAGCCCTATGGTTGCGATGCCCGGCTTGGAAAGCGGCAGCACCACCCGGAGAAACGTTTTGAATTCCCCGGCCCCGTCAATATGGGCCGCTTCTATAATTTCCATAGGAATGCTCTTAAAAAATGTACGCAGCACAATCACATAAAAGGCATTCAGCGACATGGGAAAAATCAGCGCCCACACCGAATCCCGGAGTCCCAGCAGCTGAGTGTTCACCATATAGCTGGGAACCAGCCCCCCGTTGAAAAGCATGGTGAAAAGCAGCAGAAACGTAAGTATTTTACCATAACGGTAATCCGGGCGGGAGAGCACATAAGAAAGCATCGTGGTCACAGCCAGGCTGAACAGCGTTCCAACAATCGTCACAAATATGGTAATTCCATAAGAACGGATAATCTGATCCCCCAGACGCAGGAAAAAGCGATAGGCGTTCAGGCTCAGCTGCGTAGGGAAAAAAGAGTAGCCATTCTGGAAAATACTCTGTTCACTGCTGAAGGAGACTACCACAACCAGAAGCACCGGAAGCACACACAGCAGGGCAAATACCGACAGAATGCAAAGCATCATCACATTGGCCTTTTTGCTGATAGCGTTGATTCTTTTTTCTTTATGATTTATAACCGATGATTTTGACATATCTGGCCTCCTTAAAATAATGCGCTGTCCTTGTCAATCTTACGGACAACGAAGTTCGAAGAAAGCACAAGCACGAAACCGATAAGAGACTGGTACAGGTTAGCCGCAGCAGCCATTCCGATATTCCCGTTTTCCTTCAGGGAACGGTATACATAGGTATCGATAACATTTGTCACCGGGAATAAGGGTCCTGAATTTCTTGGCAGCTGGTAGAACAAACCGAAATCCGCATAAAAAATCTTGCCGATTGCCAGAATCGTCAGAACAATCATCATACTTTTCAGTGAGGGCAGCGTGATATATTTAATCTGCTGCCATTTCGTCGCCCCGTCCATCAGCGCCGCTTCATAATAGTCATTGGAAATTCCCACAATAGAACCCAGATACATGACCGTGGAATACCCAAGCGTCTTCCATATCTGGAAAACAATCAGGATAACAGGCCATGCCGATTTCTGGGAATACCAGGTGACATCCAGCCCGAAGGTCCGGTTGATAAAACCGTTGTCCACACTCAGGAAAGAATAAGCGATAAAGGAAACCACAACCCAGGACAGGAAATAGGGAGCCATAAACACTGTCTGGAATACCTTCGCCGTTTTCTTCTGATGCAGTTCATTGAGTACAATCGCCATTGTCACGGCCAGCACCAGATCCAGCACAATGAACAGCAGATTATAACCCAGTGTATTTCTTGTAATTATCCAGGCATCCTTCGTCTTAAAAAGATATTCAAAATTCTTCAGCCCGTTCCAGGCGCTTCCGAAAATCCCGTCCCGGATGTTATATTTCTTAAATGCCAGGATAATTCCGGATAAAGGAAGATATTTAAATAATACCATAAGTGCCACCCCGGGCAGCGCCATCAAAGTCAATGGCAGATTCTTCTTAAAATAGAACCATCGGCTCTTCTTATTCACATTCATTACCAACTGGCCTCCTTATTTCACTTCGCCTTCCATATCTTAATTTTAAAGGAAACCCAGGCCCGCCACAACGCGACTTTTTTTATGGGGAGTGGAGTTTTTTCAAAGATGCATGGCTGATGCCTTACGAAAAAACTCCGTCATAAGCCTGTCACCATAATTATCAGTAGAACTCCCGGATTCTCTCAAACCATACCCCTGCCGGATCTTCTGTTTCCTTCATAAACTCACTCATCCGATCCATCAGGCAACGCTTTATGCCTTCGTATTCCTTCTCATAACACACATTTTTGAGCATCCAGGGATCCTTGCCTAAATCATATAATTCTCCCCGTTCATTCTCATTAAAAGTAAACTGATATTCCAAATTCCTTACCATGCGCTGCCGCGCCGTATAAAAATGGTAGTGATACTCCCCATAAATATACTTCCGGCCATTATCCGGCACTTCTCCAAGCATCAGGGGCACAAGGCTTTCTCCGTCCACTTTTTTGGGAGGCCTCATGCCGGCAAGTTCAAGAATGCTTGGCATCAGTTCCTGCAGCAGCACCAGGCTCTCATTATCTTTAGTCCCAAGTCCCTTCACTACCAAAGGGATCCTGTAGATTTCATCAAACGTAAAAGCGCCCTTTTCAATCAGCCGGTGCGCGCCCATGCAATCCCCATGATCCGCGCTGTATATAATTATCGTATCCTCATACAGTCCGCATTCCTTCAGTTTCTCAACTATCATTCCCACACAGTCATCTATCAGCGTACAATGCCCGAAATATCTGGCGGCAATCTCCTGGAACCCCTTCCAGCCATAATCTGATAGACCCCACATCTTCTCCGTCAGATAATATCCATACGGCTTATCATGGAAATCCTCGCAATAGCTGGGATGTTCCGGTATATCCTCCGGCCGGTACATGGAATAGTAGGGTTCCGGTACAATGCTCGGACTGTGCGGCCCCCAGAAATTACTCCAGATAAAGAAAGGCTGATCCTTATCCCTTGCCTTTTCGATCAGCCGGTTGGTTTCCTGCGCCACAAAATACTCTATTGTGCTCTCCACAGGCCCCTCGTGCCTGCAAAACATCTCCTGAATCTGAAGCGCCGGATTATTTCCCATAAACCCATGCGATACATCCACACCCTCAAACCCTTTTTCCTTCAGATACTCTGCATAATAATTGGGTGTATTCACCGGCGGAATATCAAATTTCAGGCTGGGAAATACCCTGCTTCCGGGAAACCCATAGCCCATAAAGGGAAGATTATCCTCAAAACCGCATTCCGCCGGTGTTTTCACCGGTGATACATGCCACTTTCCCACATAACCGCAATAGTACCCGGCAGAAGCCATACAATCCCCCAAAAGCGGCACGCCTTCCTTAATATCCGTATAATTATCTATCACTCCATGCCGGTGCGCATACAGCCCGGTCATCACACTGGCTCTGGAAGGTGCACAGATAGCAGAAGTACAGAACGCATTACGGAACTTCATTCCTTCCTCCGCAAGCCTGTCAATATGCGGAGTCCTGCAGATACAGTCCATCCCATAAGCACTTACCGTATCCAGTCTCTGCTGATCCGACAAAAGCAACAGAATATTTTTTCTTTTTCCCATTCCCCAAAACCTCCTTTTCGGTATGCTTCCATTGTAGAAAAACGCGCTGGCCCCTACAATCAGATTCTTTTTAGAAAAGGTGTATTTTTTTCGATTCTCCTGTTAATCAATTGCACATCCCTCTTACCGGCTTTATAATAAATTCATCACCTGAAAAGGAGGTGTTCCCCAATGCTGAAAATACTTTTGGTAGACGATGAAAAATACGCTATAGAAGGCCTCATATCCATGCTGGACTGGAACCGCTTCCAGGGTGAACTGACAGGCACGGCCTCTTCGGGAGAGGAAGCCGTCGCGCTCATGGAAACACTGATTCCGGATGTGATCATATCCGATATAAAAATGGGCGGCATGAACGGCATCGAGCTGGCCCGTATTGTCCATGAGAAAAATGAAAACATACAGATGATACTTCTTACCGCTCACGGTGAATTTGAGTTTGCCAGACAGGCCATCCAATATGGGGTAATTGATTACATACTCAAACCCATCACACGGGAAAAAATAGGGCAGCTCAATGATCTTCTTGCCCGTAAGCAGGAACAGCTTCTTCTCCAGCGCAAATCCTACCTTACAGTTTGGGATGATTCCTTAAAGCAACAGCTCCTGGAGGCGCTGAAAACCAATGATCGCGGTATATTGGATGAATTTTTCCAGTCGGCGCTATTTGCCGAGCTGATGAATGGGAATGACTGCAATCCCGTAGGCATCCAGCTTATCAATTATTTATACGCCTATCTGAATGACATGAATCTGGAGCAGCAGGCAATTTCCTATTCCAGGAATGAAACCATGGAAACTTTCCTGGATATGACCAGCCGCCAGGAAAAAATGGACTATATTATCACGAAATACTATGATCTGCTGACCAGCGTTTCCCAGCAGAAGAGCGCCCATACGGAGGCAATAGCCGCCTATGCCTTCCGTTATATCGGAGAGCATTACTGTGAACCGGATTTTAACCTGTCCGGCCTGTCCTATGCCATGCATGTATCCCTGTCCCACCTGAGCACTGTTTTCAAGCAGACGACGGGGAACAATCTGATCAGTTATGTTACCGAACTGCGTCTGGAAAAGGCCAGGGAGCTTCTTTCCGATATGCAGTATTCCATCTCAGAGGTAGCCGCACTTTCCGGCTACAGTGACGCCAAATACTTCGCCAAGCTGTTTAAAAAGAAAATGGGGAGCACCCCCAGCGAATACAGAAATCTGATTATACAGGGAGGTATTGATGGGAATTAGGAAAAAAATTTTCTATATCACTGCAGCCGTCATGCTATCCGTCCTGCTTGTTTCCTATGGGGTTATGTATCTGTACTTTTATCACGTTATGTTTGAGGAAACCGTAATCAGGCAGCGGGCCAGTGTGGAGCTGAACCGCCAGATGGCCGATAACTTTGTACAGTCCGTCTATCACACTGCCGTGCAGCTGGTCAGTGACAAGGCGTTGGGCGGTTATCTGAGCAATCCATGCACGGATCCTCTGGAAACAATACAGATGCGGGAGGCCGTCAAGACCCAGTTTGCGCATTACGCCACGCACCAGGTAATTGACAGCACCTATTATTACCGAAGTACCCTTTTTCTCTCTGACCTCCTCCCGATTGCGAAGACCTTTGAAAGCTATACCCTTGACAATAATCCCTATGCTGCCTCAAATGTGGTCTTTTCCGATACCAATGTACAGGAGGAGGAATGGTACAGGGAAACCGTAAAGCGTACCGTTCATGTATTTACGAATGAGTCTACAGATGAATTCTGCATTGCCCGAAAAATTATCAACACCTACTACATTGGTCCTTATGATTCCAACGGCACCGCAGTGATGGTGGTAAGCGTAGCGAAAAACCAGCTGGAAAACGTATTTTCCAGTATTCCTGTGACGGCCGGAAGCGGTTATGCCATTCTGGACGATGATGGGAAAAACCTGTACTGCAGCAGCACAGGCATCGGCTGCAACGTTTATGAATATGCCTGGCAGGCCTCCGGCTGCAGGGAACAGGATGAGTTTACCTTAAGCCTGGACGGGGAAAAATACCTGGCCAGCAACTGCCAGGCCCAGTATGGCATACATCTGCTTTTTCTTACTCCAAACAGCGATATCACCGCCAGCGTAAAGCCCCTGATGGCTACCTACAGCCTGATTTTCGCAGGAATTTCCCTGGTTCTCCTGCTTGCCATTTACATCCTCACCGGTCGCTTAAGCCGCCCTCTGATCCGTCTTTCCGCCGCAATCGGAGAGGTGCGCGACACCAGGAATTATGATAAGGAAAAGCTGCACGTATCCAATGAAAAGGAGCTTGTCATACTGGAAAAAAGCTTCGGCCAGCTCATTGACAATGTCAACCGGCTGATTGAAGACATCCGCATTCAGGATGAAAAGGAAAAACGGTCACAGCTGCGCGCCCTGCAGGCCCAAATCAACCCTCATTTTATTTTTAATGCGATGGATATGGTGAACTGGCTTGCTTTATCCCGAAACTGTGATGATATCGCCAGTATCGTTTCCTCCATCGCCAATATGATGCGCTACAGCATCACCAATGCGGACGGCATGGTTGCCATTTCCCAGGAAATCGCCAATATCCGGGAATTTATCTCCGTTTACCAGCTGCGCCATAACAACCGGCTGCACCTGGATACTTCCGTTGACAACGAGGATATCAGCATTCCCAAATTTACCCTGCAGCCGCTTGTGGAAAATTCCGTGCGCCATGCCAAAACGGTGGATGGGGAGGATCTGTGCATTGACATACACGCCTGGAAGGAAGGCCGTACGGCGCTGATAGAGGTCCATGACAATGGCAGAGGCTGTGACGCACAGGAACTGAACCGCCACATACGTTATGAAAAAACAACGCTGCAGGTTTCCAGCGGCTTTGGCATCCGTAATGTAAATGAACGGATCGCGCTCTGGTATCACGGAGGAAGCGGCCTGATTTTCCGGAATGAGGAGGATGGGAGCCTGACAGTACGCATTATACTGGATATCACACAGGAAAAAGAAAATCCTGACAAAAGCAGTTTGCCCGGGGAAACGGGCGGAAAGGCAGAAAAATGAAAAAAGAAATTGTAACCAACGGCGTGCATACCTACACAGCCGCTGAGCAGTATGTGCCTCCGAAGGAGCCTGAAGTACAGGCGCATGTAAAATGGTTTATGGGTCTGAAGCTGGGCTTTATGATGCACTGGGCGCCGGGCTGCCAGCTGGGAACCCTGGAATCCTGGCCCCTGTCGGACGGCGATGCTTCCTGGTCACAGGTGGATGTGGACTGGACCGATATTGAAACCTTCAAGCAGCAGTATATCAATGCCAACAAAACCTTCAATCCTGTAAAATTCCGTCCGGATAAATGGGCACAGCTGGCTGAGGAATGCGGTTTCAAATACCTTCTTTTCACCACCAAGCACCATGACGGCTTCTGTATGTTTGATACCGCGACTACCGATTATAAGATTACCGCTCCTTCCTGTCCCTTCCATACAAGTCCTTATGCCAATATCACGCGCAGCCTGTATGAAGAATTCAGGAAAAGGGGAATGGCCATTTCCGTTTATTTTTCCAAACCCGACTGGCACTGTGATGATTACTGGCATCGTGATTTCGGAACAGCGCCCACAAGAAATGTGAACTATTCCATTCAGGAATACCCGCAGCTGTGGGACCGCTTTGTATCCTATACACACAGGCAGCTGGAGGAGCTTGGCAACGATTATGGAAAAATTGACTGTCTCTGGCTGGACGGAGGCTGGGTTAACAAGGATAACCTTAATCAGGATATCCGCCTGGGGGAAATCGTGGAGAAGCTTAGAAAAGGCCCGCAACCTCACCTCATTGTCTGTGACAGGACGGTGGGCGGAGAATACGAAAACATTGTAACCCCTGAAAAACAGGTGCCGGAGGAGCCGCTTTTTATCCCCTGGGAAACCTGCACCACAGTAGGAGAGAAATTCTCCTTTCATTATACAGATCACTTCAAATCCGGCAGGCAGCTTGTCCATCTTCTTTTGGACATCGTCTCCAAAGGCGGCAACCTGGCCCTGAACCTGGCTCCGCAACCGGACGGCGAACTTCCTGCCGGGGCTGTGGCTTCACTGCGCGATATGGGCAGATGGCTCAGGATGCATGGAGAGGGCATTTATGAAACCGATATTATCAAACCCTATTTTGAAAGAAATGTGAAATACACTGCCAAAAATAATATCCGATATGCTTTTTATCTCTACGATGACTGCGTCCGTCTGCCCCTGCGCGTATACCTTACTGCCACTGAAGACATAAAGAGTGTCAGGCTGATGAGAACCGGCCAGGAAATTCCTTTTAAAAAACAAGGCAGCCAGCTCCTCCTGGATACTACAGACGTAGACAGAAACTCTGCCTTTTATGCAGACTGCTTTATCCTGGAAGCTATGCCGTAATATAACAAAAATGACAGCTGCAAATAAGTAATGTATCAAACTCCCAACATAAATACATTCTCCCGGAAGCATACTAAGCTTGTCGGAGGATGTATTTTTTTGTGGTAAAAAGACCCTTTTTTACTTAAAAAAAATACAGATTCCGGCGGCATGAAGCTACGAACTCCATGTCATTTTATGCAACAGAAAGGAGTTTTACAATGGATAAAAACGGTAACCAGCTTGCTATTGCAAGCATTCCCTGCCAGAAGTGGAAATCAGTCTATGAACCTGCGGCGGCATTGAGAAAAGGAACCATTTTCCCGGAGCTGAACCTGCCATTTTTTATGGCTGACGACACAGAGGAAATCCCCGCGGGCCAGGGGTTTGACAACGGCGCTGAAGAAAAAAGTACGCAACAGGAGGAAAGAGAACAGCTGCTTTCCAAAATTGACGAAGCCGGCTTTGTGGTAAATGACCTGACACTGTATCTGGATACCCACGAAGAAGATGAGGAAGCCCTCCGCATGTTTGAGGAATATTCCAACCGTAAAGTGCAGCTGACAAAAGAATTCGCGCAGAAATTTTACCCGCTTTCCGAAGCAGCCATGGTCCTTTGCGGCAAGGAAATGAAAAAATTCAGCTGGACAGACGGTCCGGCCCCCTGGGAAGGAGCGTGTGTATAAATGTGGGCATATGAAAAAAGACTGCAGTACCCCGTAAAAATTACCAAAACCTGTCCGAAAACAGCACAGCTGATCATCAGCCAGTACGGAGGGCCGGACGGTGAGCTGTCCGCCTCCATGCGTTACCTGGCGCAGCGTTATTCCATGCCGGTAAAGGAAGTGGGCGGCCTTCTTACAGATATTGGTACAGAAGAGCTTGCGCATATGGAAATCATCTGCGCCATGGTTTACCAGCTGACGAAGCACCTGACTGTAGAGCAGGCACAGGAAGCCGGCTTTGACGCATATTATATCGATCACACCGCGGCCCTTTGGCCCCAGGCCGCCGCAGGCGTCCCCTTTACAGCACTTGAGTTTCAGTCCAAGGGCGATGCCATTGCGGACCTTACAGAAGACCTGGCGGCAGAACAGAAGGCCAGGACCGTTTATGACAACCTGCTGCGCATGATTACCGATCCGGAAGTCAGGGAACCTCTGAAATTCCTGCGTACCAGGGAAATCGTCCATTTCCAGAGATTCGGTGAAGCGCTGGAAAAAACAAAGGATAAACTGGATCCCAAAAACTTTTATTATTTCAATCCTGAATTTGATAAAGAAATGAAGGATAAGAGCAAATTTAAGCTTTAACCCTCGCACCATATCCGGGAAAGGGGCCGCCTGCAGCGTTCATCTGATGCTTGCAGGCGGTCCCTTTTTCAGCAGCCGAAGACGCCGCCTTTATCCTGCCAGACAGCCTGTACGGGACCACTTGGAGCATGAAATTACTTGGATTATGGAACCACTACAATTATGGATCCGCCTCGATAGACGGGCTTACCGGTTTATGATAAAATATTGACAAACAGTGAAACAGGAGGAGCATTACATGAATATGGATTTTGTAAATTTAACACCGGAAAACCTTGCCAACGAGCATTTATGCTGTATCATCCGCAGTAAAAAGCCGCACCAGGGGGTGGAGGCAAAACGGCAATGGCTTTCGGATCGGCTGGCGGAGGGCCATGTATTCAGAAAATTGAATGAAAAGGCCACGGTTTTTATTGAATATGCCCCTCTTGAAACTGCCTGGGTACCCATTATCGGTGACAATTATTATTACCTGTATTGCCTGTGGGTATCCGGCAGCTGCAAAGGGAAAGGGTATGGGAAAGCCCTGATGGAATATTGTATTGCAGATGCCAGGGAAAAGGGAAAATCCGGCATTTGTATGCTGGGGGCCAAAAAACAAAAGGGCTGGCTTTCCGATCAGGCGTTTGCGAAAAAATATGGCTTTAAGGTGGCTGACACCACCGAAAACGGATATGAACTGCTTGCCCTTTCCTTTGATGGAACCATGCCGGAATTCACTCCCAGAGCCAAAAGCTCCAGCATCGAAAATAAAGAGCTGACAATCTTTTATGATATGCAATGCCCATTTATACCGCAGTATATCGAAAGGATAGGAGATTACTGTGAAACAAATCATATCCCTGTTTCTTTCATCCGGGTGGACTCACTCCGGAAAGCAAAGGACCTGCCCTGTGTATTTAATAACTGGGGCATTTTTTACAATGGGATTTTTGAGACAGTGAACCTGACAGATGCTGCCGGCATACAGAGAATACTTAAAAAAAATGCCTGAGCAGCTTTATTCAATTTAAAACAGCGATATAGTTAACATAATTTATTTATGTAACCTTAATACAATCTTATAAGGATATGAAGTTAACATAATATATTTATGTTAACTTCATACAAAATGACAAAATTAGGATCCGGCAGACTGACATGCAATTCTTTATCAGGGGAATACTAATCTCAGATAAAATTCACCCCAGCATTCCACATTGGAGAAAATTCATGAAAAGTAAAAAGCCCGGTCTGTTATATGTCCTGTTCAGCTTCAGCACCGCCTGCGCCATGCTTTATCTGTTGGGAGCCCATGCGCTGAGAAAAAGTCTGTTGTATTTTCGCGTTATCTATTGAAAACCGCGTCTTTTTCTGTGCGTGTTCAAAGCTTCGTCAGCTGGCTGTATAAATCATATTCCGCGTCATGCAGCGCCCTGATTTCTTCAGATATATGGAGCAGGAGACTGCTATGCCCATCTTCAGACACCTCCCACAGTTCATCTGCCACAATATCCCACTCCTCTGCAATTTCAAAGAAGCGTGAGCCAATCGTCCGGATATGGCTGTTATCAAGCAGTTCTGCCGCCTCAAGCAAAAATCCGCCGTACATTTTTCTGAAAATCCCGCCGCCGGTCCCCCCATCCGCACTTATCTGAAAATAGTTGGTTATTGCCGCCGTCCGCAGCTTTGCCACATCGAAGGAACCCCATTTTATAATTTCCTTCCCAAATTTTTCAATACCGCAGATTCCCTTCAGCCTGGCCTGGGGATTTAACATTTTATCACACACTGCCATGATAGCCTGACGAATTCCTGCATTATCCGCATTTTTAAAATTACTGAAATCAAACATGATATACTTATTATTCGCAGGAAAAGGCCGGAAGGCACTGGAACGGGCCAGTTCCATCTGTTCATAGCTCACCATATGATAATTTTCAGCAATCATTCCCCCGGGAGTCCTGACCGGGAAGTCCGGGTTATCACGATCACTGACGTAAAAGCAGCCCTGTTCGTCATCATAGCCGAACAATACAACAGCATGGCCGCCGAAATGGCTGTCCGGATCCAAGGACATATACGGAAGATATGGCATATCCGCATATATAAGTACCGGCTGGTTGCCATCAATCATTTTCCTGGCCGCTTCAAAGCTCTTGTTGTTATCGCGTCCTTTCCTGAATTTCATCCCCACCCCAAGGCGTTTTGATAATATCCCCTCAAATTCCATTATTTTCGAACGCCCCGATACCATCGGCGAATGGGCCATATTTATGTATGCAAAGTCAAGGCCTTCACCAAGCCCGAACAGCATTTCCTCCGATAAGGGATGCCCATAGAAATTAAAGATTTGTTTCATTGCGTTGGTGATGCAGTGCATGCCGCCTGCAGGCTGAAAATTATCCACTGTTTTTTTCATTCCTGTTCCCGCTTTCTGTAATGAATACCGGCATTTATTTCCAGATCAGCCGTCTTGATTTTGGTTGCTGAATACAGCATAACGCCTCCTCTGCGGGGGAAGGTCAAGGGGCATTTGGTTTATCAGGTGTACATTGACGCAGGCCGGCCCTCATTATATAATCAGGTTGAAAAACAGGAAAATGGCCGAGGTTATGGGAGGGATAAGGATGGATTTTTATAAAAGACTGGCGCTGGTTGGTTCACAGATTCCCTGTGGGAAAGTGGCTACCTATGGGCAGCTGGCGCTTTTATGCGGCCGGCCGCGCAATTCCAGACAGGTAGGCTACGCCCTGAACAGAGGGCTTGCCGGTGATCTTCCGGCGCACCGCATTGTTAATTCCCAGGGGATTCTTTCCGGTTCCCCTGCCTTCGATACACCGGATATGCAGCGGCTTCTATTGGAAAAGGAAGGTGTCCCGGTAAAGGATAACAGAGTGGATTTGAAAAAATATGCCTGGGACAATACCATGGAGGATGCGCTTTATTTGAAAACATGCTTTGAAGAACAGGGAATATAAAAAAGTATGCCCGGCGCAGGAAAAAGCATCCGCATATATAAGTACCGGCTGGTTGTCTGGCATTTCCTGCGCCGGCATATTATTTTACCCCAGATGAATTGCGCCCTGACTGCGGATTGTGATGGGAAAAACATTGTCACATCCCGCATAAGCGGAAATATATTCCCTGTATACATCGGCAGCTTCCCGGGGAAGGATGCACATGATGACACCGGCAAAGCCTCCTCCATGTACCCGGCAGGCCCCTTTTCCGATTTTGGCCAGAAACAGCTCTGTAAGAGCGAGCATTACGCTCACGCTTTGCTCTGCCGGCTCAGAAGGGACACAGCAATTCTGAAGATATTTCCAGGAAGAATTGCCTGACTGGCTGACAAGAGAAAGGAAAACGGGAATATTGCTTTGACCAAGCGCTTCCCTGGCGTCGTCAACCCGTCTGTTTTCTTCAAAAAAATGGATGGCTCGCAGCAGGCTGCGGTCACCGCAGGTTTGCCGGATAGCCGGCGCTTCTATCAGGAGCGATTCCAGGCTGGTATCAGACAGCTGCTGTTTTCCTAGACAGGAAGCTGCCTTTTTCATCTCCGAAGGGATTTCTGAGTATTCCCGGCTCAGGTTTCCGTGGCCTTTTCCGGTATTTACCAGGATGATTTGATAGCCCTCCTGTTCCAGCGGGAGAGTGAGTTTTTCCACCACCGGATTCTCCTTATCTGAAAAATCAAGGAAGACCGCTCCGCCCACCGCACAAGTCAGCTGATCCATCAGCCCGGACTGCTTTTTCCAGTAATGATGCTCCGCATACTGCCCGATTTTTGCATAGTCAAGGCAGGACATACGGCCTTCATTGAAGAAATGATTGATAATAGCGCAAATCAGCATTTCAAAGGAAGCGGAAGAGCTGACGCCGGCCGCGCTGATCACCTCGGTGGAAATACAGGCATAAAAGCCTTCTACCTTAAAACCAAGGGTACGGCACCCCCGGAAAATACCCGCCAGCAGGGAAAGGGTTCCGTCCCCCTCCGGTACTGCATCCAGATGTTCCAAATCTAAAACAAAGGGCTGTGAAAAGCCCTGGCTTCGCACAATGACACATTCGGAATGATTCGGCCAGGCAGCGGCAATGGTATCCATCCCAATACTGGCCGCAAGCACCTTGCCTCCATTATGATCCGTATGGTTCCCTATTATTTCCGTTCTTCCCGGAGCAGTAAAATATTCGGCTCCCTCCGCATTAAATTCTGTTTTCAGCTGCCGTTCAAGCACGGTGAAGCGGGCAAGGCTCCGGGTTTCTTCGCCATAAACAGCATAGAGCATTTCCTTTAGGCTTTCCTTTGATTTACACATTTTTTTCTTTCCTTTCCGTTTTTATCCGGGCGCCCTTTACAGTTATTATTATAGCGGTTTTAGTTATGTACTCCTTAAAAATTCTGCGCATTATAAGGAATATATTGCTCAGAAGGTAAAATAGTAATTGCATTGCCAGTCTGATAATGCTATCCTTCTTATAAGAAGGTTGTAAGCAGGGAATGAGGGCGGATTGCAGAAGGATCAGTTCCTTGCACGGACAGGAGAGCAGATGGACAGGCAGGAAGAAAAAACACAGATAATCACCAACCCCTCCGGCCGGGAATTAAAGGAGCACGGAAGCTATCGATTTCCTTTCCTGGTCAGCAGGGAAAGACTTTCCCGCTATGAGACAGGCTCTTTTCTCTGGCACTGGCATACGGAAATTGAATTTACGCTGGTAACGGACGGATGCATGATTTATCAGATAAATGACAGCAGCATCAGCCTGAATGAAGGAGACGCCCTGTTCGGCAATTCAGGAACGCTCCATTCGGCGCACAGAGCGGATGAAGGAGACTGCCGCTACATTTCCATTACCTTTTCTCCCAGGCTGCTCTATGGCTATGAAGGCAGCCTGCTCCAGGAAAAGTATGTGGAACCTCTGATCCATAATTCCGGCCTGGCTTTTCTGCATTTTCACGGCAAAGATTTTTTTCACGGCAAAGAAAATTATTATGGCAAAGAAAGCTTTAACAGCGAAGAGAGCTGGCATGGGGCGGTAATAGAAGGCCTCCGGCATATTACCGCCGTATATGAAGAAAAGAAGCCATTATATGAACTGCGCCTGCAGGAGGAGTTGCTTCACATCTGGAGACTGATGCTGGAGCACTGCTGTCTGGACAAAGCCTGTAACAGTAACGGAAGGGATGAAAAAAATTATGAAAGAATCCGCAGAATGATTACCTTCATCCAGGAAAATTACCAGCAGAAGCTGGAGCTGGATGATATCGCCCGGCATGTGCACCTGTGCAAAAGTGAATGCTGCCGCATTTTCAAACGATATATGAAGGAATCTCTGTTTGACTATTTACTGAAGTACAGAATTGAACAGAGCCTCCCTGACATTCTGGCAGGAGAGGAGAGTCTCACGGAAATTGCCCTGCATTCAGGTTTTGCGGATTCCAACTATTTTTCCAAAGTTTTTCACAGGCTGAAGGGCTGTTCTCCCCGGGATTACCGCAAAAAAATCTATCATTTTAAATCAGTTCCAGAAAAATCAGATCCAGAAAAGGAGATACCATGGACGACAATATAATGCAATTTGCCAACAGAACAGAATTCAGGGCCTGGCTGGAGGAAAACTGTCAGACAGCCAGCGGCATATGGCTGCTGTTTGGCAAAGCGGGCGGCCCTGAAACGCTGACGGCCGGCGAGGCTCTTGAAGAAGCACTTTGCTTTGGCTGGATTGACGGTCAGATGCAGAGAATTGACGATAAGAGTTATAAAAAATATTTTTCCGCACGCAGGGCAAACAGCAAATGGTCAGAAAAAAATAAGGCTCTGGTCCAAAAACTTGAAGCCCAGGGCATTATGACAGATTATGGCAGGATAAAAATTGCGCAGGCCAGGGAAAACGGGCAATGGAATGCCAGAAAGCCGCCGGAGATTACCGAGGAGCAAATAGCCTTAGTATCCGGCCTCCTTTCAAGATTTGAACCCGCCCATACGAATTTTATGGCAATGCCTCCTTCTGTTAAAAAGACCTATACACGTGCCTGGCTGGATGCCAAAACAGATGCCGGCTGTGAAAAAAGACTGGCCTGGATGGTTGAACGGCTGAATAAAAACCTGAAGCCCATGTAAACAGGGATGCCTGGTGCCTGTCATTTCTCCTGTAATACGTGGACTGCATTTTTAGCTTTTGTTCTTTTAAATGATAAGTTACCCGGACAGATTAAATTTGATGAATTAGTGAAAATTTTATTGAACTAATAGCGAAATATAGATCCTTGATAATTGAATATTGATGGTTTAAAGCTTATAATGATGATAAAAATATGCATGGAGGTACATATGAAAGAATTAAAAAATGATGAGTTGATATCATTATACATGGCATATGAAAGTGAATGAGAGTATAGAGATTCTTCTATATGGAATATTGTAACAAAAATGTTTGTAGTTACATTGACCGCCATTTTAATTCCGTTTTTATATAAAGAATATTGTGGAAATTATGTACCTCTCATTATTTTTCCTGTTGCAGGTATTATAATGGCTTCATTTACTTTTTTTATGCTTTTAGGTATTCTAACAATAATTGTTTTAATGCTTCCTAAAAAATAAGTTAGTCAACCATCAATATTTGATGGTTGTTTTTTTGTGCGTTGCATGGCTAAACTGAAATTTAGATGGGAGAATATTTATGGTAGGAAAATATAAAGTAATTACATTATGTGGAAGCACAATATTCAAAAAGAGTTTATGGAAACGCAAAAACTTTTAACATTACAAGGATATATTGTTATATCTGTTGGTTTATTTGGACATTCAGGAGATGAAGAGGTCTGGGAAGGTATGGATGAAAATACATTGACTCAGACAAAAGTCATGCTTGACGATATGCATAAAAGAAAAATTGATATGGCAGATGAAATTTATGTAATTAATGTTGGTGGATATATTAGTGAATCAACTAAATCTGAGATTAAATACGCCAAAGAACAGAAAAAGCGTGTAAAGTATTTGAAGCATCCTTTAATTGGAAAAAATATTCAAATTAACAAAAATGAAGAAATAAGAATTATCACAAATGTAACGAAACATGAGGGGGCTCCAGATACTGGAGCCCCTTTTTGTTGGCTTTAGGCAGCTGAAAGAGGCAGCGACTGCTTTGTAGGACGGCATATAAGCCAGGATTTTCATTGTAGTGATGAATTCGAAGAGTCATGCAGCTATTCAATTCCCCATTTCATGAGCCGATGATTCCGAAGATCCGTGATGAGGACATTCAAAGGGCAGAAACAGATATTGCCATTTATGTGATTGCCCGTAATGCCGGAGAGGGAAAAGACCGCCAGCTATGAGAATGTCATTGTCATTCTAAATGTCTGCGGAGTAATCGATACGAAGTATCTAAGACAGCAGCCGGGGATCGGGGCAGTGCTTCTGATGAGTCAGTCCGGAAGTATCGGAGGATATGCACTGGCGGACGTATTGACCGGAAAGGTGTCACCGAGAGGTCACCTGACAACTACATGGGCCAAACAATACCGAGACTATCCGGGGCGGAGTCATATAGTTTTTTAGATGATGAGTTCTACCGGGAAGGAATCTATGTGGGGTACCGGTATTTGACACATTTAATGTTACTCCGGCCTATCCGTTTGGATATGGAAAGGTAAGCCATAGTCATTTTCTTATACAGAGTTTGAACTTGCTGTGGAAAAGGTTACGGCATCTGCACAGAATGTTTCGGTAACGGTAAAAGTCACAAACGTCGGGAAGAAATTGCAGGTCGCGAGGTTGTACAGGTCTATTATTCCGCCCCCAAAAGAATGCTGGAGAAACCTTACCAGGAACTGGCGGCATACGGAAAGAACGGCGTGCTTGCCCCGGGGCAAAGTGAGGAGCTGCAGATTACATATCCGCTAAAGACAATGGCTTCTTACGATTCTGAACGTTCCATGTACATTCTGGAAGCTGAGGAATATTTTATCCGGGTGGGAAGTCATTCACGGGATACCAGCATTGCAGCGGCAATAAGGCTGGATGAAGAAGCAGTTACCGTGGCTGCCAAAGACTTACTGCCCCTTCAGGAAGACTTGCGGGAGCTGAAGTCAGAGGGCATTGTGCCTTATAGTTATCAGGAAGAGGCGCAGGAGAAGGACGCAGCAGTCAGGATTCCGGTCTCGGCGAAAGAGATTGATAAGCAGGTGTATGTCTATCAAAAGGAAAATAACCGGATGCATACAAACACACATGTAAGTGAGCGTACGGTCCGTGAAATATATTTGAAAGGATTTGAAATTGCCGTAAAA
>ERZ507075.470-NODE-470-length-20556-cov-4.55734_pt1 | contig 20556 bp, 19 predicted proteins | sample MGYA00512863_ERZ507075 | MGnify/ENA metagenome assembly ERZ507075 | reverse complement strand
ATCTTTTTCATAAATCTAATGCTCCTTTCATTTTGGGTAATAAAATAGCCGTCCATAATGAACGGCTGGAAATAGAAAAGGAACGTCATTTTAGGCGTTCCATAGTCTATGAAATATTCAATTTTTGTTGTTTCAATACTGATATGCTTTTGTCATAAGTCGGCATATCTAGGATAATCTCATATATCAAAGCTCTATCCGTGGTAGTAAATTAGTAGTATTTTAGAAGTTTTAAATCCTTAAATGTGCCGTAAAATCAATACTTTTTGAGGATAGTTTAAGAAAATAAATTAAAAGATAAATTAATAAAATTAATTATATAATTAAAAATATTAATATTTTAATTGACATATATGAATTATAAGTTTATATTGGGATTAAGGAACGTGATGAAAAGCGAAAGGAGGAGGCGGCATTATGAAAAAGGTTATCAGCCGTTGTCCGGTGTGCAATAATGAGCTCACAGTGGCCCGTCTGAAATGCGAGTGCTGTGATACGGTAATTGAGAATAATTTCAGGCTCAGCAAATTTGATTATCTTTCAGACGAGGAGCTGTACTTTACGGAAACCTTTATCCGCTGCCGGGGGAATATCAAGGAAGTGGAGAAGGAGCTTGGAATTTCCTATCCCACGGTACGCTCCAAGCTGGATACTGTGATTAAGAAGCTTGGGTATGAAGCGAAGACGGATTCACAGACAGCGAAGAGGGATGAGATACTCAAGGCCCTGGAAAATGGGGAAATAACAGCTGAACAGGCTATCGCCCAGCTGAAATAGAAGAAATATAGAAAAAACAGAGTAACAGTACAGATTCGTCCGGACTGTTTCAAAAAAAGGAGATTGGCTATGGATGAGCAGTTAAGAATATTAAAAATGGTAGAAGAAGGAACGATTACGGCGGAACAGGGGGCAGAGCTGATGGCGGCCATGAACATAGAATTGCCCACAAGGCAGACTGCCGTGGAAAAGAGCAGCTATGATAAAAAGATGCTCCGCATTATTGTGGACAGTGTTACCGGCGATAAGGTGAATATTCAGTTCCCGGTGGGTGCGGTGAGGAAAATACTGAAAGCAACAGGTAAGCTGCCCATTCCGGAGCAGAACCTTCAGGGGGTGGATCTTGAGGCTGTCATGGAGGCGGTTTCCGAATGCCTGGATGAAGAGATTGAAGGAGACTTTGTTAATGTGGCGGCAGCGGACGGAACGACCGTAAGGATATTTATTGACAAATAGAAGGGGCGGATATGAGAATAAGGGTCAGGACAAAGGATATTCGCCTGTTCATTCCGATACCGGATGCCATGGTCGGATTTGCGGCAAGGTTTATTCCTGAGAGGGCATTTGAGGAAATGCGGGCCGGTACGCCGGAGCCTTACCGCAGCCTGGTTACGAAAGAGAATGTCAGCATGCTGCTGGGGGAATGCCTGGAGGTAATAAAGGAAAATAAAGGGCTTGAGGTGATTCATGTGGAGGCGGCAGACGGGACGTTTGTGTCGATTAAGCTTTGACGGGGAACGCATGACTGCGCATACCGGACAGAACAATGGCAGCAACAGAAAAACGTTTTTGCTGTTGCCTGTTCTGCCCGGTTTTTGGTACGGGTCATTTTTCGTTATTCTGCGGTTTCGATTCCGTTGTTTTTGCTGGAAAAGCTCCCGGTATTGCTTTCATATTCTTCCTGTGCGGCAATACGCAGGCCGGTCAGTTTTCCGTATCCGTTTTCATCAGGCTGTTTATAATCCCTGACAGTATACAGGTCAATGGTGCCTTCTGCATCCCAGTTACTCAGATTGCTGCTGAATAATTTCTCGCTGTCTGCAGGCTTTGCATCATAAGTCCGGCTGTCCCAAAACAGCCTCACCCGCTTTCCCTCATAAAAGAGGGCTTTTTTTGTTTCATCATATTTCAGTCCGAATGCTTCATATACGTCAAACATATTTGCGCTTTCCCCGGCGGAATATTTTGTGTGTCCGGGAATGTCCCTGGTATTAAATTCCGTGGGAGATAAGGCCTCCAGCCCGGATAACTCATAGGAATTCGCAAAATTTCCTCTGATCGCGCGGACATCCACAACGCCGCTTTCCTCATAATACCCGATTGCCTTTGTACTGAAATTTTTCGTGGGAACAGCGTCATTAAAACAGCGTACTAATTCACCGTTATAATATAATTTGCCGGTTTTTTCTTCAACCGTTAAGCCGAAGGGCTCATAAACGGCATATAATTCCGGATCCGCCTGGTTTTGGGTAAAGGCGCTTTCCACAGCGTTTTCCCCCGGATTTTTGTTGGAAGCAATTGCGGAGGTAGCAAACATACCGGCGGCTGTAAAAATGATCAGACAGGCCGAAATAATTGAAAATAAAGTGGTCCTTTTAGTCTTCATAATGGCGGTTATCCTTTCTTCAATCGAATTTTTACTGAAGCTGCTGCATAAGGGAGCCAGGCCGCTTTTCTTTTCCTCCATAGCAATCAGGACGCGTGCATAATTGGCTTTTGCATCCAGGCCGGTGTGCCTGATAACGGCCTCGTCGCAGGCCAGCTCGATATCCCGGCTGAAAAGTGAATACATAATCCAGACCGCCGGATTAAACCAGTGAATGCATAGCGCGGCGGTGGCGAACAGCTTTTTTACCGCATCAAAACGGCGGATATGCACAAATTCATGCAGAAGAATGTATTCCAGCCGTGGTATATTTTCCCAGTCGCTTGTTGCCGGCAATAGTATGACCGGATGTAACATTCCATAGGTAAGGGGGGCCGAAATCCTGTCTGACTGCCGGATGGAAACGGTCCGCCTCAGCGTATGCTCCTGCAGCCATTTTTCCGTGAAATCGCTGCAGGCAGGAAAGGACGCCTGAAATTCCATTCGGCAGTGCAGATAGGTTATTATAAAAAAGCCTGCGCATAGTATGCTTCCCACACACCAGATTACGGCCCGGACAGAAATCAGGGGTGCCGTATCTGCAGGCAGCCATGGGGCAGCTGCTGTGGCGGCAGCGGGCAGCCTCTGCACGCCGGCAAAGACTCCGGCAGAGGCTGCGGGTTGATTTACCAGGGAATACACGCTGAATACGGATGGAATGGAAAAGGGGATAAGCAACCGGAAAAGAACGATTTCCCATAGGGTCAAAAAGGTCCTTTTGGGCAGTTTATGAATTGCCGCCGCCCGGAGAATTACAACTGCCAGGATAAGGACCGCTCCGGAAAAGCTCATTTGCAGCAGAGTCATGGTTAACTCCTTTCACAGTTCTCCCACAATCTGTTTCAGTTTTTCGATCTGCTCGACGGAAAGCTTCTTCCTGCCCAGCAGGGCGGTAAACAGTTTGTCGGCGGAACCGTCGTAAATTTTGTTGATCAGTTCATCGGTTTCAGCTTTCTGCACCTCCTCTTTGGGAATCAGTGCATGACACATGAAATTCGGCTCGGAGCGTTCTACCGCCCCTTTTTTAATACATCTCTTTATCAGGGTGTAGGTGGTGTTCATGTTCCAGCCGACTTCCTTGCTGAGGACGTCGGAAATGTGTTTGGCTGTGGTATCGCCTTCCTTCCAGAGTACATCCATTACTTTTAATTCAGAGTCGAACAGTTTGATATCCATAGGTATCAGCTCCTTCCATAAGACTGCAGTAGTATATGTGTAATTACACACTACTACAGTCGTATGAGTTTGTCAATAGGGCAGAAGCTTAAACAAGGAGTGAACAGTAATAAAAATATAGTATTTATGGCGGTAATAGTTACCTTGCCATTCAGGGGGCATTATGATAACATAAAAAACAACAGTAAAGACCTGGTTTTTAAAACTTAATCTAAACAGGAGAATTGCCATACCTGGAAAGGAGTATGTGGAATATGGATAACAACAGGCGTTATTTTAATACCACAGGGGCATGTAATCCGCAGCTTCATTACATGGTTGATATTCAGGAACGTCTTGAAGAAATAAAGAATCTGGTAGATGCAGGCAAATATTTTACGATTAACAGAGCCAGACAATATGGGAAGACTACGACGATAAAGGCATTGTCAGAGTACCTGGAGAATGATTATGTGGTAGTTTCTCTTGATTTTCAGAGAATGAGCAATGCGGAATTTGCAGATGAATATATATTTTCAGCAGCCTTTGCAGCTTATTTTTTGAAAACTGTACGGAATAAACGTAATCCTGTACAGGGATTAAATAATGATATTTTAGATAAATTAAGTAGAATTGCCAATGAAAATTCTGCTTTTTCGCTTGGAAAATTGTTTGCTGTTTTAAGTGAATTATGTGAAACGGCGGAAAAGCCGATAGTTTTAATTATTGATGAGGTAGACAGTGCGGCCAATAATCAGGTTTTTCTGGATTTTCTTGCACAGCTGCGCAGTTATTATCTTGACAGGGAGAACAGTCCTGCTTTTTGGTCCGTTATTCTTGCCGGAGTATATGATGTAAAAAATATAAGGAATAAGATTAGGGCAGATGAGGAGCATAAGGTAAACAGTCCGTGGAATATTGCCTCTGATTTCAGGGTGAACATGGGCTTTACTCCAGGTGGAATCAGGGGAATGCTGGAGGAGTATGAGGCGGATAATCATTCAGGAATGAATGTGGAAGAGATAGCCGGTTTGATTTTTGACTACACATCCGGTTATCCGTTTTTGGTTTCCAGACTTTGTAAGCTGATGGATGAGGAAGTGGCAGGCAGTGTGAGTTTCCCGGATAAAGCTGCTGCGTGGACGAAGGAGGGGTTCCTGGAGGCGGAAAAGCTTCTGCTTTCGGAAAAGAACACATTGTTTGAGTCGTTAATGGGAAAACTGAATGATTATCCAAGCTTGAAGCGGAAATTATATTCAATTTTGTTTGGCGGTTAAAAGCTGGTTTATAATCCGGACGATCCGGCGGTTGATATTGCAGTGATGTTTGGTTTTGTGAAAAATGATGGTGGGACGCTGAGGATTGCAAACCGTATTTTTGAAACAAGGCTGTATAATTATTTCCTGACAACGGATGAAGCGCAGAACAGTGAACTGTTTATTTTTGCGTCCGATGATAAATCTCAGTTTGTACAAAATGGACATTTGAACATGGAACTGGTTTAATTTCAATGGAAAGAAGGAAGTTGGTGTGAAAGAAATCCATATTGGAGACAGGGTTCTGATAGAGGCTGTAGTCTGATTTCAAAATGCGGCGAACAATATTATGTGGGGGTGAAGTTACATGGGGAATATTGTCAATGAATGGTACGAAACAAAGAAAAATGTAGACGAAATGGTGCATTGGGAAAACCCAAAGTTAAAAAAATGGGAATTGGCTGTTACAGAGTTTTTCCCTGCTGAAGCAAAAATTTTAGATGTTGGCTGCGGGTTAGGCAGAGAAGCCTTTGTCCTGTCAGATATGGGATATAAGGTTACGGGAATTGACATTTCCCAGGAAGTTATTGATCAGGTTGTACCGTTCTCTGTTCAAAAAGGGTATGGTATTCCTTTTAGCGTGTATGATGGACATAAGTTACCTTTTGAAGCGGATTCTTTTGACGTCGTTATCATATGGGCGCAGACCTTTGGTTTGCTATATGGCAATGAATACAAGCATGAATTCTTATTGGAATGTAAGCGTGTTTTAACAAACGGCGGATTATTGAGTTATTCAGCCCACGATTACCGGTTTTTAATGGAAAATTATAAAAACGTTATGAAAGGCCGTAAATTTTACCCCTACGCTGATACAGAGCTTTATTGGGAAACTTTTGAGCCTGATGAATTAATGGCTTTTGCAAAAGATGCCGGATATACCCTTATACTTTGTGAGAAAGGCGAAATATATATACCGGAGGATGGTACTATATTACATTGTTTGTGCAGAAAATGAGCATTTTGCCAGATATACCTTCTTGTTAAGAAACGATATAAAGAGTTTATCAAAAGGCGGAGAAATGATAGAAAAATTTACAGTTTGATGGTAAAAAATATATAAGGAACCGACAAAATGGGACTTGTGAAAGGAGTTCACTAAAATGATAACAGATTCTTTCGACAATCAAACAGAGGCTATCATCGAGCCGCAGAGAAAAGCAGATATACCTTCAGTCGATGTGATGATTATCACATTTTCATATATCATCGAGGAATACATAAAGGAACATTTCAACTGCACGCAGATTGAGACGTTGTTCTCTGCCACGGGACTTACACCTGTTTATCAGATAGACTATAAGGGCAAAAAGATCGGATTCTACAAGACATATATAGGTGGCCCTGGTGCGGTAGGTCTTGTTGAGGAGGCTCTGTCGAAGGTTGATACGGATAAAATCATTATGTTCGGCGGCTCAGGCTGTCTTGACAAGGATATCGCGAGAGGAAAAATTGTGATTCCGACAGAGGCTTACCGTGATGAAGGAACCTCCTATCATTATGTTCCTGCCGCCGATTATATTACCCTCAAAAATTCCCATGTTGTAGCCGGCTTTATGAAACAGGCAGGTATTCCGTATGTTCTTGGGAAAACATGGACTACCGATGCCATTTACCGGGAAACAAGAGGTAACTTCGAAAAGCGCAAACAAGAGGGCTGTATCGCTGTGGAGATGGAATGTGCATCTGTTCAGGCGGTGTGTGATTTCCGAGGTGTGGAGTTCTACAATTTTTTGAAAAGCGGCGACCTTTTAGATGCCCCCGAATGGGATCCGCGGTCTGAATTAGGCAATAACGGTTCACAACACGACCCTCGGTATTTTATGATGGCACTTGACCTTGCCTGCTTTGTTTCTGATAAATCTATCCGCTGAAATATATTCTTTAAACACTGGTAAAGGCCTATAAAACGATTTTGGTCTGTAAAATAAATAAAAATTATACAGGATATAAAGTAACAGCAGCCCTGGCTGTTTTTCCATTGCCAGGGCTGCTGTTTCTTTTTCTATATTTTATATCTCTGCATGCCATGAAGTATACTTTCAGGCACCCGTAAACTTTTCTCAGCCGTCCCGCTGTCACCAAACCCTGTATTTCCCGCTCAGGGCCAGCAGTGCGAACAGATACAGGCAATTGTCATAATACCGTCTGTCACCTGTACGCAGCGGTGTATTCCAGAACTTCATAATACAATCCCTTGCATACTTTCCATCTGAAGCCAGGGAAGCCTGGGCGTTAGTGGCAATGACTGCAACAGGGTGAAGCGCTTTTTTATCCACCGGAGTGCCGTCTATGAGAAATACGCCGTCCTGATTGTCCCTTGCCGTTTCATAATAAAAGGTCTGCAGCCTGTCCGCGTTTTCCTTCTCCCACGGATCGCAGGCAAACCACAGGTAGTCCAGGCCGATGTTGGCGATGGTGCGGTAGGCATCGCTGTAATACCAGTCATGGCGGTCTTTCTGTCCCGGCTGGCTCCTCACGGGAGTCCCGTCATATTCCGCGTATTCGGCGCACAGCCCGGTAACAGGGTGGCAGGCCTTCTTCAGATATTCCCGGCTTGCGGCGGCAGCCTGTTTCCAGAAAGGCCGATCCTCTTCCTCTGCCCAGAGTGCGAACAGCTCATAAAAATGGGGCAGATGATAGGAAGGGTCTGAAAAATCGCATTCCGTAATGAATTTGATCAGATGGTTCTGCGGGTCCCACATAGGCTTTCCTGTGCCGGGCTGTTCCCCTTTATGTATACAGTCGTGGAGCAGCGCGCGCGCCTGGGCGGAATAATTGAAAATCCCTTCGCCGTCTCCCCAGCGGTGGGAAGCGAAGAAAAGCGCCATGGCGAAAAATTCTTCCCCGTCCGGCGCCGGGCCCCAGGCGTTTTTCGTGCCGTCAAGCGCGCAGGACCAGGCAAAATAGCCTTCATTCCGACTGCTGCCGTGGGGCGCGTTTTTCAGGGCCTCGGCATCCATATACATGTAGGTTTTCGTCCATTTCCAAATCCGGTCGAATTCCTCCTTTTTGTCCAGCTGTACGCACATCATCATTCCGTAGGACATGCCTTCCGTGCGTACATCGTTGTTGCCGGTGTCGGTAAGATAACCCATATCCGCACCAACTTCGTGGTAAATCCGTTCTTCCTCACTGCCATAGAACATGGTCTGGAAAGAATCCCTGACCCTTTTCTCAATTTCCTCCTCCGGCAGTCCGCATTCAGCAAATACATTTCTGTAGATTCCTGTTTCAAATGCGCCCGACATAATAATTCCTCCTTGTTTTGCGGAGCAAAATGCAATTTCTTTAGAAATTTGTCCTCTGACGAGCAGAGGAATTTCCTCCTTGTTTTGCGGTAAAATGTGAGTCCATACTGTAAACTGCAATATAAGCTATTTTACTCCTTTACGCCGCCGATGGTAAGCCCCGTAATAAAATATCTCTGTAAAAAGGGATACAGGCAGACAATGGGGAGCATGGTAAGTATGGTGGCTGCCGCACGTACCGAGGTAGGGGTTACGGCGCTTGCCGCTGTGGCGTTTTTCATGGATTCGGCGCTTGCCCCCTGGTTGGTTACGGAGGAGAGCAGCTTCATCAGCTCATACTGGAGGGTGGTGTACTGGTCGCTCATTCTGTTGTACAGCATGGCGTCGAACCAGGAGTTCCACTGGCCTACCGCCACAAACAGCGCGACAGTGGCGTATACCGGCTTGCACAGCGGTGAAACGATTTTTATGAAAATGGTCATGTAGCCTGCGCCGTCCAGCTGGGCGGATTCCTCCAGGCTGTCCGGAATTCCTGTCATGTAGGTCCGGATAACCAGCATGTTGAAAGCGCTGAGCATACCGGGCACGATATATACCCAGAAGCTGTTCGTCAGGTTCAGTCCCTTATAAAGCAGGAACACAGGGATCAGGCCGCCGTTAACATACATGGTAACTACCCAGAACAGGGAAAGCTGGCTTTTGAACAGGAAACGCTTCCGGCTGACGATGAAAGCCAGGAGAGCGTTGGCGGCCAGGGACGTCAGCGTACCGATAAAGGTACGGGCGACGGAAACAACGGCGCCGTTTATCAGGTTGTTTTTATGGATAACCGTTTTGTAATTCTGCAGGGTCCACTTCCTGGGGAACAGATAAATTCCGCCGCGCAGGGCATCGGTGCCGTCATTTAACGAGATTGCCAGGGTGTTCAGCACCGGATACAGGGTGATGACTACAAAGGCGATCATAAACAGGGTATTGATTACGGTAAAAATCTTATCAGATACCGAGGTATTATATTTTACACTTTTGGATTCGTATTCTTTTTGTTTTGCCATTTTTTCCTTCACCTCCCTAGAACAGCCGCTCTTCGCCGGTATGCTTCGCTATCTGGTTTGCAACGACAATCAGTATGATGCTGACCACGCTCTTGAAAATACCGGCTGCGGTACCAATCGCATAGTCGCCCTGGCTGATGCCCCACTTGAGCACGTAGATATCAATGGTCTGGGATACGCTCTGCACAAGCCCGTTGCCCAGCAGGTACTGAACTTCAAATCCGGCATTGAGCACATTTCCCACATTCATCAGAAGAAGTATCATGATGGTCGGCTTGATTCCGGGGAAGGTGATATGCCTGATTTTGGCCCAGCGTCCGGCGCCGTCGATGGAAGCGGCTTCATAAAGCGAAGGATCGATGGCCGTAATGGCGGATAAGTAGATGATGGCGTTCCAGCCGGTTTCCTTCCACACGTTGGCGAAGGCGACGATCCACCAGAAATATTTTGGGTAGGCAAAGAAATTCAGCGGCTGGTCCAGGATGTGGAATTTTAACAGCAGCTCGTTTACGATGCCGGTTCCTGAAAGGGCGTCGTGGAGAATGCCCGTAACGATAATCCAGGAAAGGAAATGGGGCAGGTAGGAGATCGTCTGAACCACTTTTTTGCCGGAACGGGATCTGACCTCATTGAGTAAAATGGCAAAGACAATTGCCATAACAAAGGTAAAGACCAGGTTGATGATTCCCATGGCCAGGGTGTTCCGGATGACCCGCAGGAAGGTGGCATCTGAAAAAAGCTGCTGGAACTTTGCAAGTCCTACAAACTGGGAATGCAGAAGGCCGTCCTTTGGTTTATAATTCTGAAAAGCCATCAGCCAGCCGCCCAGAGGCAGATAGCAGAAGATGAAGCCGTATATTACGAAAACTGCGGCCCAGAAAATCAGGACCTTCTGCCGATTTATTTCTTTCCATGTAATCTGTGTTTTCTTCTTGTTTTTTCTTATTCCCTTTGCTGCCATTTTAACTCCTTTACATGCGGCAGGCAGCCGCAATCACTTGACGTAACCGCCGCTGCCTGCAGGCAGTTGCCTGATATTTAATATTCTCCGTTGTCCTTTGCCAGCTGGATTCTTCTGTCCAGCTCAGTCTGCATTTCCGAAAGGAAATCTTCGGGCTTGCAGTCGGAGTAAACCTTCAGATATTCTTCCCAGGCGCTTTCAAAATCGGAAGCCATAACAACCTTGGGAAGGTATTCGTGCTTGATTTCGCCCATCTTCGTCCAGGCTGTGCCGCCGGGGGTGGAAGTGGTCATTGTGTTGCTGTAAGAGTACATAGGATACCAGGGTCCGGGAGACGTGTTGGTTCCAATCATTTCCACATAAGTGGAGCAGCCATAGGCCTCCAGGCATTCCCTCACATCCGCCTGTAAGCCATCCAGGAATTCCTGGGGCTGTTCGGAAGGAGTTGCAGCGTTGATGCCGTCCTGGCTCATGCCGCTGTAGTTGGGGAAGTAGGAATAAGTACATAAGTGGGATGCTTTGTAAGCAGGGTCGGATGCGTTAACGCGCATTTCCTCTGTTTTGTAAAACAGGCCGTTTTCATCTACGTTATAGTCTGCGCCTTCCATACCCCAGTTGCGCAGGGTAAGGACTTCAGGGCTGAGCAGGTCATTGATGAACTGCAGCGCGCCTTCCACATCCTTGCAGCTGGTGGTGATGCCAAGGCCGTTTGCCACATTTAATGCGCCGTCGGAGGTATGCCACATGTTCTTAATATCTTCGGAAATGGTGATGGGCAGCGGAACGTAGTCACAGCCCTGCTTGTCAAGTCCCTGCTGTTTTAAGGAATCATTAACGGAGTAAGCGAAGTTCCACCACTGGTCAATCATACCCAGCACACGGCCGGTGGAAAGCTTTGCAATATATTCATCATAGGTCTGGGTAAAGGATTCCGGATCCACGATGCCCTTCTGGAATTCTTCATTCAGCTTCTGGAAGTATCTTTTTGCGGTAGGAGTGGTGTTATAGTCCACAATTTTCATGGTTTCCGTATCCACGATAACGGATCCGTCATTGGGATGGCCGTCCAGGAACTGGGGCGCGTTTTCAAGGCAGAAATATCTCCAGTCATCGCAGAGGATGGTATAAGGGATATTTGCTGTACCGTCTTCCATGGTGGGATTGGCTTCATTGTAACGCTCAATCAGGTCAAAATACTGATCCATGGTCTTGATTTCAGGATAGTCCGCCCATTTCAGGACACGGGTCTGAATCCAGAAAGCTTCATCGCCGTGTACGGCGCTCATGTCCTTTTCCCAGACGTTTCCGAACTGGGGAATCCAGTAAATCTTACCGTCGTCCTGGCGTACCTTATCCCATTCCGCATCGGAGTAGAAATTCTTGATGTTGGGATATTTATCCAGGTAATCATCCAGGGCAACCAGGGCGCCTGCCTCATATAGCTGAATCTGTCCGTCGCTGCCGTCTATGAAGTCAGGGTATTCACCGCCGGCAATCATGGTCCCTACAGCTTCCTGTGCGGTCTGGCCAGTCAGCCAGGTTTCTTTGACTTTAGCGCCTGTGATTTTGGCAATTTCAGCCTGTATTTCGTTGTCATCGTTGATTTCCGTACCCGGAACTGCAAAAAATGCAGTAAATTCCTTTATGGTTCCGTCGTCTGCCGCTGCGGCAGAGCCTTCTGTCCCGGAAGCGGTGCCTGCGGATGGAGTGCTGGTATCCGCGCTGTTCCCGCAGCCTGCCAAAAGGGAAACGGACATGGCGGCAGTTAAAAGGAGCGCTGTCAGTTGATTCTTTTTCATGTTTGATCCTCCTGATTTTATTCATTCCTGTTGCTTTATTTCCGCGGGCAACGGGCCAAGTAGCCATGCTTGCATGGATATTTGGCGACTGCCGCGAGGGTCAAATACCCCGCTGCTCTGCCCGTTGCAAGTTTAATGCCTTGTTGCTTGTAACGGAGTATTTGATTTGCAGTTGTTAATATGTATACCCGGGTAACTGCTTATATATTGATTCTATACTAATTGAACAAAACAACAACCGGATAAAATACATAAAAAACCCGGGCAAATTATAGTTGCACAAAAAAACTCTAATTTGTCCAGGTTTTTTGAAATAAGGGCTTGTAACAGCCGGCAGGGCTGCATATGCAGCCGCCTGTCCCTAGGTATTGGACTCCCGGCTTTTTTTGCGGAATCTGGCGGGGGTGCAGCCTTTCAGGGCTATAAATTTGTTGATGAAATAATCCAGGTCATGATAGCCGACCTTCTCCATTATCTCGTAATTTTTCAAATCCGTGTGCAGCAGGAGGGAGGCGGCCATTTCAATGCGGTAATTGTTCAGGTAATCTTTGAAGGATACTCCGTAGGTTTTCCTGAAGAGCTGGCCCAGGTAAGCGCTGTTGATATAGTATTTCAGTCCCAGATCCTTAAGCGTCAGGTTCTGTGCGTAGTGCTCCCTGATATACTGTTCCACGTCGCTCATGACGCTGCCGCGGATATTTTTGCCGCGTAGCTGTGAAAGGTAATCCGCGTATTCCTCGGCAAAGCGCTTCAGATGCATCCGGCTGCCGCGCATGGTGCCGGAATCAAAGGCATTCCTGTTGATAAATTCCAGGATTTCCTCCTGGTTTACATTGATGTCCTGGGCCTGGGCCGCATGCACCAGCTGGAACAGGAGATAGTCTATATTCATGCTGACCAGCTTGGCATCCAGGCTGTTGCGGTTGATCTCCTCATACAGGCTGTCAACCAGCTCGGGGATGCGTTCCTTTTCATTCTGTTCCACGGCCTTTATCAGATCGTCCAGGCTGGACTTGCACAGAAGCGTCCTTTCCTCCGCGCATTCCTGCTCCTCATACCAGGAGATACGCTGGGTCATGCCCTCCACATGGAAGTTCTGGAAGGAACGGGCGATGTTGGCCGTTCGGTAGGATTCGGACAGAAGGGAAATATCGTCCACCCGGTTTCCTACAAACATGACTACAGGCTGCTTCATCCTTTGCTGGATGCTTTGCAGAAAATAATCCAGATATCCCTGTTCGTCCATGCCCGCCTCCTGTGCCATATAATCACAGTAAACAAGGCCGATATCGTAATCCTTTTCATTGCTGGACACATCGAGGATACAGTGCCAGCCGTCCTGCTTGAGGAAATCCAGGCAGTATTGGTATAAAAGGCGCTGCTGCTGTCTTTTTTCTTCCTCTGATTTCAGTAAAAGCTTTCCGGATTCATCCTCCGGGCGATCATCGATCTCAATATCGATATACCGGATGCCGCCCTCTGTGCGCATCTTGCTTTTCACATGTTCCAGGTTCAGCTGATCGAATTTTCCGCAGATCAGGGCGATCAGATTTCTGGCAAAATAAGCTTTTTCCTGAAGGGCGACCTCTTCCCGGCGCTGCAGGGATTGGGTGCTGTCGGCCTTGACCTTGTTAAGCACGCCCAGAAGCTCCGCCTGGCGGACCGGCTTGAGAATATAATCCATACAGCTGTTCTGGATGGCCTTTCTGGCATATTCGAAATCACTGTAGCCGCTGAGGATGATAAAATAGGCGTCGGAAATGTGTTCTGTCCTTATTTTTTCCAGAAGCTCTATGCCCGTCATGGCAGGCATTTTGATGTCGGCGATAATCAGATCCACCTGTGTTTTTTCCAGAAATGCAATGGCTTCCAGACCGTTCGCCGCCGTTCCTGCAAGCGTAAAGCCCTCTTTTTCCCAATCAATCAGCATGGCCAGGCCCTGCAGTATAAAAGGTTCGTCATCTACTAATAAAACCTGAAGCATTCTTGTCCCTCCCTTTTTGAACCGGAAACAGAATCGATTGGAATCCTGTTTTCAGGTGTTGATGCGCAATTTCTCTTCCGGAATGCTGATGGTTACGATGGTTCCGGAGTCTTCTTCGCTTTCCAGCTGGAATTTTACCGTGTTGTCCGTTGCCATATGCAGGCGCAGGCAGGCGTTAAGGATCCCGACCCGTTCGTTTTCCTTCAGAAGCTGCATGCTTGCATTTTCCATTTTTTCCTGCAGCGTAAGGAGAAGCCCGGAATCCATCCCGTGTCCCGTATCCTCGATTTCCATGTAAAGATGGCCGTCCCGGCAGCAGCATCTGACGAAAATCCAGCCGGGAGCCGTTTTGTTTTCCAGCCCGTGTACACAGGCATTTTCCACAAAGGTAACCAGGGTCAGCCTGGGCACGCAATAACGAAGACAGTCGGGTTCCGCTTCAATTTTGTAGGAGAGGCGGTCGCCGAACCTGTATTTCTGCAGCTCCAGATAGGCCTCCACAAACTGAAGCTCCTCCCGGATGCTGATGGTGTCCGTACCCCAGTCCACATACTGGCGTTCCATGAGGGCCAGGCGCTCCACCATGCCTGCTGTTTCTTCTTCGTTTTTAATCAGGCTGTGCATCCGGATGCTTTCCAGGGCATTAAAGAGAAAATGGGGGTTGATCTGGCTGTGGAGGGCCAGAAGCTCCGCATTCTGCCTTGCAATATCCATTTCCTGCTCCTTCAGCCTGTCCTTGTAAACGGTTTGGATCAGATCGTTGATACGCCTGGCCATGTGGTTATAGCTGGCCATGAGCACCCCGATCTCATCCTTTCCCCTGACAGCGGGAAGCTGGGTCAGTTCATGGATATCCCCTTTATCAAAAGCAGCGCCCAGTTCCCTGATACGGGAGGTGAAGGAGTGGTTGATACCCTTCATTAAAAGCGCGGGAAGCAGCAGGTTCACCAGTATCAGAAACAGCAGGAGTGCGAAATTGTTGCGGATGATGGAGAGGACGTTCAGTTCCTCCTTCATAACATAAATGCTCCAGACCCTGCCGTATACGTTCATATCCCTGGAATAGCCCACCCGTCTGTTCATGGACGGCAGAAAGGTTTCATAGGGCTTTCCCATGCCGCCGTGCCCGTCATTGGAAAAAAGGATGGTATCGCCGTCGCAGATATATACGAGAAAACGGTATTTGGAATTGATGATGCTCTGGGACATGCCGCTGTAATCCATGTCCATTTTCACCAGATTGGGGCAGCTTCCTTTGTGGTAATAATCCATGCGGCGGATGATGGAAATTTTCCTCAGGGTGGAGGTGGCGGTGTTTTCATAATATGGATAGGCCAGGATGTCGCGGCCGGATTCCACGAAGTCCCGGTACCACTGCTTATCCTTTGCACTGTCCAGATTCCAGAAGCTGCCGCCGTTTACGATACCGGGGTTGTCAGCGTACATGACGATATTGTAATTGCTTGTGCCCACGCTGGCTTCGTACAGGGAATCCTTGAGGAAATCCCGGTAGCTTTCATAATAATCAAGGGGCGAAGCGTATTCTGCATCCATGAATTCATTGATGTATTTGTTACTGTAGATGTTCAGCGACAGATTGGCTGCGTTGTCCATCCTGTTGCTCAGGGTATAGTGGATGGCCTCGGCGATATTTTCCATTTCATGCTGGCTGGAGCTTTGCTCCGCCTTGATTACCAGGGAAAAAATAATGCTGTCCGTGAGTATCAGCGGCAGAAGGACGCAGCAGAGATACAACAGCATCAGTTTTCTGGTCAGCGGAAGATTGTCCAGGATTTTCCCCGGATGGAAGCGCTCCGGCACTTTTTGGAAGAAAAGTTTTATTTTATTTTCCATGTATTCCCCTCCCCGGATGATGCAGATGCAAAACGGCAGCGGTTTTGCAGGTCGGACTGTTTATGTTAAATGTTCAACAAATTGTAACATATTCACCAGCGTGAGACAAGCCTGGCCTCCCGGGGGCGTGGAAGTGGGGCGGAAAAACGCATCAGCGCAGGCGCCGTCCTCCCGCCGTCCAAGGCTGGGGCAGCCGGTCGTCTTTCTTCCCGGAGGGGATGGGGGTGTTGGCTGATCCAGTTTCAAAAACGGGGTATTTCTAACTGTCCCGGGGAACCAAAATTCTGCCAACGCAGCCAAAACTCCTCTCGCAGCGACTTGCGTCTGCTGCGTTCGTCAGACAGGCTGCTAAGGGCGGCATAATTTTGGTTCCCCGGGACAGTAAGAAATATCCGCCGTTTTTTCTTATGGATCAGCCAACACCCCCATCCCCTCCGGGAAGAAAGACGGCCGGCTGCCCCAGCCTTGGACGGCGGGAGGACGGCGCCTGCGCTGATGCGTTTTTCCTGGCGGCAGTGCGTGTGACAGAAGATGGCGGCAGGATGGTGAAAGCGGAGATTCGGGCGGCGAAAACAGAAAGGTGCTGCGTCCATAGTTGTCTGCTGTGGTAAAACAGATGGAATGGAATAATTTGATTTAAGAAAATATAAAACATGAACACAATAAATGTTATACTGTCCTGTCGCTGAAAATAATGGTAAAATATAACTGTTCAGCCGGCAGGTTCATGTCCTGTGCCGCCTGTGAAAAAGCGGTTCGGAAATGTCAGGTTATAGACATTATACAAATATTATATGAATGTTTTATTGTGTTGCTAACTGGCGTATTCGTTCTGACATTTTATATTGTTAAAAGCGCACTTATATGCACTCAAAAAATAAAAAGGTAAAAAGGAGAACAACATGGAACTTGGAATCAACACGGATTACGAAGCGGAATACGTAAAAATTGAAGAGATTGAGGAAAGCATCCGCAGGATTGCGGCGGCAGGGTTTTCCCACATGCATTGGTGTTACGAGTGGGACGGCGATTATATTTATTCCCGTTCGGAGATGGAACAGATCAGGGGGTGGATGGATAAGTACGGCCTTAAGGCAAAATCCCTGCATTCAAGTAAGGGAAGCCGGGGAGTCGGCAACGGCCGCATGGATGTGCATTACCGCAAGGATTATACTTCCACGATAGAGTATAACCGGGTTGCCGGGGTGGAGCTTATCAAAAACCGCGTGGAGCTTGCGCATATACTGGGGACCACGGAAATTGTACTGCATATGTATCTGCCATATCTTGATTTTGAGGAAAAACCGGAGGCAAAGGAAATTTTTTACGGACAGGCATATAAGTCGCTGGATGAACTGCAGCCCTTCTGCCTGGAGAAAAAGGTGCGCATTTGTATTGAAAATTTATATGAAGCGCCGGGAGAGATGCAGCTTGAGCAGTTTGACAGATTGTTTGCGCGTTATCCGGCGGAATTTTTGGGGCTGTGCCTGGATACCGGACATGCGAACCTGGTATGGGGAAATGAGTTTATTACAAAATTTGCGGATCGCTTCAAGGATCGCCTGTATTCTGTCCATATCCATGACAATTTTGGATGGGGTGAGGGAAAAGGTCATGGCGATGCGCATATGCTTCCCGGGGAATGCGGCATAGACTGGAAAGCGCTGATGGCGGTGCTGAATCAGTCAGCGTATGAAAAACCCTGGGTGATGGAGGTTGTGAAGCCGGCAGGCGAGGACACAATGGATTATCTGAAGCGTGCGTATGAAGCGGGGAAAAAGGTGCTGGCTTAACAGGCAATATAAGAATAAATCAATTTTTTCTGAGAATATATCATTGCTTTGGAAAAATGTCTGTGAAAGAATAGAGGCAGCAGGCTGCAGAAAACAGTTGGAAAACAGTTTTCCCGGCCGGGGCATCCGCCCTTTGGCCGGAAAAGTGCAGAAAAAGAAAATGTGAAAGTTGCTTACAACAGTGTACGGAGGGAACAGAAATGAAAAAACAGGCATTTAATCCTTATCTGCCGTCCTGGGAGTATATCCCCGACGGCGAACCTTATGTATTCGATGGAAGAGTATATGTGTATGGCTCCCATGATCGTTTCCGCGGCCATGCCTACTGTCTTAACGACTATGTATGCTGGTCGGCCCCGGAGGATGATCTGGGAAACTGGCGGTATGAGGGCGTGATTTATAAGAAAACCCAGGATCCGCTGAATCCGGACGGCCATATGTGCCTGTACGCGCCGGATGTCACCGTGGGTCCGGACGGCAGGTATTATCTGTACTATGTGCTGGACAAGGTGCCGGTGGTTTCCGTGGCGGTGTGCGATACGCCGGCTGGCGCTTATGAATTTTACGGCTATGTGCATTATCAGGACGGCGTGCGTCTGGGGGAAAAAGAAGGGGATGAGCCTCAGTTTGATCCGGGCGTGATGACGGAAGGGGACAAAACCTGGTTGTATACGGGCTTCTGCGCCATCGGGGATACCTCCAGGACAGGCCCGATGGGCACGGTTCTGGGGCCTGACATGCTTACCATACTGGAGGGACCGGTAAATATTGCGCCAAGCCAGCCATACAGTAAAGGCAGCAGCTTTGAGGGACACGAGTTCTTTGAAGCGCCTTCCATCCGTAAAAAGGGAGATACATATTATTTTATTTATTCCTCTATTGCCATGCATGAGCTGTGCTATGCAACCAGCAGGCATCCCATGAAGGATTTTGTTTACGGCGGCGTGATTGTAAGCAATAACGATATGCATATCGATTCTTATAAGCCGGCCGGGAAGCCCATGTGCTATGGCGGAAACAACCACGGCAGTATCGTGGAAATCAATGGGAAATGGTATATTTTCTATCACAGGCACACGGACGGCACGAATTTCAGCAGACAGGGCTGCATCGAGCCGATTACCTTCCGGGAGGACGGCAGCATTATACAGGCGGAGATCACTTCCTGCGGCGCCAATGGAGGACCTCTTTTGGGAAAAGGGGAATACCCGGCTTATCTGGCCTGCCATCTTTTCACAAAGGAGGAAGCGTTTACCACAGGAGCGCCGGGTGAATGGATGGACTGCCGTTTCCCGAAGATTACCCAGGACGGCAGGGACGGAGACGAGGAAACCGGATATATTGCCAATATGCGGGACGGCGCCCATGCCGGCTTCAAATATTTTGCCTGTGAAGGCATCAGCCGGGTATCAATCCGGGTGCGCGGCTACTGCAAAGGGGCATTTGGCGTGAAAACTGCCTGGGACGGTCCTGTGCTTGGATGGATCCCTGTGGGATTTTCCAATGTATGGAAAGAATACAGTGCGGACATCAGCATTCCGGACGGCGTGCAGGCGCTCTACTTTGTATATCAGGGAGAGGGCGGGGCAAGCCTGGCTTCCTTTACGCTGGAATAAAATGCCTGGAATAAAATGCCTGGAATAAAATGCTTAAATGATGTGCTTTAAGATGACATCGGAAAAGATGCCGGAATAAAGGGGGAGGATGGATATGGGAATGACAGGAGACAGCAGCCCGCTGCTTGCGCCGGTATGGGAAGGGGGAACTATCTGGCGGGAAACCTTTGCCATGATTGAAGAAAACGGGCAGTGCAGCGCCCCGTTTCTTTACAGCCCTGAGAAAATAATCAGGATAGAAAGCTATGACGGAAAAAACGTCTATGAACTAGGACGGGATTGTTTTGTAAAGGATGGAAGGCTGTTCCTTACCCGGGACAGCCGGATCCCGCAGACGGGCTGGGAGACTTTTTATACATCACAGGAGACGCCTTCCTGTGACGGGAAGCCGGGGCCGGATTTCGGACCGGTCAAGACGACGGACGGTAAGTTCCTGAATCTGAGTGCCGTGGGCAATCCGGAGTATATTACCCGCTGGCAGCTGGCAGTTACCTATACCACACAGGGGCAATGGCAGGGCTTCCGGCCCGTATCCGGTATTGAACGGCTGCCACGGCTGTATGGCAGGCTGAAACGGAAGGAGCCTGTAAAAATTGTCCTTTACGGTGACAGCATATCCTGCGGCTGTGACTGCAGCGGACTTTATGGGCTGGAACCGGGACAGCCGCAGTGGTCCGAACTGTTGATTGACAGCCTGCGGGATTATTATGGCGGGAGCGTGGAATTTATCAATACCTCCGTGGGCGGAACGGATTCGGAATGGGCTTTGGAAAATGCCGGGGAAAGGGCGATTTCCCATCAGCCGGATCTGGTTTTGCTGGGCTTTGGAATGAACGACAGGTGTCCGGGCGGAGAGTACCGGGAGAAAACGGAACGTCTTCTGAAAAAAATCGCCGGTGAATGTCTGGATACGGAATATGTGCTTATCGCTACCACCCTTCCCAATCCGTTGGCACATACGGCGCCTATGTATTTCAGCGCCCATCAGGAGGAATATGCACAGAGCCTGTACCCGCTTGCCGGCGCCGGTGTGGTTGTGGCAGATGTACAGAGAGTGCAGAAGGAGCTGATGAAAAGAAAAAGGTATATTGATATTACGGGAAATTTATTAAATCACCCCAATGATTATCTTGCCAGAATACAGGGACAGGTATTGGATACGGTATTAAAGCCCTGACTGTGAAGATGGAAAGCTGTGGCATTTTAGGCAATAACCTGTATTTCCCCGGTTTTTCTGTAAATATGAAATTCATTTGGTTTACAGAAAACAAAGCGAAAAAGTGAATGATCCTTGCGTTATGACGGTAGCAATGCTATAATTCCTTTAAAAATTAGCAATGTGGGGCTGGA
>ERZ507075.465-NODE-465-length-20749-cov-14.1755_pt1 | contig 20749 bp, 22 predicted proteins | sample MGYA00512863_ERZ507075 | MGnify/ENA metagenome assembly ERZ507075 | reverse complement strand
GTAACAGCCCCTTATAGGGGCGAGCAAACCACCCGTTTGACGGGTGGTCATGATTTTCCGGTTTTTCACTCACAGTTCTATCTGCCGTTTACCCTTTGTTTTCTCTCTGTTTTCAAAGGAAGAAAGAGAAAATAAGAAAGAAAAGACGAAAAGGAAAAAGCCCGGAAACAACGTATTTACAAGGAAAATTCAATATAAAGACCAATACAAGCAAATTGTAAGCTGTTTTGTTCTTGCCCTTTGGCAGTGACAGTCTCAAATGATGTGGTTGCTCCAAAGCCAGAAAAAGAGCAGAGAATAAGGCAGAAGAAATCAAATCTGAAAGTCTAAAAAGGAAGAAAAGGGCGAAAAGGGAAAAGGCTGTTTTCAGTGGGACAAAAGGTGTGTTTTCATTTGCACCTTGACAAACGTCCTAAGTTCCGGGAACCACGTATTTATGCGTGTTCCCGGGCTTTTTATGCCTCCGTGACATTGCTGTGACATTATAACGTGTAGAGCCATTGTAGAACCAGCCTGGGAACCGCCGGTTGATTATCTGGAAATTTCCTGCTATAATGCTCTCATGAGCACCGTGTACAGGGTGGCAGCCTCCCATCTTACAAGAGAGGGGAGGTGGTGTGTTATGGGAACATATGAAATTTTAAGTCTGCTCTTTTTGGGCGGCTCGTTCCTTATCGCATTACTGACCTACATAGACAGGCATAACAAGAAATAAAAAAATGCCTACCCTGTCAGCCAACAGGATAGGCGCGTCCTCATGTAGGACGTAAATTGACTCGTAGGCTTCCACCTTGTGGGCGGTTGCTCTTTTATATGCTTATTATACATTATATTTTTAGATTTTGCAAGGCTCAGAGAAATTTCATCGGCAGGCCTCGGCTGGCAAGACAATAGACCATGCCGCAGATTTCCAGGTATCCGTCCTGGAAGATTTCTGTAACGGCCAAGGCTGCTTCAATATTCTCGTCCAGCTCTGCTTCATTCTCAAATTCCTCCTGGGTGACCAAAACCTTCTCTTTGGTTTCAGGATCCCATCGGTATATCTCTTCCTGACTGATATCAATAAGTGCAGGCTGCTCCTGAACGTGCCTTTGGAACTGCTGCATAAATTTAAGTAGCTACTCCTCAACTGACAGATTTCCGGCAATTCCGTGGATTTTGACGATATCCAGTTGAGTAGCCAGCATTTTTTCCTTGTCCGGATAGAGGTGGGCATAGGTTCTCCAGGTAGTTTCCACTTTATCATGCCCCAGGCGCTGCGAAACCATCAAAATGTTGAATCCCATTTCGATAAGCAGTGAGGCATGGGAATGACGAATGTCATGCACCCGGATCGGCTCCAGGCCGGCCAGCTTTGCCACCCGTTTGATATCCTTAATAAGGAAATTCTTGGTAAAATAAAACAGGCGCGCCTTTGGATCTGGCTCATATAGGGAGTTATAATAGTCCATAGCCTCGTTGTATAAAAACTGGGGTATGGTAATGCACCGTCGGCTGGAATCTGTTTTGGGTGTAAGAAGATACTGGATACCTTTTACCACCTCAAAGTTTTTATCAATGTTAAGGCGGTATTTGTCTACTCCATTATATGTAAAATCCTTTATTGTTAGGGCTAAAAGCTCCCCTTCGCGGATTTCCGTCCAAAAGAACACATTGAGGGCCAATCGGCCAGCAGCCTTGTCCTCAAAATCAATAAAACGCTCAAACTGGTCGAGTGTCCATATCTGCATAGCGTCAGCATCGTATTTCCCAATAGTACCCGCCTGTTTGCAAGGATTATTTTGCAGTTGATAATATACCGTGGCATAATTCATGATAGCTTCAGGTAAGAAAATCCATGTGGAATGGTTAATCATGCTTGACTAATTGGCATATATATGACATAATGACAATATAGTGACCGGTCAAAAAGGAGGTTCAATTATGGCTCAGAAAACAATACCAGGGAACAAGTTTCTTGCAATGCAGATAAAACTTAGGCGCAACGAACTGGGATTGACAATTGAGGAAGCTGCATCACGGGCAGGAGTTGGGACAAAAACATGGAGCCGATATGAGGCGGGCGAATCCATTCGCAGGGATAAAAGTAAAGGGATTTGTAAGGCTTTGAACTGGTATAGTCTACCGGATCAGGATGAAGAAAACAGCGAACAAATCTCTGTTGAGGAATATAAAAATCATGAGGCGTGGTCTCAGTTTCTGAATAGTGAGTTTGGCATCCGAGCTGCTATATCCTTTGCTGTGGGCAGTGATATACTGCTCGACCACATTAAGGAGGATATGGCCGAACTCGCTTCAATGCCCGTTGGGACTCACATTGGACAACTGGATTTGTCTTGGTTGAACGGTAGTCTCCCGGAACAATTCTTGATGCAGTATAATTATGAATTTCTATACCAGATGAAGAGCACCCTGCTTGAAATGAGGACGCGTGCAAAGAGTGGATTGTCCATGACCGCCCATAGTGTGATAGAAGAACTTCTCTTCTATCTCTGCAATGAGGAGTCCTCTGTCTTGATTGAACTTAGTGGCGGTATCCGTGAGATCGAAGATAACGATACCGTCAATTCCGAAGAGTGGATGTTTGATTTGTTCGATGATATGGATATTATCAGTTCTCTATATTCCAATGAAAGCTTGGATGCGGATCACCCTTATCATTTTTCACACTGGGCAGACCAACAGTTTTATACAGATTGATTCTATGTCCAATAATAGACAGAAAGTGGAGAAAGAACAAACTGGGAATGTAGGGAGCTCATGTTTGAACAAATGAAATGGAAAAACGTTTATGACCAATGGAAAACAGGCTATTATCAATTTTCTGAATTGCTTTTCAGTACGGTATCTGCCGAGATATGATGAATCAATCGGTAAACTAGATTCAGTACATTGAGATGTTATTTATATTTTTTCTATACAAAGAACTTGATAGATTTAAGCTGAAATAATGAGCTTTCAATTTTTTTTTAATAAAATTCGTGATACTCAGTATTATTCAATAAGGGTAAATATGAATTTAAGAACAAAAAATCAACAATTCAGAATATATGATGTGTTGAGGCAAAAACGAAATATATTTGCAAAAATATAAACAACTTAATAAATCATACCGCAGATTTCCAGGTACCTGGCCTGGAAGCATTGTTATAGTATGGAATGGAGGACTACCCAATGAATATACAAATCTTCGGAACAAAAAAATGCTTTGACACAAAGAAAGCCGAACGCTACTTCAAAGAGCGGAACATCAAATACCAATTAATCGACTTAAAAGAAAAAGGCATGAGTAAGGGGGAATACACAAGTGTGAAGCAGACCGTGGGCGGTCTGGATGTTATGTTGAATGATGATTGCAAAGATAAGGACGCACTGGCATTAATCAAGTACATTGCTGCTGAAGACCGGGATGAGAAAATCCTGGAAAACCAGAAAGTACTGAAGTCGCCCATTGTCAGAAATGGTAAGAAGGCTACAATTGGTTATCAGCCCGAAGTATGGAAGACATGGGATTAAACCGGATTAGATTATATGAATTGTGCTGGCTTATTCATAAAATTCTTCCTTAATGATAACAAGTTTGTTTTGGTAGCATTCGATACGGATATTGTTACCAATGGAGAACCCCCATTTTTCTACCCATTTCCCCTGTATGATTATCTGGGGAACGGGCTGGCTGTTGTGTAATGTGGTGGCATAGATTTTTAACTTATGGGTATTGATATTATAATCGGCTGCTTTTTCAGAAACAGTGCTTTCATTTAGAGAGTAGTTTTTCATTATACGGAATATTCTGGATAGCATAGTATCCTGGCCCAGTCGACAAGGGGTAGAAAAATCCACTTTTCCATGTTCGCCCGTAAGTTCTCTTACTTTATTAAATAGAAATTGTCTATTCTGATGAATAAAGCCCGATAACATCCAGAGATTATTAATTTGGTACAGCATATCGGCGATGGAGTAAAAGTCGGATTTTCTAAGAATGTTGTTAGAATAATAGTTTTCAAAGTCAAAATCATTCGACATCATGAGAAAGCGAAAGTTTTCGATAAAGCTTCTTTGGTCTACATCGGATTGTAATTTGTAAAATTCGTTGGTTATGTATTGGCTTAGGTCTTGTTCCATAGAGCGCCCTCCTTATTGATAAAAACACTTGAAAATACCATTAATCACTTATAAGTATGACAATACATCTTTGAGTGATTAAAGTCAAGCTATTTCTACACTAAAACGTATGAAACACCATTTTTCATTGATAAATCATATGTTTCCGTGTATAATTTGTAGTAAATGAATGGAGGATTACGCAATGGGAATGGCTAAAAAAATCAGAACATTACTCTTAGAAAGAGATATGACAATAAAAGAATTAGCAGAAAAGATCGGAACGAATGGAAACAATCTCAGTAATAAACTGTCACGGGATAATTTTTCGGAGAAAGAGTTAAGCGAGATAGCGGAAGCATTGGATTGTGACTATGATGGGATATTTACTTTGAGGGATAGTGGGAAGACGATATAATACGTTGTTAAATAAAGTTAGTGCGTGATGTTAACATCACGCCATTATATAAGTAAAAGACTATTATTATAAAATAATTTAGTTAGAGTATTGAGTCTGTAAAATATAATTTACTATGGAGAAAACAATGAAGATAAGTGAGTTGTCTTCTTGCTGGAAAGAAGTATATAGAATATCATTGGAAAGATTTGAATTCGTTGAAGCGGCGAAATTAGCAACATATTATAAACCTCCATACCTGTATAAATATTTTTCGTTTGATGAATTTTGGGAAGATAATATATTTAATGGTAGTATATGTTTAAATACAGCTAGAAATTTTAATGATCCGTTAGATGCTAAATGGTTTATTGACTATGAAAGCGTTATAAGAGCAAGGTATGAAAAGGAGGGAATTAGTTGGACTGAGAGTGGCATATCTGAGGAATTTATGCAAAATAATGTTCAACTTTATGAAGAGGATTTAATCTATTTACAAAATTTATTTAGAATAGCTTGTTTTAGTGAAACACCGTATTCAAATTTAATGTGGGGACACTATGCACAAAAACATCAAGGTTTTTGTTTGGAGTATAATACCAATAAAATATCTTTAGATTTAGGTATATTAATGCCAGTTTTATATACAGAAAAACCATATAATGCTTCCATGTTGTTTGATAAGGAAGATGCTTATATCTATGACTGTGGCTGCCCCGTAGTTTTTAAATCAAACGATTGGAAATACGAAAAGGAGTGGCGACTATTAGAAAGGAATTTTTCAAGAGAAGATAACCCTAAAATTGTATCAATCAAAGATTCAATCACAGGAATTTATTTGGGGCTAAATTTTGTAAGGCGACTAGGATTAGACGAAATGAAAAAATTAGAAATATGGGCGGCAGAAAATAAAATAGAAATTTATCTAATGGAAAAAAGCTATAAATCATATGACCTTGTTGCAGATACTTTGAAAGATGTTCGTTCTTCTAGGAATAAAGGTATAATAGGATAAATGTATAATTACATGCTCTAAGGTGTTCTAAATTGCTTCTAAAATTTCCACAAGCCATAAATACAGGCAGGAAAAAAGGACAATATAGATAATAGAAACACTAAAACCTACCTAAAAACATAAGAAACAGATATACCAGAAAAGAATTTGAATAAGATTTGAGAAAAATAAAGCCAGTATTTATGCGGTTTCCAAACAAATATGTTTAAGTTTTGGCAACGATTTGGAAACATTTGGATCTAACTCAAAGAATAATTTTATCTTAATATGACATAAAAAGACCTTACTGATTTTCAAATAATGAAAGTCGGTAAGGTTATTTTTATGCTCATTTTCCCCCCTTTTTTTTCGCTTCTTTTTTATCTTGTGCTTCTTCTTCCTTCATCGCTTCTATGAGCATATCACTAAGACCTTTCGGAATGACCTTTGCAAAATGATGAGATGTTTCAAGCTCTGGGTACTTGTACCGCCATTCGTCATATTCTTCTCTTGTGATTTCGCCAGCTTCTAATTTGGCGGATTGAGCCTGCCATGATTGAAGCATATTGAAAAGCGTAGAACCAGAGGCAGTAACAGACTTGTCCAGATGTAGACAGAGTTCCCCATCTATTTTATCGATTTTCAAACCATACATATCTTCCAAAGCAAAAAGAGTGTGAATCAGACCAAAGTAAGTATCAATATCTGGCACATTGAGAGCGTAAGGGCTGACATCAAAAATACCAGCCATTTTTTTTACCAGTTCAGTCTTTGGAACTCTGACTTCTGATTCATATTGAGCCATACGAACATCAGAGGTTTTTCCAAGAAAGCCTAAAAGTTCGCCCAGATATTTCTGGGTCATGCCTTTTCTGTTACGAAAGAACTTGATACGTTGTCCAATTGCCATAGTGAAACCTCCTAAACAGATTTGTTTGAGTTTAGTATAACACAGGCAAATAGGAATAACAACAAGAACTTAAACAAAAAAGGCTAATATTTTCTTGCAAACCTATTGACTTAACTCGAAATGTTTAGTAATATAACAATACAAAAAATAAACAAATAAGTTTAAGATGAAGAATGGAAGGGGGGAATCAGGATGGAAAACAAATCCTTTATGAGCGTACAAGATGTAGCTGACGAGCTAGGAGTATCTAAGTCCTATGCATACAAGGTCGTAAAGCAGCTAAATGAGGAACTAAGAAAAATGGGATATCTAACCGTAACAGGCAGGGTAAATACCCAGTATTTTCACAAAAAGCTATGTTACAGCGAACAATAAGAAGGGAAGTGATTAGATGGCTGTATATAAAGATGGAGATAAATGGCGAGTGGTATTTCGTTATACTGATTGGCTGGGGGAACGAAAGCAGACACAGAGGTGTGGCTTTGCTACCAAACGAGAAGCCCAGATGTGGGAACGAGAGGAACTACTAAAAAAGGGTGGTAAGCTGGATATGACCTTTGAGAGTTTCTTTGAAATTTACGAGACTGATAAAAAGAAACGAGTAAAGGAAAACACGTGGGAATCGAAAAGTCATGTGATAAGAACAAAGATACTCCCCTACTTTGGGAAACGCAAGATGGAAGAAGTTGAGGCAAAGGATATTATTGCGTGGCAAAATGAGCTATTGGCATATCGTGATGAATCAGGTAATCCATATGCTCCAACGTATCTGAAAACCATTCATTCCCAGCTAAGTGCTATTTTCAATCATGCGGTAAGGTTCTACCATCTTACCAGTAATCCAGCCCAAAAAGCAGGGACAATGGGGTCGGAGGAACATAAAGAAATGTTGTTTTGGACGAAGGAAGAATATTTGAAATTTGCAGATGCCATGATGGATAAACCGCAATCCTATTACGCATTTGAAATGCTATACTGGTGCGGTATCCGAATGGGAGAAATGTTGGCATTAACACCCTAGGATTTTGATTTTAGCAAATGTACCTTAACAATTAATAAGTCATATCAACGATTAAAGGGGCAAGATGTTATTACTTCTCCTAAGACACCAAAGAGTAACAGAACAATTAAAATGCCAAATTTCCTTTGTGATGAAATGAAAGAGTATATTGGAATGATTTACGGAATCCATTCTAAGGACAGACTGTTTCAGATTACAAAGTCATATCTGCACCATGAAATGGATCGTGGGGCAAAGGCAAGCGGAGTTAAGAGAATACGTGTGCATGATTTAAGGCACAGCCACATTTCACTCTTAATCGAGATGGGATTTTCAGCATTGGCAATAGCGGAGCATGTAGGTCATGAAAGAATAGATATCGCGTACCGATATGCACACCTGTTTCCAACTAAACAGACGGAAATGGCAGATAAATTAGAGATTGAACGAATGGGCAAGGAGGAAGAAACGAATGGATAAAAATTTAGACAGTAAAGGGCGTTGGAGAAAAAAAACAGTGGCATTTCGTGTATCAGAGGAAGAAGCCAAGCTGTTAGATAATTGTGTCAGCCTATCAGGACTTACCAAGCAGGATTATATTATCCGCAGATTACTTCATAGAGAAGTGGTCGTACAAGGTAATACGAGGGTGTATAAGGCTCTTAGAAACCAAATGGTGGAGATTCATGCACAGCTCCTTAGAATAGAGCAGGAAAGCGAAATCAGTGATGAATTTCAATTTACCTTACAGTTGGTGGCGGAAACACTCAATGGATTGAAGGAGGAAAATCCTCTGCTCGCACAAGTAGGCTCGCATTTTCCTTCAGAAAACAAGGAGGATTAGGCGATGGGAGTAAAGAAAAAAGCGACTGTTCCAGAATCATCTATTGGTGTAGATGCGGAACAGCCACTTACTAAAAACAACAAGGAAATTATAACAAATATCAGCACACAAAACAATCTGCAAGCCACAGTTTTTAGTGGCTTTGACACAAGAAGCCCAGTTAATTCTGGGCAAGGTGGTTTGGAAACTATCTCGATGGATGAATTGTATGATGCAGTTTATCCACCCAAGATACCAATTGTAGATGGATTGATTTACAACGGAACATATCTCTTTGTGGGAGCACCTAAAGTGGGTAAATCATTCTTCATGGCGCAACTAGGATATCACGTCAGTAAAGGACTGCCCCTTTGGGGCATTCCAGTGCAGAAAGGCACAGTTTTGTATCTAGCTCTGGAAGATGATTATGCAAGGCTTCAAAAGCGGTTATCAAGAATGTATGGTATGGAAAGCAGTGATAATTTCTTCTTTGCCACCAAATCCAAGAACTTGAATGAGGGATTAGAAGAAGAATTGAACCAGTTCGTAAATGAGCATAAAAACGTAAGACTTATTATCATAGATACGTTTCAAAAAGTCAGAGAAATTGGCGGAGATAAATTCAGCTATGCCAATGATTATGACATTGTAACCAAACTAAAAAAGTTTAGTGATGAGCATGGTATTTGTCTGTTAGTTGTGCATCACACAAGGAAGATGGAATCCTCTGATAGCTTCGATATGATTTCGGGTACAAATGGTTTGCTGGGAGCTTCGGACGGAGCGTTCATCATGCAGAAAGAAACGCGTACCGAGAACAAAGCTATTCTGGAAGTGGCAGGACGTGACCAGCAAGACCAGCGATTGGAATTGAACTTCAATCGGGAATTATGTGTATGGGAACTTGTCAGGGCAGAAACAGAGTTATGGAAAGAACCAGCCGACCCTATGCTGGAAACAATAGCTACCATTGCGACAGAGGAACAGCCCCGATGGAAAGGGACAGCTTCACAATTGTTGGTGCAGTTACCGCAGTTAGATATTGCACCGAATATCCTGACCAGAAAATTGAATATCAGCGTAGAAAATCTGCTTCGGGAGTACAATATCTGTTATGAAAGCACCAGAGGACATAATGGAAGAATGATAACGCTAACCTTACAACCGAAGTCAGAGGAATAGGAGCAGATTATGACAAAGCAGGAAATATATACAAAGGTATTGTTAGACGAAGAATTACTGAACGAAGCTGACGCATACGACATTACGAATTTACAGATAGATGTGGAGCGTGTTGTCAGCAGAGTTTTGGAAGATTATACGCTGGTTTACACTGCAGGAATTGTCGGCAAGTAACAAAAAACACTGCACTCAAATAACAAGTGCGTGACAATTGGTGACGGTTGTGACGGTATTTTCTATATAGGTAAATAACCGTCACAATCGACGCAACCGTCACGCAGATACAAAGAAAGGGATTGAAAATGAAGCAGATACAGATACCAGAGGAACTATTTATTGCACTCATGAAATATCATTTCCTTGATATGCAGGAAGTTCAGTCAGAGATAAAAAAGGGATTAGAGGATAAGATGGATTCGATTTCCATGCGACTGCTCTATTCAAAATATAAAACAGCACCAACGGAGGAAGAAAAGCAGAAAGCCAGACGTGAATATCTGGATAAACGTGGAGTGCCAGAGAGCTTCCGCTGGTAATTCCTTCTTAATGATATTAACAGGAGCGTGGCACGCCCCTGTCTAGGTAGTTAAGGAGAAATGTAGCGTGTGAAGCCGATACTTTGTTGGTGAACAACAGCTTTTATATAAGCCCTCGGCGTATGAGAGCGAAATATACCCATCGCACAAACTACGTTTGTACTCAGGGTATTTCGTCCTGCGGAGCTGATAGCCCGACAACAGGCATGGGTTCGTAAACAGGTGCCTATGCACCTACTCACAGTAGCAGATATGTCTGCCACAATACAGAAAAGAGGTGTTGCTTATAGCAAGAAATTCATTTGTACAGATATCAAAATTAACGAATGTAAAGGGAAGGATTAATTACATTTCCAGTCATGCCAGACAGGAAAATTTGTATGCGGTTTATGAAACCTCAGACTGCAAATTTTGGACGGAACTAGCGAAGTGCAATCAAGAGGAATTTATAAAAAGTGGTACGGTGGGCAACTGTATTGAAGCAAGAGAACTGATTATTGCTTTGCCAGAAAGTTTTGTGGATTATAATCCTAGCAGATTGCTGGAACTGTTCACAAATCATTTCAATCAGAATTATGGTACAGAGTGTATCGCTGCATTGCACCACAATAAACGAAAGACCAATTATCATATCCATCTTATCTTTTCGGAACGAAAGTTGCTAGAAGAACCGATTGAAAAGATTGCAACTAGAAATATGTTTTATGATGAAAATGGTAAGCACGTTAGAACCAAAAAGGAGATATTAGATGAGAACGGTCAGATAAGAGAAGGGTGTAAAATTATCCCAAAGGGCGAAGCATATGAGCGGAATATTTTTACAACAAAAGACATTCGATTTAAGAGTGATGTTTTTCTGGAAGAGTGAAGAAATCTTATACGGAATTAATCAATATTTATGTGCGAGATACAAAGGAAGAGTTAAAAGTATTTGACCGCAATAGTGCTTATCTTCCAACAAAAAAGATTGGCAAGAATAATCCAAAGGCGGAGCAAATGAGAGCAGATAATTTGCAACGAGAAAAGTGGAATCAGACAGTTGACATGATCAGCGGAGTGCCAGAACAGCAGATTGTCGAAGTCAGAAAGGTTCAAATCGGTAGAAAAGTTAGTCAATCCATTCGACAAGCTGGTAGTAATCCAGACCTGTTTGCAAACATTATTCTGATGGCGATTAAAGTATTAGAACTTCTAATTATGCAGATTATCAGCAAGGTGACAAAGTCTATTCAGAGGGGCGAGGAAGAACCAAAGAAACCAGAGGTAATAGCACTGGTAGAACCGCAAGATACGGAGGTAAAAGCACTAGAGGAGCAGATCCCAGAAAGACCGAAAAAATCAATTCTTGTAGCGAAATATCCAAGACTGGAGGAAATCCATGAGAAGTTGCAACAGCAGAACAATGCAATATTTCAAAAGGAGCAGAAGTTTGGAAAACTTGAAATAGAATTAGACGAGTGCAAGGGTATACTTAAAGGTAAAAAACGGAAAGAGTTACAGGAGCAAATGGAACAAGTCAAGAAGCAGATTGAGCCTATGAAGCGTAGATTAGCAGACATTGCAAAAGAATATAGTTATCTCAATGTTAAGGCATTTTTATTGGAATATCAGAAGGCAAAGACAGAGTATGCGGACTAAAGCATTATGAGCAGGAAGTGAAACAGCGAGAGAGCAATCGCACCCAAGTACAGAAAAAGGACAGAGGGGCGAGATAAGGAGGAACGAGCACATGAAGAAACATATTATAGGAGAGAATGGCATCGGCTATACGCTAAGCGAAGATGGATTATATTATCCATGCTTGAAATTGCAAGAGGGAACGGATTATCCGATTGGCAGATATGGAAGAATGCGATGCGAATATCTGAAGGAGTACTGCAAAGCGGAATATCGAAGATTATTTATAAATGGGAAATTAAACGAATATCTGCATAGTGTGGATGAGGAAGCTTATCAAAAAATGGAGTTACTGATTGAGCAGATGAAAGAAAGGCAGGGCATAACCGAGCAGCTTAAATCAGAAAACCAGATGCAGTGGGTTAGAATGATGAATAATATCAGGCATGCAGCGGAAGAAGTGGTGTTGAAGGAAATTGTATATCGGTAATATAGATATGGAGTGGGAAACTGCTCCGTACTTTTAATATAAAGAAATTAGTACGTTTTGGCTTGTTATTATTCCGATAAAAGAATATAATAATATACAGAATGGAGGTTTCTAGTATGGAATATTTAACAACGATAGAAATGTCTGAAAGATGGAGTATTACATCAAGAAGAATTGGAGTATTGTGTTCAGAAGGGCGAATTGATGGAGCAATAAAGAAGGGGAAAACATGGCTAATTCCATCAGATGCGGTAAAACCAGAAGATGCTAGAAAAAAAAAGAGTTTCGGTGTTTCTGAAAGAACTATTATATATAAAGAAATTGCAGAAAAATTATATCGGAATTTTGTTGTTAATACTGATGTTGCAGGTGTACCACAAGCTCTTTCTACTAAGGGTTTTAAGTATCTAACCGTTAAATCCCCCATATCAATTTCATTAATTGAAGAGATGTTAAAAGGTGGTTATGCATTAGGAACTTATCAGCAAATAACAAATCAAAATATGTTGAAGTGGATTTGTTTTGACTTTGACTGCAAAGAGTTTGAGAGTAAAAAAGATTTGAATATTTTAAAAAAGGAATATGTAGATATTCTTATTATGTTGCTAGAAGATATGCAGATTCAATATTCATTAGAATATTCAGGGAGGCGTGGAATTCATGTTTGGATATTCTTTGATCAAGTTATTTCGAAAGATTTAGGCTTTACAATAGTTACAAAGTTAAGAGAAAGTTTTTATTTTAAGATAAAGAGTGATAATAGATTTGATTTGGATTGTTTTCCCAAAACTGGTAGTGGCAAAATAAATAATAAATATGGGTTAATGGTAAAAATTCCATTGTCTCGACATAAGGAGGGAACATACTCCTATTTTATAAATAAGGATGAAAAAAAATTTGAATTTATTGAACAGCTGACTGAAAATTTTTTAAATAAGCAACTTAAATTTTTAGAAGATATAAGAGTTAATTCAGTAGAAGATGTAATTGAAAAATTAAAAATAGAACAAAAGGTTTCGGTTGATAATTTGATTAAGTATCATACCAAGTTTTTGGTGGGAGAACATGATATTACATTAAATGATATAAAAATAGTTTTTGGTACGGACGAAGTCTTGAATACAATATGGAATAGAATTACTGATGGAAAAATGTCAAGTATTGATCGCGTGATTATTTTGGGATTATTTGCCCATATGGAAAGTGGAGAGAAAATTTTAGAAGAAATATTGAAAAAGCAACACAATTATAATGCACTTATCTCACATAATATGATTGCGAAATATAAGAAATATTATTTTCCAATTACATTTAATTATTTATATGAATTAAATGATAAAGTAAATTACGAAAATGAAAAAGGTAATGTATTTATAGATGAATATATTTATACTAGTTTAGGTATTAAATATAAGATTTCAGATATCAAAAAAAGTAGAAACATATCTTTTGTACACAATATAGTAGATAAAGAAATTAACTATTTCTTATATAATGATGAAGTGTATAATATGTTTATTTGGTATCAATTAAATACATTATCTTATTATGATTATTGTAAAATAGAAGAATATATAAATGAGGTTGAGAAAGGGAATGAAAGTGTTCCTGATAATGTTGAATATAGCAAATATATAAGAAAAGAGAAGAATAAAGAACGCCTTTTAATTTCTTTAGGGGCTCAAGAACGTGTAGTTACTACTGCATTAGTTAATAAGATGATAATGTATTTACAGAAGGATTATTCTTCGTATAGTTATCATTTGAATTTTGGTATTGGAGGAGATGTATTTTATCCATGGATTAGCTCATGGACACGTTTTATTAATGATGTCTCTCAATATTTTTCGTTCCAATTATTTGAAAATTACTCGTTCATAAAAATAGATATTAAAGGATTTTATGACAATATATATTTGCAAACCATGTTTAAAACGATAGTAGATGCACATGAAGGAGAAAATTATAATAAATTTATAAATATTTATAGGTATTTGAATACTTTTAACGAGAGATTAATGCTAGATAGTACTGGAGATTTACGGGGGGTTCCACAAGGACCAGCCTATGCGAGGGTTCTTGCAGAATTAGTTTTAGATCGAATTGTATCTGTTTTCTTTTCGGATAATGAAAAATATCAAATTGTAAAATATTACAGGTATGTGGATGATATGTTTATGTTTTTTCCGCCTGAAATTAATGGGAAAAATCTTATTAATGAGTTGTCACAACATTTAGAGTCTAACGGACTTTATCTAAATTTAGATAAAACTAGAAATTATGGAAAAATAAAAGATTTAACAATAGATGATAGAAGAGAATTGCAGGAGTTCAAGGATTTAAACTATGATATTTTTAATATCAAGGAAAAAACGTGGATAGATTCTGTTGATAAAGAAGAATTTAATAATATATATATCAGGTATATATATAGAAAAATGAGTTGGGATATTAATGATGCTAATATTATACTAAGTGAAAAAATAAGTAACAGTGTTCAAGAAAGATATTTAAAAGAGTTTTACAAAGAGATTCTGACTTCGGAGTTTGGTAGAGGTACATTATTTAGAAAATATTATAAGAAAATTTTTGCTGAACCTAAATTACTTAATAAATTTTTTAAAGGAAAAGATTACAGCTTAGTGCCAATTAGTAGTGTTAATTTTGAGAATATGCTATCAATTCTTATTATGAATCTTGATGATGTATTTAATATGATAGATGATATAAGATACATTAGTGAGTTACGAGATTATTTATTCGAGATTGATAAAACGGAAACAATATCATTACTTAATAATCTGATAAATATGAAACTAGAAGAGAGAGGAAATGAAGAATGTTAAAAGCTGATTTGGATAGCTTAATTTCTTTAGTAAATACGAAAGACATAGCTGAAGAGAATGATTATACTCGATTATGGGAACTATACTTGAAGGAAGAAAGTGCTGAAGAAAAAATCAAATGTATTCGGGAGTATTCCGATGCTTTTTGGTGTATCTGTGCTAGGTGCAAAATAGAAAATAGCAGAAGTGATTTTATAAAACATATAGAAAATATGAAGAACTTCATATCATTTATATCAGCAAATTCGTCATCACAATTTCGAGGCATATATGAGAGTAAGTCGATTGCATTTGTTAACTTTTTAGAATGGTTAATGAATAGATCAAAAGCATATGAGACGTCTCAAGTTGAAAAATTTAAAGATTTCTATAGAAAATTAAATGATATAATTGGAAATGTAAAATGGATTTTTGAATTAGAATTAGACGGTATAAAAGTATTTCCGATTCATAGATTAATTGAGGATGCTGTTACTGATTTCGAATTGACGGAAGAGCATTATTTACAACTTGTCTTTTCGTTACAATTATTCAATAGAATTGAAGATATTTCGAAGGATGAAGGAAATATAAAAGAAAGAATGATTCAACTATCAAAAGAATTTCATCTTGAAATTATAGAAATGCTTTGTGACAATGGTCAGTTATTATATGGTGAAAATGCAGGGATTAATAGTGCTCAAAATGGGACAATAGTTGTAATTCAAGGAAATAAAATTTTAATTCGAAACATTGATTCTGAATATTTTGAAGGGGATTGCTCTTTTGAGGGAGATGGTAAAGAAAATGCAATAGCCTACTATATAACATATAATAAGCAAGACTACGAAAGGGTGACTTCATTTGAAGAAATAATAAAAAGTGATAACTATCAAAGCAAGCTCAGACTGTTTATAGATTTGTTACAAAATAAAATATACAATGTATTTTTAGGAGAAATTTTTTTAGTAGATGAGAGAAATGATTCTTACACACAAGTTATCAATAAATATGGAAAAAATGATGATTATATAATTTCTGATGGTAGAGTGTTTAGGGGAGAGAAAACGTTATTTGAAACATTTTGGAAAAGAATTGAAAGTGATCAAAATGGAATTAGAATGTGTCCAATAGCAAAAACGGGTAGTTTGAATGTGCTAACACTAGATTTCTTATCAGTTTTTTGCAAAAGTCTATGTAATAGTGAATCTAATTATTTTGACGAACTTTTTGATTTGGAATCTGATAAATATTACCAAAATCAGCTGTTTGAAAAATACTTCAAGATATCGCTCAAAGAGGGGCGTATTCTTGATGCAATACGTAAATATGGGATATTTGTAAAAGATTATTTAAACATAGAGATGGTATCAGTTGATACAAGTTTCTCTGAAATGCCACATCTAATTTTGCCATATTCTATATATGTTCCGTTTGATGGTGATAAAGAAAAGCTGTTTTCTGAATTACTTGCCGAAAAATACATAGATGAAGAGGTAATTGTTGAAACATTAGTTGTGAACAAAAAAATAGGTAATAGAATCGAATTTAAAGTAGGGGATTCTGTGATAGAAACAGAAAAAATTTACAATCTGTCTGGAATAAATATGGATACTGGTTCCATTTCAAGTACTATATGCTTTTATGCACAACGGAAAAAAAGCGTATATCTATTAGGGGAATATGCAGATGTAATTGATACAATAAGTAATCTATTAAAAGTATCAGAAAACTACGTTATTGACGAAAACTGGTTACCCAAATTGAAAACTAAGTTTGACAAAATTATAAAAATAATAAATAATATCGGTTTTGAACAAAAGACATATGCTGTACTGGGGGCTAGAGTGAATGATCCATTTACAACAAGTATAGCATTGTATAAATTTTTATGGTTAATGCAAGTATTTCAATTTGATTTAGATAAATATACAGAATTTGAGCAAATGATATTGGAAGGATTTTATTGTAAATTTGTATTAGAGCCTGAAAAAATGATGAGAGATTACTTAAACGAAATAGAGGATGAAAAAAATGCCAATACGCTAATCATTGCAAAAGAGACAGATGGTTCAGGAGCAACGTTAAACCTACTTGTTAGACGTTATTCAAATGGCGAAAGAGGAGCATTGATGATGGCGTTTGATGGTGGATCAATAAATAGTAATATTAAATTGAAAGACAATAATTATTATTTTATGGGACACCCATTAAAGAAAATTGTCTTTTTAACTGATAATGCTTTATCTGGAAAATCGACAGTTGATATGCTTAAGTATTATTTGGAAAAGAAATTAGCGCCAGAAGATAAAAGACGCTATATATTTGGGAAAAAAAACAATAAAATACCAGATATTCTGAAAAAAAATCCTCAAATTGAAATAGAAGTTAAGACTGTGTTCTACTCAGAACGGGCTGAAGAAAAAATTAAATGTGAGTTCTCAAAATATAATATAAAAGTAAGCGGTGATAAAATTGCCAAGAATAAATATAATTGGACATCTAATATAAATGATATTTTATATAATTTGTTTGATGTTGGTAAAAAAACAATTAAGAGTAATGTCCAGTGTGTTTTAAGACCTTGTAATATGCCTTATGATTTGATTTTGCCAGAATTTTTAAAGGATTCGACCAAGCTGGTGAGTGTGTTTAGGCATAAAGTTGATTAATAAAGGAAATAAACGATTGCTAGAGAGGTTGTACCATTTTTTCAGATTATATACTCAAAAGCATTAACAGAAAATCAGTAAGCCAGAATAAATTATGTAATTGAGATAAAATAAAGGCAGTTTTTATATGAAAATTAAACAAAATAGTTTAGCGAGAGCTACGAACTTGCTGAGTTTGAATAACGTCCTAAGTTCCGGGAACCACGTATTTATGCGTGTTCCCGGGCTTTTTTATGGTATACGGTAAACCATGAGTACTGGCTTTTTTTCGACCGCCGTTTCCGGCGGCCAGGTCTACACATTGGTTGATTTAGACTTGCTCCGGCAGATCTCAGGTAACTGATCTGACCAGGGAAGTAGTTCTTCTATAAAGCTGTAATCCGTGTCATTCTGATGGTCTTTCAAAACTGTCAGGACATGGGCCAGATAACGGAACGGATTCAGGTTATTCGCCTTTGCTGTTTCCGTTATGCTATAGATGATCGCGCTGGATTTCGCGCCATCGATACTGTCGATCAGCTTCCGCGCATGTTTATGCAGACAGAAGCTGCGGAGCGCTCCTTCTGTTACGTTGTTGTCAAGAGGGACTTCACCATCAATCAGGAACACTCTCAGGGTCTCTTCCTGATTGATACAGTAATTGATTCCTTCCAGTGTTTTCCCTTTGGAAAGACGACCAGAGGATTGAACCTCTTTTGTCCACGCAAAGAAAGCCTCCACCAGAGGTTGGACTGTGATCTGCCGCTGTTTCTTCCGATCATCCGGTTTCAGATCAGATAATTGATTGTCCAAATGATAGATGGCTCCAATCCGCTTTAGTGCCTCATACGCAACAGTATCTTTTGCGGTTTTTTGTGCCGCTTTCGGAAGGGCTTTTAAAGCATCCGAGAAATACCGTCTTGTATGTGTCCAGCATCCGGCAAAAATAATATCCGGATTTTCCCGATCCAGCTTCCTGTAAGCGGAATAGCCGTCGCAGACAACCACGCCTGCGAAGCCCTTCAAAAATTCTCTTGGGTGGTCTGCTTTTCGGGTACGCTGATATTCGTACAGGATGATCGGCGTGTCTGTGTAGATCTTACCGGTGCGGTAGACCCACATATAGCTCTTGCTGTTTTCGGGGCGTCCGTCTTTCGATACCATGACCGGGGTCTCGTCCGCCTGCAGCACATGGAAATGATATAACTCTTCATGGAAATAATCATAAAGAATACCCAGATACCGGTCCGCACATTGGATCATCCAGTTCGCCATCACCTGCTTGGAAATGTGGATGTCGTTCCGCAGGAATTCCTGGCTGCTCCGGTACAAAGGAAGCCCGTTTACATACTTGGCATTCATGATACTTGCCGCCAAAGAGGAAGTCAGGATGCTGTTTCGGAGCAGATCTTTAGGACGGTCTGCCTTAACGATCGTCTGATTGTCCCTGCCGGCATAGACAGCTACATGATGCTCTTCAACTGTATACACAGCGGGTTGAACACGGACTCTTTTGTAGACTTCATCTGGAAGTCGCTTCCATCTGTCCTCCCCAAAGAGTTCCTGTAGTTTTTCGTCCGAAAAAGTATGAGGAATCACTTCAACTGGAAGATCCTTTAAATCTTCCTCACGTTTCCCTTTCTTTTTTCGACGGCTGACCTGGATCACATCCTCTTCGGCAGGCTCAACGACATAAAGTATTTCTGTCAGAGCTTCTGCTTCGTTAAAGATGAGTTCCAGTTCTAACTGGCCTGCGATGACATCCAGCCTTTCAGAAGAACGCCCATAGCGTTTATTGGTTGCGTCAGCGATCTGCTCGATCAGTCGCTCCATGTTTGCATTCAGCTGGCTCAATTGATCCTGCATGGACAGGATCACTGCCATGAGTGTTTCCCTGCTGAAGCTATTCAGTTCTTCTGGTGAGTAGAGCTTTGACATGTTTGGTGCTCCTTTGTTTTGCTGGAACTATTGTACCGCAAAACAAAAGAAAAAGCGAACCACACAAAAATATCTTTCGTCATTCTCACTATTAGATAAACACTCTGAAAAGCCGAAAAAACTATTAGTTTTTTCTGTTTTTCAGAGTACTTATCCACACGGCAGCTTGCTGCTGGTAAGTACTCCATGATTGAATGAATGCAATAAGGCCCAGTTGTGGATAACTTCCAATCTTCCCTAGGCGGTGAAGGTGAAAAGATTTTTGATTTTCTCCGTTTTGCACAATGCCTTACAGGAGATCATCCTTGGGATGTACTTCCTGAATCGGATGTCTTGAGACAATCTCCAGCCCCTGCATCAATGCCTGATATTGTTCCGGTGTGATCTCCAGGGCCTCTTCTTTTGTACGGGGCCAGCTGAAACCGCCAAGCTCCAGCCTTTTGTAAAGGAGAAGAAATCCGTCACCTTCCCATACAAGCCCCTTGATACGGTCACTGCGTCTGCCGCAGAAGAGAAAAAGAATATCCTTTTCATATGGATCCAGCTGAAAGTTGAACTTAACAATGGATGCCAGTCCATCGATTCCGCGACGTAAATCTGTGTATCCTGCAGCAATATAAATCTTTCGAAATCCGGTTGCATTATTCAGCATCCAGGATGCCTCCAATCCGTGAAAGGAGCGCGTCTGAAACGGAATTCGATATTTCCAGGACGATATCTCCTTTTCGGATTACGAGATCCGGATGGAAAACCGGAGCTGTGTTCTGAGGAGATGATGGAAGCTTGATCTCGGTAAAAGAGACCGTCCTCTGAGTTGCCGGCACTAGCGCCAGATCAGGTCCGACAATTCCCAGCAATGATGCATTCTGGGAATTCCCGAAAGCTTCCCTTCGCAGGATCCTCTGCCAATAGAAGAACTGCTTTTCTGAAACCCCATTAGCTCTGCACCAGGCAGTTTTAGGCATCCCGCTGTTTATGCATTCATTCATGATTTTGGTCCAGTGCTCTGCACGGACCTGATGTGTAATCTTATCCATAGGGACAACTCCTTTATAAAACTTGTAGTTTTCTGGAGTTATTATCTCATGGATAGATAAAACTAGCACGGTACTAGTGATTTACCGTATACTTTTTATGCCTCCGTGACATTGCTGTGACATTATAACGTGTAGAGCCATTGTAGAACCAGCCTGGGAACCGCCGGTTGATTATCTGGAAATTTCCTGCTATAATCCCAAGTTTGACAGTTTAGAATGTTAAAAACCCTTAGAAACGTCGTATT
>ERZ507075.408-NODE-408-length-23756-cov-28.1576_pt1 | contig 23756 bp, 30 predicted proteins | sample MGYA00512863_ERZ507075 | MGnify/ENA metagenome assembly ERZ507075 | reverse complement strand
TAACTAATGGAAAAAACTAAATTTCCTTTAAATATTCAATTATTTGCTTCTGTTGTTATCTCTAATTCTGTAGATTTTTTAATTCTTTTATAACCTGCGCCGTTACCGCTTGTGTCTATAAACAATGCGATCATATATTTTTTGATCATGGTACCAGCACCGACCTCGTCAGCAAATAATTGAATATTTAAAGGAAATTTAGTTTTTTCCATTAGTTAAGCTCCTTTCTGTATATAACCTCTATTGTAAAAATATATATCCCGTTCCGTTCTCCATTTTCAAACAAATACGGTACGGTAGAAAGAGAAATATTGTCACAATAGCGGTTGTTCTTTAATTGTGGCAGTTCGCCATTATAATTTTTTTCACTAATCCAGTCTTGAAATTCTTCAAGAAATTCATCATATTTTTTTCTCAAAATTTTATTAGTAACGATTTTTTTAGCTTGAAAAGTATAATATTCGGTTCTTTTTTCTGAACCGTCTATGAATGTTTCGATAATTGAATCGGGTTCTTTTGCTAAAGCATAACTTGTTTCAGTGCTTAGTACATCTAATTCTATCTCGTCACTAATTTTAAAATTTGGGTAATTATTTAACCATTTTATTAAACTTTCTTTAACTGTTATTTTGACCAGCCCTTTCTTTTAAGCCCCTGCAGAATAGCTTTAGCTCCTCCATTTTGCATACGACGTTTAAACCACTTATTGCCACGAGGTGGACCTCCTGTAAAATTAGCTTTTTTGTAATACCATTTCTTGCCGTAAGGCGCTTTTCTACCGCCTTGTCTAATTACCCCGCTTCCGATTTTCGTTAATTCATCGGCAGTTTCTATTAAAGTTCCTTTATCTTTTGGAGTATAAGCGGACATTAGCCTTATAACATTACTGTCGATATACTTTTGTACTTCCTGTCCTTTTAAAAGTCCTCTGTCACTCTTTAACTTCTTATTACTGTTAATTTTAAAACCCATTATTTACATACCACTTTCCAATGTTGCAAATAAGGAACTTTTGTATTATCTGCCACACTTTGTATGACTCCTATATCATCATAATTGCTTAATAAATCTTGATACAGTAATTCGTCTATATCCTCTTTGTATTCCCCTAGAATGATCAAATCTTCGTTATTGGGGTTTAACGTCCAATAATCTTTAACTTTATCACTTGGGGTAAGACGATATTTATTAGGCGATAAACAACCGTCTTGAAACAATATGGTTACAGAAAAATAATCCAACATCTTTATATTACTGTTTTCAATTGTTTTTTCTGTTTTCTTCTTCCACATACAGTTATTTAAAACAGTCTTATTAAACGATACTTGTTTGGTTATATGATCTACATGCTTGTTAACTACAGTTACGGTTTGTTCAAAAACGAATCCAGCCACTTTTTTTTAATGCTCCTAACCAAGTGTTAAAAATCCATTCTAATTCTTCCTCTACTTGTTTATTTGTTTTTTGAATATAAGAAACCGATAATCCGTCGTTCGATACGCTAGACTTATTACCCTGTGTTTCTAATTCGCATTTGTAGTTAATAACATTGCATATACAGTCTTTAACTCTTGTTAATTCACTTTCATTCAAAGTGTCAACATCTTTTATTAACCTGTCTGTTGTTAGTACTGTACACATATATACCATTTTATTAAAATCGTTTTTATTTAATTTTGGAAAATGGGAGTTGTAATACTCCCAATCTAAGATATTCATATTACACCTCCCAATTTAATTTGCTATTCTTTTTTAGGCTCTTCGGGCTTTTTAGTTTCTTTAGGCTCTTCGGGCTTTTTAATCTTTTTTACAGGTTCAGGAATAAACCCAACAATCTTCCCCATTAAGATACCCCCTTGTGAGAACATCTAATACCAGCAGTTTTATTTTCGTAAACATCAACAATACCGTATTTGCGGTATTTTTGCATATAAGCATCACTTGTTTGATTATCTTCGGGACGAATAATGTTATTCGCAATATGCTTACCATCTTTAATAACCGCTGATTTTTCTACAATAAGAAAGTTTAGATCACTAGCTCCTGTAGCTTTTTTATATCCACCTTTCATATTGTTGTCTTTGTCCGCTTCATCATTTAATAATTCAATGGCGCTATACATTCTTGACTGTGGTGTTTTCTTTACCGATGCAAAATCATCTAAAACTTCTTTGTCTTTGTGCTTGTCTACACTTCTAGCTAATCTTAACAAAGTAGGGGTAATAAACAGGTGTCGGCTTTCTGCTGGTACTTCGTCCTCGTCCATTTCGCTTTGAATAGCTCTTAACGATTCTAATACCTGTTCTCCTGTTGTTAATGTTTCTGTTTTTGCTTTTGTATCTTCACTGGCTAAAGCGGAAATTGTAACCGCATCCGTTTCGGGCGCTACTTTAGTTCTCATAAATTCAGCTCCCAAACGTCCAAATGATAATTCGATTGTTTCCTCGTTATCCATTGTATCGACTTCAAATTTAATTCCGCGGTCATAGTTATATTTAAGTGTTTCCCACTCTAATTTAACATCACCTTTAGAGTAACCACTGTTTCTTGAATAGTCTTTTAAACCATCCATGCTTAATTTAGCAACTAAAATTTCATTTGCGTTAGCACCAGCTCTAACTGTTCCTGCGTCACTGTCTAATACGCTTGTTACCGACGCTTCTTTGTAAACTTCGTCCAACATTGGGACATAATTTTTAGATAATGTAATATTATTTGGCATTTATTTAATCTCCTTTCGTGGGTAACCCCATTGCTTCACGCAACTGTTGATCATGTAAATCTAAATCTGTTTTTTCGACTTTTCCACCAGCGTTAATAGTATCTACTTTTTTTGCTTCGGGTTCTTTAAATAACATAGCCTTACTTTCTACAACCGTATTTAAAGCATTGTCTAAATCGCTTTCTTGATTTTTACTTGTTAGCAGATCATCTAAATTAAACTGTGTAATTGCTAAATCTATGTCTAAGCACCCTTTTTCTCTCAATTTGTCTTTTAATTTAGATGTTAAATCAAGACGATTTAAATTTTTTTGATATTCAGTTTCCTTAGTGTTTAACTGTTCATTTAGTGTGTCAACTTTTACTTTAAGTTCTTCAACGTCAACACCATCATAATTTTTTTTGAAGTCTTCAAAAGCTCCTTTAGTTTCTTCCAATTGATTGTTAGCCAATTTCAATTTATCTGCCTGTCTGTCGTAATCAGCAACGGTTTTGTAATTAGCTTTAACTTCATCATTAATTGCTTTTGTCTGCTCTTCTGTTAATTCAATGTTTTGTGATTTTAAAATCTCAATAATGTTTTTCATATTTTTTCTCCTGTCCTTACAATTTTAGTTAAAGGTGCTTGCCACCTTAGAGGCTATAATAATTATAACATTTGGCGTTTTTGACTTTTCTAATAAAATACCTTTTAACGTACCTTTTCGGCATCAAAAAAAGGGTGTTATACCCTTGTTATTCTGTATATACCCTAGTCCTGTTAGTGCGAGGATATGTGTTGTATGCATTACAAAATTCTCTATACTCTTTCTGTTTGTATCTTAATTTTGCATTTACTTTTTTATCTGTTAAGTTATTTTTGTCAAGTAAGGCTTTTTCACGTTTCAAAGCGCGTATTTGTCGCTCTAAATATCTCATGTTCTGCTTTGCTTTATATCCGTCATATTCCTTTCCTTTAAAAGTAAACGGGTTGGTATTAATGTTTTTTAGCATTTCTTCGGTATACATTGGAGCATCGTTTGGATCGGTTACAGGATAAGCAAAATGGTTACAACCGTAATCGCTTAACGAACCATTACCGTGAGAAATTTCTTCAAATGTTGGATAGTATTTACCTGTTGTATCATATCGTTTACCCTGCCATACCTGATGGCTCGGTCTTGCGTCGGGATGTGCATCAATATCAAAAATTGTTATATCATTCTCTTTAGCAAATTGAGTTCTTATATCATGTGCAGACATTTTCTGTGCATATAACAGTTCCTGTCTAACATAAACATCTATATTTCTTATAGTGTTTTCATACGTGATGATTTTAACACCGCTATCACTCATTTTTTTAATTACTCTTCTAACTATATTGTCTATTGTGTCTGTTCCGTCAACAACCGCTTTTATTTCACTGCTGCATAAATTATAAAAAAACTTTTCTAACTTTTGACCATCTAATACTAATCCTTTTGATCTTACATACTTTCTAATGTTTTTATTTATTTTCTTATCCCAATTTGAAATATTTTTAGAATAATGTTTTAAATCATTTTCTTTATCTAAATCTTTAATCACTTTTATGCTTGTTTTATTTAGTGCATCTAATGTACTAATGGTTATTGCTTTAACGAACAGACTTATTTCATTATCTGCGTTTTTGCGTATATTATTTAAAGCAATAGAACGTTGTTTTTGCGTGTCATTTTCTAATACTTCTTTAAATTCATTTAATACATTAGACATAATCGCGTATTCTAACGACTGTGCTAAATCTACACTTTCTTGTGTGTTTTTTTCATTATCCATTTTAACCACCTTTAAAAAATAGGGCTATACGCCCTAAATTGTTTCTATTCCTAATTGTGGACTAATAATTCCGTCCAACTTAATGCTAATTTCTTGGTACTCTTCTACTGTAATACGCCCCATGGCCATATATACATCCATTAGCGATTTTAAGTATTCTGCATACTCTACGTCCATCTGCTTCGCATCTTCTTTTAGCTTAATTAATCTAAGCAGCATATCATATGTCTTTAACATAAGTTTCCTCCTAATTTTAGTAAATCTAAGTTGTACTGCGTCTCTAAAGCAGACTGTAACTGCATAACCTCTAAGTTATTTTGTTGTACTTGCATATTATAGATAACGTCTTTAGCATCTTCCACCTCCCCGCTAACTACTTTGTGCCATTCGGGCATATTTAGCTTGTAGTCGAATTCCAAAGGAACATTAGAGAATACATGTGTTATTGGGTAGAAGCTCATTAGAGTCTTTAACTTCTCTATCAAAGAAGCTTCTAAAGGCTCTATAATTGGATTTTTTAGCATATATAGAAATTCTATAGGTGTCCCGTTATCGTACTGCTCTTTAATATAATTGCTAAATGCACGTTGTTTATCTGCTATTGGTGTATCGTCTCTTATTCCTAAGCGCAAATTGGAAAATTTTAAATGCAATTGATTGGCGTTTTGACAACAACTTTCTTGTGCAACACTCCAAGATGACGGTACATGTGGTAAAACATTACAAAATACTTTTTTGACCATATTTCCGTACGCTTTGTTAAGCATAAAATATCTCCCGTAATATCCTTTTTGTTCTCCATAGCTTCCGCTAAAAGTTTCGTTTCCCGTAAAAGTATAAATGCTTAATAAATTAAGTCTATTTTCTAAAGTAATAATATCTGCAACACTACCATCCACAAGAGATAAAAGCGGTTTTGCTAAAGTGTGGGTAATAACAGTTTCTTTGTAAGGTTCGTACTCGGTTGCGGTGTCGCCCTCTTCGATTTGCAACCATCCTAATACATCCCAAGTTTGATTTAGTTTTTCTTGGTTACTCGTTGCAATAATTATTTCAATTGTTCCATCTTCTGTTGATGTAATGTACCCCTTATTAACATTTATGTTTTCGTTAGTAGTATGCACCATCCAAAATGATGCAACTCCTTTTATCCATACATAACAGTTAGTACCTAAACCAACGGTATCTCTTCTAGAAACTACATACTTCGTACCAGGTTTAACACTTACTATAAATTTACTGTACCCGTTTCCAAGAGAAACATAATTGCTATAATCTTTTGCTAAAGTTTCGTTCAACAAATTTTTTCCGCATGCTTTGATATTTAGAACTTTTACAGATTCTATATTGCTTTTAATACTCGGACTTGGACTTGTTGTATCTTGGGAACTAACACCAAACTCGCTAGTATCGCTTTCGAGATAAGGAATTTCTTCGACAATAGGAGTTTCTAAAGCATAATAAGCAACTGCGTTTGGATTATTAATATAATCTAAGAGAGCTTCTTTAGTGTGCTCTGCAACATTACTGTCTTTAACAATAACAGAAAGTGTTTTACCACCGCTCGTATTACCACCGTATATACTTTCTTTTGTATAATCGTAACTTTTGTAGCTTGGAAAACTGTTAGAATATATCTCACCGACGTGTTTTACAGTTGGGTTAAGTGGAGCGTAAAACCTTGTATAATCTGTTTTAGTATCGTTGTACACAAAATTTAGATTGTTTAAATTTACTTCTTGTATATTCCTTTCTATCCAACTTTTTTTATTCGTGTGATCTACTATTTTGTAATCTCTAACCGTTGGTGCTACATATGCAGATGGTACTGTTGCACCCTCGACAAGCATTGCGTGTTTATTTATTTCATCGGTCGCTCCTCCGTTTTTTGTACATCCAAATTTTACATACATAGAATTAGCCGGCGTTGTAAATGGTTTACTATCTGTTTTTGCTACAAGATTATAATTCTGGTCATAAAAGAAAACACCCGTTAATGTATATCCGTCTAGTCCTAAAATACCAACCATATACTGTGTCGATTTTTTTATCGGAATATATCCACTTGTAAAATAAGTTGTAAAACCTGGTTGTAAAATACCATTATTATTTAATAACCCAACTTCAAAACCATACATTTTAATGTCAAACAGATTGCTACTTTCTTTTAAAGATCTAAGCTCCACGACCTCTCCGCCAACATTTATTTTTTTAGAAATAATCGGTACTGGTCTAGATGGTGTCGGGACAATATCGGTTTCTATTTTTTGTACTGTATTCCCCTCGATCGAATCAATTTTAAAATTACCATCTAACGTATTTTCTATTGTGGTGTTATCCGTAATAGTTATATCCACATAAGGCTTATCCATTTTATCCGCCAATAAATAATCCACTTCTTCTTGTGTATAGACGTTGTCTGGAAGTGCACTGCCAGGTACTACATTCCCATCCGCGTCTACCACCATAGCTTTACCAGCATTTTCTGGGCCTTGGTTTTTGTTTAGCTTCCCATCTGTAGCAAGAACCGCTCTATCTGCTTCTTGCTTGGCTTTTCTGGCCTGCTCTGTAGCTTCTGTAACTTTAGCGTCTATAGAAGTGTTTGCATCTGTAATCTTTTTATCTAATGCATCGTTGGCATTCTCTGCATTAGAGTTAAAGTCTTCTACTTTAGATGCATAGTCTACGTTAAAAGCATTAACTTTCTCTGTAACATTGTCTAAATGCTCTTTGGCTTTGTTTGCATTTTCTAAAGAACTAGAAGCACTGTTGCCTGCATCTGTAGCGCATTGTTGAGCTTCCACCTTAGCAGTATTGGCTTGGTTCGCGTAATTGGATGCGTCGCTAACCTTACTGTTAATATCTCTTACGATACTGTCTATTTGTTCCTTATAAAAGCTATTCCAATAATTGTCTACTCCGTCTTTAGCGATGTTTCCAATAAGGTCCATCCATGTATTTTTATCTTCTTGCGGTAAAATGCTTTCATCACTTCCGAATGCTCTACGAATGTAAAACTCTACCACTCCAAGATGGATAACCTCTTCTCCCATTGTAAAAGAAAAAGAAAACGATACTTTACCAATCTTCTTAAAAACATCTTTTGCAATAGATATAATATCATTGTTACATTCCATTAATTTAGCTTCCATATCGCCCTCTAATTTATAAAAAGCTAATAATGTATAATCTTTATATTTTCGATCACGAATAAATTCTATTTCTAATCCTTGGGAATATTGGTATGGAATATTTATTTCCTGTATGGTTAATTCTAAATTATCTTGTGTTATTTTAGCAATTATCATTTTCGTTACCTCTAAGCAGTTCTTTTCCACATGTAACAAGTAATGTAGGGCTGGAGGTTGTTATGAGCTTCGCTAGCTCCAACACTATCTATAGAATCGTAGTTTCTATATACTCTACCGCCTAGCATTGGTATCCAACCGTTGCTAGCACTAGATGCACTGTCTGGTGTGTTTTTAGTAGTAGTATAACCACCAAAAAGATTATGGTTATGGCTCGGGATTTCATTAACGGTTAAAGTGTGTTGCTTTTCTCCGCCTGTTTTTTCTACATAACTAAAATCATTATCACTAGAATCTACACCAACTGGAACTCTACCATTACCCCATCTAATCCATGTACCACCAAAAGTTGTTTGAGGTGATACAGAAGATGTACTCATATATATACAACCGATAGGATGCATTAATAAAAACATCTGTTTTGTTAGAGCTGTTACAGAATTAAAAGCATTTTTTAATTCTGTTATTTGATCTAAAGCAATCATGTTAAATTTCTTACTCCAAGAACTGCCACTTTTTAAATAGAAATCTCCGTTAATCGTATTAACATAAAAGTCACCACTTTTACCTAAAGAAGATGCTGGAGTTGTAGTTCCATTTCTAATAATAACCACACTGTTAGCAGCGCTATTCGCACTTACAGTTGCATTTTGCGCGCTAGTTGTAGCGTTTTGCGCGTTCGTTGTAGCAGTATTAGCTCTTTTAACTGCTTCGTTTGCATTGGTTGTAGCGGTATTGGCATTTGTAGTAGCAGTTATCACATCACTTAGAACTGTACCCGCACTATTTTTAATTTCTTCTGTTTCATTTTTAATCACTTCTAATTCTTTTACAAGAGGGGTTATAGTGGTATCTACAAAATTAATTACCAACTGTTCCCAAGGTAAGTTATTAATGTGTTCGGTCCCCGACACCGATTTATGCACTTTATAAACAAGCGGTTTTGTATAAATCGTCTCGTTAGCATTTGTTAAAGAAAAGTTAATAGCTATGTAACCATCCTTTCCAAACGCGACAGACGGTAGCCTAAATTTCCCTGTTCTATCTATAGTTGTAGCATATCCAACAATATTAGAACATTCAACAAAGCGGTTTTCTAAATGTGCAAAATGCACTTCGGTTGTATAGTTGTTATATTTATCTAATTTGTTAAACACAAACTCAACATTAGAGCTATGTTGTGCGGGTATTTCTTCAATATCGCACGTTAAATCATAATCATTTGTCTGCGTTATTGTACTAACTAGCATTTTTTAACTTTTCCTCCAATTCCTCTATTTTTTTATTTAGGTCTTGCACGCATTTAATTAATGCATTATTTATATTTTGGTAATTAACATTATAATAACCATCTTCGTTTGTAGAAATAAAATATTTAGCATAATCCTTATTAACATAATCATTTGCGATTATTCCAATTATGTTATTAGAACCATTTTTATAATCAAATTCTTTTATGTCAAGATCATATATAAAATCGCAATTAACATCATTGATATTTTTCTTTAAACGTACATCACTTTGATTTGTTATACTATGTCCATTCATGTTTAGGTTTTTATAAACAGATACACTATCTCCACCATAAACTATATACCCGTCTAGCGAACTGCTACTATCATCTTTGGCGATACCTAACGCAACCTTGCTTCCATTAGCACCCTGTAAAACAATTCCATCTTTACCGCTCGCCAACTGCCCTACATAAGTTCCTTTATTAAAATAAGAATATATAGCTAATCCACCATCATAAAGTTTCATACCAATAAATTCGGTGTTTTGATTATATGTAGAAACGCTCCGTTCTTCGGAGTCTAAAACAATTCCAACCTTGCCACCGCTGGAAATAGATGTTTTATCAAGCGCCCAACCGCCAATATAACCTAAGTCAGCTATAAGTTGTACACCTTGCAGTGTTCCCGATGTTATATAGCTGGCATTAAAAGAACCGTCTAGCGTCCATGCGGTTTCATACGGTCCGTCTATTCCGTTTTTGCTAAATCCTATACCGTTTTTATTAATTCTTAATACTTTCTTAGCGGTTTCAATATCATCGGTATCCATAAACAATATATCTGTTGGCTTACCATCATAATCAAAAAGATAAGATATATTACCGCCACCTGCGCCTGTTATTAAATCCGTTTGATGTTTTATTGCTTGCAGAATGTACGACTTATTTAAATTAATATCAGTATTTATTTTTTCTAAATCACGATTAGTTGTTATAGCAATATCGCTAGAAGTTTTAACAGTTTTATCTAAAGTTAATTTAGACCGTGACGGGTCAATGTAATCCTTTTCTAGAACCGCGCACATGAAATAATCATCAAGCTTATGCGGCTGCGATACACATTTGATCATATCGCCTTTTTTTATTTTTGTTATATTTACATCTATCAAACTCAAATCAATAGCGGTTATAGTTAAAGATAGAGACATTTTAGTCAATTCTTTCAAATCCTCTAACGCTGCTTTTTTTAAATTGTTTGGAATCGTAATATCATCGTATTGTTTTGTTCCAAATATCCAACCATACATGTCAACTGCTTCTTGATCATATATATAATTTTTACCATCATTAACACTTTCGATAGTTATAGGCAATTCGGTTTTTTCGTCTTTAGCCCCTAGAGGAATTAAAGCGGTTATTAAATCAACCGAAGTTATATATCTTTCTAAATCAAGAATATTTTTCTTGAACTCAATTTTTTGTGAATTGTAACTATTGTAGTCTGTCACATAATCAATATAATTATTTCCATTAAGTTCTTTATAGTCTATATAGCCACCTAACCTATTTATTAACTTTTCTTGGATGTTGGTCATAGTATTAGGATAGTTGTTATCAATTCTATAAGCATTGTCAGTACTGTTTGTTACATTAACAGTGCCGATATGAAACTTTTTCTTATCCTCAACTTCATTATTGTGATTATTTATCTTATCGGTTAAATAATCACGTATTGTTGTGTTGTGGTACTCTTTTGGGGGTTGGATACTATCGTTTAAATAACCTAATATACTTTCACAAGTATATGTTCTAATCCCTTCTATGGTGTCGTTAGTGTCGATCACACGCCCTTTAAACATAAGAGTATTATCATTATCTATCTCATATAAACGAAGCGTAGAATTAAGTTTTTCTATACTGTCATATAAAGGATGATCGGGAGTTATAGAAAACGTTAAAGTATCAGCGGTGTTGATTTTTTGCTTTAACTTTAACGTTATACATCTTATATCTTGTGTTGTAGTATCATGGATTAGTTTATCATCACTTAACAATTTAACTATCATAACTTTTCCTCTCCTGTTCTATAATGCTTTTTATATGGATCGCACGTAAATGTTAATGTAACTTTGTTTACTAGATTATCCTCACGTGTAGCAATTTCTACACTACATCTTCCTGTATACCAATAATCACTATCGCTTGTTAAAGAGAACTTCAGCTTTTGACCATGGAACAAATTTACTAATTCATCTATATATTTTTGCCATATATAAGTTTTTTCAATACTATCTAATTGGATTTTAACAGTCCTCTGATTATATGTAGCCTTTCCATATACCTCTGTTAAATCAACATAATTATTAGAATAAGGAATAGCAACAATATTAGTTATAACTTTAGGTGGTGTAATACTAAAACCAAGAACTCTCATACCAAATTCATTTTTTAAAGAGTGTTTTTTGTTATTTGTTTTTATTATTAAGTCTACAATCTCATTATGCACCATAACGTTCCTTTCTCGTGGTCTCTTTTCCTATTTCCTCATCAACCACATTACTTACAAGTCTGCCTACAGGTTGTTTATCCATTTCTACAACCGCATTAATTTTAGACATACTGCTTGCTAAGCGGTCATAATCAATAGGATCATAATTATTGTTTAATACAGATGTATTTGGGGTAGGCATAGAGCTACTCACAATAACTTCTCCTCCTATTTCTCTAGCACTTGATTTTAGTTTTTGGAATCCATCATCAGTTGTATTTATCATATCTTTGGTGGCTTCGGGCATAGCCCTTTCAAACCCAACTGCAATACCGCTAGGCAAATATTTACCTATTTCATCACGCATCTTATGTGATGGAGAAAAAATAGAGAAAAAATCAACCACTGCATCAAACATATTTTTACATGCATCTACCGCTGCGTTTACCAACCCTTTAACACCACCAACTACTCCTTTAATAATCCCGTCAATAACGTCTTTTCCTAATTTTATCCAATTCATATTTAAAAATGCATCTTTTATTTTAGCTATTAAATCTTTAGCAATCCCCCCCAAGTTAGAGAACATGGACTTAATCCCTTTTCCTAAATTGACAATTAAATTTTTACCCATAGACAACATATCGAGGTGCATAATTGTATTAAAGATTGCTGAAACAATCTCACCAGCATTTGCTATCAACGTTGGAATAGCACTTATAATACCATTAATCAAAGTACCTATTATTTCAACACCTGCTCCCAAAATGGTAAATAAATTACTGTCTATAGCATTCCAAAAATCATTTATAATTTTCGGGACTTGTTCTATAAGCATAGGTATAGAGTTTACGATACCTTGCACCAACCCAAGTAACAGTTTTACACCAGCATCCACTACTTTATCTAAATTAGCAATAAGTGTACTTGCTAAAGTTAAAACACCTTGAATTGCAACAGGTATTAAATTAGGTAACTGTTCCCCTAAACTACCAGCAAAAGAAGCAATTAAATTAATCGCAGTTTCAGCTAAAATAGGCAAATTATCAACGATACCAGTTATTAGAGAGGTTAATATACTTGCTCCGCTCTCCCCTAATGTTGGCGCTAATTCGTTTATGCTGCTTAAAATAGTTTTTAATACTTCACTTACCGTTCCTATCACATTAGGCAAAGAACTAACAATACCGTTCAATAAGTTTGTTATTAGTTGCGAACCAGCTTTTAACATTCCCTCAACACCATCTTTTTCAAATGCTGCTTGTAACTGTTCTACCGCTTTTATTCCCTCGTCTGCAATACCTTTTAAAGGTTCTTGGATACCCTCATAAATTACAATTCCAAAGTTCTTTGCGTTTTCTTTCAAGATACTCATTTTAGCATCAAAGGTATCCATCATTTTAGAGTTTCCCTCTTCAGTTAACCCCGCAGAATTACGCATAGCATCTAAATTATCGGTGTACATTTTAGCACTTTCGCCCGACATTGTTAAAGCTGCTTTACCAGCTTCAAGCGAGCCGAACATATCTAACAGTTCTTTACCATTGGCATTAGCATAACCGCCCATTAAGTCTAATATTTCGTTTAGCGGTACGCCTTGTTTCATAAGCTCTTGAAACGACTTACCAGCATATTTAGTTCCTTTTGTAGCTTCGCTAAACGCTTTATTTGCTTGTGTTCCGCTCTTACCCAATTCTGCTAACAAACTATTTAACTGTGTCGTGGCTTGAGCGGTAGGAACGCCTTGTGCGGTCATGGTTGCTAAAGCTGCACTTACTTGATCAAATCCAACACTCATAGCAGCGGCGGTTGGTGTAACTTGTGCCAAACTGTGAGCTAATTCGTCAACTGTAGTTTTTCCCTTGTTTTGGGTCTGCATCAACATGTCTGATACACTACTAACTTGATCAGCCGACATTTTATAACCATTCATAACAGTAGTTAATGCATCAACTGCACTTTCTGTTGTAGTAAAACCAGCGGTTGCTAATTTGCTCGACTGTTCTACAAATTTTAATGAATTTCCAACATCTACACCAGCGCTTAGAGCACTATACATAGCTTCACTTAGTTCTACTGCGCTTTTTCCTGTACTATTCGACAGTTTAACCACACCATCGTTTAATTCTTTCATATTTACTTGGCTCGTATCAACCATGGTTGATACTTTAGCCATACCGCTCTCAAATTCACTACCAAACTTAATAGCTGCTGCAGTTCCAGCCGCTAAAGTAGCGCCAATAGTTGCCATTCCTGTAGCAACTATTTTAGTCATTTTAGATAGACCACTACTTAAACCATTGCCATCTAAAAGAGTATCAAAAATAAGACTTCCATCTGCCATATATTCCACCTCACTTAAATTTCTTTAAGTAAAGGCTCATAGGCTCATTTTAAATTACTTTTCCTTTTTTTATTTTTACATTATTTTCATAACCGCAATTTTTACACTTTTCATATACTCCATTACAGTTTGCGATATTGGAATATAGAAACAATTTCTTTTTACATTTTTTACATCTAAACCATTCGCGCTTAGTTTCAATCTCTACCATAAAACACCTCCAATATCTTCGTCGCTCATAACGTGATCATCAAGTTTTAAACTGTCTTGAATTTTCTTGGTGCATTTTCGTTCTTCTCTGTTTTTTATAGTAGATAGGTCAACACCTCTATAATACATTCGTTCAGTTAATTCGCATTTTTCCAACCCGTTAAACAAAGCTAAAAACTTCCACCAATGAAGATCATCTTCAAAAAGATTGATGTTGTACTGATTTAAAAAAGCCGAGATAAAATATTCGGCATCTATTTTAAAGTCATATACTTTTTTAGTCTTTTTCCCACTTTCACTCCCATTGGCGCTTTTAACATCTTTGACATTACCATTAAAGAAATTCATTATTTCTAAAAAGACTTCATTGTTAAATTTAGGTGGTTCATCTTTAAATAAACCGATAAACACATTTGCTAAATATTCCTTGTTTACTTTAGGATCGTTTAAAGCATCACTCAACTCAATCCAATACTTATAATCGGTGTTAATTAAATAGTCCTTACCGTCAACTGTGATAGCATCAGGCAAGGACTCATACAACAAATTAATCATTTATTTTTGATTTCTTCGTTGTGCGCGATTTTTAGGTTGTACAAATGTACGCCTTTCAGCCATTCGTTCATTTACGCGCGTGTTTTCGTTGATTAGCGTGATTAAAGTTTCTTCATATAATCTAATGTTATTCTTTTGGCCAAAGATTTTATTAGATGCTCCATTTCCAAAAATTTCATCAAAAAATTTGCGATAATATTCACATGTTTTTTTCAATTGATCAATAACGTTACCGTCTTTTTTTATACTTTTAATTCTATTGTTAAATTTGGTATATGCATTGTAATATCTTTCCAAAAAATCAATATCTTCAAAATCAATATAATATATTTTTTTTAATTCTTCTAGGCTCATAGGCTCACTCCTTTTATACTTCTGTAAATGTTAGTGATTGTTTATCTTCGGACACTATCGCAACACCTTTAACTACGCTTGATTTAGACTTAAACGTACCCGAGTATGTATATGCGTCAGTTCCATCGCCGTCAGTCGCTGGAATAACTGCATATTCTCTTTTGCGTGCTTCAAATCCCGTTTTTTCAGTATCTTGCTTTGTAAAATCAACGATAACGATTTCACGCACTGCATCATTTCCCATTAGTTCATCTTCGGTAATGGTAACAATATCATCATGTACATTATTACCGATGTACTGATCGAATGCATAATCAATTGACGGGCTATACCCTGTTACATCTGTTACTTCTCCATCCTCGTCAACATATTGGCGAGCATACTCTTTAGGATTTGAAGATTTAGACATACTTGTAAATCCTGTCATTCTTTCATATTTATCACCAACTTTATAAAAAGCAACTTTTTTACTTCGTTGTACCAGCTTTTTAACATCTGCCATTATTTAGTCCCTCCTGTATAAAATTCTTAACTGTATTTGATATTTTGCGGTTTCGCTCTCATTCGAGAACAAATAACCACATGACATTACTTCTATTTCTTGTGGATCACCTAATTCTATTTTAGGTAATACACCTTTTTCACTTTGTTCTTCGATCCATGCTGCTAATTTTTCGTAGAAATCATTGTTTTGTATGTTGTCTTTGTAATCACCGCTATACTCATTTACGCTAGTAAAGGCAAATTGGTATTGTCTAATCGTAGAACCGTCGGTGTACCGTTTCACAATCGGATCACAAGGCAGTAAATCTATTGAATACTCGGTAGCGTCAGTGCCTAAATAATCAACGTTAACGCGTCCTTTTTCTAAAAACGGACATTTAATCATATAATCTCTAATTGCTTTTGTAGTACTCATTTAAACTTCTCCTTTGCACCTTTTAAAATATCTTTCTTATTTGATGCTTTCATACGTTCGAACCATAAGCGTCCTCTTTGATTTGATGCACGACCTTGATAATACTGTGTTCTTGCGTACGGTGTGCTATAAACTACTTTCCCGCTTCCAATTTTGGTTTTTGATGAACTCCCCTCTAAAGTTCCTGTTTTAAAAGGAACTAATGGTGCACATCTTCTAATAACTTCACTGTCAACATATTCCTGCGCTTTTTGGAACTGCTCATTTTTTCTTTTTCCAAAATTAGGAGCAAAAATAAATTTGCAGTTTTTAAAACTTTGGTTGCGTGGTTGCTTAAAAAATATCACGTTCCAAAAATCCTTATATGTTTAAGTGATCCTCTGTCATTGACAGAATAAGAAGTCACTACAAACGCTTCATTGTCTTTCATAATGGACTTAGGGGTATCGCTATCAGTTATTTCAATCTCACCACGGACCACAATATCACCTTTAGATACCTTAATATCTTTTGTGTTTTTATTTAGTGGTATCCTAACTTTATAAACATCACTCGACTTTAACCCGTTTTCACCAATACTTGCTTTAAAATCAGCATACCAGCTAACACCATTAACTACCTTTGCGCTATATTTATCTTCTCTTGTTTCTTCGATGAACGTTTTAGAAATAATAGTTATATCAGCATTGGTTATCATTTTAACCCCGCATACATATAACCCGTGTGAGATAAATAAAACTTGATTATTGAATAAACATTACTGTCTAATTCCTCTTTAGATTTAAAGACTTGTGAAAAACCGTCATTATTTTCGCTTTGTAAATTCTTATCTATTTTATCTTGTTGAAACAGTTCGTCAGCCACTGCACAAATGCACATTTTTAAATCATTATCAAGTTTTTTTGGTGCGCTTGGTGCGTAATGCATGACAACATACTTTGCATTCATAATGTATTTATTAAGACGCTCAGGAGGGATTTTATCCCCTCCAAAAACACTTAAATAATATTCTAAATCGGGCATTATTCTGTTTTAGCTACTATTGCAGCAACCCCGTATTTTAACGCTTCATTATTGCTATTAACTTCTACGACCACTACTTTATTACCGTTAGTAACTCCCTCAATATTGCTTGTGCCATTCCAAACAGTATAACCATTTGTACACACTTGTTTAAACTGCGGATTTGTAGGATTAGCAGCCATTTTTATTTTATAACTGTTTCCAGATGTTAAAGCAGGTGTAACAGTAATTTTAGTTGCCCCAGCATTTGTACCAGCAGCCGATGTAACATTTAACGTTTCTAATTGTGCTTGGACTTTCTTTCTTAATAGCGTCTGTTTTTTGGTTACTTTATAACCATAAACTTGACGTCCTTGTACTGCACTTGCACCGATGAAGTTGCCCGATCCTTTTAAATCATTAACCGCAACAGGCACTTTCCAATCTTTAACACGATGGCACCAGTTAGGGTGACCAAAAATAATTTCGGTTGTTTCATCAGCATATGTACACTCAATAATGTTGTAGCCAGCAATTTGACCAATTACACCTTGTTTGATCAATGCTTCGTTTAACTTATCCGCCGCTAAAAATTTTGGTTCATTCAATAATAATTCGAATACTTCGGGCGTTACAATTGCGAAACGTCCCACTTTAGGAACTCCTAATTTAGAATGTTTAGTGCGTGCCTTTGTAAAGAACTCATAAACATTATCTTTTGTTAATGCTGCACTATCACCAAATATGGTAGCGTTATCCTCTAATACTTTCATTCCTAAAGCATCTAAACTTAAAGCTAAAGAATAACCAGCACTGTCTAATCTGTCTGCAACTAAATTATCGGGTACTGTTTGAGCGGTGTAACCGTCAATCAACTCGTTTACTGCTTCATCTTGGTCAATTAGCATTGTTTCATATGTTGTACCACCTTCGGTTAAATTAGCACCTTTCGAGCGGTTGTATCTGTTTACTTCTACTTCTGTATCACGTACAGGAATTTTAACCGATCCAGCTTTAGGGTCTCCCTCATAGCGATTATTAAAAACAACACCATCTTTTAACACTAATTCATTTCTTAATTTAACATCTACTAACTTAGAATATCTTACTTGACTTTCATGTCCCATGTTATTTCCTCCTAAATATCAATTTTTAAATCGGGGTTTAATTCTTTAAAATACTTTTCAACGCCATCATCTTTGCCACCAACACCACCTTGAAACCCGCCAGTATTGGTCGGCCCTTTTTGTTCATCGCTGAATAAATAACTTTCGCTTTCTTTTAATGAAGTTAATTGATCATCAAAACCTGTTAGCTTTCCATCCTCTAACTTTATTTTTTCCATATCCAATAACGCTTTTAACGCTTTGGCATTCTTAGCGTTAGATTTAGCAATCGCTACATCTAATTCCTTTTCAAACATTAAGTTGTTATACTTTGTTTCCCAATCACCGCTAGATTGTTTTAATGCTTCAATGTCAATACCATTAAACTTAGCTAAATCAGTTTCTAATGTTGTCTTTTCACCTTTTAAAGTATTGATTTCGGTATCTTTAGAATTTAATTTAGCGTTCCAATCTGTAATATCGTTATTGTGCAGCCTTAAAACCGCGTTTACTTGTTCTTCTGTTAAACCCTCAATTTTTAATAAATCTTCTCTTTTCATATTTCCTCCATTAACGCTTTATTTAACGTGTGAAGCGTACACGCTGGTTGCTTGCCTTTTTAACGTCGTGCGCCATGACGAGATATAAAAAAACGCCCATAAGGACGTTTGATTATTAAATTGCAAATTCTCTTGTATAATCTCTTGTTAAGCCATGCTCTTTAATAAAATCACTATTGCGTTTTTGCCACTCTCTAACCTTATTTTTATAGAAAATGTTATCTTGACCTAAAGTGTCTACCGCATTAGCTTTTTGTTTCCATTTTCTTATAGCACGCTCATTAGCACGTTGCCGCTGCTCTAATTTATAAAGCTTTTCATTTTCTTTAAGATCATATGTATCAAACGCTCGTTTATCTCCTAAGACATAAGGATAAAATCGATGTTTACAGTTCACACCTCCTAAACCGTCTACACTGCCGTATTTGGTAGCTTCATAAAAGTTTTGATACTTGCTACTGCTGCCCTCAAGCATATAAATCTTACCTTGCCACAATGCGTGCTCGGGTCGAGCATTTGGGTGGCTTGATACCTCTACATAATTAGTGCCTAACTGCTTACAAGCATTAAGTGAATGTTCATTAGCGTTTTGGTGCATTGTTGTTAATATATCTCGTCTTGCAACTGCTTCTAAAGACATATTAACAATAGAACCGTCTTTTCTAACATATGTAGCACCCGTAAAGCCTTTGTCTACTAACTGTGTTATTGCTTTCTTGATCTCTATATCATACGTGGAAGTACCAAGTGCAACATTAGTATATGTTTGGTTTAAAACATCTAAATAGCCTTGTCTAAATGCTTCTAATGCATTTGTTTTAACATTCCTAAGAAGTGTTTTATCAACTTTTTGTATATTGACAGTACCTTGATATTTCATTCTTAGATTAGCAAAAAATGAGTTCTTGATAGCGTTGTTATAACCGCTGCTTGGCATTGCTTTTATAACACCATTAGCAGCACCAACCAAAGCGCCCATCTTTAAGACTTTTCCCATGTACCAATCATCGTTAATATCATCATCGTTGTAGCCTTTAAGATCATTAGCTATTAGATCAAACAACTGCCCCTCAACTTCGATGTAGTCATTAACAAATTTATTTGCTAAATCCAGCATTTGCTTATCACTTAACATACTATTCCTCTATTGGCGGTTCTTCTTGTGGCTTTGGTAACCTTTTCTCGATTTCTTCAACATACTTTCGTGCTTGTTCAACAGTTAATTTCTTTGTTATTACAAAGTATTCTACTTTATCAATCAAACCAGCGTTATACTCAATTAGCGCCTGTTTTTTAATACTGTCGGTATCTTCGATTATACTATCATCAAAATTAATACTTACATCGCAGTCGCTGCAACCATTTAAAAACAAAATAGCCTTAACCAAATTCACTAACGGTGTCTCTAATGCTAACTCATGCTTTTTTAGGTTAGAGTATAAATCACTATCCTCGCTAATAACTTCCGTTGCAGTCTTAACACCACTTAATGTAAATTCATATCGATTAGTACCCATACCGCATTTCTCGCTTAGCAAATTAAGTTGAAATTGTATTGCTTTGATATGATCATCAGCTCTTAACGATGGTGAATAATCTTTTACTAACTCTCCGTTGTCCTCTTTATCTCCGATCCAGCGGATAACATTTTCTTTTCTGGATATAACATCTTTTTTTTCGCCTTTATCATCGAATCCAAACAGCTGGCTCTTTAAAAATACCATTCGCCGACCTGTTATGAAGTCGTTGTTTAAACTGTCGAATGCTATATCAATCTCTTTTAATACATCTATTGCATTACCATAAACACTAATACCCATAGGACTATTAATATCATAGTTGTTAACAATATTAGGAGTAATGATTTGAAACATCGGATTTATGGATTTGGTTTCCCATTTACCAACCATGTCTTTAACGTCTACTAATATTATTTCTTCGTCTTTAACCTTAAATCGATAGTTTTCAACTACATAAATACCATTAGGTTTAGTATGTATTTGTAAGTAATATACCTTTTCTTTGTCAATGACTCCAACACTCCCAAAAGCGCACTCGGTAATTATTCCATTTTGCCAAGATAAAGGATAAATCTTATCCGCAGTTATATAATCTATTGCTGGTTTACCGTCTTTTAAGAACTCTACAAAAGCCCCAGTACCAAAAGCAAAACATGTTTCAATAAGTTGGTTAGCTTTCTTTCTAAAGTTATTGTTTTTTAATATTTCTTTAACGGTATTATCGCATTTATTATTATCTATCTTAAACTCAACTTTTTCATTTAAGAGCAAGTTAGCCCAATCCTCACATACGGTTTTTGCCATCCCCAACTGTAAAATATTGTTTTCTACTTCACATATACCGTTGTAAAAAGAGGATTTGTGAAATTCATCTATATTGCACTCATACCAGTCTTTCCAATCGTCAATTTTATTGTAAAAATCGGCATCTACTGTTTGATAGCCTTTCTTTTGTAAGAACGTTATAATCGCATTCAAATTTTATTCCTCTCTTTCCGCTTTTGGTAAAAACATTTTAATGTATTTCCACAAACCCATAACTAAATATCTAAAGCCATCTTGACAGTGATCATTTTCTTTTACAGGAACTTCTTTACCTTTGTCTAACAAGTCTTTATTCCACTCGTATAACGACATTTCTTTTTTTAGGTGTTTTTGTCTCTTAGAGAACTTAACAATGTCAAATGTCATTATTTTTTGTACTCTATTAATTCCTTTGATAACTGTATTATCAGCACCTATATAACTAATATCGGGACATAATCGTTGTATCTCTTCTTTAAGCCCCGCAGCACTTGGATCAATATAGACATAAATAAGTTTTTTACCCGTCAATTCTTCACACTGTCTACGAAACTTCTTAAATTCCCTCGCATAATCGCTAGGGCTTTTTTGATGTCCGCTTTCTCGACCACTATGGTAGAATTCATCTACACCTAATAACTGCTTATTAGCAATATCCAATCCAAAACATTCAAATGTTGTTGCGTTCATTTGCCCGTAGTCAATACCGCAACCTAAAAAAGAGCAACTACTGTAATCGCTCTTTTCAAAATCGTGCATCATACTGTCTTTGAACATATAATAAATCAGCTCATCAAGTCCCGTGCAAAGACCTAGCCACAACCAATTATACATTTTTTCATCGAGTGTCTTTAACACCAAAGCACTAGCTACTAATTTCTTACCTAACCATTTTATAGGCACGTCTCGATAATCGGTGTGAATATGCACACAATCGGGACGCTTTTTCATCGTGTTAAGCCATTCCATGATTGGAGCTTTAGGGTTTCTTGGTGGATTGAAGTAGTATTCCATTGTAAATAGATCATCGTTTCCACGAATGAATGTTGCTTCAATGTTCGCTAATTCGTCAGCTCCATCACCTTTATCAAAGAACTCGGTTAATTCATCAACGATAACGAGTTTAATAGGTTTTTCCTCATCAATCATACCTTTTGTATCGTCGATGCTATCGTTACCCGTAAAATAGATTGTATTTCCATTAGGAAGATACTTAACCTCCATAGGAGAAACTGTAATTTTAAAATCACTCTTATCTAAACCTAATCGATCAATCGCTCTTAAAACTTCTTTAAATACCGTTTTCTTTAGCTTATTATGAAACTTTCTAATTACTACAACACTGCAATTATCATCTTCTACAATGCTATTTACTGCTTTAATTCCACCGCGTGAAGATTTAGTACCAGCACGACCGCTAGTAAATATCTTATGCGCTTCGCTTGTATTAAAAGTACTGTAATACTTAGGGATAATTAGATCGCTTAATCTAATCTCTCGGCAAGTCATTTATAATGGTCACTTTCTCTTTTGTATTGTCATGCTTTGGATCACTGTATTTGTCTATTATTATCCCCATTGCAGTAGCAAGATTAATGATAGATGTTTTCTTAATCTTTTCATCGTTACATAATTCATCAAACGCTTTATCTAAGAACTTAAAAGACTTTTGCTTCTTGATCTCCATATATTCGATCATATCCTTGATATTTTGTTCTTTTTTTTCTTGCGCTTTTTTAACTACGTCCGTACGTTTTGCTAATCGCCTAACTGTATCTTTGGATACTTTGTGATCTCTAGCTACTTTGGAATAGTTACCGCATTCAACATAATCAGCAATTATTTGTTTTTTCTTAGCATCGGTTAAATGTTTTGCCAATTATCAGCACCTCCAATAAATATCAATCATATTGTCTAAGTCTTCTTCATCATCCATATCAACACCTCTTTTGTTATCTAAAACAAATTTAATAATTATATCTTGGATAACAAAATAAAGCGATCAACGACCGCTTTATAAAGAAAGGAGATTATAAAAATGAATTATTGTATGTAGATTAGCCAATTATCTACAATACAATAATAACATTAAAATAGCCCTTTTTAGTCTCAATTTAGTCTCAATAGATTTCTCTGTCATAATCATTTATTGTCATTTCGGTTTTAATGCACAATAAATCATCTAACTTAGAATAAACATCATCCAATATTCTATAAAATGTTGCTCTTGAAAATCCTTTTTCCAATGCTTCCATTTCTCTAGCTTTATGATTATACGGGTTATTAGCGAATATTATACACACTTTTCTTTCTTCGGTGCTAAGTGCAGCTATAGCCCGCTCTAAACGATTTACAATAAATTGATAATTACTGATAACATCATCATAACGATCACATTCGTCTATGATACGTTGCATTTTATCTATTACGCTTATGTGACTTCCTCCTGGCATGTTATCACTACCTATTGGTATAGCTTTTTTCATGTCTTTTAATTCTTCTTTGGTTTCTTTTAATAGGTTAATTTTATATTTCCACTTTTTCCAATTTGTTAGCTCATATTTACTTTCTCTCACTTAATTACCTCCATTTAATATATTCTTCTTTACTCGGCATCTTCTTTCACCTTTAACAATCCTTGTTTATAATTTTTACTAAAACGTGATTCTCCATTATTAATCCATTTATACCCTTTTGGATTAGTTGTTGCCCCTTTTATTATTTTCCAATCTTTCGGTAACTTGTCATAAACAATTACACCATTTTTACATAATTTTTCATCTATCATTCTTCATCACTCCAATCTATTGCTTGAGCGCAATTAGAACAATATT
>ERZ507075.403-NODE-403-length-23867-cov-5.36746_pt1 | contig 23867 bp, 26 predicted proteins | sample MGYA00512863_ERZ507075 | MGnify/ENA metagenome assembly ERZ507075 | reverse complement strand
TGCCAGGGCACTCTACTCCCTGCGGGTTGTATCCTTTTAGCATCAACAGGATCTCCAGGGCTGTGACCATGTACTGGCACTCATTGCGGCATACATAGTGGCTGCCGAGCGCCCGATCCGATGCAGGCCCCCAGATACCGTCTACAGTAAGCCCAGCCCGATAATCTTGATTAATAGCCACCTGCAGGACCATCACAGCTCCCTTGCGGGTTTTTGGCCCGTCGTATCCATCTACCGGGATTCCGGCACCGGTGAAGTTGTTGCAGTGGATCTGGCCGTCTCTGATTACAGCATTACCGCCAGATGTTGCCGGATTACTGGTATCCGGTTTTGGTGCTGGCTTTCTTCCGCCCGAAAAGTCTCGGTAACAATGGTTGACATCCACCTTACCGCCGTTACCGGTCAGTCCCGGCACGCTGCCAGAGCTGGTGTACTGCCAGATGTCCACATTTGGCACGTCAGGAGCCTTGGTACTGTACTTAGCCACCCATTTTGTGTACTTGTCCAGAGAATTTCCAATAATATTTCTAAACCAGTTCTCGTTTGCATAGATGCCGCACCAGTATCCTGCAGTTTCAATTATATCCCCAAAGATTCTGGCTCCTCTCACAGCCTGCCTTCTGGTGCCTTCTTTTTCCTCTTCGAGGTCGTAATATACCGGATAGGATAACTTGTATCCCTTGATACACCTGAGCACATGCGCAGCCTCACTCCTGCTCTTTGCATCCGTATCTGCATAACTGTACAGATATACGCCAAATGGGATGCCCAGTCTTGTGCATTCATCGGCATTTCGTTTCCAGTATTTATCATCCTGGTTAGTCTGGTCCATACCGTACCCACAACGTATGATTACTCCATCAATGTGTTTTCTGGCCTCTTCCCAGTCAATCCTTCCATTATGTTCTGATACATCAATAATTTTTAAAGCCATGATAGCTCCTTTCTCCGGTATTGTGCCGGCGCAAATTAATCTACGAACATCCAATCATTTGCCAGCATATCTGTCTGAGACGCCAGCCATCCCATCTGAACACCAGATGTACCCACAAATGCAATCGCATTGTTTCCAATTGATGCATGGTCACAGTTTGTTACAACTCCATCTGGCGACAGATAGGATATACAAGATGCAAGTTCGATGTACTGGTTTTTCCCGTTCCACCCGGCTCTCTTTACCTTCAATCCCCGTTTCAGGTATTTAATCGCTTCGCCAAAATCAAACGTTGCCACACCGCCCAGTTCCGGGCAGTTATCCTCATCTGCAATAACAAAATCATCCGACGCCATATTGCTGAATGTATATTCCGGTCTCTCGGTATCACGTAAATCAATTACTGCACCATCTTTACAGTGCATCATAATTGTTCCATCCTCCCATGCCCAGTAGCCTGCCCATGATGGCAGTTTTACTTTCTTTCCTTCTTTCATTGCTTTAAATGCATCTTTAAAATTCATAATCAAATCCTTTCTCCGGTATTGCGCCGGCGCAAAATAAAAGAGAGCGATTTTACTCGCCCTCTACCTCCGGAATACCCGCTACGCTGGTCAGAATACTCACCACTCCCGCCACAACTGCAGATGAAACCACCATCTTCCAGTCTACGGACGCAATCACAGCACTTGTTCCAATAACGCCTACTGCTGTCTGGGCCATTGTTTTGATTGCCCTGACACCTGCTTTTTCTGCCCATTTTACAGTATTCACAGATACTTTAAATACATTGTTTTTAAACATAATCCACTCTCCTTTATACATATTGGCCTATCATTATCAGCAGGCCTGTTGCCAGTGCACCGGCTACGACACTCACAACCGTGGTAAATGCCGTACGCTTCACACTGTTCCATCTTTCTGCAGGTTCTCTTTCCAGCGTATCCAGGCGGCTCCCTTGGTCCTTCTGCTCCTCCATCATGCTGCGCATGTTTATGGCAAGCTCCCGGACTGATACTGCGAGCTCCTGAATAGTTTTATTCTGCTCCTCCAGGTCAGTGGCCCGGTGTTTGAGGGAACCAATTTCTTTGCCATATTCGGCCAGTTTTACAGCAATCTCTTCATCCGTCACATGTAAAGCCCTCCTTTATTTTTCTGCATACTAAAAGACCGTTCTCACGGTCTTGCTCTGATCTCCATAAAGCATCACCAGCTTTCATTTTTTCTTAAAAACCCTCATCACAACACCCCCGGATAGGTGTATTCTGGTAAAAATTCTTCGTTTATTTTGCTAAACTCCACTTTAGGCGGAATGGCAATACAAATTGGTAGGGTTACAATAACACCAAAACCCAATGTACCCACCAAGGAGAAGGTAACTTTTCCTAAGCCGTTTAAAGGTCAACCAGGAGTGGTCCTTACGCCTATAACATCGGTACCTGGTACTTTTTTATTGGGGTGTGGCACGAGTAATAATACCCCAAATGGGTTTGATGCTTATGTCGCAAGAAAAGATGATGTAGAGACTATCTTGGTCTGGATCGCAATAGGGCAAATGTAACCAATACTCTATACTGGCCCTATAGTGGTATAGTCTTTTTTACATTGGACCGATAGCAACCCATGTAAGTATGGTTTCTGTACTGTTTGTTCTTTTGACATAGGCATCGAATCCATCTTTTGTATTGTTGTCAGTACCTACGCCCTGTACTGTAGTACCTGGAACGGATGTTATAGGGGTAAGTATTACATCCGCTTTATCTTTAAAAGGCTTAGGAAATGTTACACGTTTCATTGTCGGTTCGTTGGGTTTTGGTGTTATAGTCACCCTGCCAGATTGAATCATCTTTCCGCCTAAAGCGGAGTTTAGCACCTCTTCCACCGTAGTTTCTGTGCCGTCACTTTTTTTGTGCTTCGTCTGGGCACTGTCTGTCTCAAAGTGATAAGTGTCCCAATCCGTCCCGTTGTTAATCTTAAACTGTGATTTTTTTGTTGTAGCCATAATATATTCTCCTTTCAGACTTTGATCCACACTTCACCCTTTGCCGGGCTGCTCGGTGCGACAGTTGCTGCGGTTATTTTCGTTCCATTGCCATCTGTGATTTTTTGGTCTACCTGCGCCTTTGTATATACACTTAACTCTGCAGCGGTCGGCTTATCACCAGCATGGTAGACCTTGTATCCATTGTAGGTGAACTCCTTGCCAAATATCCTCATAGCCGCCTCCTATCCGGTCACCGTAACCCTGTACTTCCCTGCTGCAGGAGCCGTCGCGAACAGTAGTGTCACCACATTAACACCTGTCACCTGTACGTCGCACAATACGACATTATAGGGGCTTGCCTTCTCACGTACAGTAACAGTCACATCCTGGGTATTCAGATTGTGTGTGATAGCTGCTGAAGCGCTGGCCGGCACATCCGCACTGTACTTCTTCGGCCTGGCATTCCAAGCTGCTTTTTCCGTTTCAGTTGTGAACCGATGTGTGGCATCCTGTGTTATCATACTGGCTGCATGGGTAGACGGGTGTGTGTATACCACAGTCTCGGCCCCATTGATCTTCATATTTCCGTTTGTGGTGGACTTTTCGACCTTTGTGGCGTCTGTCCTGGCATGGGCGCTCTGACTATGGTCATACGCAATTTTTCCTCTGTCACCGCGATAGGCAGTGGATGCAGTTTCACCAAGGGCTATTGTATCGGAAATGACTACATATGCTGTGCCTGACCACCGGTATGTCTTGTTTGAGGGAATATCCACATATATTTTTCCGGTCTCCCCGGCAATTTCAGTGGTATGCGCTGCCTCTTTATAAAACTTACCGTTGTAGTAATATCCTTCCAGCACGTCATCCACAAAGGACGGTAATTGTGCCGCCGGAACCTTTCCTGCACTGTCCAGCTCTGCCAGGCCATTAGCAGCACCTTTTAGTGAGGTGTTAAGCTTCAGATTTAACGCTGCCTGCTGTGCTGAAGAGACTGGCTTATTCGCATCCGATGTATTGTCCACGCTCCCCAGACCTACCTGGGCTTTCGTGACGCCGTGTGGATTTGATTTGTTTGCGATATGCGCTATCAGGTCCGTGACTGCCTTAGATATCTTACCAAATGCTACAGACAGCTTTTCTCCAGACGTTAGTTTTGCAAGGGCCGTAGCCTCAGTAAACGTAGGCGTTTGGTCATTGGTGGCAACATTGGGCACATTTCCCAGACCAACATCAGATTTTGTGGTCCCGTGCGGGTTTGTTCCACTACCAGGATGAACATATTTATTTGCGCCCTCTGCGATACCATCCAGCTTCTTTTTATCGGCTGCCGATTCCAGACCTGCAGCCGACTGTGTTGCAACTGGTAAAGGATCTGCCCCTCCGGATAAATGCTCTGAAGCATGCACCGGATACGGCTCCACATTTATCAGCTCCACGTATTCTGCAAGGACCGTATCACCTGATGACGCACCCGTTTTAAGTGTGAAGACTGTCTGTGATGTCTCCGTTATGATCTCATTGCTGACTTTAGCTCCATTTAAAAAGACAGCCAAGGCCCCTATTCCCGGGCGATATTTCCCACCGGTCAGGGTAAAAGCTGTTTGTCCTGCTGTCGCTGTGAACCGCTGCTGTTTTACGATGTAACTCGTAGGGTCATCATTCGCGTTTAGTGTACCATCCGCCGCGATGCTCAGATTGGCCCCCACCTTGATACCACCTAATATCGTAGCGCTTGCCACAGGTGGCGTAAAAGTAGATGGTTTCCCGTTTACACCCGACCAGAGAACACTGTCAGCTGCGGCTGCACTTTTGGCTTTAGCATTAATCCCAAGGTATACACTGTCGTGGTTATGTGTTGCCGGTGGGAACGTGGATGGTTTTCCAGTCACATTTCCCCATGCGATCGTATCCTGCCCGCCAACCTGCAGCCAGGCATTGGCAGCGTTGTCCAACCAAATCTTTTTCGTATCTGTCGCAATATACAGGGCTTTACTACCGGTGGCTGTCCCTTTATCAGCATCCAACCCAACGGTTATCTTTGTGGGTGTAAATCCCAGCTTCTCCGCTATCTTTGCTTTTGTAAGCTCATTCAGTATCGTGGCTGCCGATTTATTTTCCACATTCCCCAAGCCAAGGTCCGTTTTCGTAGTCCCGTGCGGGTTTGTACCACTGCCTGGATGGGTATAGACCACAGTCTCAGCACCATTGATCTTCACATTACCGTTAGTGGTTGACTTTTCAACCTTTGTTGCCCCTGTGGCAATACCATCAAGCTTTGTTTTCAAGGCTGACGTAAATATTTCACCTGTATAAGCATAAATGATATTCTTCCATGCCCCATTAACATACACATATACAACATGGTCTGTCGTATTGCAGTATATCTGCCCCTCTACAGGGCTGGCTGGAGCGGTTGCAAGATTCTGTATCCTTGCATTCTGCAGCTCATTCTTGTTTAAATTTAGGTTTGTTAATAAATCCATGCTCTCCTCCTAGTTTAGGTATGCAGTACCAGCAAATCCGGCCGTGAAGCTCACCGTCAGATTATTGCGGTCTATATACCGGATATCTCCCATGACCACGGAACCGGCGCTATCCACGATATCCACACTGGGAAACTTATTAAGGTTATGGGCGATCTGCCACACTGCCTGCGCCTGCATTTGCGTGTGCACATAGGTGATGCTCATGCCGTCTTTACCATCCTGCCCATCTTTACCGGCAGGTCCCTGCAGGTTCGTATATTTATAAGTCCCCTCGTCCTCACGCTTTACACCAAGTTTTGTGCCGTCCCAGCGGTACTGTATGCTGTACCCCTGTGGCCCCTGCTTTCCTTCAGGACCAGGTATGTTTTCATTTTTTGCAGTATCTCCACTGACAGCATTAACTTTCTCAATGATGGATTTCGTAGCGGTGCCGAAGGTTGGCTCAACTACGTATCCATCCGAATCAAGTGTTTCCATGACCTCAGTGATTCGCTCATGCAGCAAAAGGGACCATTCTGCGTCCTTCGTTGTGACCACATCACCAAGGTTCCACTTTTTTTGATACAGAGCAGCATCAGCCTCGCAGGTGTAAGAGGAAATCTTCTCACATTCAGCAAGTTTAACTTTAGCTCTGTCCGGCAGGTTTGCCTCATCTTCCACGTCCCGGGCGTCCACAAACAGCTCATACCTGTCAAGACCCGTTTTCTCGTTTCCAATGATTTTTATGACTCGGTTTACTCCGTCTCCCTGTCCTCCGGTGTAAGCACAGTTTTTGTATTCGCTGCTATCCCGGATGTACTCACGATTTTCAATGTTGTCATAGTTGACATTAAAGATCATGGGCGGCCGGTCAGACTGATTTACTGTCCGGTCCACACCTTCCAAGACTTCAAATACAAACTGTTTCTTCCACGGGTCCAGTGATACACAGACGCCAAGTCCAGAGGCGCCACACAACTCCTCCAGGCAGTCAGTAAGTACGTCATACCTTGTTTGGTATGTCAGCCGGTCACCCCTGCCGGCACTTTGTTTTATCACAAGCTTAGGGATTTTTCTTTTACTGTCCGCAGGGGCAACTGCATTTGTGTTAACCAAAGCAGTCATGATATCTTCTGCTGCGGCCTTGTTAAATTCGTGGTGTGCCTTCCCCTTTGGCGGGACTGTTATTCTCTGTGTGAGCATATGGAGTAGAGAAAAACCTTTGAGTTCCACAGTTCCTCCCTCTTCATCGTCCACTCCGATATACTTTATAATCCCTGTTTTCCTGGTGTCATTGTCCAGCATGATGATATTCCCATCCTGAAAGAGCCTGTCATACATCACAGAGGAATGGATCTCGAAATCCCCATAGCTTTTCCACTTGCTCACGTGGATCAGAGCTGTGTAATCCGTGATCTCCCCGATAAAGTTGATATCCGGGTCAAAAAATCGAATGTTTATCCGCTTATCCATATGGCACCCGTCACCGCCCCTCCAGGCTCTGTAGCCTGTGCAAAAATATTACGCCAGCCGGTACCCTGCACATTTTTAAACCATGCTTGAAATTGGCGGTCAAATTCCTCCACCATTTCTTTGTATCCGGTTAAATTTTTCGGCCGGATCTCGCCGCATACCGCAGTATTAAACCTCTCGTCCGTTATGGATATCTGACCGGTCACAGGCACATCAATGCGATACAGGGATAACTCATATCGTGACGCATCTCTCGTGAGGGCTGGCACTGTGGGTGTACTACCGGCAGTTCCCGCTTTGAGCACAGCCTGTATTGTTTTACTTTCATAATCCAAGCGCAGCACAAGACGATAGATCACTTTGTAGGTGCTATTACGAGTGATCGGTATGGTTTTGTTGCTGTCGTTGTAATAAAAAAAGCCCTGCATGATAGCAAAACCTGGCGTTAAAACCACCGATTCACCGCTTAGTGAGGCTGACAAAGTAAGGCTGCCATTACTCCCCCTACTTAAGCCGTCCTCATATATATTTTTGAAATACCGGTTGAACTCGTCCTGTCCGTACTCGGTATCTCCATTAAAAAAACCATAGCTTTCCATGTATTCCTCCTATATTCCCAGATACCTTTTTTTGTACCGGATAATGACACTTTGCGGATTTAAGTCGTTCTGGGTGCTATACTGTAGCAAGTTGTCCCCCAACTGCAAGGAGAAGAAAGTTGAGCCCAGGTCGATATAATCAAATGCATCCTCCCGGATACCGTTTCTCTCTATCTCCACAATTTTGTTCCGAAATGCTGTGTTGATGAACAGCACATCATCACTGGTAAGCGTCCGGTTTACTTGAACATATTCTCCCGTGGTCAGGTTTGTCACTCTGGGATTCTCTGCAGGACCGTGAAATTCTACCTCTATGGGCGTTTCTACATGTCCATCATTTACAATATTCACCCTCGGGTCTCCGCGTCGTTTCATGTGGAATGGGAGCTTGAATTTCCATTTCCAGCCATCCACCCACGTGCTGATTGCCTCCATTAAGTGATATGGGGTCTGGAAATCAGGATCCACGCAGACAAGCTCAAGCAGGCAGGAAATGGGTTCAAACACATTCTGGCTGCTGAATTTCAGCTTTTGGACTTCATACTCTATGGCTCTCTCTGTTCCCATAAAATTAACAGTTAGGTTTCCGCTGCTATAGGGGGAGAAAAAGCCTATCAGCTTTTGTCTTGCTTCTGGGATGTCTTCATATCCGAGATAGTCAAATTCTATGGCTATCGGCCTTTTTAGTATTTTCATCCGTCTTTTACGTTCTCCCGCATAGCCAACATTTTCCTCCGTCAACAGGTCGTAATCCGTTGATTCCAGCCCCTCATATGCCGTTACAGAAAAAGAGGAGTCGTCTAAGACAAGCTCCTCTTCCCCTTTCCGGAATGTAAATATTATCTTTCTTGTCATCCAAATGCCAGCTCCCTTCCTACTTTCCGCAGTTCTCTTGCCGTTTCTACCGGCGATTTAACAGGCTGATATATATTCACCGTCTGTTCTACCTTTGCCGGTTCCTGCGGTTCCGGTGCTGTTACCGTGGCGATATACCTATTCGCCAGATGATTTCCAGCAATCCGGCTTAGATTATTGTCAAAATCTCCTCGCATTTTCGCAAGTAAGGAATTTGGGTCAAAGGTCAATTTATCAGACAACCGGTCAACAGCTTTTTCGACACCTCGTTTGTTTTCGTCGATACCTACTTCAAGGCCCTTGTCATACCAACGGCCTATTGCTCGCATAACCCTGGACGGTGATGCCACTTTAAGGTTTCTCTGTGCGGCTGCTACAGCTTGATTTGCAACGTCTGCTGCCGCTGCTGCCACTCCGCCGCCGCCTGCCCGAATACCAGAGGCGAAGCCTGCAGAAAACTGGACACCTATGTCATAACCACTGCCAGAATAACCGCTCAGACTGCTTAGAGCACTGCCGCCTACCGCCGTAGCTGATGCAGATGCAGAACTGCTACCTGAACTGATACCTGAAGCAAAAGAGCTTGCAAACTGTGATCCCTGTGTCTTTCCTGCAGTGGACAGATTGCATTCACTCAGTCCGCGAATACTGCCTGTACCCAGCGCTCTTGACGCACTGATGGCGGAAGATGTAAGCCCCCGAATACCGGCGCAGAACATGTTTACTGCAGAACGTGCCTGTGACTGGAAGTTACTTCCCAGGTTCACTCCTTTTAAGGCAGACGCCGAAGAACGCCCGAGATTTGCTGATGCCGAGGATATTGTACCCTGGCTCCCTTTAATGGTGCTATTCAGGATATTGGTCGCATTCGTTCCGGTTGTCTGGAACATGTTACTGATTCCTGAATTTTGTAATGCCATACCTGCGGAACTGCCTACACTGCTTGCCGCCGCAGCACCCTGGGCTGCACCGGATAACATACCAAATGCAAAATTTGACGCCGCACCATTTGCTTGACCAGCAAATACCCCTGGCATATTTGACGCCATAAGAGCCGCATTTGTGGAATTACCAAAATTAGCACCGCTTGCTCCTGCCTGTGCGGAGCCATTTATAAGCGCAAAGTTGGCCGCATCTGCTGCCGCTTGTGCGTTGGAACCAAATATGCCTACCAAATCAGCCGCCGTGAATCCATTCGCACCAGATTGTGCAACCTGTGCTGCAACAGCATATATCTGCTCCTGGTGACCCATCAGCTCCTCTACGGTCATATCACAAGCTTTTGCTGCGGCAGTGATTGCAAGTGAATAATCCGCTGCAGAAAATCCCTGGCCTATCTGTTCGCCTGCGCCCTTTGATGCGGTATTAATGACATCGTAACCATTCCGCATAGACTGTGCGGCGGTCTCAGTGACTTCTTTTCCCTTTTTATTCGGCACAGATGTGGTGTCCGCAGATTCCATACTTTTCATCATCTTGTCCAGAGCTTCTGTTCCAATATCGCCAAGAGCACCGCTGTCTTTCAGGTATTTTCCAAATGTCTGTATAACCTGATCGGATGTAGCGCCGGCCATGTTTGAAAACTCAGGAATCTTATCCTTCATTGCATCCATCATTAGACGCATTGCACTTGCCACAGATTCTTGACCCTCTGTACCCAATTTATCAAAATTCTTCAGCGCTTCAACTATAGATTGCTGTAGGCTTTTTGGAATTTCTCCACCAGATTTTTCAATCTGCAGGATAGCCAACTGAAAGCCTTCGGACATTTTACTGTAGTCTGTAGATGAAAGTGCGTCCTGTATAGTCTGCTGACTGGCAACTACACCTTTAGCTGCATCTTCTGATTCAATAGGAATCTTTGCATAGGCGTCTATTGCTTTCTGCACACTCTCCGGGGTCCCTTTCCCTAGTTCATCCATAACACCTTCAAGCCCTTCAACCTGCGCATCAGCTTCAACAGCGGCCTGCCCTGCTTCTTGTACCTTTTTAGTTGTTGTAGCCAGATTTCTTTGGGCTTCCTCGTAAGCATTAATATCCAGCATACCATCTTTAGCTAACTGGTCTTGTTTAACCATTTCTTCAATAGCCTTTGTATGCTCTCTCTGCGCCTCCGTTAAATCCCTGTGCGCTTCTGTTTGTCTTTTTGTTGCTTCTACAAGGTCATCAGACGCCGCTTCGGAGTATGCTTTCTTTTTTAAATTCTGTACATACTCATCAATGGATGCGTTAATATCCTGTAACGATTGATTGACACCTTCATTATTTTGTATAAATCCATCAGCAGTAATACTATATTCTGTACCCATTGCGTCATTGAGCTGATTAAGGATGGATGTAGCCAGATCCTCGCACCCTTCTTTTACGTGACCGGTTTCGTCAAATGCCTCTGACATTTTGTCCCGCAGGCGCTCAACAGGAGCTGCGGATGCTTCAATAGATGCACTGGTATCCTTCATCGATTCTCCAAGTTGATCTATTGCATTCTGGTTCTTTTCTATGGATGCCCCCAGTTTGTCCATCCGTTCATTGAAAGCATTCTGTTGCTCATCCGCTCGTCCTGCTGTAAGCGCATATGTAGCCAGTCCTCCTACAAGAACAGCGATAGCGCCTGCAATCAATGTCGCCGGATTCGCAGACATAATAGCATTCAGAGCGGCAGTTGCGATTCCCGCCCCTTTTGCTGCACCAGATAGCTTTGTAATAACGCTCACGACTGTTGATACCGGACCAGTAACGGCTTTAAAAGTTTTAAAAGCGACCACGATACTGGCAATCGCAGGGATAACAGTATCCATATTCCCACCTAACTTTTTAAACAGCGTGCCGATAATGTCTATAACATTTTTTACAACAGTCGCGGCACTTTTCATTCCGGTTTTAAATGTCCTGACGAGAGAGTCCAAGGCTTTCTTTGCAGGTTTCTGTATTTCCTTCGGGAGTAGCTTTACCAGTCCGTCACACAGGGATTTTACAATATCATTCGCTGCAACTTTAAGCTGCATCTTGTTTTTGCCAATACCTTTTACGAAGGATTTAACTACGAAAACTGAGGCGTCTATCATCTTTGGAGCCGATTGTGCCACCTTCGTAGCAAGCCCTGCCAGTATGTCTCCTGCCTCTTCAACAGCAGCGTCAAATCCGCCCTGTTTAAAAGCCTCTGTGAGTCTGTTGACGTCCGCAATCCCGTTATCCGCAGCATTCTTTAAAGGCTCCTGCATGCTCTCATATACTTCGATCCCAAGACCTTCCAGAGAGGATTTGAGGATGGTTAGACTTCCCTGCAGATTGTCCAGCATGGTTTCTGCCATTCTCTCAGCAGTACCGTCACAGTTTGCAATGGCGCTTTGCAGTTTTTCATATTCTTCTGGGGAGGCTCCTACAATAGCCAGCAGACCAGACATTGCCTCCTGGCCGCCTAATGCTGCCGCAGTAGCCGCTTTTTCTTCCTCACTCAGTCCAGAAAATCCCTCACGCAGATCCTGCATGATGGTGTCCAGGGACTTCATATTACCTTCAGAATCTGTCAGGGATATGCCAAGCTTATTCATGGCACCCTGGGTTTCTTTTGTCGGCTTTGCAAGTCTTGTCATGATACTCCTGAGTGCAGTACCCGCTTGGCTTGCCTTTATACCCCTATTTGCCATCAGACCAATTGCAAGGGCCGTATCTTCCGCTGTATATCCCATTGCACCGGCAACAGACGCTGCATACTTAAATGTTTCGCCCATCATGGCAACATTGGTATTCGCATTACTGGACGCTGCTGCAAGGATATCTGCAAAATGCCCGCTATCACTGGCCTGCAGTCCGAACGAACTCAATGCATCCGTCACGATATCAGATGTAGACGCCAAATCCTCTCCTGACGCCGCCGCCAGATTCATGATACCTTCTACACCATTCAGCATTTCCTCTGTCTTCCAACCGGCCATTGCCATATAATTCATGGCTTCAGCGGCTTCTGAAGCAGAGAATTTTGTTTTCGCTCCCATTTCCTTAGCTTTTTCGGTCAGTTTGCTAAGGTCTGTTCCGGTCGCGCCAGAAACAGCGGCTACTTTTGACATGGCAGCCTCGAAATCAGAACCAACTTTCACAGCAAGCCCTCCGGCTGCTGTTATGGCTGTACCAACACCGGCAAGAGCCGTTACCGCGATTTCTGCTGAATGCTTCGCAGCAGAACCAATCTTACTAAAAGCACTGGACGCCGCTCCTGCCGCTGCGTTGCCCTGTTGACTGACGCTGCTTGTCAGTTTTTTAAGGTCTTTTAGCGCCCCAGCATTATCTATACCTGTGTCAAGCGTAACTTTTCCATCAGCCAATTATCCCACCTGCCTTTCGCAAGCGTCATCGGCTCATAATGGCTCTACTTGACACTTAAATCCTTATTTCAAATTCTTTTTTACACTTTCTGCCCTTGCACTGGATGTATACGCCCTGGCAGACAACCCTTGCCGGATCATAAGCTATGGGCATTTTATATCCACAATAGGGGCACACAATCTTTATGCGCTTCTTGTCTTTATCCAAAGGGGTCCCTCCCTTCCAGGAGTGCCTGTACTATGGCTGCGTCTTCTTCAGATTTCTTTTCCTGTACACGGAAATACCGCTGTAAGGCCGCATAAGCTTTCTTCTGTTCTTTGGACAAGTTTTTATTTTTCGTGTCTATCGTCCGGTACTCAATCACCTTTGACAGACGACACGAAGGGGAAATATCCTCCAGCATCCAGTTAAATTTCCACCAATGCAAATACGGAATATCGTACAGATCAAGCCCGTACGTCTGGAGGAAGGCAGTATAGATCAAAGCGGAATCAGCGCCAAAATCCATAGGAACCGCATTATTAAGGCCCAGTGCTGCACGCGGAAGGGAACTCTTTTTTCCTGTATCTCCGCACTTAACAAACCACCCAATTGCCTCTGCTATATCGTCGGCTCTCATGTTCGGCTTACGCAGTACATCATCCCCCAGAAGCATGCTTATGGCCTTTAATACCGCTTCTCCATCGCTCTGTCCCCTAATAATCTCATCATATTGGAGGATATCCCTAAAATCCGTTTTGATTGCATACGCTTCTCCCGCAATCTCCACAGTTACTGGAAGCCGTTCTGTTAATCTCACTCTGTATCAACAGCCTTCTCAACTTCCATTGCCGCGATTAGCGCTTCATTCGCTCTCTCTTGTTCGCGCATCTGGTGATTATATTCTGCTACCAGTTCCCTAAACGCATTTGTGCAGGCTCTTAGTGAGTTGTTGGCCCCACAGATTTTTTCTCCAGCGCCAGCCCCGAATATACCATCGAAACATGCTTTAACGGACTCACAAAGATACAGATACTGTTTTGGCTGCGGGGCGTTTTTATCAAGCCTGTTTGCCTTTTCTGAAATGTTCTGCATTGCATCAAGATATTTTTGAAGGGTGTCTGCGTCTGTCGCATCAAAGTTAAGTTCATCAAAATTTATAATCATTTTTTACCTCCATAAAAGGCCAGGGCTATTCAGCCCCAGCCTCCACAGTTTTTCTAGCTACTCTTTTTACGGCCGTTTTAGCAGGTGCTACGGCTGCCGTAGTTACCGGAGCACCATTTAATTTCCCGACGGTGCCGTCACATCAAACTTGGCAGCAACTGCAGCATCAACGGAAAATGCCTTTGTCTCCACATCAAAAGTGCCATACTCCCAGTCTGTTTTACCCAGGAGGCTGCCAGAACCTACCATTGTTCCGTCATTGTCAGAATTGGAATCCGGAGAGATGGTCACTCTCCTTTTTCTTGCCGGATATCCCTTGCTTGCTTCTTTTGCCATATACAGAGATACGATCACCAGATCTGTTTCAGCCTCAGATCCTACCTTCTCTTTTTTTGCCACGGAATCAATCATCTTCACTGCCTTCTCAGACGGGATATTCTCATATTCATAACCGATGGAATAACCGTATCCCGTGATACTCTGGGACGTAGATTTCTGGTTGATATAGCGGCTCTCTTTTGTTTTCGTGTCGAAGCTCTCGTCCGCTTTGGTAACACCTGTTCCAAACAGTTCATAAGTTGCGGCCGCACCTGCTGCACCAACATTAATGTACAGTGCCTCCTGATACCGCTGCACTGCTTCTGTATCCGCAAATCTCTGTAAATCCAATCTTCTCATGCTTTATCCTACCTTTCTTTTTTGATAATACTGTAACTCACACTGGATCTGATACTGGGCATATGTCGCCTCACTATCGTTGATGTATCCGTGTGTATTTGCTTTTATAGACCTTGACGTCTGTCCTTCTCCCAAAACAGGGAGCTGCTTCGTCCGGGTGCACTCTTCCAGCCAATCAGCAAAATTCTCATAAAACTGGCTGGTATCCAGATTCTCCTCTGCGCCATACAGGTTCATTGAGCAGAGATAAAAAGTAACCCTGCGGATGCTGTCACCATTGATGCATCGCTTCACAATAGGGTTGGAAGGAACACTCTCAATGCTGTAAGATGGCTCCGGTTCCAGCTTATCCACATTTACAGATGGAAATATAGCCTCCAGGTCACTGATAAACGGACATGCTGCTATAAAATCCCTGATTGATTCGATTATACTCATGTCGCTCTCCCTCCGCAGAACTTTGCAACACTATCAACAATTTCCTTTCCTCTGTCACGCCACATTTTTACGTGCCACATACTTTTACTTTTGTGCTCATAAAACTGTCTTCTTGCGTATGGCGTATTCCACGAAACACTTTTGCGGTTTGCTCTGGCACTGTCCCTCAGATCTCCTCCAAGTTTTGGTACAAATGGTTCACATTTACTTTTAACTTCAGAAGAAAGAAAAAGCTGTGCTTGTTCATTGTCACCCATCTTACGTTTAAGCAGAATCTTGTCGGCTGGGTCCATTCTGAGTACAAATTTTGATTGTCCCATTACTTACATCCTCCAAATCTTATATGCGGGATAAACCCTTTCCGGTTATCCCCATAGTTATCTACACAACCATATGGCCGGTGCGTCTTCTGCAGATCACCAATCCCCTTTATCCTTAGATCATGTGTCCCGAGGATAAACAGATCTTCTTTTTCTACAGTCCAAGCCGTCATCTCAGGACTGTATGGCAGCTTCGCATACTCATCCGGCGCCACATACCCGTCAAGATATTCGGCAGGAATCCGGATTTTAAATACATCAGCGTGCTTCAGGCCGCCATCTCCTTTATCGCCCGTTATCACCTTATTTTCGCAGTAATAATGACATGGCGACACATGCCCGAAATACTCTACTTTCCGTGTATCCGGATTTACCTTGCGATTATATATGGTCACCTCTGCATTAATAATCATAGTACACCCCCGGATATAAGAGTGTCGTATCTTCCAAGTAAAGACGGGCTTCAAAACAGCATTTACTGTATAGCGCCTCTTCCGGCGGCTGATTATCTGCAGTGTCCGCATATGTCACGGATTCTCCGTCGGTATTGACACTCTTTACCAATCTCCCGCCGGTTGCTTCTTTCTGCCGGTGATCCTCGGCCAAAATTTCAGATACTGCACATATGGCAGCTTTGACAGCCTCCAGGTCATCCGGTCGCAATTCAAATTCATGGATACGACCGTATGTCATCCGGTTCACAATGGCCTCCGCCCGCATGCCGTGTTTTTTAAAATCACTCTCCGTAAGGGCGTCTCCCTTAAAAACATCAGCATAATACTGATAATCTACATCTACCCGTGACATATACTCACCTCTATTCTGCGGCGGTTATTACGGCCATTCCAGCTCCAAAGCAGCGGTTATCCGCGTCCACCTCGACGACAACAATTTTCTGGCCTGCTGTTGCTGTAATCTCCGCCGTACCATCCCAAGCAGTGTACCCAGTCTTACATTCCTGTCCTGCATTCGGTATAGTTGGATTTGCGGCTATTTTGTATTTGTAGCTGTTACCACTTGACAGCGCCGGCTCTACCGTGATTTTAGTAGAGCCGCTCGTGCTACCTGCTACGGAGGTAACCGTCAGACTTGTCAAGCTCCGTGTTTTTTTACCACAGCATAATTAGCATCGCCAAGACGGTATCCTGTGCAAATCTCCACCTGTGCTAAAGTTCCATTAAAGTTCTCGGAATCTTTCAGCCGTGCCATAGACAGGAGGTCTACAATATGCAGGCCTCTCCAGTCATACATAATATAATCAACTTTGGTAAGGTCAACTGTCTTCAGTGTACCGGTAAAATCATAGTATTTGGCATCATTTGCCAAATCCATCATATTACACTCTACCCACAGCATACCCAGCCAATATCCCATCTGACCAGTCCTTACGATCTCATCGTTCATTACTGGAGTAAACTTATCCCCTGCCTGCTCGAGCATTGTACTATACGTCTCCACAGATGCAAGTACCACATTCGCAGACGCTTTCTGTTTACGAATAGATTTCCTTCCGGCAATAATCTTAGAGACGATATTGGCTTTTGTAATCGCCTCTGTATCTTCCATTACTGTTCCCTCATTTACCAGACATGCAAGACCGGACATCTGCCATCCTTCACGGCATACCTGCACAGACTGGGAAAGATGTGCATCCGCCATATCATACGGAACCGCATCTGCCTGAACATTGTAAATTTTTGTAGATTCCTGCTGCAAGTTATTTAAAAGCAGTGGAATCAGGTCATTATCTGCATTCCCGTGCTCGAAATCAGAAGCCGGACTTTTGGGCGCTTTCGCAGCCTTAGCCGCTAATTTGAAAATCTTTACTGCACCTGCACCTTCCGCATCCCCCTGATACTGGTCACTATAAGTCAATCCTGGCTGAAAAACCGCATCAAAATAAAAATTAGGGGCTACAATTGGACTGTATTTCTCATTAACGTTATATCCACCATATTCCATATATCATATCTCCTTTACTTCCTGTAATATTTGTTTTTACTATACTTCTGTTCTCTGTATGCTTCTTCTGAAGATACTGCTGTAGGTTTGAATGAACCTGCAGTTCCTCTTACCCAGGTGTTTTTCTTAGGCGACTCTTCCTTCTGTTCGATTTCGAAGTCATTCGGATACTGTTCTCTCATTTTTTTCATATAGTCATCGGCGCCCACGAAAGTACCATCCTTAAACTCAAGATTCTGGGCCATGAAATCTGAGAGAATGCTTTTCTTTGCAAGAGGAGACTTAATCTTCTGACCATCGAGGAATTTCTCGGCCGCAAATGTCCTCTTCTGGGTCTCAATCTGCTGATTCAGTGCCGCCGTATCAGTCTCATACTTCTGTTTCCATTCATCCGCAGATTTTTTAATGCCATCAATATCCATTCCCTTATAAGATTCAATGGTGGCGCTTGCCTCGGTGAGCTGTTTCTTATATCCGTCTGCTTCTGTTTTCAGTCCGGTATATTTCTCTTTACTGACATATGCTCCGTCCGACAAATCCACAAATTTAACAGGATTCTCTTTCCTGTCATCCGCACCATTTACTTCTGCAAGTTTCGCATCCACCTGAGCATAAAGCTCATCCCCAAGTAATTCTTTTAAATCCATATTCATCCTTTCCGCCTTCGTTTTTATATCCGGTGTCTTCCGGAGGCTGTACAGTTTATATGACTTGCCGGTCAGTTTCCGAGACCTTTTAAACGTCATAACCGGTATTGGACAATAAAAAACACCCGGGCGTCCCCGCGTGCTTATTTACCATATTTGATTTCCACCCCTGGATAATCCCTCTCTATATCGCAGATACCAAGAAAAAAGGAATCTACCAGTATCCTGCCTTTATCAGACAGGTCATTCCAGATTATGCTCATGTATCCATGCCGCTCTTCTACGAATACCTTATCCGGCGTTAAAGCCTCCAGAGATATGAACAGGTTATGTGCAAGTACGGATACCGCAGCACACACAATATCGCGACCGTGTTTATCATATCCTGCATGGCCGCTGATATCTACCCCCGTACGGCCCATAGTTACTGTAATCAATCAAACACCCCCTAAAATTTGGCATAAAAATACCACCAGTCATTTTAACTGATGGTATTATAGTGTTTCTATCGACTTTATTTCACTTTGCGGAATGGTTACAGCTTTTCCTTCGCTATAAACTGTAATGCTGTCTTCCTCATAGCCATAATCCTCCGCTTCTTCTCCTGCATCGACGATATCTCCTATTTTTCCCTTTATTGTCTGTCCGTCAGTACAAGTTATCATTATATTTCCTTCTATATCCTGAAAGTCCCATACATTAATCGTAGTTATCACCCCTTATTGGCACAATGTGCGCGTTATTTTTAGAATAGTGAATTGATGCTTTTTTAGTATCGTGAAAACTTCCCTTTGCATAATACTGCCCTATTACTTTATCACAAATAATGTCTTCAACGTTCCTTGCATTTCCATTTCTATCAACCCTCACAATTCCTGTGCCAGATTTCCGATTAATAATATCCTGCACCTCATCTGCACTGATTGTCAATATACTTTGTGGATTTCCACCTTTCGCTTCACGGGTTTGTCGGTATTCCATATATTTTTTTGTTCCAAACACATGCTTCTCGTATTGTTGCTTACTCAGCTTCGTGGAATACTCACCTGCTTCAACTTTTTTTGATACGGTACTTGCTGGAATCTGAGGTATTTTTATATGCTTTATTATATCACTTCCACTGGTTTTTACAACCGCTTTTGCAGGTACCCTCCCGCCTGCCATCCGGCCGAGTCCATCCATATAGACACGCTCCATCTGTGGCTGTAGCCCCATGATTTTTGAAAACCCCTTGTACTCATGCAGAGTCTGCAGATACTTCGCTTGAGCTGCCAGCATTGCCTCATGGTCGCCACCTTCTTTCAGGTACATGATACGTTCCCGCTGCGCCCGCATAGTTGTCTCCATCTCACGCTGTCTCTGTCGGCAAGTATACCCGTCATATTCCTTACCCCGGTATTTTCTGATCCTGGCGTCATCTTCCCGGATGTCCTCCAGCATTTCATCTGTGTATGTTCTGGTCGATATACCTCGGATAAAAGGCAGATATGAATGATTACAATTCGCACCGCATAAGCCTGTTACACTGCCGAGACCACAAACAGACTCCAATTCTCGGCGGCTATACACTCTGCCCTGCCAGACTGCGTGTGTTGGCCGGGCGCCATAATGTGCTGTGACCTCGAAATCGTCCGTTTCCAGCTCTTTTGCAAGTTGCTCGTTGATTTTATTGCTAAGGTTATGCACGCCTGTCATAACGGCTCTTCTGGCCGCCACAGGTGCGCGGTTGGAATATCCGCTTGCATAATCGACAGAGCGGATACCGGATGATGTCATCTCTCGCACCACCCGGCGTAAAGCCGTGTTGTAATCAAAGGCGCCTGACGCAATATCCAGGCAGGCCCGGTCAAGATACTTTTGATAGTATTCGGACAGTGGTGTAAATACCTTTTTCCCATTACCGTAGTCCAGGGAGAAACCCAGGGATTGTGTGATATTTTTGATCTCCCCTTTTGTCTGACTGACGATTGCAGAGGACAATTCCTGCAGCCAATTGTTTTCTTCTAGCGGTGTGAACTGCCCATTGACCTGCTCATACAAGCTCTTGTTACGTACATATTCCCAATCTATCACCTTGTCATACAGGGCAAATATTTCAGGATACGTCGCATTCAGTAATCTTTTTAACTCGTCCTCGATAAACTCCGTTGAGTTACCGAGTATCTTGATACGATTGAGCTGGTAATCTGCTGTAGATGTTATCTCACCTGTCTTTTTGATTCGTCTTACCACATCAGACATGATTCTATCCTGTAGCCCATAAAACAGTTTTTCCACCTGCAGGGGCAGGCTCCCCATTTCCTCCGGTCTCATCTACATCACTCCTGTACATCATCCGGGAATTGGATTTTCGCAAGTGCTTTCATAGCCTGATCCTCTGTTTCGCCGTAGCGCTTCATCCGAAATTCTACCGGTCCTATAATCCCGGCAGCCAGATCAGCTCTGAGCTGTTCCAGTTCATACTTCTTATCAACTATGAGTGAATCGTCCCAGTCGCAAGACACTTCCACTTTTCCGGCCGGTGCAAGCCCGCCCATATCAATCCAGACCTCCATTGCCTTTACAAGGGAGCGGATGGCTTCCTCCGTGCTGTTTTGGATGTCCTTTACAGTGGAATATGACCTCTGCTTACTGGTCTTGATCTCCTCCGCTGTCTTCTCCACACTCTGCGGATCAGACAGGGTCCCATAAGCCAAGCCGCAGTTAAACTCCACTTTCTGTATAATCCGGTTATATCCATTGAAAAAGCTCTGATCCCGGATATCAGGGGAGTAGACATTGAACAATGGCTTTCCTGTCGTATGGTCTGCAATGCCATTGCCCATAGGATAATACAAACGCTCCTGCCCTTTCGGGAGGAGCACCTCGCCCTGCCGGCTCTTTTTAAAATATTCGTTCGACGCCTGGATGGCTGTCTCTTTCGATTTGTACTCCCAGAGTGTGGCTCCGTACATCTCATCCGCATCCTGTATCTGTTTTTCCGCCCGGGAATAGACCGCTACCCCCAGCGGGGAATCAGGATCTACATTATTCGCAAGCGGGATTTTAAGATAAGAAAACAATGCGCAGTCTGCATTCCTGAACTCTTCATATGGGGATATATCCTCCCATTCATCGACATCCTCCAGCTTGATCTCCATACCAAGCTGCACAATCTCATCTGTTTTGACAATCGCTTTCCTGCTGACAAATGCCCGATTGATGACGATGTATTTATCTCCCTGCAGGCTGTGGTATTCCAACCGCGTGTATAACTTCTTCCCTTTGCGTTTAAATTCCGGGAAGATAGCTCCGGTCATCGTACCGGATGAATCAAACTCCGTCGGGTAACAATTACCGGCCCGTACAATATCTACAGCCACCTTCTCCCCCGTAAGGTATGGCTTAAAGCAAATACCACCAGTGGCACTTGCAAATTCCACGTATTTGCGAAGATTGCCCCTGAATGGCGTGAGCATCTCATTTATCAGGTCTGCCCTCGGACTGCCGCTCACCTCAATCCTGGCCTCATTTGTGACGAGTCTCGCAAACTCACTGCTTATGGCCGCAGGCAGGTTCAGACCCTTGACATCTTTGCTTATCCAGGGCGGCTTATTACGATACATGCGCTGCCACCGGTATATGGATTCAGCCATCTCCGGCGATACCGCTATATCGACGCCCAGCGCCTTTTTAATGCTCTCATACTGTATCACTGCTTATCACCTCACTCTCTTTCTGTAAACGGCAGGAATATAGCTATTAATCCCCACATACCACATACAAGATACCTTGTGGCATCTGCAGCATGGTCATTGACCTTTAATACTTCTTCCTTGCCCTTTTCAACGCTTTTGGGGTCATACTGATATAGCCCCAGCTCTTTAATAAGCAGCGTTTGCTTTTGCTGATTAATCAAAATCCGGCGGAAAGAAAAGAATTTCTGTACTCTGCTTATCCCGAGCTTTACATCATTGAACGCCGGGATAACATCTATATGTGGCATAATCCGTCGCACCTCCTCAATTAGGCCGGCTGCAGAAGGGTCAATAAATACCCAGCTCACTACCCTGTCATACTCTTTTTCCAGCCTATCACAAAAATCTTTCAATTCTTTTGCGTATTCGGAAGGAGATTTCTGTCCCTCTTCCCGCCCGCAATGACTCCACTCGTCCAGTCCGCATAACGTCTGTCTGCTGTAACTGACACCGAATGCCTCGAATACCGTCGGGTTCTTTTGGCCGTAGTCAACGCCTACCCCTATCTCACCAATTGTCTTTTTCTCGTCATTGGGAAGGCCGTCATAGTAATGGAGTTCCTTATTGACCATGTAGTAGACCAGATCGTCTATACCTATACTCTCTCCAAGCCATACCCAACGATACATCTTAGGGTCGGTTTGCTCCATGACCTCCGCTGATTCAATGAGATCAGGCCCCAGCCAATCTGGGGGTACATCTCTATAATCTGTGTGTATGTGGATGCAGTCCGGCCTCTCCTCCATCTTACGGCACCATTCATTTATGGGGGCATTCGGGTTTTTGGGTGGATTATAAAGGTAAATCATCTGGAATCCGCCCTGATTACCACGAACGAAAGTAGCCTCGATGTTCGCCAGTTCCTCTTCTCCTTCGCCGTCATCGAAGAACTCCGTCAGCTCGTCCAGTACCACAAGCTTAATGGGCTTATCCTCATCTATGATACCTTTTGTATCATCCACGCCGTCAGATCCGGAAAAGTAAATGGTGTTTCCATTCTTTTTGTAGGTTATCTCCATCGGGGATTTCCCGATCTTAAACCTTTTTTTGCTAACTCCCAGGCGGTTAATACCACGTATCATCTCTTTGTAGACCGTCTTGCGCAGCTTATTGTGGTGCTTGCGCAGGACAACGCAGGATGCGTTATTTTCGTCCATGATCCGGAAATCTGTTGTGATACTCACATAGCTGGACTTTGTTCCGGCACGCCCGGAAGTAAGGATGATGTGCCGGTGTTTTCTGTCGTTGAACAAGGGGAGATACTTCGGGATGACTATTTCTGATATCTTAACTTTCTTCTTTTGGCGCGTCATTGACTATTTCCACCCCGTCCTCTCCATCTTCATCTTGTCCGTCTCGATTCAGTTTGTCCACCTGGGCTTTTATGAGTTCCAGGTGCGCATCATCATATCCAAATTTATGCAATGCCTCTATGGCGCGCTGGCGTCTGGCCTGCACCCTGGTAAGGGCCTCCTCAACTGCCTGTATCTGCCCAAGGATACCCGTAAATTCCCGCAAGTCTGTGATCTTGCCTTTTTCAAATCCTGCAGTGTATTTTGTCACTGTCATGCCCGGCGGAACTTTTGTTGAGATGACGCCTGGCTCGTCATCTTCTTCCTCCGGTGTGCATTCTTCCAATTCGCGCAGGCTATCTATGCGTTTCAGCATCCGTCGCTCTCTGACGGTAAGAAGCTGTATCTCCTGCAGAAGGAGCTGTTCCTTGTCTGGCTGCACCATCTCCAGAAGTTCCTTTTCTTCGGCGTCCAGGGTATCAAAAAAGAGAGTCTCAAACTCTCCCGTCTTCACTGCATTCTTATTTCCCGGCGGACCTGTTCCACCGTGACCTACGGCATTTCTGTTGCCAGGCTGCCCGCCCTTCCTCCTTTGCGAACGTTCGCTTTTATTTAACGAGCGCTCACTTCCCCACTTATATGTGCTCTTCCAACGCCGAACAGTCCCTTCTGGCAAATTTAGTTGACTTGCAATCTCAACTAATTTCTTGCCGTTCAGATACATCTCCTTCGCCTTCACAGCTCGTTCATCCAGTTTCCGCGGCACCCTCACCACCTCTCAATCGTTTCGTTTTGCAATATAAAAGAGACACCGAAGTGCCTCTTACTCTTTTACCAGTTTATAGCCCTTTAATACTATACTCCTCGTCTGTGCTGGCTGATAATCTATCAGTCCCCAACGCTTTAATGCCTCCAGATGCTTCCATACTGTTGATGTGGAGCTAATCCCTATTGCCTTACAGATGTCTCTTACAGACGGGGAATACATATTCTTGGTTATATAAGCAACAA
>ERZ507075.388-NODE-388-length-24736-cov-9.97812_pt1 | contig 24736 bp, 25 predicted proteins | sample MGYA00512863_ERZ507075 | MGnify/ENA metagenome assembly ERZ507075 | reverse complement strand
TCCTCAGCCATTTCGACTCCTATTAACTCATGTGATTTAGTATTTTTCCAAATACCGGCATGAATTGACCTGTACAACTCATCATCATTTTCCTGTATATCAGGTAGTTCTTTTTCCCTTTTTAATAAAAAAAGAGACATATCTAAATTTTACTTGCTTTCTTTTTTTGATTTATTGAATTGTTTTCTATTATTTTGTCTCTATTCTCACTGTAGTAATTTTTAAAATATTTCTTTTTCTTATCTTTAGTAGCCACTTCTCTGCACTCTGCCGAACAGTATACAAGATGGCTTTTATTTATCTCGAACTTTTTACCGCATACAGGACATTTCTTATGCTCTCTTTTTAATTTATTCTGTCTAATCAACTAATTTTTTTCTAAACGTTCTTTATTTCTTATTTCGTAACACATATCCGAACAGGTTATTATTCCATTTTTAGAATTAAATTTTATCACAAACAACACATTTTTTTTCATATAGGTATTTCTCCCTTTTGGCTGTATCACTTTCATTTTATTATAAACACTTTGTATAACATCGTCGACTGTTTATAACAAATTAATGTGAATTAGTTATGCACATATCTCACTCTTTATGTCCCTTCCTTTTTCCCTTGTATAAGTAAATATAATTATTACTAAATTATATTTTATTAGTCTTTAGTAGTCAAATATGATGATATCTTAAATAGTTCACTATTATAAACCTCACGAAAAAAAGATACCCATGCGTATCCTTTTTACATGATATTACTAATAATATTATAAAGGGAAAGGGCTAATAAGCCTGCCATTAATCCATTAAAAAATTGGGTAATTCGTGATTCTGACATTTTTTGATTAATAATCGTTCCCATCATTCCACCAACTATTGCTGCTACGCATATATAAGGTACTAAACTTAAATCATAGGTAAATAATTCCTTAGTAATTAATAACGTTGCTATTTTGGATATTTGGGAGAAAAAGATTGTAGCAATTGAATAAATAGTTGCTTCTTTGATTGTAAACGAGAATAAAATCATTAATAAAACTACGTTTAATGGCCCACCGCCAATCCCTAAAAAGATGGAAATACTACCTAAAAATAATCCTACTGCAAAGATAGCGATGATATTTTTTAAATGATAATGTTTGATTTTATTTTTATTAATTGTATATCCTAAAATCACAACTAAACAGATTGCAAGTAAGGTCGCCTGGATAATTTTAACAGTACTATTGCTAAAATCATCTGCAATAACACTAAAGATTTTCTCACCAGCTAAACCACCGCATAATGATCCTAGTGATATTGATATAACCATCTTTAAATCAAAACTAAACCCATTTTTTAATTGTTTCCCGATTGAAACAATACACATTGTAAATACTGCCAGGGTTGAATAAACTCCAACCGTACTGGCATCATGAACCCCAAGCGCATCAAATAATGGTTTGATAATAACGCCGCCTCCTAAACCACCTAACGCTCCAGCAGTAGTAGCGATTAGGATAATTAGAGTATATAGCAAAATAATCATTAGCGTTTATCCCGACGATTCGGTACAATATCTCCAGTTGCTTGATAGAATGTTAACATCAAGTCTTTCATCTTGATGACTTCATTATAATAACCGGGATCTTCGATAATATTATTTAATTCTTGAGGATCATTATCAAGATCATATAATTCATCTTGTTCATATAATCGTTTAACATATTTTAAATTCTTCATTCGAATCATCGTTGCTTTTGTATGCTCAGGCCCTTCGCTAGATTGTGTATCTAGACGTGGCCAATATGTTGATTCGGGACCATGACCACTTTCCATCGCCCAAGTTTCACCATGAATTCGACCCCCTTCACAAAATACTGCTTCCTTATGGAACTCATTACCTGCTAAAGTATCTAGTAAAGATTTACCAAACTGAATGTATTCAGTTTGAATCCCTGTCATGTCACAGACTGTTTGCGTTAAATCAACTAATTCAACTAAAGCATTAGAAATTCGTGGTTCACAAGCAAATTGATTAGCTGGTTTGACTAATAACGGCACGTTAGCAATTGGATCTTCAAAGCAATTTTGAACCTTTTCACTAATATCATAATCACCAGTATAATCACCGTGATCAGAGAACACAAAGATACTAGTGTTATCATAATAATTTAATTCTATTAATTTATCACGAAGCATTCCGTATTGATAATCAAATCGTGATACCATCGCTAAATAAGTTGCCCGCATTTCAATAAAATTATCTTTACCCCAGTCACTTAAATTTTGTTTTCTGGCGATTTCTTTTACCATTGACGGTTTTCCTGGTAAGGTCATAGCACTAGGTCGTGGTTTAGTCACTAAACTCCGGTCAATACTTGAATACCATGGATCTTCACATGCATATGGTGGATGCGGGTATGAAATAGCAATATATAAGAAAAATGGTCGTGGATCATCACGTTCTTGGAGATACTTTAACGCACTCTCAACTGCAATCCAGTCATTCATCATATGACCACCAGTATGTGCCTGTTCTTCGGTTATTATTCCAATATGCTGTGAATAATAACCAGGTACACTAGTATCAACTGCCTCTTTATCAACATGATAACTAAGTCCATCTTGATCGATATATTCAACTCTATTTTCATAAACACGTCCATCAAAGTAAACATCACAATAATCACTTTTGCTACAATCACTTGGGATAATATCATTTCGTCCCACCCAAATAACTTCATAACCATTATTCTTCATAGTTCTTAAAAAGTTCGGTTCATCGGGATCTTGAAGATAATGCATAGTTCGATGACCGATAGTATGCGGATATAATCCGGTTAAAAAACTGCAACGTGAAGGTACACAGACGGGATTTTGACAATAAGCATTTTTAAAAGAAACCCCTTCTTCTAAAAGTGCATCCAGATTCGGCGTAATTGACGCCTTACATCCCATATGATGTAAAGCATCATTACGCATCTGATCTGCGACAAAATAAACAATATTTGGTTTATTATTCATTACAATTACCTCCCATATTATGCACTTAAGTTTTCTTCCTCTTTTAATGCCTGAGCATCAGAAATTTTAAAGAATGGTAACCAGATTAATATTTGTACGCCAATTAATACTACTTGTAAGATTGCCCCTTGCCAACCTACACATAAAAATCCTAGTAATACTGCTGGTGTTCCTAATGCTGGCTGTACCCCATTAGCATATGGTACTAATCCGCTAAGCATCGCAACATAAGAAATTCCAAATGTAACAATTGGTGTAATAATTAATGGAATTAAAGTAGTTGTGTTTAGTACCATTGGGAAACCAAAAGTAATTGGTTCGTTAATCCCACAAATACTTGGCGCAATTGCTAATTTACCTAAAGATTTATATCTTTCACTTTTAGCAAAGAATGTCATTAAAATACATAGACCTAAGGTACCACCAACTCCACCTAATGAAGCAAAGTTCATCCATGAAGCTTGAGTAATGATATTAGGTAATGCTGTACCGTTTTGAAATGCTGCTAAGTTCTCCATTAACGCTGGTAAATATAACATATTTAAAATCGGCATTACAATATTTCCACCATGTAATCCAAAGAACCACAATAATGAACAAAGCATAATTAATAACATAAATGTAAATGGGCTAGCCCCTAAACTAACTAACGGTGTTTGAATCAAACTATAAATACAAGTATTAAAATCACCGTATGAAGTTAATGAAAACCCCCAGCGAATAATACTAAATAATAATACGATTGAAATTCCTGGTAAAATTGCCCCAAAACTTTTTGAAATAGTTGGTGGAACTGATTCCGGTAATTTTATAGTGATATTGTATTTCACAAAGATAAAGTATAGCTTTGAAGCTATTAAACCAATAATCATTGCTGAGAATAACCCTCTAGCTCCTAAGTAAGTTGTTGCTAAAAATGTTCCAGTTGTTCCATTTACTTCAACTGAAGTAAGGGGAATCATTAATAAAAAGCATACTAAGGCAACTGAACCTGCTAATAAACTTTCTTTTTCATAACCTTCTTTTTCCCCAAAAGCTTTTGCGATTAAAAAGACAGTGTAAATCGATAACATATCAGTCGTTACCGTAGAAGCAAATGAAACAATTGGTTTAATTCCGGTACTAGTAATAAAGTCTTGGTAAAATCCAAGGTTTAATGATGATGCTAAAGTAAATAGTGCTCCTACCATAATTACAGGTAATGCATAGGCAAATCCGGTACTTACAGAACTAAGATATTTGTTGTTAGCCATTTTATTAGCTACTGGTACAAGAAAACGATCTAAAAAACCTGTTAAAGTGTTCATAATATATTTCCTCTCATTTTTGTTTTTTAATTTCGTAAGCGCTTTACAGATGTATTTTAACACTTTTTAAAATATATTTCAATATTTTAATAAAATATATTTTATTCATTTCATACTTGTTTGAAATTTATTTCAAAACATGCTATAATAAAATATAGGAGGAGATTTTATGGACATATTAGAACAAATTCAGAGTTTATTTGATACTTATACCAATAATGAAAAGAAAATCGCCCAATTCATCATTAAAGATCCAAAATATTTTGCCCGGGCGGATATCGAAAAATTGATTGAAACAATCGGTATTTCTAAAGCAGCACTAATTCGTTTCTCTAAAAAAGTTGGCTTTAACGGTTATATTGAACTGAAATACGAACTAAACCGCTATTTATTATCTAATAATATTAAATCCGACCCTAACGAAATTAATAGTGCCATCAATCATATTACCTGCCGCTATATTGAAGCCATTGAAAATATGGCTACTGATCTAAATAGTGAGGATATTAATGCCATTGCAAAAACATTAATAGCTAGTAATCATATTAAAGTATGTGGTTTTAATAAAACTGGCGCTAGTGCTCTCCACTTTTGTAAACGAGTATTAAATTCCGGATTAAGTGTTACTCCATGTATTGATGATAGTGTCCAAATGATTGATTATATCGATACCCTAACGGCTAATGATGCCTTAGTTGTCTTTACAATTGAAGATACGACTAAATTTTTTAGTAAACATCTTTCCAGTATTAAAAATACTAACTGTAAACTAATTGTATTTACTTTTGATAAAACAACGACGATTGCCAAAAATGCTGATTATCTATTTGTTTTACCTAAAATATCTAGTCGTTATGCTACATTTTTGGATTTACAGGCTTTATTCTTCATTGCTATTGAAATATTTGTTGCTCACTTAGCTAAATTACAAAAATAAAAATTACCCTTTATTTTAAAAAGGGTGATTTTTTTATTTAATCTGATTAGCTAACTGGTAAAAACGCTGATATGTTTTCGTTAAAAAAGCTTGATAACCGCAATACTTATCATCAAAGTAAACAACATTCATCCGTTTACAATTACCATTACATAGCTTTTTAAACTTACAATCATGGCATAACGGTGGCATCCGTTTAGGCTCTTGAATAAATTTTTGACCATTATGACTTGATTGAATACTAGATAGCTCATCTTCATTGATATTACCTAATAGATATTCATCTAGACAGTAAAAATCACAAGGATAAACATTACCATTAGCTTCGATTACATATTGTAAAGTACAAAAACCCAGCATCCCGCACATCGATGGAGCTACGCCTTTAAATAATGTTAATAAATGGTCAAATAGGGAGATGGAAATATACTCACCCCTAGTTACATCACGATACCATAAATCAAATAACTCATTATAAAACCGAAAAAACATCTGTGATGTTAAATAATAATTATCAGTACTTTGATCTAATTCCGGTAAACAGGGAATCAGTTGAATATACTGTAACTCATTTTTTTTATAGAAATTATATAGTCGTTTAGCATCTTTTGCGGCCTGTCGCGTTATGACAGTTAAAATATTATAGTTTATCTGAGCTTGTTTAATTTTCTTGATATTTTTCATGATTAAATCATATGTTGGCAAAGATTGGTTGGTTAAACGAACCTGATCATGATTCGCTTTAGTGCCATCTAAAGATATTCCGACTAGAAAATGATTAGCTTTAAAAAATGTCAGCCATGAATCATCAAGATTAATTCCATTAGTTTGAATTGAATAATGAATAATTTGATTATGCTTTTTTTCGTTAACCTTGTTTACAAATATTTTAAAGAAATCTAAGCCTGCCATTGTAGGCTCGCCACCTTGAAATGAATATGTAATTTTATTACTCATCAACAAAGTCTTAGTAACCAGGTTATCAATCGTTGCTTCTTGCATAATCCCATAGCTATAGTCACTACGCTGACTAGCCACATTAGCATAAAAACAGTATTTACAAGCCATGTTACATAATGAAGATGCTGGTTTAATTAAATATGATAAATGCATAATAATCACCTCGTTTATATTCTAGCGTATTTTAAAAAACATTTCATTATAAAATAAAATATTTTTTAAAAATAAAACTGATATAAAATAAGTTGGGATTTGAGCTATCAATAAAATATTGATTTGGAAGGTATATTATAATTATGAGTGGCATTGTAACAGCACATCAGTGATATTACCATCAACTTGAATATCATAATAAAAATTATTATCTTCCTTGAGTTTTGCTAGTTCTTTCATTGTACTTCTTCTTTAAATAGTATATGTTTTTTATATGCGTCCATAATATTGATATAATCTTCATTGGTAACAACTGGACTTACTCTAACGTATGGAACATTTATATTATCTAAATCAACTGACGTTATAATCAAATCTACATGAGATAAATCCGCAAGATATAATTTTTCTATTCTGGATAGTTCAATATTATCTTTAGCTGGCAATAGTTTACGGACTTTACTCAATATTAATTGGGAGGAAGATATTCCATATGGACAAACAACTAATATATTATTAGCTTTTGAGATATTAACTAATGCTATTTGGAAATGAACAAGTATTAATGAAACTTCCTCATCATTTAAAATAACATTATATCTTGATTCTATTAATGATAATGCATACCAGACAATTGTAAATAATTCTGTATACTGCTCCTTTATATTCTCTAATAAAGGATTTTTTATTTTAATTCCCTTTTTCAGTCTTAGAATCATTGCAGGAACATGATAAATCAGCGACTTATATAAGTGCTTATCTTGTCTTAAGTCAATCTTTTCTATTTTAGACATAACTTCAATAATTTCGTTTACTAAGTCTGCATATTCATTTTGTCCTGTTTTTAAACTATTTGTTATTCGATGTGCAAATAATTGCCTACATAAATACTCAATATCCGCATTTTTAAAATATAGATTTAAATTTTGTTGCAACATTTCAACAATGCTATTCGCCACAACATACGTTTCCATATAGCGTATATTATTAAACAAGAACGTTTCTTCAGTTTTAACATGATAACCATATTTCAACCTAACAATTTGTATAAGAAGTATAACAATAATTGATTTCAGATAATAAATAGATACATCATTTGTTAATTCGTTATAGTCTTCTAATAATAAATGGAAAACGTAATCAATATGCTGTCTATCAAACAGGAGTTCTAATTTACTTTTCAAATCCAATAATGAATCATCTTTATCATCTTCAAAAACATAATCTTTTATAGATTTTTGCAAATCTATTTCTGTACCTATTGATACAATTCCAATATTAGTTACCTTTAGTTTTGTATTCTGTCTTTCAAATACTTCATTAATGAGTCCTAAATCCTGATATAAAGATGTCTTACTTACTAAAAAATCATTTGATAGATTTTCTAAAGTAGTACTTTTGTTTTCTAAAAGAATCTTTCTTATAATAGAAAAACGTCGATTCACTGATACTCATCTCTTTTATTTTCATCACTAATTTCATCTATGAGCTTATTAAGATTGTTTTTTGCGTCCAATAATTTAATGCCATTTCTTGGCGAAGAATCAAGATCTAGACCATTTTCTTGTAAAAAACTGTAGAGAGCATTTATATCACTATATATGGTTTTCGTTGATACTGATAACCATTTAGCAAAGAAAGATGCGGGCTTATACTCACTTTGTTCTTTTAAAAGTTTTAAAAATTTTATTTGTCGACTATTCATTTTCTCACCCCATAAGTTAACTCTGTTTCTCTTTCCGAATATATGATAACATCGTAACAACAGTGAGGGCAATTACATATACTTCCTTATTAATGTGGAAAATCTACATAATAAATCATCGTACAATTTGATGATTATATTTTTATTACCGTTTTAAAACGAAATAAAAGGCATAACTTCCACTTATGTTGGAAATATATGCCTTTATGCATAGTAACGATTTATCATTAGTATAAACAATATCGCCTTTAACAACTGAATCGTCAACAAACATAAATCCAGCTACTTATACTTTATCTGCCGAGAACCCTTTCGTACCTCCATAATATATATGAGGACTTTGAATGCTTGAACCTATCATTATCACCCTAACCTTCATACTATTAAAAAATTTTTATAGTTCTCTAATAACAGTTTTTATTTCTATCATAGTAAGCGATTTAACCATCTTTCTTGTATTATAAAAATGTACCTTGTTGTAACATTTATATCACTTTTTCTTTCCAACCTTTGTACAATGTAGATAGAACCTTAATACTCTTATATTTCTATGTGGTTTATCCACTTATCAGGAGAGTGAATCTATAGGATCTTATTACATCTGTTTATAGCTCGATAGATTTTGATATCTTCATGTCACGCAAGGTTACACTAGTAAGATTGCTATAGAAATGACAAGGTTTCTAGAAAGGCGGTCTTTTTATGACAAAACTATTTTGCGGTATTGACGTAGCCAAATATAAACACGTCGCAAGTATCTACAATCTATCTACAGGTGAAATAATACTTGATTCAATACATTTTGATAATAATGACCAAGGTTTTAATATATTATTATCAAGCTTATCTAAATTGAATAAGAGAAATGAAATATTAATTGGCTTTGAATCAACTAGCCACTATCACCAAACATTATTCAATTTTCTAACTTCTAAGAAATATAAGTGTTATCTGATCACCCCTTATAAGACAAGTAAGTTTAGATCCATTTCTCGCCTATTGACATATATGTATAAAATTTCAAATTACTTCATTAAAATTATGACATAAAAAAATTACGTCATTTTTTTCAAAGAATAAGTTATCAACTAATAATTATAGTTTATTTTTCTTTATTCCTGTCAAATCTAATATTAATGAAAGAAGGAATGATATTATGGCAGTTGCACACAAAAGCGCTATAAGCGTTGGACTTATTTATGTACCAGTTTCACTTTATAAAACAACCCGAAATACAGCTATCAGTTTCAATCAACTATGTAAAGACGAGAACGGAAAATACCAGCGTATTAAATATCAAAAGTTATGTCCCTCTTGCAATTCTGAAGTTAAAAGTAGTGATATTATAAAAGGGTATGAATATGAAAAGGGTAAATATGTTACAATATCTAACGATGAACTTGAAAGAATCAAATCAAAAACTGATAAAACTATTCATGTATTACATTTTGCTAAAATGACCGACATTGATCAATTATATTATGATAAAAATTATTACATTGTTCCAGAGCCTGGTGGTGAAAAGGCATTTGAACTACTCAGACAAGCACTATTATTTCAAAAGAAAGTTGCCATTGCTAAAACCGTTATGGGGACAAAGGAGGAACTTATAGTGCTGTATCCCACTAAAACAGACATCATTGCTAAAATACTATTTTTTCAGGAAGAAATTCAACCAGCTCCAACTATTAACAAGGTTTCTGTTGATAAAAATGAACTTGAAATGGCTAAAACCTTAATCAACTCTATGACAGATAAATTTGCACCAGAAGCGTATCACGATGAATATCAAGCCAAATTGCATGATGCTATACAGACTAAAATAAACGGTCAGGAAGTAGTAATTGCTGATGACAGTCAACCTAACAGTGTAATTGATTTAATGTCTGCACTGCAGCAGTCTATTGATCTAGCTAACACACAAGCATCAAATAACATGGCATCGTAACTATGAATGATATTTTTGACAAACGTTTAGCAAGACCAATGCTAATTGCTAATCAATCTGAGCCGTTCAACTCACCAGAGTATTTATTTGAATTAAAGTTTGATGGAATCAGATGTCTTGCATATATTGATAGAAAAAGTGTTGATTTAAGAAATAAGCGTAACAAAGAACTGATTAATCAGTTTCCTGAACTTTCTAATATTTTTTCCAATGTAAATGGACAATGCATTCTTGATGGAGAGATCATTGTCCTTAAAAACGGCAAACCTGACTTTTACGAAGTTCAAAAGCGTACAGTTATAACTGACTTTTTTAAAATAAAACTCTTATCTGAAAAGTATCCTGCTACCTTTGTTGTCTATGATTTAATATATCTTGACAATGACTTACTTATCGATATACCAATAGAAGAAAGAATAAACAAATTACCACGATTAATTAATGAAAATAATCGTATATCTATATCAAAAGTTATAGAAAATACTGGTATAGAGTTATTTAACATTGTCAAATCAAAAGAACTGGAAGGAGTAGTTGCTAAACGAAAAGGTAGCAGATATTTCTTTGAAAAGCGTTCAACTGACTGGATTAAATTTAAATATCTGGTTGATGATGATTTCGTTCTCTGCGGATATATCCAAAAAGACAACAATATGACAAGTTTTATATTAGGTAAATATGATTCAAGTAATAATTTAAAATACCATGGATATGTCACTTTGGGTGCAAGTATAAGAACATTAAATCAATACAATTACACTATCATAAAGCACCATCCATTTAATTGTGATCTACCCCAAGGAAATGATAATGCAGTTTGGATAGAACCTAATTTAGTATGTATAGTACAATATATGCCTTCTAACAAAGAAGGTATGCGTCAACCTGTTTGCAAGGGTATTAGAGAAGACAAAGAAACAAAAGAGTGCAGAGAATAATGGTTCTTACTTGGTTTAGACAATCATAAAATTAGAGGATTCAAACTATTGAATTTATCAACAGCATTTAAATCCTCCTTTTTATTTATACTCTAAAGTAAGAAAGAATCAAAAATAATCTTCACTCTTTTTATTTCAATATTTTAACAACACTAGTTGAAATTCGGGTCTTTTTTATAATACTTCTTCAAAACATTTTTCTAATTCACTTATATTAAAATCATAATTATTTAATTTTTCAGAAAGAATTAGCAACCTTTTTTTCTCACTTATATTATTATAATTGTTATATTTATGCATAAATTTATTAATGCATATTGATACAGCTACAATTGGAAATGTTGTGGATAAATATATTAAAATATTTTCATAATTAAATGAAGAAAGTGAATTAGGAATATATACCGATTGTGCATATTCAATTATTGGCGTTAAAACAGCCATAATAACTACCCCCAGAAAAGCGATGTCTATATATTCTCTAAAATTTCTTTCTTTTTTTGAATATTCGTATATTTTTGTTTTCAAATCATTAGCTTTTTCAGGTGTATCTATTTTTGAAATTTCTAAAAATTCATCAAACTTAATTTTACTAAATATCTTGTCAATAGGGCTTACATTAAACAGATATTTTACACTAAAATGTAATTTTTTTATTCGATTTAAATTATCTATCATTTTAATTTTACTAGTCTCATTTACCAATTCTTCTATGAGCAAAGTTATCTTTTTTATTATATAAGATTTTTTGTAATAAAAAAGATAAATACCTAATATAAACATATATATAAATTCCGCCATTAAAATAGAAAACATTAATATATAGTACCCACCTAAATCATTTACTTTCAATCTCAAATGTTCGAATATAATAAAAACAGCATTTGTTATGAGTGAACCAAGAATTAAACATACCAATATCATTGTAATTCCATTGCAAGCAAAGCGAAATTGATAATTACTAATACATTTTTGCCTATATAAATCTATTATATCTTCAACTATTTATTACCCCAATCATACTCCCAATCATACTATTTTTTTATTTTTCTTATAATAAATTAAACATGTTTTAATGTCAATAACAATAATCAGATATTCTCCTTCTATCTATAATCAAAAAATAATGTAGCTCTAATTAATAATATAATTGTTTGAGGCAAAGGTTACACACAACAAGGCGATTATTTGTTGCCAAATCTTCAGTTAAATGGAGAACCTGAATACAATATTGGTATCTGGGGGCAACATTATCGTCAGCATTTAAAGACACAACACAAGGTGATCTACTACAATTATTTAACCAAAGGTACATTGTAACAACACCTTGTAGAAGTAGATGAACTGCTGAAAGTATGTTTAATCAGCTTGTTAAATCACTTGCCACAAAAGAAAAAGTTACCGAACAACTAAAAGAAAATGATATACTGCTATGGGTTAAAAAGATGAATAACATCCGTAACAAAGCTATGGAAATCGTGAACAGCGAGGTGATTTATGTATGAGAAAACATTTCATTATCGCATTGATTTTGCTCTTCTCTGTATCAATATCGGCTTGTAATAAAGCTGAAATACCAGCAGAAACAAGTAATGTTTTACCTACACAAGAAACAGAAATCATTGAAGAAACTTCAACACAAATCACTACATCAGAGCCAGCAATAACAGAACAATTCACTACTCAAGTTGTAGTCCCAAAGGAAGAACAAAGGGAAAAAATCCTAACTACTAAAACAACTTTACCTCAAATTACAAAAGAAAAAACAACACGAAAACCTAAACCAACCGAAGATAAAACTACTATCAAAAATATTTCTGAATCTACTAAACCAGTTGAAGAAACTACGGTTCAGACTACAGAACAATCCATTCAAGAGCTGAAGGTAGACATTGACTATTACTTTAATTATGCAAAAAATTATGCATTAAATAACGGTTTAACTTATGATGTTGAAGCAACAGAATGTTGGGATAATCCTATTTCTGTCACATCAAAAACTACTTCAATTATCGCAAATATCGAAAGCAGATTGAACAGCTACAAGAACATAGAAGGATTTGAATCTGTCTGCATTTGGTATGAAAAATGCGGCGAAAATGACTACGATTTATACATAGGTTACGCATAATACAAAAAGATAAGGCACAGTTTATGGACTTCAAAATCCATTACTGTGCCTTGTTTAAAGTATAACATATGTAGAACAAGTTTTTATGTATAATCTTAGCGAGCAGTGCATTTGTGTACTCATATCCACAAATACCTCGTTAGGGAACACCCTAAGACCCTGCTATCTAACTAAGACAATATTTTAATGCATTTATTTTTTCTCCATCAATATCCAATAAAATTCTTTTAAATAAATTAGATTCTTTTACATTATCTAAAACAAAGACTACGCTGTGTTTTGCTCTGGTACAAGCAACATAAAATTTAGATTTTGTCTGTTTAGATGATATATTCTTACCCTCTTTTATAAATGGGATTACTGTCGATACAGGAACAATAACAACTCTTTCAAAAGTAGCTCCTTTAGAATTCCCATAATTAAACACATCACAATGATGATGAAAGCTAATTTTTGATGCTTTGTTATATCTTAAAATAGTAGGTTGATATTTTTTACAATATAGCTCTATAATTTTACTATCAATTATATATACACCTGCATTCTCTATTGTCGTGTCAACCGAAAATGGTATAACCATACTTTCTTTGTCTGAATGTATGGTGTTTATAAAATCACATATTTCCTTATTGAATCTTCTAGTTACATTAGAATATTCAACAGTACACAATTTATCTTTTTGAAGTTTCAAAAAATAATCTTTGATAGCATCATCTCTATATTTACTATTTTTCCTAGAATTGTTAGTCCTAAAAGTAGCTTGTTTAAAATCTCCTACACACCTAACATTAATTAGAGATTCAAACATAATTTTAATTATTTCTAAATCCCATCCTGCATAATCTTGTATTTCATCTATGAATATATAATCATAAATATTTTCTAATCTTTTGATTACCAACTGATTTGATTCTTCTACACATTTATGTGCTAATGCTGCAACATTATCTTTATGTATGTCTTTAGCAGCATTTAAATAATATTGTAAATGAGTTTGTTTATATCTAGTATTGATATTTACATCTTCATAAAATGCAATAGAATTTATAAAATTAGGAGGAATATTAATATTTAATTCTTGTCTTCCTCTTTTACATTTTAATTTCAATTTAGTTTGATATGGTTTTATTAAATCTGAAAGAAGAAAACTATACCAAGTTTTTATTATAACGTTCTTATCAATTATTCCAAAATTTAATTTACAATACTCTTCTTCGATCGAATGTTTGCCCTCATTAGTATATGTAATAATTAAAATGTCTTTTTTAGTAGATTTCGAAAGTTCTATAGCTCTTCTACAAATATCATATGTTTTTCCATTTCCAGCTGCTGCAAAAACCACTTCGTTTTTCACTTTAATTATCTCCTATGGCTTTTTTTATATAATCAGGATAATTTATTTTTACTTCACTTTGAAAAATCCTTAATGCCCATTCGCTTTTATTTTTTATCATAAAATCACACAAATCACTATATTTTACATTAGCAATATTATTTCCTTTATATACGATACTACGAAACATGTCAAAATTATCTTCATTTGCTTTTAATACAGATGGCTCAAGTGTATTCAATTCATTATCATCTTCAATACAAAGCTTAATAATTGATGAATACTCTTCATATTTTTGTTTAACCTTTTGCCCATTACCGTCATTATCAGTAACGATAATAATTTCTTTATTTATTAATTGGGCTATTTTACAATATCTTTCAAATGCAATTCCACCTACTGATAAAACATCTATACCATCATCTATTGGAAGTTTTTCATATTTATCAATGTAAGCTTTTTGAATAATAAGTTCATCTGCTGGTCCTTCCACTAAAATAATTTTATTAGCTAATAATAAGCGTAATGTATTATAACCAGGTAATTTAACAAAATAATTATAAGTTTCTTTATCTAACGAGGAAAAAGAAACAACATTATTTTTTGCAACTAAATGTAATTTATTCAAACCTAATTTATTTGCAACAAAACTACTGTGAGTCGATATGAATAATTGCTTGTTTTTATTATTAGATAATTTAGAGATAAGAATAGACATATTTGTAAAAGATAAATTATTTTCTGGCTCTTCTAATATTAGAAAATCAACATCTATATTTTGGTTAAAAACTAGTTCTGATTTCATCATATTCTGAGTTCCAAAACCTGAATTTTCAAATGGTATATTATCTATAGAAAGGCTCATTTCGTTTTTCCAATTGTCAATTTCACCTTCTTTTAGATTAAAACTAATTGATCTTCCTTTAAAAACTGGTTCGTCCTTTATCTTTTCATTTAACAGCTTAACAACTTCACTTTCTTTGAAATTCTTTCTATTACTTCTATACGCTAATCTTAAATTTGTCTCATCTTCTTCTGATAAATAACTAGCAATACTATTAGAAACAAATTTATTTAACACCGAACCATAATCTTTCTTGGTAGTATCGATTATCGCAATTTTTTTAGATGTATTGTTAATGTAATAATCCCCTTGAGCAAATGAACTATACTCAATTTTATATAACTCTACTGGAATATCTATTATTTTTTTATCTATTAATAATTCTTTATAAGTATCGCAATAATCATTATTAAAAATAATTCTCATTCTAACACCAACACAATCCTCTTTTAAAGAATTATTTGTTCCTCTATAGTGTTTAAATATAATATCTTCATCATTCAATCCATCAAAAAACACTTCTATTTCAATCTTAGGCAAGTTTGCTGATTTACAATTTACAACATCTTCTTTATATTTATTTCTTATATTTATATTGAACCAATCCGGTGTAACTTTAGAATATACATTTGTTCCATTAATCTTTCCGGATAAGCACATTGAGATAGCTTCTAAGATAGTCGTCTTGCCAGAATCATTTTCCCCTGCAAAAATATTTATATCTGGATTCATATTAATTATAGTATTTTCAAATATTTTATAATTACGTATCGATACTTTTGAAATGTACATTCTATTCCTTCTTTCATATGTAAATCAAATTATTTATTAGTAATTATCTATTTTTTGTTATCCACATAAAGTAAAAATGTTCTTTTAGTAATCAGTAACAGTAACATAACTATCATAAAACTTGCAGAAAGAACAATAATCGAAATAATTTCTATCGCTATTTCATTATTAACCTGTGTTAATACAATAGACAGCACACCTGCAATCAAAGATAATGTCGTAGAAGTTATTATTGATACAAATGTTTCCTCAGTTACTTTTTTCTCAAGTTCTTTTTAGCTATCAATTTTCGATACTAATATTGCTGCAAATCCAAACAACACTGTAAATATAATAGAAAATACTGTTGTAAATAACTCTGCTAAATCAACAGAAATTATTAACTTTAATTTAACAACCACTACAACTGCTATCACAATAGGAAAAATTACAAAGAACACGAAATCCCACAGTGACAACTTCTTAGTTTTAGCATTTCTAAAAACTTTCATTTGTTCACAGATTATTTTTAATAATCTTACTTTTCTATTTCCAAATAACATTATCAAAAAAAGAACACCTACAAAAATCACCCAAAAATTTTGATTATTCATTATCATTCTCCTCGGATTTAATGCTTTCATAATAGTTATCTGTTATTTCTGACAATGATTTTACAAAATAATTTGAATCAGCATATTTTTGATGAAGCTCTTCGGTTATATCATAATTTCCTAATATTGAATCAAAGTCATTCCATTTTACCTTTTACCTTCTTTGCCCTACGCTTATTGCTATTTCTGCATCGTTATAATCTTCTGAATCGGAGCATTCTAATTTTATTTTTGCAAATGCAACATCTTTGTCAATTTGCCCATTGATCATCTGTTTAATAATACCCAAAACATTTTTGTTTGCTTTAGATTCAAGATTCAGTCCTAAATCTCGAACAGCTTTTTGTTTCTTTCGTTTATTCATATTTTCAGCTATATCTGATGAAATATCATTTTCAAAATATTGTAAAGTAAGTTTCTTAGGAACAACATCATCCTTCGTATCCATAAGTGGCAAATATAGTTCCATTTCTAATTTGATACCTTTACTTTTCAACATTTAATTAGCCGTTTCTAAAAATACTGTCTTACATCCAGAACCGTTTTGTCTGTGAAAAATTATGACAAATGATTCATTACATTCATACATAAATATTTTATGTTCATAAAGTGCTGCACTATCTGCACCAAAATCATATTTTTTCCCTGTTGTTGTTTTTATGATTTTAAAGGGCTTTCCTTGTTTACCGGCATAAGGTTCAAGCATCCATCTATTGGTCTCATTATATGGCACTCTATTACGTACTTTATCTTCTGGCAAAAAATAGTTCGTTCTGTACTTTTCCCAACAGCTAAATCCGAGGTGAATTTACTATAATCGTCAACGAAGTTTGAAAACGTATAATCTGGTAATTCTCCATCTTTGATTTTATTTTTTAGTTCTTCCTTTAATGGGTTGTTGCGCTGCAAATAACTAAAAGCACACTTGTACGCTGTCAATGTTTCAATTTTAGACATTTTATATCCCCACTTCTTTTTACGTAAACTTAACTTCTTAATATAAAAATATTAACAAGTATATGATTTTTAGTTTAGTATTCATATTGTTTTTCTTTTTCAAAACTATTTATGTAAAAACTTTTCCTTAATTTATATAATATTTTATGCTACCAATTTACATAACATTATCTGTCCACAACTCGCATTGTGTCATAACAGTTTGTACTGCATCCTCCATACCTTCTGGCGGATACTTATGTTTCTTTAGTAGCTTTTTGATTAACATACGCATTTTAGCTCTTGCTGATTCACGCTTTTGCCAATCAATCGTTTTATTTTTTCTAAGTGTGTCTGTTAATTCTTTGGTTATAGCTATAAGTTCTTCATTCTCGTAAAAATCTTTTATTGCCTGAGGTTTTGTTAATGCGTCATAGAAAGCTAATTCATCTGCGGTTAATCCAAGCTGTTCTCCATCCTTGTTGGCTTCTGCAATCTGCTTTGCAAGTTTCAACATCTCTTCAATAACTTCTTCATTTGTAAGCATTCCATTAAGATATGCATTTAATGATCTTTGCATTAATTCGCTAAACTTTTCAGATTTAACTACATTAGTTCTTTTATATACAGAAACTTGTTCAGCAATCAACTTTTTAAGCAATTCAACCGCTAAATTTTTTTCTTTCATATTAGCTATTTCATTTAAAAATTTCGGATCGAATAAAGAAAATTCTTCTTTTACGTCAGAGAATAAATTGATAACTCCATCGCTTTTGATGCTTTGCTTTAATAACTCATTTATCCTAGCGTTCATTTCAGGCAATGAAATCTTTTTGCCTACGCCTGTATTAGTTAATCTTAAAACCAGAACTCTCACAGATTCAAAAAATGCTGCTTCAAATCTATCTACTTCACAAACAAGTGAAGAACACAAAGATAACGCTTGATGAAGCATTAAAGCTTCTTTAATAAATAAATCTCTTGTTTCTACTTTATCTCTATCCATAATGAAGTTAACTGCACCACTTATCGTTCTTGCTCTTTCAAGATTGCTTCCAGAAATAAATTGCTCGTAATTATATCCGTGGAACATATCTTTACATATAGCAAGCTTTTCAAGAAATTTTGGATAAGCAACTTTTGCAACGTCAGTATCTCCGTAATTCTTTTTATCACGAATAGTGTAATCGTTCATCGCTTGTTTAAGTGCAGTAGCAATACCTACATAATCCACAACAAGTCCGCCTTCCTTATCTTGGAAAACTCTATTTACACGTGCAATTGCTTGCATAAGATTATGTCCACTCATAGGCTTGTAAACATACATTGTTGCTAATGAAGGGACATCAAATCCAGTAAGCCACATATCAACAACAATAGCTATTTTAAATGGACTATTATTATCTTTAAACTTTCTTGCGAGCTCATCTTTATGGTGCTTATTACCAATTATTTCACGCCATTCTTCCGGATCATTATTCCCAGAAGTCATAACTACTCCAACTTTTTCAGTCCAAGATGGACGCAATTCAAGTATTCTTTTATAAATTTTCATTGCTATTGGACGTGAATATGCAACTATCATCGCCTTACCAGTTAGTAAGTTTTCACGATTGTTCTCATAATGATCTAAAATATCGCTAACCAATGAATTGATTGTATTGTCATTTCCAAGTATAGCTTCCATTTTACCAAGCTCGTGCTTACTTTTTTGAATAACTTCTTCATCGGCGTTTGCAGCCATAATATCGTATTCAGTATCAATTAGTTTAAGAGTTTGTTCGTCAAGATTTAATTTTATAACTCTGCTTTCATAATATACTGGCCGAGTTGCACCATCTTCCACGGCTTGAGTCATATCATAAACATCAATATAATCACCAAAAACTTCTCTAGTGCTTCTATCCTTAGATGAAATTGGAGTACCAGTAAATCCAATGTATGTTGCGTTCGGTAAAGAATTTCTTATAATTCTTGCTGTACCAATTTTAATTTTACCTGTTTTTTCATCAACTTTTTCGGTAAGTCCATATTGTCCTCTATGTGCTTCATCCGCCATAACAACGACATTGCTTCTTTCAGAAAGTGCATCTTTAGATTCTTCAAATTTTTGCATTGTGGTAAAAATAATACCGTTGGCTTGCCTGCCTTCAAGAAGAGTTTTTAAATGATCTCTGCTTTCAGCTTGAATTGGTTCTTGTCTAAGAAAGTCTTTACATTTTGCAAATTGCCCATAAAGTTGATTATCAAGATCATTTCTATCAGTTATAACCACAATGGTTGGACTATCCAAAGCTTCTTGTAACAAATGAGCATAAAATACCATTGATAAAGACTTTCCGCTACCTTGAGTGTGCCAAAACACACCACCTTTACCATCTGTAACAGTCGCCTTTTTAGTCGATTGTATAGCTTTATTAACAGCAAAATATTGATGGTATCCCGCTAAAATTTTATATGATTTAATACCCTCATTAGAAAAACAAATGAAGTTTTTTATAATATCTAGTAGTCTTTTCTTTTGAAACATCCCAAAGAAAAATGTATCAAACTGTGCATATTGTGTGTTTTCATAATTACCATCAGTTGTTTTCCACTCCATAAAACGGTCTTCACCAGAAGTTATAGTACCGGCTCTAGAAGTAAGTTGATCACTCATAACACAAATTGCATTATAAATAAACATCGATGGTATTTCTTTCATATAATTACGAAGTTGTCTATATGCTTCAGATACATCTGTTTCTTCTCTAGATGGTGATTTTAACTCCACAAGGACTACTGGTAGTCCATTCAAGAATAGAATTACATCTGGCCTTTTATTACTGTTTTCAATAAAGGTCCATTGATTAGCAACAATAAAAGAGTTATTATCAACATTTTTATAATCTACAATATAAACAATAGAAGAACACTCTTCTCCATTATCTACATAACGTACTGGAATACCATTTTGTAAGTAATCCATAAAAATTGCATTTTGACGAATCAACTCTCCATTTTCAAAATTCTTTAATTTGAATAAAGCATCCTGTATAGCATCATCAGGCAGCCATCTATTCAATTTATATAAAGAGTCTATTAAAACATCTTCATAATATGGAACATAAAAGTCTCTTTCTATATCCGGACCATATATGTATTCATATTCCAAATCATTTTTAAAAAGCTCAATTATAGAATTTTCATAATCAGCTTCTGAATATAAACTCGGCATATTTACTGCCCCCTTATTCTTGATAATCGTTCTGTAACTCTTTTATCTTGTACAAAACTTCATCAACAATTGATTTTGCTATGTTTTTAGCAATAACAAGATCCATATTATTTCTGCGTAAAACATCCGCAATGGCAAAGCGCATCTTACTTAATACAGACTTTCGATTATACCAATCCACTGAAACATTTTCCATAATCGCAGTGGTGCAATCATCAACTAAAAAACGATTGACTTTCGCCGTGACTACTCCATTAACTATTTCATATAACTGCTCATTAGAAATATTATCTTTTGTTTCAATTGATATGACATCATTTGACATAGGAATTTCGACCTCCATAAAGCTAGAAATTGTTGGTGATGTTATGTTGGATTTGCTTTTCTTTATATATGCCATCTGATGCTCTAACTCAGGGAATAATGACCCTTCATTGATGTTGCAAAAATCAAGTTCAGATAGAATTTTGCTCTTTTTATCTGATGGAATAATAAAGTACTCATTGTTAAATTCAGACCTTGTACTGCTAATTGCAGCTGAAATTACACTTTTTCCGATATCCGATGGATTTATTGTGATATTGTACTTTCCTGCCAAAATAAATGAACCGCTTTGTCTAATCAATCGCTCATTATTTAAATTTGAAGATACAAAATAATTACTTTGCAACATTTCAATTAAACTCTTATATTGGTTCTTTCTGCAATTTTCAGCACCTTTTTCTGTATATATGTGTTGCATTTCTAAATAATCAAGAAATTCTTGGAGTGTTAGATTACTACCTACACCAAGAATTGCTAAGCAAGAAATTACAGACACTTCCATATCCATATGGTTTTTAACATATGCTTGTTGGTAAAAGACCACACCATCAGTTTCAATATCTCGCCCTGTTTCCAAGTCTTTTTCGATATGTGGCTGACAAGCAAAATATAAAGCAACCAGTGGATTTGCAGTTACATCCAATAAACGAGTAGGTAATCCATAATGTTGTAACTTCGCTAAACGTTCAAAATTTGTCGACAACAATCTAAATTCGGACGGATTTCTTATATAAGCATTTCGAACCATTTCGGCTTCACTTGCTAAATACTGGTTTCTAAAAATAATTGGAGCAACATCCCAACTCGCATTTGCTTGTCCACGAAAATAGAAATTTCTGTTCTCTGGTTCTTCGCTTTCATCCAGATTAGCGGCATCCCTTATATTAAAAATCTCTTTCATAAAATCAGAAAGACATTCTATTTGAATGGCACCATCTGAATATTCATCTATAGGTAATGACAATTTATTCCCACCTTTCTTAATTTATAAACAATAATTTAGTGGCTTAAAGCTCGATATTGGATACATCAAGTTCGCCTGCCATAAGTTTCGGCAACAGAGTATCTCTCGTTTCAGCAAGTTTTTTGTTTTCAATTCGGTTTGCGATAATCAAATCATAAATCGGTCGAAGTATTGAGCCAATTCGATTGTAATCTGCTTCGTTAGGTATAAGAACCTCTGCTTTTGCAAGGTCATCACGTTTGATGTGTCCCATTGTAGTTGCTTTGTCAGCTGCAATAGCTATAAATCTGTCAAGATGGTACTTAGTCCAAGAATAGTAAAACCATTTATCGAAATAAGTTGATGTAACCTTGAAGAGATGTTGATTTAAACCACAAACACTGCTACACCAAAAATCAACTAACAAACTACCTGACCAAGAAAAAATAACATCGCCATCATGAACGATATATTCGCTTTTAATGCTTGGAGAACACAGTTCAGTATTGTTATCGCAACATCCTTGACGAAGTTCCTTGATTTTAAGAACTGGGATGCCAATTTCATCTGCATTTGGACGATATTTTTGCATAGCAAGACCATTTAGATAGTTTGCAATATCTACTAAACTACCCTGTTTCCAACCATCAGGTAGCATTTCAAGAGATAGAAACTCATTTTCAAAGATAATCCTTGCTTGTTGTTCTAAATTATTGTTTATCTCATTATTGCTTTTTATTTTTTCATCTATACTTGTAAGAATACTTACCATAATATCTTGTGTACTTCTTTCAATCATAGGAATTGGCATTTTTCCAAGCGTTTGAGCATTGATATTTCCACGAGTACTACCCGTATTAAAAGAGTTAATCCAATCTTTATATGGCTTAGACTGACAATAATACTTTATATATTTTGGGTTAACTTTATTTTCATCAATACTGAACTTTATAAGAAATCCTGCATAAACAAATTCACCATCAGACCCATCGTAAAAGTAATTACGACCGGTACTTGCCCCAGTTCTTGCAAACACAATATCATTTGGTTTTAATAGATATTCTCCTGCCTTTTCATCATCTACTGATTTTAAATCGTTTTTATTTAATGTTCCATCATCATTTATATCCGTTATTCTTAAATAAGTATATAATTCGGTCGAAAATGGAACGGCACTAGCTCCAATACCATAAGAACCTTTACCATCTACTGATAATGATGCTAATGTTACAATTTGTTCAATCATAACCGTCCTCCTATCCAATATATCTTTTATGTGCTATCTTCACATTACTTTGCTTAACCATTGCATATTGCAATGTTGTATCTATCTTTTGATGCCCTAATAACTTTTGAAGTTGTTCTATTGGCATTCCTTTATCAATAGCTTTAGTTGCCAATGTTCTTCTAAACTTATGTGGGTGTGCTTTTGGTATTTCTAGTTGTTTACCAATATTTCTTATAATTGTCTCAATAGCTCCAATCGTTAATCGATTATATGGTTTTCTCATTGAAACAAATAAAGCTTTATTTTCATCACTTCTACTATCTATATAATTTTGAAGATGAATCTTAGTTCTTGCATCAAAATATACTATTCTTTCTTTATCTCCTTTACCAAAAACAACGCATTCTCTTTCATTAAAGTTAATATCATCAATATTTAATAAAACAAGTTCACCAACACGCATTCCTGTTGAAGCTAATATATCAATTAAAGCTAAATCTCTAAGACTATTACAGTTATCTCTCATTAATTCTAATGATTCATCAGAATAAGTTTCTTTAATAGTCGTAGCCGATTTGACTTTATGTATTCTCCTAACTGGACTTTTAACTATATAATCTTCATCCTCAAGCCAAGAAAAGAAACTTGATAATATCCGTCTTATATTATCAATAGTTACTCTACTAGATTTATGAACATTTTGATAATCAGTTAGATATTTTCTTAAATCATCAGTAGTAATGTGTTTTACATGTTTTTGGATAGTATTTAGAACTATTTGAATAGTTGACTCATAGTAATGCAATGTTTTTTCTGAACAACCTTCTAAACGTTTAGAAGATAAGAAAGATTCAACATAGTGTTGATTATCTTCACCATTTAGTTCATCTTTGATTTCTTCAATCTTATAATTTACTAATACCCTATCTAACACTTCTTTTAGTTTTTCATATTGATCATCTCTTAATAGATGAATCATACTTTGTAAGACTTCATTTTTAATAATTTCTTTCATAGTCATTCTCCTCTTACTAAATTAGTTAAGAACGACTAGCAACGGCTGTCCTTTTACATTGCCTCTGCCGTTGATAGAAGCCTTTTATTTTTTATCTTTTATCTCTTTCTTTTCTGTTTTTTGCAGTTCGAATATGATCTTTAGCTTCACTAAGCCGTAGATCAAAATGTTTTTGTAATAAAGTTATAATCTCTTCTTCTTTCAATGTCGAATCAACTAATAGGTTTAGTGTTTTTAATAAACACACTTGAAATCCATTTTCAAAAGACTCATTTATTTCTACATCTTTCTTATCAATAAAATCATATCTTACTTCATTTATTAAATTTTTCAACACATCTTTAAAATTCATACAATCTCCTTTCAAATCTTTGAATAAACAATAATTTAGAACAACAAGCAAGGATTATCTTTGAAAATGAGTTTCTAT
>ERZ507075.370-NODE-370-length-25496-cov-5.20695_pt1 | contig 25496 bp, 23 predicted proteins | sample MGYA00512863_ERZ507075 | MGnify/ENA metagenome assembly ERZ507075 | reverse complement strand
GAGACAGCGGTCTGTATGCTCCTCTTTAAGTCCCTGTGTTCTTTTTCCTCCTGCTTTAGCTGTTCCTCAAGCTGAAGTATCTCCTGTTCCAGGGCTGAGATGGCCCGGTATTCCTCATTGCTCTCAAGCTCTACGCTCAGGTTGATGATGGTCTCATTTTTTTGTTCCAGAAGGCGGTTTTTCTCTCTTTTCTTTGTTTCATTTTCCTCCAGATGCAGTTTCAGATAATGGATATTCTGCCGAAGTCCCGCAATGGATATGTCTGTCCTCTCTCTTGCCGCCCTTGCCAGGTAGTAACCATACACCTGGTCTTTTTTCAGGCATCCCTCCACTATGCCGTACTGTTCCTGTATCTTTTCCAGCTTTTCCATGCGGACACGGACACTCTGGAGCATTTTTTCCAGGTCTTGATAGCTCCGCACATTTTCCTTGAGGACATCAATGTTGACATCACGCCTGTCCAGCACATAGGAGTAGACGAAATCCTTGATGTTGTGGATTGGCCGGAACGCCAGTGCCTTGGGAATCAGGGAAAAGAATTTCTCCTCCAGACGTCCGAACCGGGCCTGGATCATTTTCCTGGCCTCTGTCTGGGTGTTGAGGAATTGTTTGATTTTCTTGTTGGTGCTCCTGAAAACCGAGATGGACTTCGGCGTCTGTCCCCGGAAAAAAAGGCTGTCCTCCAGCTTCTGACGGTCCATCAGGTACCATGCGCAGTTTGGCTCCTTTTCCTCTGTTGCGGAATCCATGACAACTCCCACCACAAAATACTGGTCCCTGGTATCCTCATAGAATTCCAGGGCCACATGGGCGCTGAGCTCCCCTGTACGCTCGTAAGGCTTTTCTTCTTTTCCTGTCTTGCAGCGTATATATCCGTTCAGGTTTCGTTTGCCCTTCTCGTGGGCAGCCTTGTTAAAATTATTCTTGGAAAAGGTAATGACAAACTGAATGGCATCTAACAGCGTAGATTTGCCCGCACCGTTCTCACCGGAAAGGAGAACGGATTCACCGATGGTTATGGTCTCATTTTCAAATCTGTGCCAGTTAATCAGTTTGACCCTCGTCAGACGTTTCATCTCTCTTCTCCCCTTTCCTGTATATCTCTATCATTTCATACACTCTTTTGATATCCTCCACACGAACTGCCATCAGCACGGAATCGTATATTAGGATTCTGGCATCCTCCTGTGTCAGATCCTTATCCAGCGTATCAATAATATGATAGCGCCGGAACAGGCGGAGAGCATTGTTCAGCACTGTTTTGTCAATCTGCTTCTCCCGTATCTTCAGGGACAGAAACCGTTCCTGTATATCTCCGGTGTTGATGACCACATCTGTGAGGGACAGTTCCCTCTTCTTCTCATCATAGAGGACGCGCAGGATCAGAAGAATGATGGATTCATAGAGTTTGAGATTCAGATGGTTGGTATTTTCCCGGTTCACAAGCTGTATGACACCGTATTCCTCATTGATCTCCAAATGGCAGCCCAGGATATCCAGATAGTGTTCAAATACATCCCGGAAGCGAAGGACAAAATAGTATTCACTTTTCGTCCCTGCGTCTTTTCTGCACAGGAAACAGTTGCTCAAGAGCCGGTTGCAGATCCGGCTGAATTCAGACTTGTCTTTTTGCAGCATTTCTTCGTATGTCATTTGCGTTTTCCGTCCTTCCTCCAGATTTCAAAATCGCGGAATCTGTATCCGCCCCGTTCCACCATACTTCCGGGAACAATTCTGTAACTCACATTCTTACGCTGTCCGTACAGGCGGATGTAGATCAGCCGTATAAAATTCTCCGGGTCCTCCAGACTGATCTCAGAAGCGTGCATGACCCGGCGGTTTCCAAGCTGCTCCATGACAAATGCCTCTATTTTGGCTGTGCTCAGAATGCGCTCCATCTTTGCTTTCATCTCCAGGCTCTTCTGCCTGCGCAGCTCCTCATCCGGCACTTTGATCTGCATGGGCTCAGGCTTGAATTCTTTCTTTCCTTCAATGGGGGAATAGAGGGAATCATTATCCAGAAATTCCGAAGAAAAGATTTTGATCAGGCCGTCCATAAATTCCAGCTCGTGTACTGCGTTCAAATCCAGCTTCTCTTCATTTACCTTCTGATTGACTGCCAGAAGTATTTCTTTTATCTGTCCCCGGATATCCTCCGTGCTGGTCAGCAGAAATTTTGCCCGGTTAATGGCTGCCCGCTGGTACTTTGTATTTTTCTTGTTAATCTCTCCCAGAATATCATCCATCTGCCGGAATGTCTCAATGATCTCATGCAGAGTTTCCAGTATCTGCTCCTCTGCCTCCTCGGAAGAAATCTCCTTCATGGCAGCCAGCTCTCTTCTGGTCTGTTCCATATACTTTTTGCTGCGGCTCATGGTCTCCAGCCGCTCAATGATCTCCGGGCGGAATTTTGAGACATTGTCAGAGGTCAGCAGTCTGTGGTACGCTTTGTCCACCACATTGGTATAATAGTCATTTAAGAGGGCATCCATGATCTGTGCCACTGTACTGTGTTTTGTCAGGTCATCGATGTACTGCTTGATATTGGCATTCAGATTTTTCAGTCCTGTCACCAGTTTATCCGTATTCTCCGCAATCTGCTGCAGAATGATGGCAGAATTGTCTGTACTCATGCGCACCAGGCTGTAGATTGTAAAGATATACCCCTGGTATTCCACCTTCTTCTCCTCTGAAATATCCAGAAGTGTCTTGATCACCTGAATGGCATAGTCCCTGAAGTTTACCCGCTGGACATAGCTGTTGTCTGTCTCCATGGATATCCAGCCGTAGCTTTCCAGCTTCCGAAGAACCTGATTTGCCTTGCCTCTGCTGTCTTTTTCATTCCATCCCTCTTCATCCAGGTCCGCGGACATCTCAGAATCAAAATAAAACTGAAGCTCATCCACCAGCACCTCCCGCTCAACGCCAAAGGAAAGCTGCCTGTTCATAATAGAAAACAGCCGGAAGATACACTCCCAGTAAGTATATCTTCCCGGCGAGGAGAGCGGCATAAAAAAATTAGATGGTATTACATCAAATAGCATATATGCTCCTTATTTGTACGTGTTTTTCATTATTTTTATTTGTCTTGTACCAATTCCTCATATATCCTAACTTTTAACATAACATAAGCGCAGGGAACAAACAATATAGAATTATGATAAAACTGCAAAAAAACAGACAGGCAGCAGTTTTGCGCTGTACCTGTCTGTTTTTTCTCTATCCCATCTGTTCCCTGTTATCCGCCTTGCGCTGTGACAGCTCCTCATGGATCTTTTCCATTTTCTTCTGACTCAGATCATAAAACACAAGCAGCACTGCCCCCAGAATCAAAAGACCTGCCGGAAGTCCCATGGAGATGACACGGATTCCGCGTATGACCTGTTCGGTGGGTTCTGTATTTGCCACATATCCCACCATGGAAAGCCCGAAGCCGGCTATGGCGGTACTGAATACCGCAGCGATCTTGATGGAGAGCTGGAACATGGAAAAGTACAGGCCCCTGGCATTCTTCCCGGTCTTCCATTCCCCGTAATCCACAGTGTCCGCGTACATGGAGGTATTCACCACATTTCCCCAGGAATAGCCGATATATCCCACGGAAATCAAGGCAATGATCGCGATGACGCTGCATGACCAGCATACTTAAGATGCGGGTCACATCTGTCAGAAACAGCAGCATCAGATTCCTGTTCTTTAAGACAAGCCCCAGCATTTCCCCCGCTTTCAGACTGTCTTTTTTTCCTGAATCCCCCGGCATACTCTGAATATCTTTTCCTTTGGAAACCCAGACCAGATTGCCATACAGGAGCACACACACAATCCCCGCCACTATGGAAGCCAGGAAAAAACCTCCGGCATTCATCTCTTTTCCTCCGCCTAATATGGTGATCAGGGGAATCAGCAGAAATCCGGCCAGACATTTTCCCAGGGCATTTCCCTGTCCGCGGAACGTGGAGAGCTGTACACGCTCTTTCTGGTCATTGGTAAGGGATGAATTCATGGATGTATATCCCGTGTAGGCAATGTTTGTGGAGATACAGAACACTGCATAGACGATACAGGCCAGAACCGCCTTTGCCGGCATGGAAATACGATTATTCAAAAACATAAGTGCATTGGTGACGAAAATAAGCGGCGCGCCGATGATCAGCCAGGACCTGTATTTGCCCCATTTCATATGACTCTTTTCTATCACCGCACCGATGACCGGCGGGCTGCAGCTGTCAATGATTCTTCCCACCATCATCAGTGTTCCGGCTGCCGCTGCCGTGATTCCCGCCACATCTGTATAAAACATGAGCAGATATGTATTCGACATGGTGACCATAAAGATAAACCCCAAATCCGCAAGACCATAGGATACCTTCAGATATCCCCCCAGTTTTTCTTTTCTCTTTTCCATTTCATCCTCCTTCTCCGTGTGATTGGCAGTTACTTATTTTCCCTCCTTTCAATTTTGAATATTTTTCATTTTATATAATATTCATTGTAGCAGGTTTCCGTTGTCATGTCCACGTAATCTGTGATATTATGTAAAAAATGGATGTAGAAAAATAAGGGGGGATTTCATGCAGTATGCCAACGGAATATTGACAAAGGAATTGATTTACCAGACCGCTCGCCGGCTGATGTACGAGAATGGATATAAGAAGACCACATACCAGATGATTGCCCAGAAAGCAAATGTACCGGTGGGACTGGTCAATTATCATTTTAAAAAACAGGAACTGCTGGATAAAATATATATGGATTATCTCTGTCAAATCCAGAATTTTATTGCCGCACAGGCAGAGGGACTTCTCGACAATGAGCTGCAGGCTCATATGCTGCAGTCCAACATTATGATGACACAGATTTTTCGCGATTCCCATATCCTCTCTTTTCACCTGGAGGTCAATGAGAGTGATCTGGTTCCCCCTGCCTTCCATGGGGCAGTCAGAAAAAAACAGGTGGAAATACTGAACTATTTTCATGTGGATATCACACCGGAATCTTATTACTGGTGTGCAGCCGCAGAGTACGGTGCCAGACGTGAACTGATCCTGCAGAACAAAGATGTGGATATCAACAGCAGTGATTTCCGGCGGCTGTTGGATCTGCTGCCCACCATAGCAGTCCGGATCGCCGGATTAAGCCCCGCGATCATTCAGAAGAACCAGGAAAAGGCCAACCGGGTCTTTGCAGGGCTTGACTATTCCGGGATTCTTATGCTTCCCTGAAACAAAGCAGGATGACGTTCCCTGCTGCCGGACGCACAACGAGGGTACTGTGAGATATCACAGTGCCCTCGTTTTTTTGATATTTATATTTTCTTTTCCATTGCCTATATCATATACTATTTCTTCACGGCCTGCAAGCAGAAACGTATATTATTTTTCGACTCTTGTCTCGGGCTGCTGCTTTTCACAGATCAAGCCAGTCAAGAAAGCGTCTCATCCATACTTCCGCTTCGGAATCCTTCCATATCCAATGTAATATAAGAAAATCCTGTCTGTTTCAATCTGTCTGTTATCTCCTGCCTCTTTTCTATAAATGCAGAAAAATCAGATACAGGAATCTCAATCCTTGCAATATTGCCGTGCAGGCGCAGTCTCACCACCGGAAACCCTGCCTGCTTCAGATATGTCTCACCGTCTTCGATCTTCCTTAAGATATCCGGCTGCAGATCAGCCCCATAGGGAAGGCGGGTGGCAAGGCAGGGGGCTGCGGGGCGGTTTGCCACGGAGATTCCCAGCTTCTCTGCAAGGCTTCTCACCTCTTTTTTTGTAAGACCCGCTTCGGCAAGAGGACTTTTTACCCCCAGCTCACGTACTGCCCTAAGGCCCGGCCGGTATACATGAAGGTCATCCTCATTGGTTCCCTCCAGGACTGCCGCCGCATGGACCTTCCCGGCAAATGTTATGAGGTTTTGGAACAGCATTTTCTTGCATTGGTAGCATCTGTCCACCGGATTGTGTTGAATAGCAGAATTATCCAGCTCATTGATAAAAATCACCTGATGGATGGCCCCCATCTCTTTTGCCACCTTTTTTGCGATATCTAAATCGCAGGACGGGTGAAGCACCGTGTCAAAAGTCACTGCATATATTTTAGTGCCCTCTGCGGCACAATCCACAGCCAGTTTCAGCAGCAGGCTGCTGTCCGCACCGCCGGAAAAAGCGATGCACACATCCCGGTCTGTGTATTTCTTCATAATAGAATATAATGCTTCTTCTTTCTCTGTAAAATTCTGATTCATTTTCCGTCTCCGTTCATTCTCTTATCCGCCGCGTCCACAGCCTCTTTACAGATTTCCGGGAAACTGCGGTCTGCTGTTCTGCAGGCGGCTTTCATATCTTCGTATTCGGGATAAAAAAATTCCTGTCCGTGATGGCTGCATTTCTTAACCCTCACTTCCTGTCCGTCCGGAAGTGTGACTGTGATGATCTCTCTTGGAAGGATGCTCCGCTCCTCCCTGTATTTTCTGAGACCGATACTGGTGGTCTCACGGAAAATGACAGTTTCCATTTTCTCCTCATCCTTCGGCCTGCAGATGACCTGGAGCATGTAGGCAGGACGGTTTTTCTTCATGTATACGGGTATGCAGGAGGTGTCAAGTGCCCCTTCCCGTAACAGGCATTCCATGGCATACCCCAATTGTTCACCGGAACAGTCATCCACATTTGTCTCCAGCACGGTAACAGTATTCAGCGAACCTGCGGCAATTCCCTGATTTGTCTTCACAGCATTATCTGCCCCATTTTTCCTGTTCTCTGTACTGCCGGCCGCTTTTTCCTTTTTTTCGGATACAGCATCTGTATCCGTGTTCAGGATCATGGCACGCAGAATATTGGCATGGGGAAAATCCTTTTTCCCTGCTCCCACACCGACCTTTTCAACCACAAAACGCTCAGGGAGTTTTCTTTCCGCAGTGAGAGCGGCTGCAATTCCCGCGCCTGTGGGTGTGATCATCTCCCCTTCCACCGGCGTAAATTTTACGGGTATCCTGTGGTCAGCCATCATCTCCAGCACAGCGGGAGCCGGTACGGGGATCCTGCCGTGCTGACACCAGGTGGTTCCCTTTCCTTCCCAGAGTTCAGAAGTCAGGATGCTGTCAAATCCCAGCTTGTCCAGACATATGGCTGCGGCTGTTATATCCACTATGGAATCCACAGCCCCCACCTCATGGAAATGCACCTGGTCCACAGGCATTCCATGGACCTTCGCCTCCGCTTCTGCAATGACGTGAAAGATTTTCAGACTCATTTCTTTGACACGGGAATTCAGCTCTGACTGGCTGATCAGTTCACTGATCTCTTTGTAACTGTTGTGGGAATGGCTGTGACTGTGTTCGTGTCCTTCCCCGGGATGGGAATGGTCATGACTATGGCCGTGCATTTCTCCATCCTCTTTCAGTATCACATCAAAGTCTGCCGCTGTGATCTGGTTTTTCTTTGTCCTGGATATTTTGATCTCGTATCCGTCCAGATGCAGCTTGGCAAGCTCCTGCCTCAGATACGCCTCTTCCACTCCCAGGTCCGTAAGCGCGGCCACTGTCATATCACCGCTGATTCCCGAATAACATTCCAGATATAATTTTCTGCTCATCTCGTCTTTTGCTCCTGTCTTCTGTGTATTTTACGATACGGCGCAGGTTTTTCCCTGTAAACCGGTATCCTGATTTTTCTGTTTTCTCTTTTTAGTCTATCACTAGTCTATCACAGACTCTGCCACAACTGCAATTCACTGTTTGCCAAACGTGTGGGTATATTTTTTGCGCTGTTACTTATTCTATCACACTTTCCATGGACTGAAAATGTCAGAAATTGATATATATGCCGGATACTATCCAAATATTGCTTTTTTTTCCATTTTGTCTTGTATCTTATATAGTTAAATGCTAAAATTATCTCCAGAATACATAGATTGGAGGATTAACGAATGACAGCATCTAAAGTGTACTACTCAGACCTTCGTGTAAAAAATGGAGACAACCTGCTGACAAAGCTTCAGCGTTTGATTAAAACGGCCGGCATCGGCGAAATTGATTTTGAGGACAAATACGCTGCCATCAAAATGCATTTCGGAGAGCCCGGAAATCTGGCCTTTCTTCGCCCGAATTATGCAAAGGCTGTTGCAGACGTAGTAAAAGAGCTGGGAGGAAAACCATTCCTCACCGACTGCAACACATTATATGTAGGAGGCAGGAAAAATGCGCTGGATCATCTGGACAGCGCAAACTTAAACGGTTTCCATCCTCTCACAACAGGCTGCCAGGTTTTGATCGCAGACGGCCTGAAGGGAACAGATGAGGAGCTGGTACCCGTAGAGGGCGGCCAGTATGTAAAAGAGGCAAAAATTGGACGTGCAGTCATGGACGCAGATGTATTTATTTCCCTGACTCATTTCAAAGGCCATGAGGCTACCGGATTCGGCGGTACCCTGAAAAACATCGGTATGGGCTGTGGTTCCCGTGCAGGCAAGATGGAGATGCACAGTGCCGGAAAGCCTCATGTAGATCAGGATCTGTGTATCGGATGCAGACAGTGTGCAAAGGTCTGTGCCCATGATGCCCCGCAGTTCGAGAACAAAAAGGCCTATATTGACCACGACAAATGTGTGGGCTGCGGCAGATGTATCGGTGTCTGTCCAAAAGATGCCGTACAGCCGGCTTCCGATGAGTCCAATGATATCTTAAACTGCAAGATTGCAGAGTACACAAAAGCCGTTGTGGACGGACGCCCCAATTTCCACATCAGCCTTGTGATCGATGTGTCCCCGTACTGCGACTGCCATGCGGAAAATGACGCGGCCATTGTGCCAAACATCGGTATGTTCGCTTCCTTTGACCCGGTAGCCCTGGATATGGCCTGCGCTGACGCGGTCAATGCACAGCCGGAAATCAAGAACAGTCTTCTGGGAGAGATGACGGAAGAAGAACATCACCACGACCATTTCCACACCATTTTCCCGGAGACTAACTGGGAATCCTCTATTGAGCATGCAGTGAAGATCGGACTTGGACAGAAAGAATACGAATTGATCACTGTGAAATAAAAAGGAATTTCCCTGTCTGCATAATTGCAGACAAGAGCCACAAAAAGAACGACGAGACGGCTGCTGTCCGGATTACTTCCGGCAGCAGCCGTCTCTTTTTATGCTGTCGCTCTTTTCATGTCACTCTGTATCTCTCACTTCCGCGATTCCAAACAACGCGTCATCCAGCCTTCCAAGCTCTTCCTCTTCAATTGCCAGCCTGCCGTCCTGTTCCTCCACAGATATCTCCAGGGACTGTTCTTCTCTGTACTCCACGATCTCCAGGGAGCTGTCCAGCACCTCTGTGAGCACATCCCCCAGATAGAGCGTTTCCCCGTCTGAAGGAATGCTCTCTGTCTCCAGATAGGAATCATATTCCGCGCTGATGGTTTCCTCCACAGGCAGGGGGCGGTAGGTGACCGTTACCAGATAGCCGCTTTGCTCCCCATGCTTTTTCTGTGCCTCTCCCACCTGGTAATCGGCCTTTTTCAGTATTTTCCTGCATATATCCGTAAAACTGCTGTACTTCTCATCAGAGGAAAAATGCAGTTCTTTTACCCCGGAAATGCTTTTTTCCAGAAGCGCTTCTGACTCTTTTTCTGCCTGGGAAGCGGAGATGCCTGTCAGTTCACAATATTTCTCCGGACTCTTCTGATACCGGTAGTCCAGACATGCCTGAACATAACCGCTCACATCCTCTGTCCTGCGGCATCCTCCCAGAAGCAGGAGGGATGCCAAAATCAGACCGGCAGCCGCAATTTTATTTATGTACCGCCTCATGGTGATCAGAGATTCGCTGTGATCTGTTTCGGGCGGTATCCCTCATCCTCCAGCGCTTTGATGATCTGGTTCTTGTGGTCCGTACCGAATGCCTCAATGGTGATCTTCAGCTCCACAGCCGCGGAACGGTTGGCGCTGATAAACTGGTTGTGGTCCAGTTTGACTACATTGCCCTGCTGCTGGGCGATGACAGTTGCCACACGCACCAGCTCACCGGGCTTATCAGGCAGAAGAACAGAAACTGTAAAGATCCTGTCACGGGCGATCAGACCAAGCTGTACCACAGAGGCCATGGTGATGACATCCATATTGCCGCCGCTTAAGATGGATACCACCTTTTTTCCGGTGAATTTTAAATGTTTCAGGGCAGCCACTGTGAGAAGTCCGGAATTCTCCACGATCATTTTGTGGTTCTCCACCATATCCAAAAATGCCACGATCAGTTCGGAATCCTCAACCGTGATGATCTCATCCACATTTTTCTGGATGTAAGGAAAGATATGGTCACCCGGGCGTTTTACTGCAGTACCGTCTGCGATGGTGTTGACTCCGTCTAATGTCACCACTTCCCCCTCTTTTAGGGATACCTGCATACAGTTTGCTCCCGCCGGCTCCACACCGATGACTTTGATATTGGGGTTCAGCAGTTTTACAAGGGTGGAAACGCCTGTTGCCAGGCCGCCGCCGCCGATGGGCACCAAAATGTAATCCACCAGGGGCAGTTCCTTGATGATCTCCATGGCAATGGTCCCCTGTCCGGTGGCTACTGCAGGGTCATCGAAGGGATGGATAAAGGTGTACCCGTGCTCCTCCGCCAGTTTGTAGGCATACTCGCAGGCTTCATCGTAAACATTTCCGTACAGGACCACCTCCGCGCCGTAGCTTTTGGTGCGCTCCACTTTGATAAGAGGTGTTGTGGTCGGCATAACGATCACAGCCTTTGCGCCAAAGGCTTTTGCCGCGTAGGCAACGCCCTGTGCATGGTTGCCCGCGGAGGCAGTGATCAGGCCTTTGCCGCGCTCCTCCTCAGACAGGGTACTGATCTTATAGTAGGCGCCGCGGAGCTTGTAAGCTCCTGTCACCTGCATATTTTCCGGTTTCAGGTAAACTTTGTTGCCGGTCTGTGCGCTGAAATAGTCGCTGTAGACCAGTTTGGTGTCCTGCGTCACTTTTTTTACTGTTTCCGACGCTTCTTCAAATTTTTCCAGGGTCAGCATAATTTTTCTCCTTTACTCCTTGATGTCGAAAAGCGCGTTTACGAATTCATCGGAATTAAATTTCTGCAAATCGTCAATGCTCTCTCCTACCCCTATATATTTCACCGGAATGTCAAGCTCAGATTCGATTGCCACCGCAATTCCGCCTTTTGCTGTTCCGTCCAGTTTCGTTAAGATAATACCTGTCACATTGGCAACCTCATTGAATTGTCTGGCCTGCAGAAGCGCGTTCTGGCCTGTGGTGCCGTCCAGGACTACCAGTGTCTCCAGGTATGCCTCCGGATATTCCCGCTCAATAATGCGGTAGATCTTTCTCAGCTCCTCCATGAGGTTCTTCTTATTGTGAAGGCGTCCTGCCGTGTCGCAGAGAAGAACATCCGCGTCCCTGGCTTTTGCCGCCGCGATGGCGTCATAGACCACACTTGCGGGGTCTGCCCCTGACTGTCCGCCTATCAGCTCCACACCGGCCCTTTTTGCCCACTGGGTAAGCTGTTCCCCTGCCGCTGCGCGGAAGGTGTCTGCTGCCGCCAAAATGACCTTTTTCCCCTGGTCCTTTAACTTGCCTGCCAGCTTGCCCACAGATGTGGTCTTGCCCACACCGTTGACGCCGATGACAAGGACCACAGACTTGCGGTGCTCGAACTCATACGCGGTCTCCCCCACAGCCATCTGGGATTTGATGCTGTCCATGAGAAGCTGCTTGCACTCCTGCGGGTCTTTTATCTTCTTCTCAGCCACCTGGGCCTTTAAGTCCTCCACAATATGGGTGGTGGCATTGATCCCCAGATCTCCCATAACAAGGATTTCTTCTATTTCTTCATAAAAATCATCGTCAATACTGGAGTATCCGCTGAAAATGGAATCTATGCCGGATACAATATTCGCCCTGGTCTTGGAAAGTCCCGCAACCAGGCGCTGAAAAAAGCCTTTCTTTTCTTTCTCCTCTGCCATATGCCCTCCTATTTGTCCAAATCGTTTTCTATGAGGTTGACGGAAACAAGTGTGGACACGCCCTTTTCCTGCATCGTGATACCGTACAGGCGGTCAGCAGCCGTCATGGTTCCTCTTCTATGTGTTATAATAATAAATTGCGTATTTTTTGTCAACTTATGAAGATATTTTGCGTAGCGGGTAACATTGGAATCGTCCAGCGCTGCCTCGATCTCATCCAGCAGACAGAAGGGGGACGGCTTCAGGTTCTGGATGGCGAACAGCAGGGCAATGGCTGTCAGCGCCTTCTCCCCACCGGAGAGCTGCATCATATTCTGCAGCTTTTTGCCCGGGGGCTGGGATATGATGCGGATGCCTGCCTCCAGAATATCCGCGTCCTCATCCAGTTCCAGCGTACCCTTTCCTCCGCCGAACAGCTCCTTGAACGCTTTGTCAAACTCCATGCGGATCTGTGAAAATTTCTCCTCAAACTGATTCCGCATACCTGTATCCAGCTCATCTATGATCTGGAGAAGGGTCTGCTCCGCCTGTACCAGATCCGCATGCTGTGTGCTTAAGAAGGTATGGCGCTCTGACAGCTCCTTATACTCCTCAATGGCATTTACGTTCACATTGCCCAGCTTTTTGATCTCATCCCTCACGACTCCCAGTGCTTTCTTGATCTCTGTGCGCTCCAAAAGCTTGGCAGGAGCCTGGCCAAGTGCCTGGCCATAGGTCATCTCATATTCTTCCCACATATAGTTGACCTGATTCTCTTGGTTTTCCTCCAGCTTTTCTTTCTGGCTGGTGAGACGGTAGCACTCCTTGTCCAGAAGGTTCATTCTGGCGGACAGCTCATCCCGCTTGTCAAAGAAGGACTTGTGGGTGCGGTTCATCTCCTCTTTGCGCTGAAGGTACTCCTGCATTTTTGCCTCGTCCTCCACCGCTTCCTTCTCTGCCTGTCTGATAGTCTGCCGAATTTCTTCAATGTCCCTGACTTTTTTCTCCATATCGGCCTTACCGTTTTTAAGGCTGCCCTGCAGAGCTTCCATCTGGGACTGTAAATTGTCATTCTCCTCTTTCAGCCTTGACAGGTTCTCCTCCAGGAATCCCCGTTTTGATGTCAGGTTGGCAGTCTCCAGATGGGCCTGTTCCAGACTTCTGGAACGCTCTGATTCCAGCTTTTTCTTCTCATCCAGAGTCTCCTGGTTCCTGGTGATGGCATCCTCCAGGGCTTTTTCCTGAGCCGCGCTGGTCTCCAGCTCCAGACGGATAGAATCGCTGTTCTCGGATATCTCGGCCACCTGTTTTTCAAGCTCTGCATTCTCTTTTTTCAGGCTTTCATATCCGTCTGCGATCTCCTGCTTTTTGGCTGACATAGACTGCAGATTCATGCGCACGGTGTTGTCGCGCAGATACTGCTCCTGCAGAAGTTCCGAAAGGCGTGCCACCTCATCACGGAAATGGTTTCTCTTTTCCCGGAATCCGTCCAGCTCGGCCTGCTTCTTTTCCAGATCTTTTTTGAGCAGCTCCACACTGTTCTGCAGCTCATCAATCTCTCTTCGGCGCCCCAGCAGATTGCTGTTGTTCTTAAAGGCACCGCCGGTCAGGGAACCGCCGGGGTTTAAAGACTCACCCTCGATGGTTACCATACGGATGGTATACTGGTATTTCCTGGCAATGGCAATACCGTGGTCAATGTGGTCCACCACCAGGGTCCTGCCCAGCAGATAGTTCGTCAGCCCCTCGTACTCCTTGTCCACAGTCACCAGCTCACTGGCCACTCCGATAACACCCGGCTCTTTTAATGCCGCTGCATTGGCAAACGGCTTTTTGTTTTTCATACTGGTGAGGGGAAGGAAGGTTGCCCGGCCGTACTTGTTGCGCTTTAAAAAGGTAATCAGTTCCTTGGCTGTGCCCTCATTGTCTGTGACTATGTTCTGGATGCTGCCGCCGAGAGCGGTCTCAATGGCAGTCTCATAATTTTTCTGGACTTTAATCAGATCCGCCACAACGCCCCGGATGCCCGGAACATTTTTTTTCTGCTCCATGACCCGGCGGATACTGTTGCCGTAGCCGTCATAGCGCTCTGTGATATTCTGCAGGGATTCCAGGCGGGATGCCTCCCTGTGATAGGCGGTCTGTCCGATGTCCAGCTCCCGGCTGGCTTTGGAGATCTGTGCCTGGCAGCGCTTGATCTCATCCTCGCTGTCATTACTCTGTCTGGTGAGCTTTTCTATGTTCTCCTCTATCTCCTGCTGTTCCTTCTCATAGCGCTCTTTTGCCTCTCTTTGCTGGCCTGCCTCGCTTTTCAGGCGCAGGAGTTTCTGGTTTAGCTCTGTCTTTCTCAGGGATATCTGCTCCATCATGGCATCATAACGCTGCATCTTTCCCTTGGTAGAGGCCCGCATATTGAGGATTTCTATGATCTCATTCTTATCCTCCTCAATCTTCCCTTCCAGTTTGTGGATCTCAATAGCCAGATCCCGGAATTCTTTTTTTGCCGCTTCCTGGGCTGCCTCCGCTTTTGCAAGCCCGGCATCCAGCTCACTTTTTTCCCGGGTGTATTTCTCCGTATCTTCCCGGCGTCTGGCGATCTCGCCTTCCAGGTGCTTTACCCGCTCCCGGTACTGCTCATCACTCTGTCTTGCCGCGTGGATCTGCTCGTTTAAAACATTGATCTGACCTTCCAGCTGCTGCTTGAGAAGGGCCTTCCCGGTGGATTCTTCCCGGAACTGCTGAATCTTCTCCTCCAATTCCTCCAGCTCCTTTTCAAGCTGCTCGTACTCGGTCTTGGTGGTCTCAAAGCTTTTGGTGGTCTCCTCCAGGTCATTTTGGGCAATGGTATACTTGCCCTCCACCTCGCGAAGCTGCTCTTTGATCCGCTCCATCTCGGAGAGGAACATCTGGGTGTCCAGGCCCTTTAATTCCTCCCTTTTCTTTAAATACACCCTGGCTGTCTCGGACTGGCGCTCCAAAGGCGCAAGCTGTCTTGTCAGCTCTGAGAGGATATCGCTGACACGGGTCAGGTTCTGCTGCTCCTCCTCCAGCTTTTTAAGGGCGGAAGCCTTTCTCCGCTTGAATTTCACGATTCCGGCCGCCTCGTCGAAGAGCTCTCTTCTCTCCTCCGGCTTGCCGCTTAAGATCTTGTCAATCTGGCCCTGTCCGATAATGGAATAGCCCTCTTTGCCGATACCGGTATCGTAGAACAGCTCATTGACATCCTTTAACCGGCAGGAGGTGCCGTTCATGAGATACTCACTCTCACCGGAACGGTACAGCCTCCTGGCTATTGTGACCTCCTCATAGTCAATGGGGAGCTGGTGGTCGCTGTTGTCAAGGGTAATGGCAACGTAGGCAAATCCCAGGGGTTTTCTCGTCTCCGTGCCGGAGAAGATAACATCCTGCATATTGCCCCCTCGGAGCTGTTTGGCGCTCTGCTCACCAAGTACCCAGCGGACCGCATCGCCTACATTGCTCTTGCCGCTGCCGTTTGGCCCCACAATGCCGGTAATGCCGTTATGAAATTCAAATGTTATCTTATTGGCAAAGGATTTAAACCCCTGCACTTCAATACTCTTTAGATACATAAATCACCTTTGTCGTTTTTCAGTTTTTTGATGGCGCAGTAGGCTGCCTGCTGTTCGGCTGCCTTCTTGGTGTGGCCGCAGCCCTCACCCAGCACCTTTTCTCCCAGAAGTGCCTGCATATAGAAGGATTTGTTGTGGTCAGGTCCCTCTTCCCTAAGGAGCACATACCGCACATCCTCCTCATACCTGCCCTGTACGATCTCCTGAAGTGTAGTCTTGCTATCATAAAAGAGCTGTTTATTCTCAATATCATTCAGGATAAACCTCTGAACGAACTCTTTTGCATTAGCAAAACCGCCATCCAGGTAAATGGCGCCGATCAGCGCTTCCATGGCATCTGACACAATGGAATCTCTCCTGCGGCCTCCCGTAGCCTCCTCGCCTTTACCTAAAAGCAGATACTCACCCAGTGACAGTTCTCTTGCACAGAGCGCCAGAGTTGGCTCGCAGACCATGCTGGCACGCTTCTTTGTCAGTTCTCCCTCAGGCATCTGGGAATACTTTTCAAACAAAAATTCACTGGAGGTCAGTTCCAGCACGGCATCCCCTAAAAATTCCAGGCGCTCGTTGTTTCCCACATAGGAAATTCGATGCTCATTGGCGTAGGAGCTGTGGGTCATGGCATTGATGAGCAGATCGAAATTCTGGAATTTATATCCTGTCTTTGCCTCCAGTTCCATGAGTTTTTTCAAGTTTTTCATATTTTTCCTTTCCGGGACATGTCCCGCATTTTCTGTTTTGATAAGCAAAAGAGGATGCCGCCAAACCCCCGGAAGATTCAGATTGAATCCGGCAGCCGGATTTGGGGCATCCGATATGTCATTAACCAATCAGGTTTTTAATCTCTTCCACCGCATCGCCTACAGATACGATCTTCTCCACCTGTTCTGTGGGAATCTCGATATCAAATTCCTCCTCGATACCCATGATGATTTGAAAAATGTCCAGAGAGTCGGCTCCCAGGTCTTCAACAAATGTGGTATCCATGGAAACCTCCTGTGTATCCACATTCAAAACCTCTGCTATAATCTTCTGTAATTTTTCCAGTTCCATCTCTTTTCCTCCTTACGCTTCTTCCTTTTTATCTGACGAAATGATATTCTCCCGGATCCGTTCGCTGATATTCTGCTCTTTGAACGAAATACACTGGATGATGGAGTTTTTTACCTCCGCAGACTTGGAACTTCCGTGGCATTTTACCACAAGTCCCTTGAGTCCCAAAAGCGGCGCTCCGCCGTACTCGCTGGCGTCAAAGCTTTTTAATGTGGATTTGAGGGCCGGCTTTACCAAAAGCGCGCCTATTTTGCTGCGCAGGCTTGTCATCATGCCCTGTTTCACCTTGGAGATCAGAGTGGCCCCCACGCCCTCATAAAGCTTCAGAATGACATTTCCCACAAAGGCTTCTGTCACGATCACATCCGCCGCACCGTTCGGGATTTCTCTGGCTTCAATGCTGCCTACAAAGTTAATGTCTTCACACGCTTTCAGCAGCGGATATGTTTCTTTCACCAGGGCATTTCCCTTTTCTTCCTCAACGCCTATGTTCACAATTCCCACACGGGGCTTTTTGACGCCCATAACATGCTCCATATAGATGGAACCCATACGGGCAAACTGTATCAGATGGGAAGAGCGGGCATCCACGTTTGCACCGCAGTCTATTAAGAGAGACACACCGTCTCTTGTGGGAATCAGCGGGGCCAGAGGCGCTCGCTCCACACCTTTGATCCTGCCCACAATGGTTGTCCCTCCCACCAGGATGGCTCCGGAGCTTCCTGCGGATACGAAAGCGTCTGCTTCCCCTTTCTTCACCAGCTTCATCCCCACTACGATAGAGGAATCCTTTTTGCCCCGGATCGCGGCAACCGGCGGTTCTCCTGTCTCGATCACCTGGGATGCGGGGACGATCTCAATCCTCTCCCCCGGATTGCCGCAGGCCTCCAGTTCTTTTTTTACGGCCTCTTCCAGACCTACCAGAAGCACCTTCAGGTTTGCTTTTTCTTTCACAGCGTCCACTGCACCTTTGACAATCTCTGCCGGTGCATTGTCGCCTCCCATGGCATCCACTGCCACAATTGTCATATTCTCCATATTCTGCCTCCTGTATTCTGCAGATAATTTTACCAGACATCCTTTAAAACCGCAAGAGGGCTGCTGTAAAAGAGACATCTTTTACAGCAGCCGCCTGCCATTTTTATATTCCTGTCTTTTACTGCATCTTTCCGTCGCTGCCCAGATGATAGCCTTCCACATCCGTATCCACTGCCATGGAACCGTCATCCTTCAGATAATACCAAGTGCTGCCTTCCTGGTACCAGCCTTTCCTCATATACCCATGGTCATCAAAGGCATACCATTTGCCGTCGATCTCCAGCCACTGGCTCTTGGGAAATGTGCCGTCCCCGTAATCATACCACCAGCCTTTATCCGATTCTTTCCAGGTTCCGGAGGTCTTTTTCTCCTTCTTCTCTTTCTTTTTTTCCTCGGATTTCTTCTTCTCGGCGTTCTTGCTCTCTGCGTCGTCTGAGACTATGACCTCTGCCGTGTCGCTGGTGATCCCGTTTGTGGAGGAACCGATGGTGCTGGTCGCTACCACATAGTAATACATGGTCTTGGCTTCACCGGTGGGCGGTGTAAAGGTGTTCTTTGTCTCGCCCTCCACAGGGGTGCCGCCTCCGTTGGTGTTGGTCTGGCTCTGATACCACTGGTATGTGATAACGCCCTTGTCCGATGTCTTGGCCTCCACTTTCAGGGCCTCGGCCTTGTCTCCTGTCTTATAGGTAACGGAACCGCTTAAGTTTGTGGTCAGCTCCGGTTTGGCAACCTCAACCTCCGGCTCCTGGGTCTTATTCTCGTCTTCCTCTTCACTGCTCTTCTCTGTATTGTCCGGCTTGGGGTCTGTCTTCTCCAGCACCTTGTCCATCACCTTTTCCCCGCTGCAGCCTGTCACGGCAAAAGTAAGGCATCCGACTGCAAGAAGCAGAATCCCTTTCTTTAACCATTTATTCATCCATCTTCCTCCTTTAATAGAAATGTAATGTTTTTCGTCTAATCTACGTCATACCAGTTCTATATTAACTTGTTTTTACATAAATCGCAAGGTTTTTTATAAATTTATTACAAAAATATTACAAAAAAGGCCTCCTGGTTGTCCAGAAGGCCTTTCTCATGCATGAATTATTCTTCACCCATTTTGATGATTTCTTTTTTGTTGTAACTTCCGCAAGCTTTGCACACTCTGTGTGGCATCATTAAAGCTCCACATTTGCTGCATTTTACTAAGTTCGGAGCGCTCATTTTCCAGTTTGCTCTTCTTTTATCTCTTCTTGCTTTTGAAGTTTTATTTTTTGGACAGATGGACATAGTTACACCTCCTTAAATTTGCTAAATATATCACGGATTGCTGCCATTCTCGGATCGAGGCTTTCCTGCTCACAGGAACAGGGGCCGTCATTTAAATCTTTGCCGCAATGGCTGCAGATTCCCTTGCAGTCCTCTTGACACAGGACCCGTAAAGGCCAACGGATTAAAATCTCATTATGCACTAACTGCTCAACATCCAGGCTACAACCTGTGACATAATTAATTTCATCTAAGTCTTTTATCCTGTCTTCCTCCGAAACCTTCATATCCATATCTCTTTCCAGTGCAAAGGGAAAATCCACCGGGACCTCTTTTAAACAGCGGTCACAGGGAATGGACAGAGTCACACTGCCTCTTGCTTCCAGGTGCAGAACCTTTTTGCCGGTATTCGTAATTGTAAGAATCACTGGCTCTTTGTCCTTCACAGGAAAGCTGCCCAGTTTCGATTGAAAGGAATCCATGGAAACAGGTGCTTCTATGACCTGTGTCTTTCCTTCCAGGGATAAAATTTCTGATAAATCAATTAGCATAATAGTCTCCTAATCACACCTAGTAAATTATACATAGGGATTTTCTATTTGTCAACTATTATTTCTGATTCTTGACTAATTCTGCTGTTTCCTGACAGATTGCAAGCTCTTCGTTGGTGGGAACTACGGCAACTTTCACTTTGGAATCTGCTGTGGAGATGATCATGTTCTCACCGCGTTTCTGGTTTGCTTCCTCGTCCAGAGTGATTCCCAGGTAGGAAAGGCTCTTCACAACTGTCTCACGAACCGGAATAGCGTTCTCGCCGATACCGCCGGTGAAAGCGATGGCGTCCACGCCGTTCATGGCTGCAACGTAGGAACCGATGTATTTTACAATGCGGTAGCACAGGCAGTCAACAGCTCTCTTGGCATCCGGGTTGCCCTGCTCTCTGGCTTCGTTTAAGTCACGGAAGTCGCTGGACAGGCCTTTTGACAGACCTAACAGACCGGATTCTTTGTTCAGGATGCGTACCATCTCTTTTACATCAATGTTTTCTTTTCCGCAGATGAACTCTAAAACAGCCGGGTCCAGATCTCCGGAACGTGTACCCATAACAAGACCTTCCAGAGGAGTCAGGCCCATGCTGGTATCCACACATTTGCCGTTCACAACAGCGCTGATGGAGGAACCGTTTCCTAAGTGAGCTACGATCACTTTGGAGTTATCCGGGTCAAGTCCCAGGAATTTAATGGTCTCTTTGGATACGAAACGATGAGAGGTTCCGTGGAAACCGTATTTGCGGACTTTGTATTTGTCATAATATTTGTACGGGATTGCATACATGTATGCTTTTTCCGGCATAGTCTGATGGAAAGCGGTGTCGAATACAGCTACGTTTGGTTTGCCCGGCATCAGCTCCATACATGCACGGATACCCATTAAGTTTGCAGGGTTGTGCAGAGGTCCAAGGTCACAGCACTCTTCAATAACAGAGATCACCTCGTCATTGATAATACAGGAGTCAGAGATTTTGGCGCCGCCGTGCAGGACACGGTGTCCGATGGCTTCCACTTCATCCAGACTCTTTAATACGCCTGTTTTCGGATTGACCAAAGCGTCCAAAACCATTTTGATGGCCTCTGTATGTGTTGGCATTGCTGCTTCTGTTGTCTCTTTCTCACCGCCTGTGGGCTGGTAAACCAGTCTTCCGTCGATACCGATACGTTCGCATAAGCCTTTTGCGGCCACTTCTTCTGTGTCAGAATTGATTAACTGGAATTTCAGGGATGAACTTCCGCAGTTTACTACTAATACGTTCATGTTTTTTCCTCCGTTATCATACATCTTCGCGGCCAAAATGACCACGTTTGGTATTATTATACATCTTTTCAAAAAATGGTACAAGGGTACCTGGGAAATTTACGGGGAAATTTTGTATTCTTTTCAAAACATTTTTTCATAATATGCATGTAAACAGTTGTCTGCAGCGGATGATTTTGTTATATTATAGGCATCGCACGGTCAAAAAGACGCAGACCTGAACGGACCAATGCAGCAATCACCAGAAGGGAAACGAAAAATCATATGAGCAGAATCACCGGCATAGTAGCTGAATACAATCCTTTTCACAAAGGCCATGCCTATCACTTGGAAAAAGCCAGAGAACTTACAGATGCGGACTATCTTGTTGTGGTCATGAGCGGAGACTTTGTCCAAAGGGGCGCTCCCGCCCTGTTTGACAAGTATCTGCGCACAGAGGCAGCGCTTCTTGGGGGCGCTGATCTGGTGCTGGAGCTTCCCGCCGCAAATGCATGTGCCAGCGCGGAATCTTTTGCCTGGGGTGCTGTCTCGATTCTGGAGCAGCTTGGATGTGTAAATGCGCTCTCTTTTGGCAGTGAAACCGGGGATACGCAGGCGCTCCTTTCCTGCGCCGAAGTGCTTTTACAGGAAAGTGATGCCTATCGGGAGCAACTTCGCTCCCTCTTAAAAAAGGGGTACTCTTTTCCCGCAGCGCGCAGGGAAGCAGTGGGTGCCCTGAACCATCCGGGACTTCTGCCGGAGCTTTTGGATTTCCCCAACAATATTCTGGGCCTGGAGTATATCAAGGCCCTCAAAAGGGCCGGCAGCAGCATACAGCCAACTGCCCTGAAACGTGCCGGGGCCGGGTATCACGACGACGCTCTCACCGATTCCTATTCCAGCGCCACTGCAGTGCGGAAGCTTATACGGGATAGCGATACGGAAAAAAGGACAGAATCCGTCCACTGGTCCAAACTCCTTGCAGGGGCCATGCCGGAGTCCTCCGCCCTTCTTACAGCCAGGCGCCTGTCCGCGGAGGCTCCTGTTTGGGAGGATGATTTTTCCCTGCTGCTCTGCTATCAGCTTATGCGGCTTTCCCCGAAAGAGCTGGCCGCATATTCCGATATGTCCCCGGAGCTTGCAAGGCGCATACACGCGCACCTAAACGAGTTTCACAGTTACTCTCAGTTTTCCGCGCTTCTTAAGACGCGTGAGCTGACTTACACCCGCATAAACCGCGCGCTTCTCCATGTGCTTCTGGGCATAAAGGCAGAAAAGGGCTGTCCCCCGAAAGCCTCCTACGCACGGATTCTGGGGTTCCGTAAGAACGCCGGAGGACTCTTAAAAGAGATTAAGGCAAATGCGGATATGCCCCTTGTCACCAAGGCCGCGGATTACGGAAAACTTCTTGCCCCGCAGTCTGCAAAAAGATTTGAACAGGATCTGTTTGCCTCCAATCTGTACAGCACCGTGCGCGCACAGAAAAACGGGACAACCTTTGTAAATGATATACAAAAGTCTCCCGTTATCCTTTGATCTGCAATCTGCATCCGCACTTCTATTTTATTTTCTGCTCTGCTGCCCCATGGCAGCAGCTGCAGTTTCCACTGCAGCTTCCGCATGTTTTGCCGGCCTTTTTGTCTTTCACGATTTTTCTCACGACCAGCCCCACTATACAGAGCAGGACCAGCAGAACCAGGATTGTTCCAGCATTCATATTCATCTTACCTTTCCGGGCGGGACAGGAGGCACTTATGCCTTCACTGCCTTCCCTGTTTTCATTTTTATGTTCCATGTATCTCCTTTTTCCTTATACGGTCTGAACAGCATATACAGGAAGAATACCACAACCAGGATCGCCGCCGCAGTACCTATACCGAAGGCTCCGCCCTCCAGCAGATGTCCCATCTGGTAAACAACCAGGGAGGAGCAGTAAGCCAGCAGTGTCTGGTATCCAATGGCAAACCAGAACCAGCCTCCATTGTTCATCTCCCGTTTGATCGCTCCCATCGCCGCAAAGCAGGGCGCGCACAGAAGGTTAAATACCAGGAAAGAGTAAGCTGCAGCTGCTGTGAAGCTGCCTGCCAGTGTCCCCCATATCTCAGCACCGTCTTCTGCCACCTCGGCAAAGCCATAGAGGATACCAAAAGTGCCGACCACATTCTCTTTTGCCACCAGTCCGGAAACTGCTGCCACTGCGGCTTTCCAGTCTCCCCATCCAAGGGGGATGAACAGCCAGGAGATGCCTCTTCCGATACCTGCCAGCAGGGAGTTCTCCATATCCTCCACCATACCGAAAGAACCATTCTCGAAACCAAATCCCTGTGTGAACCAGATAAAGATAGTAGAGAGAAGAATCACCGTGCCTGCTTTTTTAATGAAGGACCAGCCTCTCTCCCACATGCTGCGCAGGACATTTCCCACAGTGGGCATATGGTATGTAGGAAGCTCCATAACGAAAGGCGCCGGATCTCCGGAGAATTTTCTGGTCTTTTTCAGAATGATGCCGGAGCAGATGACAGCCAGAACACCTGCAATATACGCACTGGGCGCCACCCACCAGGCCCCGCCAAAGATAGCACCTGCGATAAGCGCGATAATAGGCAGTTTCGCGCTACACGGAATAAATGTGGTGGTCATAATGGTCATCTTCCGGTCTCTGTCATTTTCAATGGTCCTTGATGCCATGATTCCCGGAACCCCGCATCCTGTGCCGATCAGCATGGGAATGAAGGATTTCCCGGAAAGACCGAATTTACGGAAAATACGGTCCATGATAAAAGCCACACGTGCCATATATCCGCATCCCTCCAGGAATGCTAGGAAGAGAAACAGCACCAGCATCTGCGGCACGAATCCCAGCACAGCGCCTACACCGGCAACAATGCCGTCCACGATCAGGCTCTGAAGCCATGCCGCGCAGTGAATGGCTTCCAGTCCGTTGTTCAGCAGTTCGGGTATGGCAGGAACATGCAGGGCTGAGAATCCCAGGAAATTCCACCCGTCAGCGAATACGCCGTCGTTCACCCAGTCTGTGGCCCATCCGCCCACAGTGGAGACGGACACATAATACACCAGTGCCATGACGAGAAAGAAGATGGGAAGGCCGAGGAAACGGTTTGTGACAATTCCGTCAATCTTATCTGAGGTGGTCATTTTTCCCCTGCTCTTTTTGATATACGCTTTTTTTACAACAGCTCCTATGTACGTGTATCTCTCATTGGTGATAATGCTCTCGGAATCATCGTCCAAATCTTTTTCCACGGAAGCGACGATGGTTTCCACGTCCGGCAGGCCGGATATGGTCTCGCCGATCTTATGATCTCTCTCAAACAGCTTTACCGCGTAAAAACGTCTCTGTTCTTCCGGGATATTGCCGTCCAGCAAAGACTCGATCTCATCCAGGGCTTCCTCCACACGCTTCTGGAATCTGTGGACCGGGGCGCCTGCGTTTTTCTTTCCGGCAATGCGCACAGCCTTGTCTGCGGCTTCCCGGATACCGGTTCCCTTCAGAGCAGAGATTTCTACCACTTCACAGCCGAGCTGTCCGGACAGTTCACCGATCTGAATGATGTCTCCGTTTTTCGCCACCACATCCATCATGTTCACTGCCATAATGACAGGGATGCCAAGCTCCATAAGCTGGGTGGACAAATACAGGTTTCTCTCCAGGTTCGTGCCATCCACAATATTCAGTATGGCGTCAGGGCGTTCTGTGATCAGATAATTTCTGGCTACCACTTCCTCCAGTGTGTAAGGGGACAGGGAATAAATTCCCGGAAGGTCCATGATGACTACATCCTTGTTTCCCTTCAGTTTTCCTTCCTTCTTCTCTACTGTAACACCGGGCCAGTTTCCCACAAACTGATTGGACCCTGTCAACGCATTGAACAGTGTGGTCTTGCCACAGTTTGGGTTGCCGGCAAGCGCAATTTTTACTGACATTCTCTCTTCCTCCTCTATTTCCAAAAAATACGGTTAGAAACCTCTAACCATAAATCCTAAAAAAATGCTGCGGCCGTTTTGGCGGGCAGCTTATCTACTGAATCTCGATCATCTCTGCGTCTGCTTTCCGCAGGGAAAGTTCATAGCCTCTCACCGTCACTTCTACCGGATCGCCGAAGGGCGCTACTTTTCTCACATAGACATCTGTGCCCTTGGTGATCCCCATATCCATGATCCGGCGTTTTACAGCGCCTTCCCCGTGCAGTTTAACCACCCTGACGCTCTGTCCGCATTTTACATTCCGCAGTGTTTCCATATCTGCATATCCTCCTCTTTCTACATCACCACGCCCGTTATAAGGTGCGGCTTACATCTATTTCTATCAAACCAGGATCCTGTTGGCCATCTCACTGCTGATGGCAACTCTGGAATCCTTTACACTGACGATCACGTTTCCGCCTAACTGGGAAACCACCGTCACGTCTGTTCCTGTCACAAAGCCGAGATTCTCCAGATGGCGTCTCACTTCTTCTTTGCCGCCCACTTTTTTGATCTGCTTTGTTTCTCCTGCTGAAGCCATAGTCAAAGGCATTTTCATCACTCCTTAATTTTCCATCATCCTTACAGTTAGCTTTTTCTAACTAACTATAAGTTAGCACACACTAACACATTTTGTCAATATATTTTTTTACTTATTTTTCCTATTTGCACAAGTTCTTTTTTCTACAAGTTCCTCCAGTACACAGTCACCCGGTCCCTGGCATCTCTCACGCAAACATTTACCCGCGTCTTTAGCGAAGACGAGATCCACCGTTTACGGAAACTTAGACACGAGGGCTCTCCCGAGTGCTCTTAGTTGCAGTTAACGGTTAGCTTGACTGAG
>ERZ507075.356-NODE-356-length-26356-cov-4.99802_pt1 | contig 26356 bp, 20 predicted proteins | sample MGYA00512863_ERZ507075 | MGnify/ENA metagenome assembly ERZ507075 | reverse complement strand
TCCTTACCGAAATCATACCTGAAGTAATCCGCCCTGATCGTATGTACCTGCGGATGCTTGGCGGACAGCCTGCCCAGCATATCCTCCGACAGATCTATCCCCGTCACCTCCAGTTTCGGACGCTTCTGCAGGATTTCATCCAGTTCAAGGCCTGTACCGCAGCCCAAATCCAAAAGCTTCTCCACATGCTCCGGAACCAATGTCCCCATATATTTATATGCCCTGCTCCACAAAGACATATGTTCCTCATATCCGTCCAGACGCGCCCTGAAAAAAGCAGCCATTTCCTCCAGCCCGGTGTCCTTCACCTCTTCCGTCCAGCTCCGAAGCTGCTGCATATACTCTGCCGTATTTTCTCTGATTACAATTTTCTTTTCCATAAATAAAAAACCTCCCAAACCTTTTATCCGCTGTCCGTCCACCCGATATTTCCATCAAAAAGGAGGAGGAAATCCTCTCTCCCCCTCCTCACACCGCTTCAGCAATGCAACCTACGACAAAAGGATGACAACCCCAACCAGTCTTTTTCGTATGAAGATAACCCGGAACAGCTTTCCTTTTCCATCATACCTGCCGCCCCGCAAAAAAGACACCTCATCCTCTGTTCATAAAAAAACCGGCGGAAATCCACCTGCATTTATTTTCACATTTTATAACGCTTCCTTCTCCGCCCTCTCCACATACCAATCCAACAATCCATAAAGCCAGCTACCAAGCTCCCTGCAGGAACAGCCTGCCTCCCTGGCTTTTTCCGTATTCAGGCTGTAGCTGTCCGCCCCATTATAGGGAGCCTCTTCCCCGTCATCCTCAAGCCGGGGCACCGCGCCAGTCTTTTTTCCCACATATTCTAAAATTTCCCTTACGGAAACCGTTCCCCCGCAGCAGGCATTCACCGGCCCGGTTACATCCTTATCCGCAAGGGACGCCAGGAAACGCCCGGCATCCTCCGAGCCTATAAAGCTCATCTGGCTATCTGGATTATCCACATACATGGGAATCCCTTTTACGGCATGCCGCACATAAAAATACAGCCGTTCCGTGTAATCATCCTTCCCTATGACGAAGGGGAAACGAACCATAACCGCATTCTGCCGGGGATAATTATGCACCAATGCGCACTCCGCGCTTCTTTTCCCCTCATCATAGGTAACATCAGTTCTGTTGCACCAAAGCAGCGCCTTCTGCTCCGGCCGGAAAGCCGTTTCCTGTATATCCGGGCAAAGCTCATATACCGAAGCAGAAGACACCATGACGTACCTTCCGCACCGAATGGCATCCAACGCTGTTTTTACATCCATAGAGCAATATGCCAAATCATCATAAACCACATCAAACCAAACATCCCGGAACGCCTCTTTCATAGCGTTCCCATCGGTCCGCTCCACAATAATACGTTCCACCCTGCTGCCGAAGGGATCCGCCGTCTGCCCCCTTGTTGCAATTGTTACCTCATGTCCGTCCTCCAGCAAAGCATTCACCAGATGGACGCCGAAAAAACGCGTTCCCCCAAGAACCAGTATTTTCATTGGTTTCCTTCTCCTTCCTGCCTCTTTTCCAGCCATTCCCAGAACTCCTCCACAGGCAGGGGCCTGGAATAAAAATAGCCCTGCACCATATCGCAGCGGACACGTTTCAGGAACGCAATCTGTTCCTGTTTTTCAATTCCCTCCGCCACAATCTGCACTCCCAGCCGCCGTCCAAGCTCAGTCAGGCATATCAGCACATCCTCTGCTTTTGGTTGGGATATATCCAGGAAAAAACGTCTGTCCAGCTTGATTGTATCCACGTCAAACTCACGCAGTAGCCCCAGCGAAGAATAGCCGGAGCCAAAATCGTCCAGAGAGCACTTAAAACCCAGCCTGTGCATTCTGCGGATGCATTTTCCCACAAATTCAATCCCCTGATCATCAAAAAATATCGATTCCGTCAGCTCCAGCTCCAGAATCCCGTCCGGGATATGGTATTTGTCCGCAATCTCAGAAAACTGCCGCAGGAAATCCGGATCCTTGAAATGCTGCCGCGACAGATTCACTGAAACAGGAAAAATCGCTTTCCCCTCCTGCATCCGACGCGCCAAAAGCTCACATACCTTTTCAAAAATATAACGGTCCAGCTTACAAATACTCCCGTTTTTCTCTAATACGGGAATAAAATCCGAGGGAAAAATCATACCTCTCTGCGGATTCCTCCAGCGCACCAGCGCTTCAGCGCCTGCCGTTTTACCATCCGAAAGCCTGACCTTAGGCTGAAGATATACCAGAAACTCGCCCCTGTCAAGCGCTCCCTGGAACAATGCGGTCAATTCATGCTCCTGACGCAGGCTCTGCATGAATCTGTTGTCATAAAATACACATTCTCCCAGCGTGTGATCCTGCTGCCAAAGACAGGCTGTCTTGGCACGATCCTGGATGATCGTAATATCCATCTGCGGCTCCTCAACCACATATGCCCCCTGACGGAAGGCCAGACAATAAGCCGTGTCCGCCTCTCTTTTTTTATTAAAAGAATTGATATCCTCCGTTATCCCCTCAAGCCGCGCCCTGACAGCAGACTCCTTGCTTTCCCTCAGGCACAGGTAGTAGCTGTCCTCCTCCCCTCTGCCTGCCAGCTCTCCCTGAAAAATATTCCGTTCCAGCACACGCATGCAATACCGAAGCGTATCGTCCCCCGCCCTGCTTCCAAAGCTTTCATTAATCAGCTTAAAATTCCGAATGTTGAGAAATACCACAGTATACCGGTCCGGCGGCGCATTTTCCAGCAGCGCCATCAGCCTGAGCCTGAAAGCCATACTGCTCATCCCTCCCGTCACCGCGTCCACAAACGCAATTTTTTCCAGTTGTTTCCGGTTGTTTTTCTGAATATAAAGCAGACAAAGCAGGAAAAAAAGAAACAAGACGATTGTCCCTGCCACAATGCAGAAGGTCTGCATAATATATTTATCCGTCTCATAGGATATGAGATCCGCAGGGACAAGGGTGAGCAGGACCCACCCATAAGATTTCAGTGTGTTATAGGAAAGAACCAGCTGCGTCCCGTCAACTGCGACAAATGAAAAAACACCGTCGCAGCCTATCTTCATATTTTCCTGCATCTGATAAATTTTCTGCGCCGTTTCACCTTCCGACTCTTTTTTGAAAATATCATCCAGCTGCAGAAAAGGCTCCAGCTCCGTAGGAGAAATAATGACTTTCCCGCCCTCATCCGCAATACAGGTGAGCCCCTGGCCGCCGAAGCTTTCAGCCTGTATCATCCTCTGCATATTTTCTTTTTCCCGGGAACCGGCCAGCGCCCCGACCACCTTTTCGCCCTCATAGAGAGGAACAGAGCACACTATTGTCTGACCGTCCAGAAAGGAAACACCTCTTCTGCCTGCAAGGGAATCCCTGATTCCCGGCAGCTCCCGCAGATTTTCCACAGCTTCCGAAGTTGAAACCACTGTTCCGTCCATACCGATGACCGCCATGAAATCAAGATCCAGGATGGCTGATTTTCTCTGCAGATAATCCCTCACTGCCTCATTTCCCCGGTCTTGCATCCGTATCAGGCTGTCTCCAACCAATTCCAGTTCATCGCTGTTGTTTTTCAGCCGCCCATCAATATCTGCCGCCAGCTGCGCCGCCACATCCTTTACATAGGACTGCGTGCTTCTGTCCATTGCCGCATGTAATCCCACTGCGCTGCCCACAGTTGCTGCCGCAATTACCCCAATAAGAACAGCCAGTATCAAAAACTGAATTCCCGTTTTCCTTTTCATGACGTATGCCGCCGGCCCTCCGGCGTTTTTTTCGTTTTTCATCTAAATAAAAAACTCCTTTTTCTCCGTTACAACACAGGAACATGTCAAAATACGCCTATTTTTCTATATTTTAATAGCAAATGTAACCATCGGCAATAATGAATCTGTGTACGTTTACATATAGCTTGAGAAAAAACTTTATGGTATGCTATCAATATAACCATGTGCCAGGAGAAAACATGCAGGAGAAGAAAACTTTATTCTATTTTTTATATGACAGTTTAAAACAGCAGATTCTTTCCGGCTGCCGTCAGTACGGCAGCCCGCTTCCCTCCCTTAGTCGGCTGTGCGAGACCTATCATGTGGGGCGGCGCACGGCCAGGGATGTTCTGGATGCACTCCGCCATGAGGGCCTGATCCATACGGAGGAACGCAAAACCGCGGTCGTCATCTATCGCCAGCCGGATTCCCCGGAAGAAAATACCGCTCTGCGTTTCGTTCTGCAGCGGAAATCCTCCCTTATCGAGGTTTATGAAACAATGGAGCTGCTGATACCCGCCCTGCTCACCTTTTCCGCAGTTCACTGCTGTACAGGTGAGCCGCACAGCCTCAGGGATCTGGAGCACTACAGCCTTTTCCAAAAATATGCGAAAAAAAAGAAACCCAACGATGATCTGGGAATCCCTTCTGTTTTTTTCCATGATTTGCTGAAGGAAACCGGAAGCCTGCTTTTGAACGACCTTTATGCAAGTCTTGAGGTTTATACCCGGGTTCCCCTGATTCTGATGAAGGAACAGTTCCCCGCATACAAAATCAGTTCAAATGACTATAAAATCCTTTCATCGATCCCTTTAATCCTGGAGAGCGGCCGGCAGGAAGATGTCGCATCCGTCTTTCGGGAGCTTTACAGCCATGCCACGGTCCTTGTGCGCCTTTATCTGGACAGCCTTTCTTCCCGTTTTCCGGATATCCCCGATGATCCTAAAGCCGTCTATACCTGGCAGGCACAAATGGGACGCGATCATTTTTACATGCAGCTTGCCAGGGCGCTCATAGATAAAATCGGCACCGGAGCCTGTCCGCCCGGGACACGCCTCCCCTCCGAAGCCGCCCTGTCAAAAAGCTGCCGGGTGTCCCTTTCCACGGTACGCAAGGCGCTTTCCACGCTAAATGACCTGGGCTTTGCCCGTACGGAAAACGGAAAAGGCACCGTAATATGCCTTCAGGATAACGAAACCGCCTTTCAGTGCATAAAAAACCCTTCCTACCGCCGAGACACCTTACTATATTTAAGCGCCGCACAGTTCATGGCCATTGCCGTCCGCCCCGCGGCACGCCTCGCCTTCCCCCGGCTGAACCGGGAAGTGCAGGCACAGCTTGGCCGGGAAATTTCCCTGCCCGACAGCAACCCACTGGCCTGTATTTTCCGCTGTATCATGGATAACCTCACTCTGCGGCCGCTGAAAAGCATCCTGGCTGAAACGGATCAGCTCCTGCTTTGGGGATATTATTTCGCCTTTTTTGAAAAAGGAACCGAAAGCAGTACGCCGCTGCATCAGCTTGCCGCGGAGGCCTTTCACCTCCTGCAGCAGAACGACGCGGAGGGCTTTTCCAGACAGCTCTCCCTTTGCTACTGCCATATCCTGCAGTTTGTACGCGACTTCATGATAAGCGGCGGGCTGACGGAAGCGAAGAAAATTATGGTTCCCTATCCTGAGGAAGGGTAGAACCAGGCCGTCCCTCTTCCAATAACAGTCCAGACGGCTGAACTGTTCACCCTTCCTTCGCCCTGCCCAGGAAATCAAATATCCTGTTATTAACCTCTATCGCTTTTTCCATAGGCATATGCGGCCTGTGCCCGCAGCCCTCCACAATCATTATCTCAGCCTGGGGACAGTGTGTCCGGATTGCCTCCAGATTCCGTTTTGTGGCAAAGCCATCGTTTTCTCCGGCAATAAGTAACATAGGCATGGTAATACGCCCCCACTCTTCGTCCGTCAGCGAAGGATGCAGGCGCCAGTCCTTCACCTCCTGCCTGCAGTACTCCTGCCAGTTGCCCCTATGGGCCTGGGCGTGCAGGCATTTCACCTTTTCAATGAAATCGGTCTGTCCCCTTTCCTCCAACGCCTCCGGCTCAAAATCCTCCGCTCCCACATCGTCAACTACGCCGCCGTTTCCAATAGCAGTTACTGTTTTTATCCGCTCCGGATGCCGGGCCGCCATATAGTAGGCGACACCGCCGCCCGTGCTGTACCCGATAAGATGTATCCGCTCAATTCCGCAACGGTCAAGAAACCGTATCATATCCTCCGCTATCACCGCAGAATCCCATTCCAGACTTTCGCACATGGTCCTGCCATGCCCCCTGAAATCCGGATAAAAGCAGCGGTATCCCGCCGCATAAAAAGGCTGGAGCTGTCCGCTGAAGGCCAGAATCCCCCTGCTGTAGCCGCTGTGCAGAAACAGCACCGGCTCCCCATATCCTATCTCTTCATAAAATAACTGCAATTCTCCCAAATCAATATATGGCATTTCCCTTCCCCCGTTTCTTCCTTACTTCACGCCTTTGTCTCGTCCTGCTGCCTATAGCTGTTTTATAAACCCTTCTATCTCCGCGTTCACCTGCCCTGCGTTGTCCCCATTGGAAAAATGCGCCGCATCCGCAATCATATGCAGCGGATAGCCTGTCTTTTCCGCCCAGGCTCTACAATAGGCCTTCACCTTACCCGTGGTGTCATATTCCCCTGCCAGGATGAGCACCGGACAGGAAAACCTCATGTCTTTATTTTCATCCAGAAATTTTCCGTAGGCGATATCCATCTGCTCTATTATCTGCGCCTTTGTCAGGGGCCGCAGCATTTCCAGCATTTTATTCCGGGAATAGGCCGTCCTGGAGACGGATTTTGCCATGCTGCTTCTGAGCAGGCCCTCAGGGAACCATTTTGCCATCGGCGCCGCCTGCTTCAGCCACCAGATATCCGATTTTGAATAATAACCGGTGCCGAAGGCCGTGGTGTCCAACGCGATAAACCCCTCCGTTTTTTCAGGATATCTGCAGGCAAATTCCTGGCTGGGATAGCCGCCCATAGACATGCCCACCAGAACCGCTTTCCCTATTCCCTCACGCTCCAGTATCTCATTCAGATCCTGCGCACAATGCCCATAGGAAAAATCCCGGTATGGCCGGGAAATGCCATGCAGCGGGACATCCCAGGTAATCAGGGTACAGGCGCTTCGAAAATATTCCACCTGCTTTTCAAACATGGAATGATTGGCGGTCAGCCCATGGGTGAATACGATGCATTTTGCCCTGGGCGCCGCATTTTTTTCAATCCAGTAAAACACGCTCCCTCTTTCTGTTTTCAGCTCCTTCTTTTCCAATCCCCCGTATCCTCCCATTTTTCCGGACGGCCCCGGCTTCATTTTTCCGCAGCCAACCCAGCCCGCGCCCTGTCGCCCTATCCGCATGCACCTTCCAGGTATTTTCCAATCCTTTCCACCGGATTGACGGCCTTTGGAAAATCACACAGCAGCTCCAGCTCATATACCAGGGAATACATGGCAATCCGAACATCGCTCTTGGGATAAGCGAACAGCTCGGGCGCATATTTCCTTACCCAGGTCATCAGAAAACGGTAATCCTCCGGCAGCGTCAGAGGATCGTCCTCCTCATTGGCATAGTTAAAAGGATGGATTTCCATCCGGTTCCACACATGCACCGCATAATCCACAGGCGCCGCCTCCAGCATTTCAAAATCTATCATAAACAGCTTTCCGTCTTCTGCAACAATCAGGTTGTCAAAATGAAGATCCGGATTTACAAGGGACAATGCTTCCTCCTGCAAAAGTCCTGCATTCGCCCTGATAAATTCCGCAGCCCGCCTTCCCAGCTCCTCCGGAACGCCCTGATTTAAGCGGAGCTTCCCCAACGCCGTCTCCATCCTCCCAAGAAGCTTTTTCCCCCAGTTTCTGCAGGGGTCAAACAAGGGCATCCCTTCCGGGAGCGCAGTCCGGTTCAGTTCCCTGTTGATTTCCGCAATGCAGCGGACCGTATCCTCCCTCTTCGCATCCGTCATATGCCTCCATGCGCGAAACAGACCTTCTCCTTTTATCCGTTCCAGAACCAGGTAATCCTCCCCGGCCCCCAGCAGCTTCGGCGCATAGGAGGGGGCAATGTTCCCATAGAACCAGGATTCCTTTTGAAAGCCTGCGCCTCCCGGCTCCGTAAATATTTTGACCACTGCGTCTTCTGTGAGAAAAAGCGCATTGGTAAACCCGGACTTTGACTGCTGCAAACCGTCAGCCGAAAGCCCGTGCTTTCGCAAAATTTCCTCCGCCCTCATTCCTTCTCTCTTTCCTTTCACGTCGCCTCAGGTGGAAGGCTTCTTATATATACCACATTTCCATCCGGATCATAGAAACTCATGTTTCTTGCGCCCCATGGCCGTGTCTCCGGTTTTTCCAGAATCCTCACTCCCTGCTTTACAAGCCTGGCATATTCCCGGTCCACATCATCCGAGGTAAAAGCCAGGCTCATCTTCTGTACGCCATTCTCCCGGCTTTCCCCGTCATTGTAAACCGTAAGCATGGTTTCCCTGGAAAGAATGGTCTGATGAACCGTGTCCTCGCTCCCGTTATCCACGCCCAGAAGCATTTTGTAAAAATCCGCCAGCCTTACCACGTCATCCGTCAGCAGGCATACCTCACCCAAAGTCATTTTAACCCCTCCATGTTTTGCCGTAAGAAATGCGTTCCCCCTTCGGTCAGAGAAGGTTCTTCCGCCGTATAATAAAAATCCTTTTTACTGCAGCCCGCTCTTCCGCCTCCTGCACAGGCGCAGGCACAGGCACACCCCGCACAGGCACAGGCGCATCCGCCATGTCCGCCATGTCCACCGGGACGCCTTCCCCGGCCCCAGAATCCCCGGCCGTTGGCATACCAGTCCTTTCCCCAGGCCGCCTGATAGCCTATGTAGCCTGTACACAGGAGAATGAAAATAATTGCGGCGGGATCCAGGGATTTCTTTTCCCCGGGGCTGTCCGACACCGGCGCCCATTCCACCATATTGGCATCCCGGAATGTCTCCTTGTCGCAATAAACCTTCATATGCCGGCGCTCCCCTTCTTTTAACCCACCCTCCCAGACGTAGAAGCCGCCTTCCTTTCTGTCCGCATTGGTTTCCATCACATAGGTTCCGTCCTCCCAGACAAAAAGATAATGTTCCACCGCAATCTCATTAAACCATCCTGGCATAAAATCATAAAAAGGCAGGCCGCCGTCCCTTTTATTTCTGCAAAGCATATCCTCCTGGCGGATGGTGAAGCCAAACTCCGCCACCTCACCCTTTTTATAGGCCCTGTCCAGTTCAAACTTAATCAATCCGTCCCCGTAAAATCCATTTTTCAGCCCGCTGATCGCACCGGTATAGCCCAGCAGCTCATATCTGGAATTGGGAATTCCCAGGCTGACCCAGGTAAGAGGCCCCTCCTTGCTGTCATTAAGGACCTTCCACCGGTACTGATAGGTAATTTCCAGAGCGCCGTCCTCCTGTGCCTTTACCTGGACGCGATAATCCAGGATTCTGTCCAGAGGCGTGAGAATATTTACGATATAGGCAATCAACACACAGATTCCCACCGCACATATACAGCTGAAAATCAACAGGCTTTTCTTCTTTTCCCCTGTTTCCGGAGTTTTCCCGTCCATCCTTAATCAGCCTCCTTTTCCGGCTCCGTTTTCGAAATTCTCAGAGGGCAGGACAAAGAGTCTTCTTCCTCCATTCCGCGTATGGCGCGGCAGGCAGGATGATTCCAGATACGCTTCCAGCTGTCCGTCAGCATATTTCCCAAAGGCGCGCTGCCGCTCAGCCAGCTCTGGCAGGGAACGACGCTGCCGTCCGGAGCCACCGCCATATTGGAAAGACAGGCGCCGCACATGGGCACCGCCAGCCCAAGCTCCTTAAGCACCGCCGGATCAGCCCGGCCGGGCGAGGTAAAGCTCAGCTCCATCCCATGCTGGGAACAAAAAGCCATGGCCTCCCGCAGAAGCGCATTCATCTCCTCCACGGTCAGCTGGGAGGACAGGGAGGCTTCCGCCATAGCCTTGCCCGTTTCGATGAGTCCTGAACAGGTCACATACCGGACGCCGTTTTGATACAAAAAAGCCAGCGTCCTGATATACTCCCTGTTTTCCCTGCACAGGGGCGTATTGACGCTCACATTCAGCCCGGCCTCCAGAGCATTGCGCAGTCCCAGAACCGTTTTCTTAAAGCTTCCTTCCGTATCGGGCAGATCCGCCCCGGTCAAATGGTTATGTATTTCCGCATTTTCAGAATAAAGGGTGATCTGCACGCTGTCCAGGCTGGCGTCATAGAGCTTTCTGCACAGCTCCCCCGTAAGCCTGGCCCCATTTGTATTCAGGCGGGTGACGAACCAGCGCGCATGCTCCACCAACTCCGGCAGATCCTCCCGCATGGTCGGCTCCCCTCCGGTAAAAGTAAGCTGGCAGATTCCGGCTCTGCGGCACCGGTCGATGATTTCAAACCATTCCTGGGCGGACAGCTCCTCTGTGCCTGCCGCTGCCTGTCCCGCCGCATAGCAGTGCCGGCATTTCAGGCTGCAGTTCCATTTTCCTTCCCTGTCGAGCATGGAGCTTACCATAAGATCCATCCGATGCGGCGCCGTCATATTCGCCGCATATTCCCGGAGGGAAAGAGGCCCGATATTGCCTGACGGCTCCCCTCCCCGCGCCACACCGTAAAGCAGGTCCAGCATCTCCTGAAGATCCTCCTGCAGCTCCTGCGTTTTTACATAATAAACCCTTTTCGTCCGGGACACTGCCTTATCCATAACCTGCTTCATCTGCGCCTCATTAATCGGCCGCCCGTCAAAAACGTTTACCTCACGGATAAAATTCCTGAGGAGAATCGCCCAGGAATAGCCCAGCGGAAGGATATAATAGCCGTTTAATATCATCACATAGGGCGCATCCGAAAAAGGACGCCATTTGGGCGGAATCAGATGTATCCGCACCGCTCCCGGCCCCTTCGGATTCAGTGTGGTATGCACCACACCCTCCTTATAGGCCCTGTATTGGGCTGTTTTATGCAAAATTCCCATGATATTCCATTTCCTTCCCGGCTCCCCCCGGCACTCCTATTCCCGGATACGCGCCATGGCGATTTCGTCCATATAAACCCCGTTCCTGACAGCCGCCTTCCGGCGGATGCCCTCACGTTCAAAGCCCAGGGACTCATACAGATGCACTGCTCTCTCGTTATCCGCAAAGACCGTCAGCTCCAGCCTTATCAACATCAGCCAGTTATCCGCCAGATCCAGAACCTTTTCCAGCATCGCCCGGCCAATCCCCTGATTCTGGAAATCCCGGCGGACCATCAGGCCGATTCCTGCCGCGTGGCGGGTTCTTGGGTTGGCGTTTACCTTCAGGCTGATAGAGCCAATCACCCTTTCCCCGCCTGCATCATCGCAGGCTACCGCAACAAACATAAAATCGTTCGGTCCCAGCCCCGCGAGCATGTCCTCCGTCTTTTTCCTGCTTTCCCCGGGATTTCCCAGAATTGTCTCAAAAACGCCGGGCATCCGTCTTAACGCGCTGATATCCCCGGCATCCCGCGGCTCTGCCGGCCGTATCGTATATTCCATAATTTTTTCTCCAATCATTTCAACTGGCAGCTGCCTGTTTCGCAGCTGCCGGCTTCCGGTTCCCGCCGCGCCTCAGCGGCAGATATCAAATATAAACTCCGCACACTTGTCCATGGCCTCATATGCCGTTTTAAAGGGGGACATCTGAAATACATGCCACATGCCCTTATAAACATCCAGCCGGGCCGGTACGTTGGCTTTAATCATTTTCTTGTGCAGCATGGTGGCATCGCTCAGGAGCACCTCATTGTCACCCACCTGGATATAGGTTGGGGGAAAATCCGTCACATCCGCAAAAAGCGGTGAAATCAGCGGATTTTCATAGTCCTGCCCGGCAGCGTAGTTCTCGGTCATCTGCCTCAGGTATTCCTCATCCAGAACCGGATCCACCTCCGCTCTCGTCTCATGGGTTTTTCCTGACGCGGTCAGATCCGTCCAGGGGGACAGCAGCACAAGCCCTCTTGGCAGAAGACGCTCCTCCTCCTTCAGCTTAACCACCAGGGAAAGCGCCATATTTCCTCCTGCGGAATCCCCGATGACGATTACGTCCCTGGCGCCGTAGCCCAGAACCATCAGGTAATTCCATGCTTTCATGGCATCCTCCATCGCCGCCGGATAAGGATATTCCGGGGCAAGGCGGTAGTCAAAGCAGAAAACATCCATGGAGGTGGAGCACGCCAGCTTCGTGGTCAGCGTCCTTGCATAAACACAGCTTCCCGTGGAATAACCGCCGCCGTGACAATACAGGATTACGTACTTTTTCATGTGCACCCGGTTGACCCGCACCCATTCGCCGTGCATCCCCTCCACATCCACGGAGGTGATGTCCATTTCCTTACTGTTGCCCAGCAGCGCGCCGAAATAATCCTGGGACTGGCGGTGTTTCTCAATATCCGTATTTTCTACCACGCTGTGCACCCTTTTAATCAGCTTCATCAGGCTCTGGTTCTGCTCCTGCTCTTTGTTCTTTTTCAGTGCATTTATGGATTTATCAAAAAGTGCCATATTTCCTCTCATTCCGCCGTATCCACAGCATGGTTTGCTTTTGTCCTGGTTGCCTGTCTTCATCCTATCATAGAAAGAAAATCACGTAAAGGGTTTACGGCACAGGTTTTCTTATTCCCCGCCGCTGCATAAAATGTGTATTTCTTGCATAAAGACGGGAATGATTCTATAATAGTATTTAGAAAGCGGCCGCGTTTCGGCAGGGCCTTCTGCATGGGAAATCCGCATTATGCAGCGCCATGCCCAACCGCACAGACTGTAGGAAGGGAAACACTTCTCCGTTATAAATAAAAACAAACAGTAGCTGTTCAGTATCCCTCACAGTTACAACAGACATTCTTTACTGACTTTATGCCAATCAGAACCGGGAAAGGAATGAAACCGATGACATCTCGTTTCCATATAAAAAAGGATGGCGTCAAACCGGCCGTCAGCCCCAGGGACTGGTACCGGCTGGATCTGTCCGCCATCGTATATCCCACTCTGCAGAGACGGGATTTTTCGTCCGTATACAGGCTGTCCGTCCTCCTCAAGGAGGATATCCGGCCGGAAGTGCTTCAGCAGGCGGTGGATATCGCGCTGAAACGCTTCCCCACCTATAAGGTATGTATCCACAAGGGACTTTTCTGGCGTTATCTGGAGCCGAACAACCGCCCCGGCCCTTTTGTCAGGCCGGATATCCACAACCCCTGTATGCCCATGCACTTTAAATCAGGCGGCCGTTATCTGCTGCGCGTTTATTATTATGGGAAAAGGATTTCCCTGGAATGCCACCACTGCCTCGGCGACGGTACCGGAGGCATGTGCGTGCTGCAGACAATTACCGCCGTATATCTGCGGCTCCTGGGCGCTGAAATATCCAACGGCTATTTTGTGCTGGATGTAAACGAAGCCCCCGATCCGGAAGAGCTGGAGGACGCCTACATGCGCTATGCAAACGCTCTTTACTGTCCGCCCAGGCCCGCGGAGAAGACCTACCGGGTGCGCGGCACCAAGGAACCGTTCCATACCTTCAACATCATTGACGGCATTATGTCCGTAAAGGAGGTAGCCGCCGTAGCCGCAAGGTACAACGCCACCATAACCGAATATCTGAATTCCGTGCTGCTGTACGCCCTGCTCAACAAGCAGAACATGGATTTTCATCTCAAGCTGTATCCGGTGAGAATCGCCATGCCGGTGAACCTGAGGCGTTTTTTTCCGTCCAAGACGCTGCGTAACTTTATCACCATGGTTTACCCCTCCATTGATCCCAGGCTGGGTAATTACACCTTTGAAGAAATCGTTGCCCAGGTGCACAATTACATGCGCTATTATATCAACGAAAAATTCCTTCGCGGCGACATCACCACAAACGCCGCCACCACCCGCAACCCTTTTATCCGCGTGGTGCCCCTCTTCCTGAAGGACATTGTGGTCAGGACATTTTACAGGAAGGTGCAGGATAAAAATTCCTCGGCCGGCCTGACCAATATGGGAGCCATGAAGGTTCCCGAGGACATGAAGCCTTACATCGACCGGTTTGACATTTACATGGGCCAGCCCTTTTCCTCCCGCACCAATTGCGCCGTCATCAGCTTTGACGATACGCTGACCATCAACTTTGCCAGCTGTATCATGGAGGCCGATGTGGAACGCCATTTTTTCCGTAAGCTGGTGGAGGACGGCATCCATGTAAAAATCGAAAGCAACCGTACCTTTGACGATGAGTAATTTTTCCTCCCTTTATAAAAAGAAAAGCCGGAGCCGCAAACAGCCGGCACCCCGGCAGGTCCTTCCGGCAGATATCATTTCCCACAGTAAAAAAGCTGTATCCTTACAGCGGAATGGAGTTTAATATGTCATATTGTGTAAACTGCGGCGTAAAACTGGACGATACCCTGGAACGCTGTCCGCTCTGCAATACGCCGGTAATCAATCCGAATGAAATAACCTATACCCACTCCGTGCCCCCTTTTCCAAAGGAAAACGGTCAGGTGGAAACGGTAAAAAACAAGGATGTGGCCATTCTCTACTCTCTGGTACTCATCGCTGCCGGAGCCGCCTGCGGGCTTCTGAACCTGCTGGTGTTCAACAGCAGCGCCTGGTCTTTGTATGTGATTGGGATATGCATTATCCTCTGGGTAGTGGCCATTCCTGTTTTTATCTATACCAAGCTTCCCATTTATGTTTCCCTGTTGTTTGACGGGCTTTCCATCGGACTTTACGAATACCTGATCACCTTTAACACTCCCAGCTCCCGCTGGTTCTACCAGCTGGCCCTGCCCATCACTGCGGTGGTCACGGTGCTGGCCATCCTGCTGGCCGCCCTGTGCAGAAAGGTTTCCTCTTCCTTCCTGGCATCGGCGCTCTATGTGTTCTCGGAAATCGCGGTCCTGTGTATTTCCATTGAACTGTTGATCCGCCGGTTCCTTTCCAGGCCGTTTCTGCTCACCTGGTCCGCCGTCGTCCTCACCGCCTGTGCAATCATTATTGTGGCGCTGATAACCATGCTTTCCAGAAAACGGCTGCGCGGCGCAGTAAGAAGAAGGCTGCATTTCTGAATTCAGAAATGCAGCCCTTTTTGTCCATATTACATTTTTATGGAAATTATTAATCCAGCATATCTACAAACCGGAGGCCTTCCTCATAAACCCGGTTCTTCGTCTCCAGGCGCTGGCCGTTGATCGTGACCACCATTTCCTGCGCGTCATATGCCGCCAGGAAGGAATTCGTCAACGCTGCCATAATAACGGCTTCGCTTCCTTCCTCCATAGTCTTCAGATAGTCCCTGAAGCCTGCGGAAAGATCCAGCGTAAGCTTTTCCTTATCCTCTGATATTATAAAATCATTTACCTTGGTATCAACCGATACAATATTCTTCTTGCGCAGCTCGCCGATGATTGTCTCCGGCGTTTTCCGCGGAACCTCTACCTCCTCGGTGCTCAGCTCCTTACCCACGCTTGAACCATAATATATCGTCACTATCTCCGGCTCACCGGTTGCCGTAACCGATTCTGCCTCCAGCTCTTCCACCGTTTCCGCGCTGCCCGAAGAGGTGATTTCCAAAGCAGTGTAGTTTCCGGTTTCCGCAGTTTCTCCGCATGCCGCTAAAACGGCAGCCATACAGAGTATTCCTCCTAATATCGTAATGCTGCTCTTTTTCATGCCTGCTCCCTTCTGCGCATAGGCTTATCGTGTTTCCGCAGAAACCTTTCCTGACGCCCTATGCTCCTCTGATTACAGTCTTCCTCCCCGAAAGTCCGCTCTTTCGTACAGCCGGCATGTCCGTTGTGCCGGTATATAAAAACCACGCTTCCTTCCTGCCGCCGATTAAAAGCAAGAAACAGCCCCTAACCTTAGTCGATTGTACTTTATTCCATTCCCGCTGTCAAATACTTTTCCTGTCAGCCGCCGCGCTTTTATATATGACGCTGTTTTATAAATGTATCTCTTTTATAAACGCCTTTGTATTATAAACGTCTCTCTTTTATAAATGTCTCCATAATATCAAGTATCCGATCTGTCCAGAAGACCGCTCCTCCATGGCCGCCGCCCTCCAGTTCGTAATAGACCACATCCTTCCCGGCTCCTTTAAGCAGCGCAAACAGCTCCCGGCTGTGTTCCACAGAAACCTGCACGTCATCAATTCCATGAAATAACAGCACCGGCGGCAGTTTGGCAGCTTCGGAAATATATTTCCCGCAGGAAGCCGCTTCCGCCAGCTCCGGGCTTTCCAGGACCTCCTTCACTCCCAGCAGATCCCTGGTAGGCCTGAAGTTCTCCGGAAATCCGGGCGGCAGAGGCTCTTTGGCACATTTCATGATATTCGAAGGAGCCGACTGCGCAATCACACCCTTTATCCGACAGGGAGTCTCCTGATACAGGAGCGTATCAAATATCCCCTGCGCTTCTGTAAAAGCCGTCATCAGGGCAATATGGCCGCCTGAAGAGTTTCCGGCAATAAAAATCCGTTCCGTATCTATATGGTAGTCCTCTGCCCTTGCCGCCAGAAACCGGAGCGCCGCCTTCGCGTCCTCCACCTGGGCGGGAAAAGGGGCAATCGTTGACTCCCGAAACTGAAGTATAGCCGTAACTATACCTCTTTCCGCCAGCCTGGAATAAGCAGGCAGGCTGTTATATACTTCCTGACGGTACCACGCGGAACCGGGTATGAATAAAACCAGCGGAAAGGTTTCTTCCGCCGCCAGCTTCTGTCGATAGGGTATAAAAAGCTGCAGGCAACGTTTGCAGCCGTCGTAATCCGCATATACCTCGTCAGGCACATAAAGCCATTCCAGATCATCACATTCTATCTTCAATTTCTGATATTCCTGATTCGCCATTGTTTTTCCTCTTGATATTCCAATCAATTTACTGTTTCCCGGCTGAAACCATTCTCCGCCAAATGTATCGCCGCTTCAGAGAAGTTGATGCCGTATTACTGCAATGCAGCCAAAAATAGTGCCGGAGCATTGACGCACCGATGTACAGCTCATCTGGCAGGAGTTTTAAACAAAGAAAAAACGGAAAGTCTTCTTCAAACTTTCCGTTCTATCATTCAGTGCAGGAAAAGAGACTTGAACTCTCATGGTATTGCTACCACACGGACCTGAACCGTGCGCGTCTGCCAATTCCGCCATTCCTGCGCGACAAAATGTATTTTATATGATCTGAGATAAAATGTCAATACATTAAAATAATTTTTTTGCATAAAAATTATTTTAATTTTTTACGGTATTTTTATCCTGAAAATATTACAAAAGGAACTCTGATAATCAACGGCACTTTGTTCCTCCTTGCCCAGCCCGTATAAACTGGCTGTGTAACTGCGAATAAGGTGTTTTTCAAGATACCCACGGCTATGGTCAGGGTTTTCTTACAAAAATACTCGCTGAATACGGACAGTGTTCGTTTACATCCATTTCCACAAATTCCTCAATGGCTTTTTGTGTTTTCTCAACTGCGGACGGCGCAATATCAACACCGTGATAATGGTCGCCCAGTTTAGATAAAATCACACAGCCGCCCCTTCACCACAAGTGTTGTTTTCTTGCGCCGAACAGTATAAATTTTTTAATCCTTTTTTCCCAGACATGCTTCATATATATTTGAAGATAACTTATACAGTTTTAAACAAATCAATAGATTGACCTACCATATAATCCGGGGCATCGCAAAGCAAGAAAAAAACAGCACCCACTATATCATTCGCACTTCCCATTTTCAGATTATCTTTATCCATTGAATGGTTATATCTTCTCTGTCCAGGTGTATCAAGCATTCCCGGTGAAATCGCATTTACCTGTATTCCAAACTTTTCTGCTTGTATTGCTGCTGTTTTCGTCAATGCAATAATAGCTGCTTTTGCAACCGCATATGCTCCCATAGGTGATGCAATCCTACCCATTCTGGAAGATATATTTATTACCTTGCCGCTCCCTTTCTTTATCATTTCTGGAAGTACTTTATTTATACACAAAAATGTTGTATTCAAATTGGTATTTAATATATGATTCCATTGGTTTATATCCCAATCCCAAATATCCAAAGGCTGTTTTCCATGACAATAAGTATACATCTCAGCAGAATATCCTCCTGCATTATTAATTAGATAATCAATGCGGCCTTCCTTTTCAACTATATACGAAATCATTTTATCGACATTGTCTTCATTTGTTAAATCCGCTTCATATTCGAATAAAAGACCACGCAAGGCTTCGTTTTCATTAATAACAGCCACTAATTCATCCTTATGTCTTGAAACAATATATACTTTTGCACCTTCTTTAGCTAAAGCAATAGCAATCTCTTTACCAATACCTCTGCTTGCACCAGTTACTATTGCCACCTTATCATGTAACCTCATAATTTACTTATGTAATGTATTAATTAAAATACATATACTTCCCCTTTCACTATTTTTGCTGGCTTCACATTAATTATACTTCATTGCACCCACAACTTGCAATTATACTTTTCTGCAATAACACCGGATGTCAGGAACATAATTCACTGGCCTATTTTCTTCTGTAGTAATATAATAATGAAATATACTGAAGGTTATGGAGGTGTCGTATGTATTGTCAACAGTGTGGAAAACAAATACTGGATAATTCAAAGTTCTGTAGTTTTTGTGGGGTTCGTGTAAACGGCAGTAACACCAACGAAAAGCCACCATTTGTTGAAAAGTCTGTTGTAAACCAGCGAAAACTTGAACAGGATACAAGAAAGGGAACTCTTGTATATTTACATGATATATTATCCATGGAATTCAGCGTCAATAAGCTAGAACATGCGCTAGAAAACAAACAACCCTTAATTACTATTCATGATAACTGGTTCCTTTGTAAATGTTTTACCTTTAACCGCCGTATTAATGGCATTCCTAATAATCCTTTTTTCCTTCCTAAATGGGGAATATATTTATCGTATTCATATAAGCTAAATAAGTACTATTACTCATTTGATGAAGGCATTACTCCCTGTTTTACCGATATTCAGAAAAATACAGTTGAGTATCAATTTGATAATCCTTGCAAGTTTGAATTAACTCAAAAAGAACGCGATATGCTTTGCACACCCCCTGTATTAGAGAAAAGATTGTTTTCTAGCTACTATGCAATAGTCAATCGTGATTCTACTTTTTGGTCAGATGATGCTATAGTTACTTGTAATGGAGATCAAATAGAAGTTTTCTCTCAAATTAAACCAATTATTGAACAATTTGAAGATTTGGTGAGAGAAAGAGAAGATGCATATCAGAAACAATTGCCTGAACTCAAGAGAGAAATTGAGGAAATAGAAAAGGAATTAAGTGATGCAAAAAGAATATTAGCTAACTTATATGAAATGAATTTGATTCCTTCCAAGTATCGAAATATTGGATGCGCATATTTTATTCATGATTTTTTTTCTACATCAAGTGTGCCCTTAAACAATGTTTTTTTACATTTGGACTTGGATAAAATTCAGTCTGAATTAGATACAGTTATCAACAATCAAAGAGATAGTGTACTTCAGGAAGCGATAATCATTTCACAAAATGAAGAGATAATTTCGCAGAATCAGAAAGTATTTAATGAATTATCTGATATGAACACTACCCTGGACAATATACGTGAAAGTGACATAGAAACATCAAAATGGGCGAGAATCGCTGCTCTTTCTGCCGATACTTGTGCATGGATTAGTTTAGCAAACTATATTTGAATATAGATAAATTAATGAGTAAATATTTTTTACTTAAGTTAAATAGAGTATTTCACAATATTCTAATTTAGACGGCTACAAGTTCGGGATTACAACCGATGGCAAGCCTGGTTATATTCCTCCAGGAGGTGCAGATACAGTAATCCCTTTTAAATTATTAGATATTATTGATTTGGGAACAGGTATAAGTTTTGATATTGCGCAGTATAATAGCTATAGTAAGTTTACGGTTGACAATTTTTTTACATCGTCTCTTGAAAACGATAATTTGCATGGAGGTCCTGTAATCAATACCGATAATTATGTGGCGATATACGGAAAGACTTTTTTACATAAAAGTTATGACGTTTCCCAAGGTGTCCTAACAGCTAAACAGGTATTAGAAGTTTAAAGAAGTTAGTAGATGATGGAATTATTACAGAAACAGAATTTGAAAAAACAATTATTAGGATTGTAAGAGGCAACTGTGGCACTGTTAAATGAGAAAGAGCCGTATTATGGGGCTCCTTTTTTGATAAGTACATAACATTGTGATAGTTGTGGAGACAATGGTAATATAAATGATTTTTACAAAAGGATTATGGATAACACCGTAGTCCTTTTTTATATGGGAAAATCAGCGGATTTGAATTGAGTAAGGAAAATGATGCACTTTTATAGTTCAAGATAAATATTAAAATACGGTGTTACATCACATGTCCCTCCAGCTAAATGTCCATAAGAACCTGAGGTAATGGATGTATTGTTTGCTGCGAAGGATAAAATCACCGTTTGAGAATTATATGTTAAGCCGGATAATGGATAGAAATTTTTTGATGCTGGATCTCCGTGTTTATCACTTGCCGTTCCCCAAGAAGAAATACAAGTAAATGTGATTAAGTGCAAAAATAAAGTTATCTATTGTTAACGAATTATAATTAGTTGCAAAAGTTTTTATATCAATTGATTGTGCCCCAGTCACATCTGAGACTATAAGTTTTGCAAATGCTTTAAAAGGGTATACGATAACAAAAAATGAGAAGCTTCAGTAAAACCAAAGCTTCTCACTTATAACTCTATAGTGCGGAAGATGGGACTTGAACCCACACGAGCGCATTGCCCACAAGATCCTTAGTCTTGCTCGTCTGCCAGTTCCGACACTTCCGCATGCCTGCATCAGAACGTGTTCCGTGCTGCAAGAGATATATTACCATCTTAAGAAGGATACGTCAAGATACTTTTTTCTATTTTTTTAATTTTTTTTGCAAATAATATTTTTAAGTGTAATTCGCCATCAATCTTCTGTTAGAATTCTCATCCGACAGCTCATTTTTTCCTTTCAATATATCCTGAATTAAAATCTGAATGGCGTGTTCGGATTCCTCCCACAAAGGACTGTGGGCAGAATTTTCAAATGTGTAAAAACCTTTCATCGGTGCTTCAATCATGGTAAAATATTCTTTCTGCAAATCGTAACAACAGGTGTAATCATAGCTGCCGCCAAAGAAATATATGGGGATTTCAAGGGACGGCACTTTGTCATATGCATTAAACCTCATACTCTCAGCACCGACCGGAGAAGCTGATACAAGCTTTTTCCCCCGCCAGATGTTAATTCGTTCCATCGGTGTATAAGCTTTACATCTCAGACTGGGTAAAAAAATTCCTGTAATAACTGAGTCCATAGTGTGCGTGGTGCCCACACCAAGCGCGTGCATGGCATTATCCCGTAGTGACGACTTGCAATACTCTTTGTAAACACTGTCAGAGGACGCAATTGGATACTTTTCAAAGTCTCTGACCATTTTCAAATTTCCCACCTGACGGTAGTGATCAAGCATATAATCATATGCAATTATCTCTGATTCCGGTTGATTTACAATCTGTGCCATAGCAATATAAGCGTGATAAAATTCAGGGTGTTCATATGCTGCCTGAATGCCGATAAAGGTACCAAAGGAATGACCTAAAAGATAAATTTTCTCCTGGGAGAACCGTTTTCTCAGATATTCCGTTACAGCCGCCACATCAGATAAATAACATTCCGTTGTCAACGTACCAGCATCTAATTGGGGATGATAAGAAATTGATGTTCCCCGATATTCCAGATAACACACCACAAACTCATCGGCCAGCTTAGAAGGGTACAGATATTCCAAAAGATATTCCGGAATACCAGGTCCGCCGCCAAGAAAAAGCAAGATGGGATTTGACCTGTTCTTTCCGGTTATGAGCATTCCGATTTGTGTTCCGTCCACATCAATATATGTTTTTTCCGTAATGCTGTCCGGAATAACATTACCGCTGTCATCATAAAATAACGGCAGTTTTCCCGGACTGGGCGGGAGGAAAGCCCAAAAAATCATAGCAATCCCTAATATAATAATCCACACCGCTCTTTTTCCCCTTCTTCTTTTCTTTGCCTTTTTCATTAAATACATTCTGCGCTCTCCTGAATTGTCGCCAAAAATACTGAACTAAAGTTCACTTTAATAATAAGCCCTTCAACCCCTCATGTCAACATAATCTGAATTTTAGTTCACTTTTTTCATGAGCGATGTTATACTGATCATGCTTTATATTATTATCGGGGAGAAAAAAGAATGGGCACGAAGCGAAAAGTACAGCAGCGTACTGTAGAAAGCAAGAAAAAACTTCTGGATTCAGCTTATACACTTTTTGCTGAAAAAGGATATTACAATACAAATACAAAAGAAATCGTACATTATGCAGGCATTTCTATCGGTAATTTTTATAACTATTATCAGGATAAAGGTGATATTTATTGCGCCTTATTAGAGGAATACTGCAGCAATTCCCGCAAAGCAATGTCAGAACTGACCAGCCAAATGACAGCTTTTGAAACGCCTGCCTCCTGCAGGGAATTTCTACTGACCTATTTAAAACAGCTGCTGGAACGTTTTAATGGCACAAATAAGTTTTTTGAGGATTCTGCAGTGATTGCCAAAGAAAATGAACGGGTACGGTCCATCCTTTCTGAAACAGAAGAATGTATAATCTCCATGATGGAAAATTTCTTAAAAAAGCGGTATCCGGATAGACAGGAGGATTTTTATATCAGGGCCAGAATGCTTTACATGATTACCGACAGAGTTTCAAGGGACATACTCTGCGTCGGTACAGCACGGCAAAAGAAGGATTATATGGAGTTGCTTGCGGACGAAATTCTGCATTATACTTTTGAGCTATAGTTATCCGGGCAGAGCCCGCGGTAATTTTGCTGTAGGACTCATACATCGTTTTTATCCACTGCTTTCCGGTCGCCAGGACACCAATCAGACACAAAAAAATACAAAGAGACAGCCTTATAAGTCATAGACCACAAGCACTGCCTCTTTATTACCTAAACAATAACTCTTAAAAGATCCGGCCAGGTAATCATAGCACCTGGCTATAGTTAATCTCCGTTCCTGTTTATTGAACTAAAATAATTAAGCACAATTTACTATCACTGAACCAAATAATTTTTTTGGGACAAATATCTTTTATTTAAAGGTCATCAATATCTTAATATAATTAAAAAGCACCCTTAAACACAATATATGCCCAAAAACATAATCCTATTACAGTAAGGATTACAAAAAACTGCAACATGCTTTTAATAGATTTCATAAGACTCGTCCTTTGAGTGCTAAGCAATAGCATTATCTCATTTTCAGATAGATTATTATCATTCACTTTCCTTTTAATATTATTTGAATCTGTTATTGTCATATCGTCATCATTTATTACTTCATTATCGTCATAGCAAACAGAATAAATCTCAAGGTCCACGAGTTCTTGAATTAACTTTTGATTTTTCATTATTACTCCTTTTTCATTATTTTATAATTTTATATTAAATAAGTCTTATCATATTTACCAATCATTTCAATAATTGTTGATATGAAATGTTTTTTTACTTTCCGATAGTGAGAATCCAAATTTAACAGTCTAAAAAATCTAGTCAACTCATTAATAATCATAAATACCATATAAAGATATAATTATAAATCACCGCTAAGCCTATGTAAAACACAGACAAGGAGCAGAACTCACAAGTCCGGCTCCTTGTCTCTTGTTCTTTTTTCTAAAGCTCTACAGTTCTTTATTTCCCTGCTCTTTTAAGTCTTACAGTCTTCACCTCAAAGGCCCTGAAATCCAGCAGCATATCTCCGTTTTCCATCACAGCCTCTTCCTGCACATTTTCCAGCATATCGCACAGGTAAGCGCGGCAGCCTTCCAGTTCTACATGAACTCTTGCCGTAACCGCCGCTTTCTTGGATTCATAAAGTCTGAGGATAATATCGCCGCTTCCGTCCTCCGCAGGCTTCATGGTATCCAGAATAATATTTTCCTTATCGATGGATGCCAGGCTGAAGCTCTCGCAGGCTCCGGGCATGGTCAGCGCGGGGACATTCAGCTCATAACCCTGGCGCACCACATCGCAGTCCGTAAAGGAACCTTCCCAAGCGGTAAACGCATAGGTAAACTGATGTACTCTGTTGTCCGCGCGCATTTCCGGCGCGGAAGGCGCACGCAGCAGCGTCAGCTCCAGGCTGTTTCCGTTCATGCTGATACCATACTTGCAGTCGTTCAGTACTGCCGCCCCGTGGGAGCCGTCACACAGCGCGCTGTAGCGGTGGTTGCAGACTTCAAAGCGATCCTTGTCATAGGCTTTTGAACGGTGGGCAGGTCTTTCCACGTAACCAAACTGCATTTCATTGATGCCGTTTTCCGCATATACCTGCACGGGGAATGCGGTTTTCCACAGACGGTGAAGCTCCTTCCAGTCCACCTCGGTATCGAATACCAGCCTTCTGCTATCCGCAGCCAGGCGGATATACTGTGTATAAGAGGATTCGCTGATACGGCCGGTCACCTTCAGGATGGCTTCCAGGCCCTGGGACTGGATTTCCACCTTCACATCCACAGCTGCTTCCACTTCCTGTTCACGGTAGTTGGAATCAATATCCCAGGCGTCAAAAAGGCGGGGGACATCCTTATACAGGTGGAAACGGTTCATGGATTCTGCCGCAAACTCCCTGCCGGATTCCTTAAGGATAAAGGAGATCACCTCGCCGCACCTGTTTACGCAGGCCCTGATTTGCGTATTTTCCATCAGGAAGCCGTCTTCTGTTTCCATAACGGATGCCGCAGGGTTCTCTTCTGTTACAGCCGCTATGTATTCCGCTGCCGCAGGCTGCGTGGCTGGAATCAGGGTAACAGCGCCGCAGGAAGGAAGTTCAACCAGCGCCTTTACCGTTCCGTCCATCACCTGGACAGGCACCTTACGGCCGTCTGCCGTTTCTGCACCTGTTGCAAAGGCCTCCGGTAGCGTTACCAGCGCTTTCCTGCCAAAGCTCAGGGAGTTGAATACCGTAACCGAGTCTTCGCTGCCGTTAAGAACTGTCTTTACTGCATTTTGGGTAATATCCGCCGCTCCCTTAAGGATCTCTGTAAAGGCCTCTTCCGCCTCCACATAAACCCTCGCGATGGAGGAGCCGGGAAGGATGTCGTGGAACTGATGCAGGAGCAGCTGTTTCCACAGCGCATCCGCTTTCTCAAGGGGATATTCCCAGCCCCTGGATGCCGCCAGGCAGCTCCACATTTCCATTTCACGCAATGCAAGCTCGCATCTTCTGTTGTTCTTCTTTACCATGGCCTGGGAGGTATAGGTTCCGCGGTGGGCGCTGAAATAAAGCTCTCCCACATAGGTGTTGGCGGGGCCTCCCTGCTCCTGCATTTCCTCGAAGAATTCCCTGGGGCCTTCCATTTTCACCTTCACGCCGCCCTCCAGGTCCTTCTGGCGCAGTGCATATTCCACGTAATCCCTGGACGGGCCGCCGCCTCCGTCCCCGTAGCCGAAGGGCAGGAGGAATGCATCCAGATCCTGGATCTGCGTCCTGTTTTTCCATACCTGGTTGATTTCTTTCGGGTCCGTGCGGTAGGTGTAGCTGGTGGGCAGGAAGGAATCCACGCGGGAGCCGTCCATGCCTTCCCATGTAAAATAGTGATAAGGGAACTGATCCCCTTCATTATAGGACCAGAAAATCTTCTGGGTAACCAGGTATTTTACGCCGCAGCCACGCAGGATCTGGGGAAGGGCCGCCGTGTAGCCAAAGGTATCCGGCAGCCAGAGAACCTGGCTGTCCACACCCAGTTCTTCCTTATAATAACGTTTTCCATGAATCAGCTGTCTGACCAGGGACTCGCCGCTGGTCATGTTGGTATCCGGCTCCACCCACATGGCGCCGTCCGCAATCCACTGTCCTGCGCGGATCGCTTCCTTAATCCGTTCAAACAACTCCGGATAATATTTTCTGCACATTTCATAGGAGGCCGGCTGGCTCTGGATGAATTTATATTCCGGATATTCCTCCAGAAGACGGAGCTGTGCCGCAAAGGTACGCTCGGTTTTCCTGTGGGTTTCCGCCATGGGCCACAGCCATGCCAGATCCAGATGGGCGTTTCCCACCGCGTAAAAAACAGGCATGGTCGAACCGTTAACAGCTTCCATCGCCGGTTTCAGCGCTTCTCTGGCAGCCCGGTAGCTTTCCGTTCTTTTTTCCTTGTCCTGTTCAAAATCCACAATCAGGGTGAACTGCTCCAGCGCCTTTGCGATTTTTGCCGCACGCAGGGAGGTCTCATCCAGAGTTTCCAGCAGCTTGCCCAGTGTATCCACGTCCATGTACAGCTGGTAGGCATCCTCATCCCAGATGCCGTAGGTGCATACTCCCAGCGTCCTTCTTGCCCCTTCCGATCGGCAGAGCACACGTCTGAA
>ERZ507075.352-NODE-352-length-26655-cov-19.4921_pt1 | contig 26655 bp, 19 predicted proteins | sample MGYA00512863_ERZ507075 | MGnify/ENA metagenome assembly ERZ507075 | reverse complement strand
TAAGCCTATCAAGGCTTAGAGGCTGTTTTTTTGTGATTGGGGTGTCAAAGACCCGGGTGCTGGCCTGCGTGGTAGGCATGATTTTAAGTCTGGTATTTTATGTTCTGGATTACTTTAAGCTTACCAATGATCAGTAGATTCAGGCTAAAAAATGTTTGACATCTGCGGGAAAACTTGTATAATATCTAGTAAGCTAAATCTTAAACAGCAGCCTGTCTGCTGGGGCATTCTGAGCCGTACTATACTCAGGATGGGGATTGAAATAAACCGTTGAAGCGGAGATCAAACCGTAGAGGGCGTTTACAGAGAGCAGGGGATGGTGGAATCCCTGTAACAGGCCGGCCGGCAAATGGACCGCTGAGGGAAAGGGGAAAGGCCGTCAGCCGACAGCTTACGCGCCAAGTATCCGGACCGCAGGCCTGCGTTAAGGGCAGAGCATGTACCGTACCGTTGTACTGCGCATGTTTGAGAGCATATTAAAAAGTTAAGGTGGCATCACAGGCATTTTGGGATTCAGGCCTGTCCTTTCTTGAAAGGACAGGCTTTTTTGCGTATAATGATACCAAAACACAACAGAATGTATGGGATCAGAAGGGTCCAAAGCCTGTCTGAACGTATATCTGACAAACAAAACACGGTTGGGAAGGAGAAGGGGAATGTCCAAATCATTTTTAATGGGAAATGAGGCAATCGGCCTGGGCGCTGTCCGGGCAGGAGTTAAGGTGGTTTCCGGTTATCCGGGAACACCCTCGACGGAAGTACTGGAGACGGTGGCCAAGCATAATCCCGGAGATATCTATGTAGAGTGGTCTGTCAATGAAAAGGCGGGTATGGAGGTGGCGGCAGCGGCTGCATACACCGGAGCCAGAACCATGGTCACCATGAAGCAGGTAGGGCTGAATGTGGCCTCAGACCCTCTGATGAGTCTGGCTTATGTGGGAGTAAAGGGAGGCATGGTGGTAGTGGTGGCCGACGATCCGGGCCCCATATCTTCCCAGACAGAACAGGATACACGCAGGTTCGGCCAGTTTTCCAAGCTTCCGGTATTTGATCCCAGCTCTCCGGAAGAGGCATACGAGATGATTAAGGATGCCTTTGAGTATTCTGAGAAATATCATACTCCTGTATTGTTCCGTCCTACCACAAGGCTATGTCACGGATGCGCCAGTGTGGAGCTTAAGGAACGGGTCAAGCTTCCGGCGCCAGAGGGCTTTGTCAAGGATTCCGGCAAATGGGTCATTTTCCCCAGGCTGTCCCATGCAAACCACAGGATGATTGAGGCGCGCAATCCCATTATAGGGGAGGACTTTTCAAGCTACAGGTTCAACCTGCTGCATAGGGAAGAGGGAAACACGGTCAAGGGCATCATCACTCATGGCATCAGCTATGAGTTTGTCATGGAAGCCCTGAACGGATACAGAGGAGCAAGGGTGCTTAAGGTATCCACCCCCAATCCCATGCCAGAGCGTCTGCTTCTGGAATTCGCAGAAGGACTGGACCAGGTGATGGCTGTGGAGGAACTGGATCCGGTTCTGGAACAAGAGCTGCTGCTTCTTAGCGGCAGGCACCATCTGCCTCTGGAAGTAAAGGGCAAGCTTACAGGGGAAGTGCAGACCGCCGGTGAAAACTCCGTGGAGTCTGTCAGAAGGGTTCTGGAAGAGTATCTGGGAGAAGCCTATATCCGGTATCTGGAAGGACTGGAAGGCGGTGCAGCGGAGCCGGAAGCAGCCCTGCCGGTTCCGCCGCTGCCGGTGCGTCCGCCGGTTCTCTGTGCCGGATGTCCCCACCGGGCATCCTTCTACGCGGTAAAGAGAGCCATGGAGAAGTTAAATGAAGGCCTGGGGGAGGGCGCGGCGCCCATAGAGGGAGTTTACTGCGGCGATATCGGCTGCTATACCCTGGGCAATGCAAAGCCTCTGGATATGGTGGACACCTGTCTGTGCATGGGCGCCGGGATTACCATGGCCCAGGGGCTGCAGCGGGTGGAGCCGGACAAACGGTATTTTTCCTTTGTGGGAGATTCCACCTTCTTTGCCTCCGGTCTCACAGGCATTGTCAATGCGGTATACAATGAGGCCAGCCTGACCCTGTGCATCCTGGACAACTCCACCACGGCCATGACAGGCCACCAGCCCCATCCGGGCACAGGCCGTACCATGATGGGAAATATAGTGGAGAAAGTGGACATTACAAAGGTGCTGGAGGGTATTGGCGTAAAGAATACCGTTACAGTGGACGCGCTGGATTTAAATGCGTGTGTGGACGCCGTGCTTAAGCTGTCCGCCATGAAGGGCGTGAAAGCCGTTATTTTCAAGTCCCCCTGTGCGGCTATCATAAAAAGCTTCCGGACGTGCAGGATTGCGGAGGACAGATGTGTGAACTGCCGGACCTGCATCAATGAGATTGGCTGTCCCGCATTGGTGCTGGACGGGGATATGGTGCGCATAGACAGCGGCCTGTGCACCGGATGCGGCCTGTGCAGCCAGATCTGTTCCGTAGACGCCATTGAAACGGTTAAATAGTCCTGCTTCAGACGGACAGGACAGGGAAGATGCTTGGAGAGCGAGGTATATAAGATGACAAAAAATGTATTGCTGTGCGGAGTGGGCGGTCAGGGCACTGTCCTGGCATCCCGCCTCATAGCCCTGGCGGCCATGGAGAAGGGAATGGAGGCCAGGGGAGCTGAAACCATCGGCATGGCCCAGAGGGGCGGAAGCGTGGTGAGTCATGTGCGTATCGGTGAGAAGATATATTCTCCGCTGATACCCCACGGCGGGGCAGACGTGATCATCGGCTTTGAACCGGCAGAGGCTGTCCGGTGCCTGCCTTACCTGAAAAAGGGCGGCTGTGTGGTGGTATCCCCGGCCCCCATACGGCCGGTGACCGCCTCCCTGACAGGAGGTGCCTACACGGGCCGGGAGATGATGGAATACCTGGAACATGCCGGGGAGAACCTGGTGGTGGTGGATGCAGCGTCCATTGGCATGGAGTGCGGTTCCCCGAAGGTAATGAATGTGGCCCTGCTGGGAGCAGCCATTGCCAGCGGACTGATAGGAATTTCCCTGGAGGAGATGGAGGCAGCCATTGAAAAAAGAGTGCCGGAAAAGTTTAAGGACATGAATATGAAGGCCCTGAAGCTGGGCGCGGCAGCCAGCGCCATGATAAGATAAACGGAGGATTAACCAGATGAAGATGAAAGAATCCCAGTTCCTTCTCATTAAGGAACAGCTCAAGAAACTGACAGCCAAGGAGTGCTTTTACAAACATAAGCTGGAAGGCGTCAATGTGAATCAGATACAGTCCCAGGAGGATTTCGAGAAGCTCCCTTTTACCTGGAAGGGTGATTTGAGGGAAGCGTATCCTCTGGGCCTGATGGCTGCTCCGGAAGAGAAAATCGTGCGTATTCATTCTTCCTCAGGCACCACCGGAACACCGGTCATCATTCCCTATACCCAGAAGGATGTGGATGACTGGGCTCTGATGTTTGCGCGCTGCTATGAGATGGCGGGCATCACAAACCTGGACCGTATCCAGATTACGCCGGGATATGGTCTGTGGACAGCCGGAATCGGTTTCCAGCTGGGAGCGGAGCGTCTGGGCGCGATGACCGTTCCCATGGGACCCGGCAACACGGATAAGCAGCTGCGCATGATGATGGATATGAAGTCCACGGTCCTGTGCGCCACGTCCTCCTATGCTCTTTTGCTGGCGGAGGAGATTGCCAAGAGAGGCATTGGAGAGCGCATCCATCTGAAAAAGGGTGTTATTGGTTCCGAGCGCTGGGGCGAGAAGATGAGGAACAGGATAGCGGCTGAGCTGGGAGTGGATCTGTTCGACATTTACGGCCTTACGGAGGTGTACGGGCCGGGAATTGCCATTAACTGCGAGAAACAGGGAGCCATGCACTACTGGGATGACTACATTTACATCGAGATTGTGGACCCCAAGACAGGTGAGGTGCTGCCTGACGGCGAGGTGGGAGAAATTGTCATCACTACCCTGAAAAAGGAAGGTGCTCCCCTGATTCGCTACCGCACTCACGACCTGTCCAGAATCGTGCCGGGAGACTGTCCCTGCGGTTCGCCTTATCCCAGAATCGGCACCCTCATTGGGCGTACCGACGATATGGTCAAGGTAAAGGGCGTGAACATATTCCCAAGCCAGATAGAGGAGCTTTTAAGCTCCATAGAAGGTGCCTCCAGCGAATACCAGGTTATGGTGGACCATCTGATGGGCAAGGATGTGCTGACCTTATTTGTAGAGACAAATCCATCTATTAACAAATACGCCCTGGAAATCGAAATCCAGAATCAGTTTAAGGGGCGGATTGGCCTGACTCCTGTGGTGAAGCTGGTGGAGCTGGGCGAGCTTCCAAGAAGCGAGAAGAAGTCTACCCGTGTATTTGACAACCGGTATTAAGGCAGTCGTGGGGTTTAAACTGGCTGCAAAGGCCGTACCAGCACTTCCCTGGCATTTTGGGGCCTGAGGGCGATGACCGTGTCCTGTATCTGGTAGGCGGACATGCGGCCGCGCCTCCCCTTCAGAATACAGGTCACCAGTGCCGGGGCTGTAAAACCCAGCTCTTCCAGCCGCAGCGACATAGGCGGTTCGCTGATAACCCAGACGATTTCGGCCCGTTCTCCCGGTTTCAGTTCATGTAGCGGATAGACCATAGTGAATCACCGTTCAGGTTTGTTATGATATTATATGCAGAGTACGTATCTGTGGGAATAAAAGGAGGGTTGTCACACTTTTGGCCCAGCCCCGTATAATAAAGTACAACCTAGATGAAAGGAGATTAACACTATGAATTATAATAATTGTAATGGTTGGAATGAATATGCAGGAACTTATGAGGGAGCTTATTATGCAGGGGATGCAGCATTTGCCAGAACGGCAGCTGCAGGCGGAAACTGCGGAAGTACTGCGGCCGCAGCCGCAGTAGGCACTGCCGGGTCATGCGGCGGAACAGGCCGGACCTGCGATTTATACTGGCAGGGCTATATGGCAGGGTTTTATGCCAACAACAGATGTAATCAGTCGGCTGAGGCAAGGACGGCTGCCCAGGCAGCAGACCGGACCGCCGCGGCTTCAAACTGCCGCTGCTCATGCAATAACTGCAATAATTGCGGTAATTGGAACAATTGCGGCAACTGCGGCAACTGCCGTTCTTAAAAACTGCCGCTCTTAAAATAACTGCCGCTCTTAAAATACCTGAAGTTTGGGGATTATATTATTCAATATGAATGCTGAAACGGCCAGGGCTTCCCAAAGGGAGGCCCTGGCCCGGAGCGTTTAAAGGGTATTTTGCGGCATGTTCTAATCCAGAATGACCTTTACCGGTGAATCCACAATCATGGTATCGGGGGTTACGAGACAGTCATATGCCAGCACATGGACGCCGGCTTCGCGGGCCTGCCTGAGCGCGTCCCCAAAGGCCGGATGGGTCATGTCATTGGGGGTAAAGCCACGGATGCCCTTCATCTGGATGACAAACAGGACATAAGCCTCATAACCTTCCTCATGGGCCCTTATAAGGCCCTTTAAGTGTTTGATGCCCCGTTCTGTGGGCGCGTCAGGAAACATGGCCACACCGTTTTCCTCCAGGGTTACGCCTTTGACTTCCATAAAGGCTGGGGACACTGCCTTCGTATCCCGGTCTCTCAGGGAGAATGCCAGGTCAAACCGTGAGTCGCCGTGGGTGACCTCCCGCCGTATGTCACAGGGTACATAAGGTCCAAGAGGGGAAAAGGGGGAGCAGGCTTTTTCCGCACAGCCGCAGCTGTCCATGCTGCCGTCCAGTGAGGTCAGCCACTCCCATGCAGCCTTGTTGGGGGCCTGGGAGTCCATATTGATGAACAGATCATTTTTATATACGCCAATCAGGTCATACTTGGTCTTTCTTCCGGAAACGGCTGCGTCCGGATGGAATTCCAGTATAACCGCGGCTCCGGGAATCAGAAGCTCCCTGCACCGTCCGGTGTTTTTTACATGGCATACCACTGTCCTGTTCCCTGTCTTTACATGGGCGATAAAGCGGTTGGGCCGGCTTACGAAGGTTCCGGCAACAATGTGTTCATAGGTCATGATAATGTTCCTCCCGGGCTTATTGGGCCTGTACGGTTACCGCGGCTGATGAGGCCCGGCCGGTACGGGGACAGGCTGTATCAGTATACCAGATAAAGGGCGGAAAAGGAAGGTATCCGTGTTTGCAGTTGCGTCTGTCCGGGAAATATGTTAATATTTTGGTAACATTACTAATTGAGAATTTTAAAAGCGAGGAAAAAGAGTATGGGATTAACCTATCAGAGTACAAGAGGCGGTGAAAAGGAAGTGACAGCTTCCATGGCCATCTTACAGGGCCTTGCAAAGGACGGCGGCCTGTTCATGCCGTCCTGTATTCCGCAGCTGGATGTGCCCCTTGAAAAGCTGGCGTCCATGACATACCAGGAAACCGCGTATGAGGTCATGAAGCTGTTCCTGACAGATTATACGGAAAAGGAACTAAAGGACTGTATTGCCAGGGCCTATGACAGCAAGTTTGATACAGAGGAGATAGCGCCTCTGGCAAAGGCTGATGGGGCATATTATCTTGAACTGTACCATGGAAGCACCATAGCATTCAAGGACATGGCTCTGTCCATCCTGCCGCACCTTATGACGACAGCGGCCAGGAAGAACCATGTGGACCGGGAAATCGTCATTCTCACGGCCACATCCGGGGATACGGGCAAGGCGGCCATGGCCGGATTTGCAGATGTGCCCGGCACACGGATTATTGTATTCTATCCCAAGGACGGAGTCAGCAAGGTCCAGGAGCTTCAGATGCGCACCCAGAAAGGGGACAACACCTCTGTGGTGGCAATCCACGGCAATTTTGATGACGCTCAGACCGGCGTGAAGAAAATGTTTGGGGACAAGGACCTGGAAGCAGAGCTTATGGGAAAGGGGTTCCAGTTTTCCTCGGCAAATTCCATTAACATTGGCCGTCTGGTTCCTCAGATTGTATACTATGTATATGCTTATGCCAAACTGTTAGAAGCAGGAGAGATAGAGAAGGGCGAGAATATCAATGTGGTGGTGCCCACAGGTAATTTCGGCAATATCCTGGCAGCCTATTTTGCCAAGCGCATGGGGCTTCCTGTAAAGACGCTGGTATGCGCCTCCAATGACAATAAAGTCTTGTATGACTTTTTTACCACAGGAATTTATGACAGGAAAAGAGAGTTTATCCTCACCAATTCACCGTCCATGGATATCCTTATATCCAGCAATCTGGAGCGCCTCATCTACATGAGTACAGGATGTGACGCCCTTGCAAGCGGAAACCTGATGCGGGGGCTTTCCCGGGAGGGAAGATATGAGGTTACGCCTGAAATGCGTGCCTTCATGTCTGATTTTGTGGGAGGTTTTGCCACCCAGGAGCAGAACGCCGCCACCATCAAAAAACTGTTTGATGATACGGGCTATCTCATTGACACCCATACAGGCGTTGCGGCTTCTGTATATGGAAATTACAGGAAGGAAAGCGGGGATGACACAAAGACAGTCATAGCGTCCACTGCCAGCCCGTATAAATTCTCCCACAGTGTCATGGAAGCCATTGCAGGCAGGGAAGGACTGGAGGGCAGGGATGAATTTGAAATTGTGGATGCGTTAAGCGCCCTGTCCGGCGTCGCTGTTCCCCAGGCTGTGGAGGAAATCCGCCATGCAGCCGTCCGCCATAACAGGGAGTGCGGCGTGGATGATATGAAGGGCGAGGTAAAGGACATCCTGGGCATCAGCTGATTTAATGAAAAACATCTTCCTTTTTGTTCGCGTATGCGATATAATGGGTGAGATAGTTAATAAAATAACAAAGTTATAAGGAGGTATAATATGTTAGTTTCAGCAAAAGACATGCTTGAAAAAGCAAGGGAAGGCAAGTACGCAGTTGGCCAGTTTAACATCAACAACCTGGAGTGGACCAAGTCCGTACTGCTGACAGCAGAAGAACTGAAATCTCCGGTTATCCTGGGCGTATCCGAGGGCGCAGGAAAGTATATGACAGGATTTAAGACAGTTGCTGCCATGGTTGAGGCCATGATGGAAGAACTGAACATCACGGTTCCGGTTGCCCTGCATCTGGACCATGGTACTTACGATGGCTGCTATAAATGTATCAAAGCAGGATTTTCCTCCATCATGTTTGATGGTTCCCACTATCCAATCGAAGAGAACATCGAGAAGACAAAGGAGCTGGTTAAGGTAGCACATGCCATGGGTCTGTCCCTGGAGGCAGAGGTTGGATCCATCGGCGGTGAGGAAGACGGCGTGGTAGGCTTAGGCGAGTGCGCTGATCCCCAGGAGTGCAAGGCCATCGCTGATCTGGGAATTGACTTCCTGGCAGCCGGCATCGGCAATATCCACGGCAAATATCCTGAGAACTGGCCGGGCCTGCGCTTCGACGTACTGGAGCAGGTAAAGGCAGCCGTAGGCGACATGCCTCTGGTTCTTCACGGCGGTACAGGTATCCCTGAGGATATGATTAAAAAGGCTATCAGCCTGGGCGTTGCAAAAATCAATGTAAACACAGAGTGCCAGCTGTCCTTCGCAGCAGCCACCAGGGAATACATCGAGGCAGGCAAGGACCAGAAGGGCAAGGGCTTTGACCCAAGAAAGCTTCTGGCTCCGGGCGCTGATGCTATCCGGGCAACTGTTAAGGAAAAGATGGAGCTGTTCGGTTCCGTCGGCAAGGCCTAATATATGATGTACCGGCTGATTTATAACCTACATCACTATAACGGATGCCAGTTATTAATGCAGCTTCATAATCCTTATTAGAATAAAAATGCATATTTATTTAAAAACCACTTGCAATTTCAGTGGAAATGGTTTATTTTAATAAAGAACAAAGGTGTTCTCTCTCAGAGGGGGAACACCTTTTTATTATATATCCGCGCGGACTTAATATAATTACGTGAGAAGAGATGTATGACCCGGGAGAACTGTGACCTGAGTGACCTGAGGATTTGGGAAACGATTTTGGAAAAGGAAGATAAAAAGAGAGGATGGATAATTCTATGAGCGATGTATTGAATGTATCGGAGATGTTCGGTAAAAATGTATTCAATGACGCGGTGATGAGGGACCGTCTGCCAAAGAGTGTGTACAAGAAGCTGAAGAAAACCATTGAAGACGGGGCAGAGCTGGACCCCAGTATTGCGGATGTGGTTGCCCATGCCATGAAGGACTGGGCAATTGAGAGGGGAGCCACCCACTATACCCACTGGTTCCAGCCGCTGACAGGCGTGACTGCAGAGAAGCATGATTCCTTTATCTCTGCTCCCTCCGACGGTAAGGTAATCATGGAATTCTCCGGCAAGGAGCTGATCAAGGGCGAGCCGGACGCATCCTCATTCCCATCCGGCGGCCTTCGCGCTACCTTTGAAGCCAGGGGATATACGGTTTGGGACTGTACCTCACCGGCCTTTTTGCGGGAAGACGCTATCGGCGTGACACTGTGCATCCCCACTTCCTTTTGTTCCTATAAGGGAGAGGCGCTGGACAAAAAGACCCCGCTGCTGCGTTCCATGCAGGCTGTCAATGAGCAGGCATTAAGGATACTTCGCTTATTCGGCAACACCACAGCCAAGCGGGTCGCACCGTCCGTGGGCGCGGAGCAGGAATATTTTCTGGTAGACAGAGAAAAATATCTGCAGCGCAAGGACCTGATTTACACCGGACGCACCTTATTCGGCGCAATGCCTCCCAAGGGCCAGGAGCTGGAGGACCATTACTTCGGCGCTATCCGTGAGAGAATCGGTTCTTACATGAATGATGTAAATAAAGAGCTGTGGAAATTAGGCGTGCCTGCCAAGACACAGCACAATGAGGTGGCTCCTGCCCAGCATGAGCTTGCTCCCATTTACGAGGGTGTGAACCAGGCCGTTGACCACAACCAGATTGTGATGGAGACCCTTAAGAAGGTGGCCGGACGTCACGGCATGGCCTGTCTCCTTCATGAGAAGCCCTTTGCAGGCGTCAATGGTTCCGGTAAGCACGACAACTGGTCACTGACCGGGGATGACGGCACCAATCTCCTGAATCCCGGAGACACGCCCCACGAAAACATCCAGTTCCTATTGGTACTGGCATGTATCATCAAGGCTGTGGATATCCATGCAGACCTTCTCAGGGAATCCGCCTCCGATGTGGGAAATGACCACAGACTGGGAGCCAACGAGGCGCCGCCCGCCATCATATCCATTTTCCTGGGAGAGCAGCTGGAGGATGTAATCGACCAGCTGTGCAGCACCGGCGAAGCCACCCACTCCAAACAGGGCGGTACCTTAAAGACCGGCGTTGACATTCTTCCGGACCTGGATAAGGATGCCACGGACAGGAACCGTACATCACCCTTTGCCTTTACGGGCAATAAATTCGAGTTCCGCATGGTGGGGTCATCGGATTCCATCGCTTCCCCCAATACCGTGCTGAACACCATTGTGGCAGAGGCCTTTAAGGAAGCAGCAGACATGCTGGAAAAGGCAGAGGACTTTGATATGGCTGTACATGATTTCATCAAGGAGACCCTGGCTGCCCATAAAAGAATTATTTTTAACGGAAATGGCTACTCAGACGAATGGGTGGCTGAGGCTGAGAGGAGAGGACTTCCAAACATCCGCTCCATGGTGGATGCCATCCCGGCCCTGACAACGGATAAGGCAGTGAAGCTGTTTGAGGCGTTCGGGGTATTCACAAAAGCTGAGCTGGAATCCAGGTCTGAGGTGGAATATGAGAACTATTCCAAAGCCATTAACATTGAGGCCAGAACCATGTATGACATGGCCAGCAAGTCTATTATACCGGCAGTAATCAAGTATACCACACAGCTGGCTTCCTCCATCGCAGCCGTGAAGGGCGTATGCCAGGAAGCGGATGTAAGCACCCAGACAGAGCTGCTGATAGAGACCTCAAAGCTGCTGGCAGAGATAAAGACAGCCCTTGCCCGCCTTTTGGAGGTGACAGAAAAGGCTGCCGCCGCTGAAGGTGGTAAGGTTCAGGCACTTGTCTACCACAGCCAGGTGGTGCCGGCCATGGAAGCACTCAGAGCACCTGTGGACCAGCTGGAGATGATTGTGGATAAGGAATTGTGGCCAATGCCCAGTTATGGGGATTTGATATTTGAAGTGTAAGTTTATAGAGAGGAAAGCCGGGTCCCGGGATATTATTCCGAACCTGGCTTTTTAGCGTTATGATTTAAAAATAGAAATATTTCCTTCCGTTTTTTGAACGCTGTGATGCTGCTTTTTATACTTGCTTTTTTAAACGGGTATGATATAATGTTCATATATTTTTGCAAAACGATAAATTTGAACATAAACAGGCAGGGAAGCGAGGATTACACAATGGACAGACATGGACTTGTATGCAGGGCAGTGCTGGAGCAGCCGGATATTACCCAGAGAGAGCTGGCCGGAAAGCTGGATGTCTCCCTGGGCACGGCCAATGGTTTGATTAAGGAATGTCTGGCAAAGGGATATATAGGAGAGGAAAGCAGCCAAAAGGGCAAGGCCCGATGGAGACTTATGCCGGATGGCCGGAAGCTGTTAGACCAATATAAGGTGGATGGGGCCCTTATTATTGCAGCGGGCTTCGGTTCACGCTTTGTCCCCCTGACCTTTGAGACGCCCAAGGGGCTTCTGGAGGTTTTTGGGGAGCGTATGATTGAACGTCAGATTAAGCAGCTCCATGAAGCGGGCATAAGGAACATAACCATAGCAGTGGGATATCTGAAGGAGAAGTTTGAATACCTTATTGATAAATACGGCGTGGAGCTTCTGTACAATCCTGAATATACCAGTAAAAACACCCTGACCACCATTTACCGGGCCAGGAAGGTGCTGGAGGGGCGCAATATGTACGTCCTGTCATCGGATAACTGGATGCGTGAGAATATGTATCATGCCTATGAATGCGGGGCCTGGTACAGCTCTGCCTTTCAGAGGGGAGAGACCAGGGAATGGTGCCTTTATTTCAATAAAAAGGGGAGGATTACCGACGTAAAAGTAGGCGGACGGGACCAGTGGGTCATGTATGGTCCGGCTTATTTTTCCCGGGAATTTTCCCGGCAGTTCCTTCCGGTGCTGGAAGCCTATTATAAGATACCGGGGACAGAGCAGTTCTACTGGGAACAGGTCTATGTGGACATGCTGGAGGGAGAGGCCAGACGGCGGCTTGAGGAGGAAGGCGGCGGACTGCTGGAAGCAGCCCAGGAAGCCGGCGGCCTGGCGGCCTCCCGGTGGGATGAGATAGAGATGGATGTGAACCGTCAGCCGGATGATCAGGTATATGAATTTGAGAACCTGGAGGAGCTGCGCCTGTTTGACCCCCGCTATCAGAATCATTCTGACAATGCGGCCATGAAGCTGGTCGCAGAGGTATTCAAGGTACCGGAATCCAGCATAAAGGATATCCGCTGCCTGAAAGCAGGCATGACCAACAAGTCCTTTCTGTTTAAGGTGGAGGACCGCCACTGCATCTGCCGCATACCGGGTCCGGGAACAGAACTTCTGATTAACAGGGAACAGGAAAAAACAGTCTATGATGCCGTTGCCTCACTGGAAATCACCGAGCATGTGCTGTACATGAATGAAAAGACCGGGTATAAGATAGCGGATTACTATGAAGGTACCAGAAATGCGGATTCCGCAGATTGGGCTGATATGGAAAAATGCATGTCCATGGTGCGCCGCCTTCACCAGTCAGGCATCACGGTGGCCCATTCCTTTGATATCCGGGAGAGGATCAGCTTTTACGAAAAGCTGTGCAGGAGCCATGGCGCCCTTTTGTTTGAGGATTACGAAGAAGTAAAAGGGTGGATGGACTGGCTTATGGATACCCTTGATTCAATGGAACGCCCAAAATGCCTGTGTCATATTGATGCAAATGTGGATAACTTTCTCTTTTTTGAGGACGGCAGTGTAAAACTTCTGGATTGGGAGTATGCAGGAATGTGCGATCCGGTGATGGATGTGTCCATGTGCGCTATTTATTCCTATTACAATGAAGAGGACATGGAGCGGCTTTTCAGGCTTTATCTCAGGCGCGAGCCCTCAGAAGACGAACTGTTTGCTCTCTATGCCAATGCAGCCCTGGGCGGATTCCTGTGGTGTCTGTGGGCTGTATATAAAAGTATTCTGGGAGATGAGTTCGGGGAATACACCATCATCATGTACCGGTATGCAAAAAAATATTATAGGAAATTACGGAAATTGTAATAAATTTGTTACCAAATGAATATGGGTTTGTGCTATAATCGGAGATATGTAAACGGTTGGGGATTCGTATGCCCCGGCCAGATATACCAGGCGAGGAGGATGACAAATGGGATATAAAAAGTACTGGGCGGCAATGGCGGCAGCCGGTATGATTGGGGCCATGTCATTGGGGTCTGTATTTACTAGCTATGCGGCGGACGGATGGAGTAAATCCAATGATAGTTGGACTTATATCTATAACGGACAGACACATACGGGATGGCTTCAGACCAGCGAGGGCTGGTATTACATGGACTTATCCACGGGACATATGTCCACGGGTTTTAAGCAGATTGACGGCAAGTGGTATTTCTTCAGGCCGAATGGTCTTATGGCCATGGGCTGGATTAATCCGGAGGACGGCAAGTGGTATTATATGCTGAATGACGGCAGTATGGTTACAGGCTGGCTGAAGATTGGCAATGACTACTACTTCATGCGGGGCAACGGTACCATGGCAACCGGCTGGCGTGAGATGGACGGGGCCTGGTATTATTTCCAGAGCAACGGAAAGTGCGTGGTTAATTCCTGGGCACAGATTAAGGACAACTGGTATCTCTTTGGCACGGACGGCAAGATGATGACGGGCTGGGCTAAAGTGGATAATGATTATTTCTACCTGAATACGGACGGCCGGATGCTGATCGGCTGGCTGAGCGACAGCGAAGGCAACAAATATTATATGGATACAAGCAACGGCAAGATGTCCACGGGCTGGAAGCAGATTGATAATTCCTGGCATTACTTCAACAGCAACGGGCATATGATGACGGGATGGATTCAGCTGGACGGCAAGTATTATTATCTGAACCCTGCCAACGAGGGCAAGATGATTGCAGGCACCACAGCCACCATCAACGGCGTTCAGTATAACTTTGACGGCAGCGGCGTATGCCAGAATGCCAACGGCGTATCGGCCCAGACTCCGGGAACCGTGAACAATAATTCCGGCAGTTCCGGCGGCAGCGGCGGACCTGGAGTGTCCGGTTCTTCCGGCTCCGGTATCAGCAGCGGCACACCGGGCGGCTCCGGAAACAGTTCAAACGGCCCGACCAGCGGCAATTCCAATAACAGCCCATCCGGCTCATCAACTGCGCTTGAACCAGGACGGACAGACGGACCAGGTTGATTTACAGCGGTTTAATAAGGGGGGATGTGACAGCGGATGGCTGGACATCCCCCCTTTTTTTGAAAAATACAAAGGTATGAGGAGAATACTATGAAAAATACGACGCAGATAATGAGGCGCTGCCACGCACTTGCCCTGGCAGGACTCATCGGGGCAGGGACAATTGTGCCCGCAGGTACATCCCTGGCCGTGGGACCGGGGGAGACCCAGTCCGCCACGGTCATATCTCCCGTAGGACCGGGGCAGAGCTCCGCCGGCAGCACAGGGACTGCTTCCGGAACAGGAAGCACCTCAGGACAGTCTGCTTCCACCGCAAATCCCAATGCGTGGAAGAAGGTAAACGGCGTATACCAGATGCCGGACGGCTCAGCCATCAATAATGTGCTGTTCCGGGGAATCGACGTGTCCAGGTGGCAGGGGGATATTAACTGGAGCCAGGTAGCTGCGGACGACGTGTCCTTCGTCATGCTGGGCACCCGTTCAAAGGGCGCAGTGGACCCCTATTTCCACAGGAATATCCAGCAGGCCAGCGCGGCAGGCGTCAAGGTGGGCGTATATATCTATTCACTGGCCATGACGCCGGAGATGGCAGTGGAGGAGGCGAACTTTGTTCTCAACCTGATTCACGATTATCCGGTCTCCTATCCGGTGGCTTTTGACATGGAGGATTCCACCCAGGGAACCCTTTCCAAGGATGAGCTGGCCGCCATCGCCAACGCGTTCTGCGGTCGGATTTCAGAGGCGGGCTATTATCCGGTCATCTATGCCAATGACAACTGGCTTGCCAATAAGCTGGATATGAGCAAGATGAATTACCCTGTATGGGTGGCGCGCTATTCCGCTAAACCGGCCTATCAGAATCCCGTTATGTGGCAGGCAACCAGCACCGGCGCTGTAAACGGTATAAGCGGCAATGTAGATATTGATTTCCAGTTCAAGGATTTCACCTCTGTGATTCCGGCTAATACGTGGAGAACCATCAACGGCCAGACCTACTATTACCAGAACTATGCAAAGCAGAAGAACAACTGGATTCAGGATGACGGCGCATGGTACTATATGAACGGGGACGGTTTGGTGTCCAAGGGCTGGCTTAACCAGTCCGGCAAGTCCTACTATCTGGATGACACTACCGGTAAGATGATAACCGGCTGGAAATCCGACAGCGGGAAATGGTATTACTTCGGCAGTTCAGGCGCCCTTTCCAAGGGATGGATTAATGACAACGGAACCTGGTATTACAGCAACCAGGATGGCGTGATGCAGACAGGCTGGCTGGACGACGGCGGGCGCAGATACTTCCTGGAGGGAAATGGGGCCATGGCAAAAGGCTGGACCAGCCAGAACGGGAAGTGGTACTATCTGGACAGCTCAGGAGCTCTTTCCAGGGGCTGGATCAATGACAATGGAACCTGGTATTACAGCAGCCAGGATGGCGTGATGCAGACAGGCTGGCTGGATGACGGCGGTGAGCGGTATTACCTGAAGGGGTCCGGCGCAATGGCCACGGGCTGGCGTGAGATGGATGGGGCCTGGTATTATTTTGAGGGCTCAGGACGTATGGCCAAAGGCGTGATCGACGTGGGCGGACTCCACTACTATATGGATCCATCCACAGGCCGGATGGCGGCAGGCAGTACCGTGGATATCGGCGGCGTGGCCTATACTGCTGACGGAAACGGAGTGCTCAGCCAGGTTGCGCAGGAATCGGGAAATGAGACCGGAGACAGCCAGACAGGAAATGTACAGACCCAGGCGCCGGACGGAAGCCAGGGAGGACAGGCGCCCCAGCCTTCACAGAACGGCGGGGTATCTAACCAGGCGCCGGGTTTGGGCCAGGCTGTCACAGGTTCATCCGGCGGACCGGGCGTGGTGGTCACACCAATAGGGCCATGACAGCAGCCGCTGGGTTTAATGTAATGGACAATAAGCTCAATCAGGGTATAATCTTTATCAGAATATAACTTCAATATGATGTAAATTCAGCCAAGCGGCGCCGGGAGCAGTCCCGGCGCTGTTTTCTTCTTCCCGCACATTTTATGAAGTCTGTAAAGGGAAAAAAGGTAAAAGCATTTTTATATTGTCCCTGCACATATACTGGATAGATAAGGATGCGAAATAAGAGAGGGAAAACAGGGTGAAGCTGATAAATAAGTCAAAACTCCTGGCAGCTGTCTGCATAGCGGACCTTTTGCTGCTGGGCGGCCTTATCCATACGGTCAGGGGGGAGATGCCGGCCCATGTGTCCGCCGACGAGGGCTCCTGGGTCAGGGAGGGAGGGGATACCCTGGACCGGGCCAAGGGACTGGAAGGGAAATGTGTGGCTCTGACCTTTGACGACGGACCAAATGAGGATTGCACGGAAAAACTGCTGGACGGGCTGAAAGAGCGGAATGTCCGGGCAACCTTTTTTCTGATGGGACAGAACATAGAGGGAAACGAGGAGATTGTAAAGCGCATGAAGGCGGAGGGCCATTTGATTGGAAACCACAGCTACAGCCATGTGCAGCTTACAAAGGCCGGTTCAGACGCGGTCTGCCAGGCTGTGGACAGGACCAGCCGGATGATAGAAGAAATTACAGGAGAGCGGCCCCAATACATGCGCCCGCCCTACGGGGACTGGAACGAGGAGCTGGAGTGCAGGGTGGGCATGACCACTGTCCTGTGGTCTGTGGACTCCCTGGACTGGAAACTGCGCAATACCAACCGTGTGGTGAAGCGGGTGCTTAAGGATGTGGAGGACGGGGATATCATATTGATGCATGATATTTTTCCCACTTCTGTGGAAGCAGCCCTGGAAATCGTTGACACGCTCACGAAGCGGGGCTATACTTTTGTTACGGTGGATGAACTGCTGATTGACTGAGGAGAATACAGATATGGATTTATTTGATTATATGAGAGAAAAGGATATGGAGAAGGAGTCGCCTCTGGCTTCCAGGCTCCGTCCAAGGACCTTGGATGAGGTGGTGGGGCAGCAGCATATTGTGGGAAAGGATAAGCTGCTGTACCGGGCCATACAGGCGGATAAGCTGGGGTCCATTATTTTTTACGGACCTCCGGGAACCGGTAAGACAACCCTGGCCAAGGTCATTGCCAATACAACCAGTGCGGATTTCCGGCAGATTAACGCCACAGTGGCAGGAAAGAAGGACATGGAGGAGGTGGTGAAGGAGGCCAAGGACAATATTGGCATGTATGGAAGGAAAACCATCTTGTTTGTGGATGAGATCCACCGCTTCAATAAAGGACAGCAGGATTACCTTCTTCCCTTCGTGGAGGACGGGACCCTGATACTGATTGGAGCCACTACGGAAAATCCGTATTTTGAGGTAAACGGGGCTCTTCTTTCCAGGTCCAGGATATTTGAGCTTAAGCCCCTGGAAAAGGAGGATGTCAAGGAGCTGATCCGCAGGGCGGTATATGACAAGGAACGGGGAATGGGCATTTACGATGCCGACATTGACGAGGATGCAGCTGATTTTCTGGCAGACACGGCTAACGGGGATGCCAGGGCCGCGCTGAATGCCGTGGAGCTGGGGGTGCTGACCACTGCAAAGGGAGCGGACGGGCGGATTCACATTGATATGGCAGTGGCCCAGGAATGCATTCAGAAAAGGGCTGTCCGGTATGACAAGAACGGGGACAACCACTATGACACTATATCCGCGTTTATTAAAAGCATGCGGGGGTCGGACCCGGACGCGGCTGTGTATTATCTGGCGCGGATGCTGTACGCGGGAGAGGACATCAAGTTCATAGCCAGAAGAATTATGATATGTGCTGCGGAGGATGTGGGAAATGCTGACCCACAGGCCCTTGTGGTGGCAGTAAACGCAGCCCAGGCCGCAGAGCGCATCGGAATTCCCGAGGCCAATATCATTCTTTCCCAGGCAGTGACCTATGTGGCCACAGCTCCAAAGAGCAACGCTGCCTGTATGGCGGTACAGAAGGCCATGGAAGCGGTGAGGAACGAACGGACCATGCCTGTGCCGGTCCATCTGCAGGACAAGCATTATAAGGGAGCGGAAAAGCTGGGACACGGGGCAGGCTACCTCTATGCTCACGACTATCCCAAGCATTATGTGCAGCAGCAGTATCTGCCCGAAGGTATGGAGGGAACCGTATTTTACGAACCTTCTGACAATGGCTATGAGAAGCAGATAAATGCGCATATGAAATGGCTTAAAAGCTGATTTTCTCAAATTTTAACTTTACAATCCCTGATATTCGTGTATATAATAGGGCTATACATAGATTGGCTGGCAGTTTTCTTGATACTGCCGGCAGTCTGTTAGTCCCTGAGCAATTCCCAAATCTGGAATAAACCCCGAATTTGAATGAACAGAAGATAATTTAAATATAGACAGAAGGCGTACACCGGCTTTTTTTGCGGGTGAAGAATTGAATTTAATAAGGAGAAATACTATGCGTGAAAAACTGCAGACCCTGCCTCTTTCAGAACTAAAGGAAATGGCCAAGAGCCGTGGAATTAAGGGCATCAGTTCATTGAGAAAGGCAGAAATTATTGATTTGCTCTGCGATGAGGCGGAGAAAAACCCGGAAATAAAGCCGGCGGAAATAAAACGGGAAGTAAAAACGGAAACATCCCGGAGCCAGGAAGCGCCCCGCAGCCAGGAGATGTCCCGGAGCCAGGAAACGCCCCGGAGTCAGGAGATATCCCGCAGCCAGGAAGCGCCCCGCAGCCAGGAAACGCCCCGTCCCCAGGACCAGACCCATGCCTTTGAGCGTAACCAGTCAAGGAGCCAGGATTATCAGGAAAACCGGAATGACAGCAGGGGAACGGATAACCGCCGCCCTGTTTCAAGAGGGTACGACAGCAAGTATACACAGAACAGGACCCAGACTCCCCAAACACATGGAAACAGCAGTATGAATAACAGAATGAGCCAGAACAGTGCGCCTTCCCAGAACGATGGAGAGCGTTTTGCCAGAGCGGACAATAGAAGTGACGCAATCGGCCTTTCCAGCCAGGATATGGCCGAGTTAGACAGCGGAATTGAGGCAAACGGCATACTGGAAGTTATGCCCGACGGATTTGGATTTATCCGCTGTGAAAATTTCCTTCCGGGTGAAAACGACGTCTATGTGGCTCCATCCCAGATTCGCCGTTTTAATCTGAAAACAGGAGATATTATAGTGGGAAACCGCAGGGTGAAGTCTGCAACAGAGAAGTTTGCGGCCCTGCTCTACATCAAGACGGTAAACGGCTATCCCTTAAGCGCCACGGAGACAAGGCCCAACTTTGAGGATCTGACACCCATCTTCCCTAACAGGCGGCTTCATATGGAAACACCTGGTGAGAGGAATACGGTGGCCATGCGTGTCCTGGACCTTCTGGCACCTATTGGCAAGGGACAGCGCGGTATGATTGTATCCCCTCCAAAGGCAGGAAAGACCACGCTGTTAAAGCAGGTAGCAAAGGCCGTTACAACCAATAATCCGGACATGCATCTGATGATCCTTCTGATTGACGAGCGCCCTGAGGAGGTTACGGATATAAGAGAAGCCATTGTGGGTCCAAATGTGGAAGTAATCTACTCAACCTTTGATGAGCTGCCTGACCGTCATAAGAGGGTATCTGAGATGGTGATTGAGCGGGCCAAGCGTCTGGTGGAGCACGGACGTGACGTTATCATCCTGCTGGACAGCATTACCAGGCTGGCCAGGGCATATAACCTGACGGTTGCGCCCAGCGGCCGTACATTATCCGGCGGTCTGGATCCGGCAGCCCTTCATATGCCGAAGCGTTTCTTCGGCGCTGCCAGAAATATGCGCGAGGGCGGAAGCCTGACTGTTCTGGCCACTGCTCTGGTGGAGACGGGAAGCCGCATGGATGATGTTGTGTATGAGGAATTTAAAGGCACCGGCAACATGGAGCTGGTGCTCGACAGGAAACTGTCTGAGAAGCGTATCTTCCCGGCCATCGACATATTGAAGTCCGGAACCAGAAGGGATGATCTTCTGCTGTCCAGGGAGGAAGCCGAGGCAGTGGATATCATCCGCAAGGCCACCAATTCCCTGAAACCTGAGGATGCAGTGGAAAAGATACTTGACCTTTTTGCAAGGACCAGGAATAACAGGGAATTTGTGGAGAATGCCAAGCGGATTCGGTTCTTCTAGGAATATCAGGCTATGTCCCTTCGTTCCTTTAAAAGGTCGCGGATTTCAGCCAGAAGTTCTTCCTGGGTGGGACCAGCCGGTGCCGGTGCTTCTTCCCTGGCTTCTTCTTCATGGCGTAACCGGCTGCTGATGACGGCAACAGTCTTAATCATAAAGAACATGCACACGCCGATAATGAGAAAATCCAGTATATTTTGTAGGAAGCTGCCATAAAGTATGGCGGCTTCTTCTACTTCTACTCCGTTTATAGTGGATGCGGGATGGATGACATATTTAAGTGTGTTGAAGCTTGCGCCTCCGGTCAGGGCACCCAGTATGGGCATCAGTATGTCATTGACAAGGGAAGTCACAATCTTGCTGAAAGCGCCGCCGATAATGACGCCCACGGCCATGTCGATGATGTTTCCTTTGAGGATAAATGCCCTGAATTCTTTCATTACGCTGTTAATGTTGCTCATTGGTAAAGCCTCCAATCATTTGTGATGACTTAAGTTTACACGAAATGTCCGTAATCTTCAAGTGACAGGTGCAGGATAGGCCGGATTTCCCGGCTTTACATTGGCTGTGGCGGGTGCTAAAATAGACTGGACATAGAGCAAACGGTATTTAACAATCGAGGTATGAATCATGGAAACAAAAAGAATTATCATAGAAGACAGAAATCATATTAAGGATGAGGAACTGAAAGAGGCAGCGGGCATACTGCGTTCAGGAGGCCTGGTGGCATTTCCCACGGAAACCGTGTATGGTCTGGGCGGCAATGCGCTGGACGAGGACGCGGCAAGAAAAATTTATGCCGCAAAAGGGAGGCCCTCTGATAATCCTCTGATTGCCCATGTATCCTGCGTGGAGGAGGTAGAGCCTCTTGTAAAGGAGATACCGGAGGCTGGCAGGAAGCTGATGGAGGCTTTCTGGCCAGGCCCCCTGACCATGATATTTCCCAAGAGTGAAAAGGTTCCCTACGGCACAACCGGGGGGCTGGATACCGTGGCAATCCGTATGCCGGACGACCCGGTGGCAAACAGGCTCATTGCCCTGGCCGGGGTGCCTGTGGCTGCGCCCAGCGCCAATACATCAGGACGGCCAAGCCCCACTACAGCCGACCACGTGTGGCAGGATATGAACGGCAGAATAGACATGATTATAGACGGGGGACCTGTGGGAATCGGAGTGGAGTCCACCATAGTGGATGTTTCATCCGCAGTGCCGGCTGTTCTGAGGCCGGGAGCCATCACCATGGAAATGCTTGAGGAGGTGCTGGGGGAGGTAAGCGTGGACCCGGCTATACTGGGCCCTCTATCTGCGGATGTCAGGCCAAAGGCGCCGGGAATGAAGTATAAGCACTATGCCCCCAAGGCGGACCTTACACTGGTGGAGCCGGGGACTGGAGCAGACCGGGAGAGCGGAGCGGAGCAGGTGACCGGAGCAGAGCAGAAAACCGGAGCAGACCGGAACACAGGGGCGGCCCAGGAAACCGGATTGGAGGAGACACAGCTCCAGGCCATGATTCGCAAGGTGCGGGAGCTCTCCCGGGAGAAGATTGAGGCCGGCTATAAGGTGGGAGTTATCTGTACGGACGAGTCAAGGGACTGCTATACAGACGGCGAGGTACGCAGTATAGGTGCAAGAAAAAGCCAGGCATCCGTGGCTCATAATCTTTACGCTCTGCTCAGGGAGTTTGATGATTTGGGAGTGGACTACATATTTTCGGAGAGCTTTCCCAAGGACCACCTGGGACAGGCTATTATGAACCGGCTGTCCAAGGCGGCTGGATATAAGATTGTAAAGGTATAATGCATCAGGCAGGAGGAAACATGGAAAAACAGACCTTAGGGGAGATTGCATCCCAGAAGCTTTTGGAGATGATACAAAGGGACGGCTATACGGCCGGAGATAAGCTTCCCACGGAAGCTGAGCTGGTGGAACTTCTGGGGGTTGGCCGCAACACGGTGCGGGAAGCTCTTAGAATTCTCATGTCCAGAAATATTGTCACAATACGCCAGGGCTCAGGCACCTTTATTTCAGACAAAAACGGTGTGTCTGATGATCCCCTGGGGTTTGCCATGATAGAGGACCGAAGAAAACTGACAGAGGACCTGATTCAGGTGCGTGTGATGCTGGAACCGCCTATTGCGGCTCTGGCAGCCCAGAATGCCACCGGGGAGGATATCCGCCAGCTGGAGAACATACTTTTGGGCCTGGAGGAACAGATGATACTAAGGGAGGACTATGCTGACAAGGATTCGCAGTTTCACGCCCAGATTGCAAATTGTTCCCATAATCTGGTCATGACCAACCTGGTACCGGTAATCACAGACGGCGTCCGTGTGTTTGCCGGCGCTGTCCAGGAAACAGAGTATGAACAGACGCTTAAATCCCATCGCAGGATATTTGAGGCTATCCGGGACAGGAAGCCTGTGGAGGCGCAGCAGGCTATGTATTTCCACCTGATGTATAATGACAACCGTTATAAAGGTGAGATGCGGGATGGGAAGCAGGGGATGAAGGGGATGAGGGCTAAAGAACAGTAATGGCTCACAATAAAGGAGTTGTTGCGAAAGTAGATAAATAATAATCTACTGGAGCAGCAGCTCCTTTTCTGCGCAAAAAACAGAAAAGAGGGTACCGTTTCATCTATTTTCATTTTGGGACACACTTTTTGCACCTGTTTGCAGATGTTTTCAGATAAGGGTAACTTTTATGGTGAAATGAAAATAAGAAATATTCATCCTATAAATAGTTTCGTTTTATTCGATTTTATCTTGACTATACCTAATAAATATGGTAAAAATAAAATATATTCATAGGATGAATTTTGCAATTATCCTTTAGGAGGAAAGCGGCATGAAACAACTGTATGATGTAATCATTATTGGCGGCGGCGTGGTGGGCAGCGCCATTGCCAGGGAAATGTCCAGATACCGTCTGAAAATAGGCGTATTGGAAAAGAACCTGGATGTTTGCTATGAGACCAGCGGCCGGAATTCCGGTGTGGTCCATGGCGGGTTTGCTTATGACACAGGTTCGCTGAAGGCCAGGCTCTGTGTGGAAGGCAATCAATTCATGGGACAACTGGCAGAGGAGCTGGATTTTAAGTTCATCCGCTGCGGTAAGGTGCTGGTAGGCAATACGGCGGAGGATATGGAAACACTGAAACGGACCATCCGGCAGGGGGAGGAAAATGGGGCTGCAGGCCTGGAGCTAATTGGAAAAGAACGGCTCCATCAGCTGGTTCCGGCTGTGGTAGGGGAATTTGCCATGTTTTCAGCTAACAGCGGAATTGTGGACCCTTTTAATTATACCATAGCCCTGGCTGAGAATGCACATGCCAACGGAGCAGCGTATTATTTTGACCATGAGGTGACAGGAATACGGCGGGACAGCGAAGGAAATTATATACTTACGACGCCAAAAGGTGAATTCCACACCCGGTGGGTTGTGAACAGCGCCGGACTGGGCTGCGGCAACATTTCCGATATGCTGGGCATCTGCGGCTATAAGGTCATTGGTTCCAAGGGGGATTACATTATTCTGGACAAGCGCACAGGACATCTTCTTCCCATGCCTGTATATCCGGTTCCCAGCAATACTTACATGGGAATCCACGTGACCAACACTACTGACGGAAATGTCATTATTGGTCCCAACGCAGAGATGGTAACAGATTTTACATACTATGGCGTGCCTCAGGAAAATATGGATTATCTGGCTAAGAGTGCTTCGGACCTGTGGCCATGTATCCATAAAAAGGATTATATCCGTAACTATTCCGGTATTCTGCCTAAATGGGTGGATGAGGACGGGGTTATACAGGATTTTAAGATAGAGATAAGGGATAACATTGCGCCCCGCGCCATTAATCTGGTGGGCATCGAGTCCCCCGGGCTTACAGCGGCAGTACCCATTGCCCGTTATGCAATCAGTCTTATGGAAGAGAGGGAGAAACTTACGCCGAATCCAGGGTTTAATCCTGTGAGAAAAGGGATTCCTCATTTTGCGGAGATGACAAAAGAAGAGCAGGAGGAGATGATACGGCAGAATCCTGATTACGGCCAGGTCATTTGCCGGTGCGAAAAGGTAACCAGGGCGGAAATCCTGGCAGCCATCCATAATCCATTGGGAGTTGACACCATGGCAGGCGTCAAATACAGGACCCGCTCCATGATGGGGCGGTGCCAGGGAGGATACTGCCAGATGCGGATTGCGCAGATGATAGAAGATGAATTGGGAAAAAAGGTAACAGAAGTCAGGTATGCCAGAAAAGATTCACAGATGTTTTTCGGCAGAGTGCGGGAGGAGGCGTAGGAAATGGAGATGGACGTACTCATTGTGGGCGGCGGACCGGCGGGACTGGCTGCGGCTGTCCGGTTATACAGGAAAGGAATCCATAAGATATTGATTGTGGAACGGGAAAAACAGCTGGGAGGAATACTCAGACAGTGCATTCATGACGGTTTTGGACTGACCCGTTTTAAAACCACATTAAGCGGGCCGGAATATGCACAGAGATTTATAGATGAGGTGGAGGAATTAGGGATTCCTTACATCACGGACGCAACCGTTCTGGAGGTGGCAGAGGACAGGACAGTGACGGCAGCAACACGCCGGGGGCTTAAGGTATGGAGGGCCAAGTCCGTGATCCTTACCATGGGATGCAGGGAGCGTACCAGAGGCGCTTTGGGAATCCCCGGTGAGCGCCCGGCCGGTGTGTTTACGGCAGGGGTTGCCCAGGCTTATATTAACCTCTACAATGTAATGCCTGCAAAGGAAGCGGTCATCCTGGGCTCCGGGGACATCGGCATGATTATGGCCCGCAGGCTTACGCTGGAAGGCGCTCATGTCCAGGCCGTGTTTGAGATCCAGCCATATCCCAGCGGCCTGCCCCGCAATGTGGAGCAGTGCCTGAATGATTACGGCATACCGCTGTACCTGAGCCATACGGTAACGGCTGTCCACGGGGACAACCGCCTGACAGGCGTCACCGTGTCCCGTGTGGATGAACACTTAAGACCTGTTCCGGGAACTGAAAAGGAATACAAGTGTGATACCCTGATACTTTCTGTGGGACTGATTCCTGAAAATGAACTTTCACTGGACGCTGGCGTGACCCTGGATGACAGGACAAAAGGCGCTGTGGTGGATGAACATTTCCAGACAGATGTGGCGGGAATTTTTGCTGCGGGAAATGTGCTCCATGTCCATGATTTAGTGGACTTTGTTTCCATGGAAGCAGAGAGCCTGGCGGATTCCGCTGCGGAATTTGTGCAGAATGGATGTCTGGCCCCCTGTCCCATCGAAATAGGAACGGACAGCCATATTAACCATACCGTTCCCCAGAGAGTGAGCGGCACCAGGGATTTTAAGCTGTCCCTGAGGGTAAACAGTCCCTTGAAGGAATGCCGCATTGAAGTAAGGCAGGACGGCGTGTTGGTTGCATCAAAGAAAATGAAGAAAGCGATACCGGCCGAAATGATTGAACTTACGGTTAAGGCGGATAAACTGGTGTCCATGGGCCGGCTGGAGGTGAGCGCTGAATGTTGAGAGAATATACATGTATCATCTGTCCCAACGGATGCGATATAAGGGTGCAGATTGAAGAGAGGGAAGACGGAAGCAGACGGATTTGCTCTGTGGAGGGCGCCGCTTGCCCAAAGGGGAGGGCGTATGTGGAGCAGGAATTGACGGACCCCCAGAGGAATATTGCCACATCTGTATTGGTAAAGGGCGGCATACTTCCCCTGGCCAGCGTGAGACTGACAAACCCCATACCCCGGGACCGGATTTTCGATGCAGTGAGTGAGATAAAAAAGTATACCCTGACCGCTCCTGTGAAAGCGGGAACTGTTGTCATACCGCGTCTCATGGGGTATGACACGGATGTGATTGTGACTAAGTCAGTGCCTGAAAATAGATGATGGTAAAGCTGGGGCGGATGAAAACACAAAGAAAAGTCTGTTATTGTTGATGTAAGCAGCTATATAGGAAAACCACCCTGATACCTGGCAGTTGAGAGGGTGGTTTTTCTAGAGTGTGTGAAGAAATCTCTGTAAAAGCAGCTCTTCTATGATAATGGCAGGGCTG
>ERZ507075.338-NODE-338-length-27977-cov-5.50698_pt1 | contig 27977 bp, 19 predicted proteins | sample MGYA00512863_ERZ507075 | MGnify/ENA metagenome assembly ERZ507075 | reverse complement strand
TTGGGAAAGGAATGGCTTTTTTTTGGTGTGGAAGATATATTGCTCTTTTTTTAGTATCTTTTGAGTTTGGAATGTTATTGACAGAAAAGAAAAAAGGGCTTTCGGTTACATATGCTTTTATGATGTTATTTGCGCCGGCTGTTCAATGGTGGTTTGCAATCAATGGATTTGTAGAAATGCTGATATATTTTCAATTATCCATTTTGCTGCTTTGCTGTTACATGAAAACAGAAAAGCAATGGCAGAGAATTTTATGTCTGGCAGGCATTATGATTTCAGCAGGCGGTTTTATCTTGACAATATATCCTGCATGGCAGATTCCAATGGCATATTTGATAGCCGGTGTTGGAATTTGGGCAATTCTGGAGAATTACCAAGAATGTAGAATGAAAAAGCGGGACTGGATAATGATCGGAATTGCAGCCACTGTCTTTTGTGCAGCTATGGCAGTTATTTTTTATCGTTCCAGAGAAACAGTAGAAGCAATTATGAATGCAGCTTATCCTGGAAAACGAATCGGGGTAGGCGGAGAGTCTGGTTGGGAAGATATCGTTTTATGGCTTGGTAATTTGTTTTACCCAATGTTCGGAGAGGGTGGAATCAGAGAGACTGTAGTGGAAGATGCAGGATTTTTTGCATTGTTTCCAGTTTGTTATATACCGGTATTTTTATTGCGGTTCAGAGAAAAGCAGAAAGACAAACTTCTGGAAATCTTAGGTGTGATCAGTATCGTATTTGGAATTTATTGTTTTATAGGATTTCCGTCAGTTTTAGCTAAAATAACACTTTTGTCATTTTCCTTTGATAAAAGAACAATGGTGATACTGGAGTTTGTAGGAATGCTGATGATGTTTCGGGCAATTTCCAAATTAGAAAAATCAGTGCCGCTGTGGACAGCAGTTATACTGTCAGTGGCTGCAGGAGGTCTTCTTGCGGGAGGATGCTATCGGATTAATCCGGACTATTTTCCGAAATGGACGTTAGCAGTGTTGATGATCATAAGCGTAGTCTTGAGCTTTGGTTTATTAAGGTATCCAAAGAAATGGACCGCAAGAATCTGGTGTACGGTATTTTGTTGTTCCGTATTTTTTTCAGGATTTCTTGTTAATCCGATCAGAAGCGGTGTTGATGCAGTGGAAAAAGTCCCTGTATTACAGGAGATCAGTAAGATTCATGAAAGTGATGAACAGGCTTTGTGGATCGTTGAAGGGATGGAGCTTCCATTTTTAAATGCACCGATTATGGTAGGTGCACCTACGATTAACAGCACAAATACTTATCCGGATTTAGAACGATGGAGAATATTGGATAAAAGCGGAAAATATGAAAAATACTATAATCGATATGCACATATCGGGATGTATATTAAAGAGAGTGGAAGTACAGAATTTAAAATGTCGAAAAAAATTCCGGATCGGTTGAGAATTGATTTAACGTTAGATGATATGAAAAAATTGGGAGCAAAGTATATTTTTACACGAAATGATCTGGAGAAAATAGAAACACAAGATCATAAAGTTCGGTTGGTATCTGAGATAGATTCCTATAAAATATATGAAATTACCGAAAAATGAGGAGGATGAAATGAGCAGTATTGCAGTTTTAATACCCTGTTACAATGAAAGTGTAACAATTAAAAAAGTAATTGAAGATTATAAAAAAGCATTGCCGGAAGCTACGATTTATGTATATGATAATAATTCATCGGATGGTACAGATGAAATAGCAAGGAAAGCAGGAGCAGAGGTCAGGTATGAATACCGGCAGGGAAAAGGCAATGTAATACGTAGTATGTTTCGGGATATTGATGCAGACTGTTATCTTATGATTGATGGAGATGATACATATCCGGCAGAAAACGCCCGGCATATGGTGGATCTTGTATTAAACAAAGGGGTAGACATGGTAATTGGTGACAGGCTTTCCTCTACCTACTTTACAGAAAATAAGCGCCCGTTTCACAATCTGGGAAATAGAATGGTGAGAGGTCTGATTAACAAATTTTTCAAAAGTAATGTAAAAGATATTATGACTGGTTACCGTGCGTTCAGCAGAGTGTTTGTGAAAAGCTTTCCAGTATTATCAAAAGGATTTGAGATTGAGACAGAAATGACGATACATGCACTGGATAAGAACTTCCTTTTAGAAGAAATTCCAGTAACATATCGTGACAGACCAGAAGGCAGTGAATCAAAATTAAATACATTTAGTGATGGATTTAAAGTATTAAAAACAATTGCAAATTTATTTAGAGATTATCGTCCAATGACATTTTTCGGATTCTTTTCAGCGATTTTTGATCTTACAGCGCTTGGGCTGTTTATTACAGTTTTAATGGAGTATTTTGAGACAGGATTAGTAGAGCGTTTTCCAACACTGATCGTATCCGGTGTATTGGCAATGATTGGGATTTTGCTTTGGGTGTGCGGATTGATTCTTCAGGTAATTACGAAGAAGCATAGGCAGTTGTATGAACTGATGTTAAACCAGATCAAAAAAGATATGTGAAAATTGCAGGAGAACAGGAGGGCAATGGTATGAAAGTATTAGTAACAGGAGTAAAAGGTCAGCTTGGGCATGATGTTATGAATGAACTCGCAAAGCGGGGATATGAAGGTGTTGGTGTAGATGTTGAGGAAATGGATATCACAGATGCAGCAGCAGTAGATCATGTCATTCGTGAGGCAAAAGTAGACAGCGTTGTTCACTGCGCAGCATGGACGGCAGTGGATGCAGCGGAAGACAATGAAGAAATGTGCAGAAAAGTCAATGCTGAAGGTACTGAGAATATTGCAAAAGTATGTAAGGCACTTGATATCCCGATGATCTATATCAGTACAGATTACGTGTTTGAGGGAGAAGGAACACGTCCGTGGGAGCCGGATGATAAAGTAACACAGCCGCTGAATATTTATGGACAGACCAAATATGAGGGAGAACAGGCTGTGGAACGTCTCCTGGACAAATATTATATTGTTCGTATCGCGTGGGTCTTCGGTGTGAATGGAAAGAATTTTATCAAGACCATGCTGAATCTGGGAGAGACACATGATACTCTGACAGTTGTGGATGATCAGGTAGGAACTCCAACATATACTTATGATCTTGCCAGACTGCTTGTGGATATGCTGGAAAAAGATGCTTATGGAAAATATCATGTGACAAATGAAGGGGGATATATCACCTGGTATGAATTTGCAAAAGAGATTTTTGCGCAGGCAGGAATGGATGTCAATGTAGTTCCGGTGACAAGCGACAAATTTCCGGCAAAGGCAAAACGCCCTCACAACAGCAGAATGGACAAATCTAAACTTAAGAAAAACGGCTTCACGCCGCTTCCGACCTGGCAGGATGCATTGAAAAGATATTTGTCAGAAATCCGTTAAGGGGGGGAATGGGAGTATGAAGAAAAAATATGTATTGGGAATTTTGACAGCGGTTGTGCTGATGTTTGGAATTACAGCCTGTGAAAAAACAGAAGAGCCGGCTCCAGAGCAGAGTGCAACACAGGAAGAACAGAAAGAGGATCAGGACAATGATACATCTGATCAGGATGTCAATCAGGACGGACAGAATGAACAAGACCAGACACAGCAGGAGCAGACAGAAAACACGCAGGATGTAAATAATCTGGGAGCAGGAACAATTACTGTGTATGCCCAGAACAAGGATGTGTCCGGCTTTGATAAAAAAGAGGTTTCACTTGAGGCGATCACACCGGAAACTGTTCTTTCTCAGTTGGCAGCAGCCGGAGTTCTTCCATCGGATACCACAGTTCTAAGTTTTACAAAGAAAGAAAAGGATGGAGAACAAGTCATTGATCTGGATCTCTCCGAAAAGTTTGGAACTTACATTAAAGAGATGGGATCTTCTGCAGAATATCTGGTGATCGGAAGCATCTGCAATACGTATTTGGACGTTTACCATTGTGCAAAAATTCACATTACAGTAAACGGAGAAATGCTTGCCACAGGACACGCGGAGTATCCGGGCTATATGACAAGATTTTCTTAAAAAAGAATAAAAAGCACCCTGTAAGGGGATCCGGCAGTATGTGCAGGCTTCCCTTACAGGGTGTTTTCTATTTATGCAATAATTTTCTTTTCAGCCAGTCGGCCGCATAACCGAATGTGTGGCGTATCAGAGCAAATTCGATCCGGATATAGCTGCCTAGATGTTCCATCCGAAACGGAATCTTGCGGCATTTGGACAGACCATGGATTCCTTCTTTGATTCCGTTTTTGTAATCTGTTCCAAATCCGATTTTGCAGAAAAATAAATATTTCACCAGATATCCCAAAAGTAATGGAATGAAATTCAGGATCAGCTGCAAAAGCGGCATATTTTTGTAATTCAGCCAGACACTGTTGCGGGCAGATAGTTTCACTTTAAAAGTGTTATATTTGGAACCGCTCGTTCCACTTCCGACGTGGTACACAAGCGCAGAAGCGCAGAACCGGTTTTTATAGCCGTAGATCATGGCACGGTAACCAACATCGATATCTTCCAGATAGGCAAAATGGCTTTCGTCGAAGAAGCCGATTTCATCAAACACGCTTCGTCTGTAGATCGCAGCTCCGGCACAGGCCGTAAATACCGTATCATCTTCGGTGTAATTCGAAACCGGTCGTCCGGCTCCCCGGCATACCCCCCAGCCCATCAAGGTATAGAGATCTCCTGCGCTGTCGATCAGATCGGGGTGATACATCTGGATCATCTTGCTGCTCACAGAAAAAATCCGGTCAGAGACCTCGATCGCCCGGATCATCTCTTCGACATAACGAGAATCCACGGTTGTATCATTGTTTAAAAGAATGACGTACGGGGTATCTGCGTGACGTATCCCTTCATTGACCGCACGGCTGAATCCATAGTTCGAATCCAGAGCCAGTACTTCGATATCAGGGTAAGTCTGTTCCATATATTCCAGACTTCCGTCCGTGGAGGCATTGTCCACGATCAGGATCTTGAAATCCCGGCAAGTCTGTTCATTTAAAGAAGCCAGACAGGGCTCCATAAAATGTTTTCCGTTATAATTGGGAATAATGATAGTAACTTTCATGTGCTCCTCATTTCTATTACTGCTGTAATTTATTTCGCGAATGTATTATATCAAATTCGGTTCTGTTTTTCTATACAAACATATGTTTATTAAAAATTACGAAAATATTACGGAAAAATGAATAAAATACTGTTAAAATCAAGTTTGTGCTTGTCCATTGAAATAAAGTATTGTATTATATCATAGATAATGTGTTTTTATAAGTAAGATAACGGAAGGTCGTATTATGATAAAAGAAAATCAGAAATTATTAAACCGCATTCAGGTTGTGCTGGATGCAGGAGTGATCATTGTAGCATATGTGCTGTCCTGGTATATCCGTTTTCGGAGCGGATTATTTGACCTGGATCCATGGTATCTGTCGCTGAGAGAGTATATGAAGGTACTGTTCTTTCTGGTGCCGTCCTATTTGATCCTGTATTACGCATTTCAGCTCTATACGCCGAAGCGGGTACAGGGAAGAAGGCTGGAAGCCTGGCATGTAGTACAGGCGAATGTGATCGGCCTGATGGGTGTGACCATGGTATTTTTCCTTGCAAAGCTTTCAGACAGATATTCCAGATGGGTAGTATTTATCTTCTGCTTTGTCAATATTACCATGGAAGTATTTGCCAGAAATATGGTGAGGATGGTTTTGCGCAAGGCGAGAAAGAACGGATATAATCAGAAACATATGATTCTGGTTGGCTACAGCCGCGCGGCAGAGCAGTATATTGACCGGATTCTTGCAAACCCGGAGTGGGGATATGCCGTGCGGGGAATTCTGGATGACCACCAGCCGAGAGGAATGGAGTATAAAGGGGTCAAGGTGATCGGGAGTATCGACAATCTGCTGGTCATTCTTCCGCAGAATCAGATCGATGAGATTGCGATCACACTGGGACTGGATGAGTATCACAAGCTGGAATATATTGTAAATATGTGTGAAAAATCAGGTGTGCATACAAAGTTTATTCCGGATTATAACAATATCATTCCGACAAAACCATATACAGAAGATATTCAGGGACTTCCTGTGATCAATATCCGTCATGTACCGCTTAATAATGCTTTGAATAAGTTTGTGAAGCGGGCAGTGGACATTTTTGGTGCGATCGTTGCGATCATTCTTTTTTCACCTGTGATGCTGGTTGTATCTGTGCTGATCAAGCTGACTGCACCGGGACCGCTGATTTTTAAACAGGAGCGAATCGGGCTGCAGAACAAGCCGTTCTACATGTATAAGTTCCGTTCCATGATCGTACAGAAAGAGAGCGAAGAGAAGAAGGGCTGGACGACAAAAGATGATCCGAGAGTGACTCCGGTAGGAAAATTTATCCGGAAGACCAGTATTGATGAGCTTCCACAGCTATTCAATGTGCTCAAAGGAGATATGAGCCTGGTTGGTCCGAGACCAGAGAGACCATTATTTGTAGAAAAGTTTAAGGAAGAGATCCCAAGATATATGATCAAGCATCAGGTGCGTCCGGGACTGACCGGATGGGCACAGGTGAATGGCTATCGTGGAGATACTTCGATCCGGAAGCGGATTGAGTGTGACCTGTATTATATTGAAAACTGGACGTTGGGACTGGATTTTAAGATTATTCTGCTGACGTTCCTGAAAGGATTTATCAACAAAAACGCATACTAAGACGGAGGCGGATCTATGTTTCGCAGAAGAGAGCGAATATCGCTGCAGCAGAGAAAACGATTGAATAGAAAAAGACAAAGGCGGGGAATCCTGTTTTTGGTTCTGGAATTTCTGATACTTGCAGTTCTTGTTTTGGCGGCATTTATGATGTACAAGCTGGATCATCTCAACCATAATACACTGGATGAGAGCAGCCTGGAACTACATGAGACACCGAAGGGATACACGAATGTGGCATTGTTCGGGTTGGATTCCAGAGACGGAGAGCTAAGTGGCGGCGTGAGAAGTGACAGTATTATGATTGTCAGCATCAACAATAAGACCGGAGATGTAAAGATCATTTCCGTATATCGGGATACGCTGCTAAAGCAGCAGGATGGTTCTTATGAGAAAGCAAATGCGGCGTATTCCTTTGGAGGTCCGCAGGAGGCAGTGGCAATGCTCAACCGGAACCTGGATCTGGATATTACAAAATATGCTTCTGTAAATTTCAATTCGCTTGCAGATATCATAGATATCCTGGGTGGGGTGGAAGTAGAGCTGACCAGTGAGGAAATATTCTGGCTGAATGGATATACGGCAGAAACCTCACAGGTGGTAGGACGGCAGACACATACACTGGATGAGAATTCTCCGGGAGTTCACAATCTGGATGGAATACAGGCAGTTTCCTATACCCGGATTCGTTATACAGCCGGAGATGACTTTAAGCGTGCAGAGCGTCAGAGAATTATATTGCAGAAGATGATTCAGAAGCTGAAGACAGCAGGACCGGTAAAATGGAATAAGATTCTGGATCAGGTACTGCCGGAAATATCAACGAATATGACGACACCGGATATCATGAAACTGGGACTGAATATATTCCGATATAAAATTGGAGAGACAAAAGGCTTTCCGTTTGATATTACGACCAGTGAAAATGTCATTGGACTGGAAGGTTCTTATGCGGTTGCGATCGGACATGCGGATAATGTAAGACAGCTCCATGAGCAGCTTTTTGGAGAGACTGGATATCAGCCTTCGGACGAAGTACAGCAGATCAGTCAGGATGTGGCTTATCTGACGGGTGTTTATCCGGAAAATTATGCACAGTAGCGAAAGAGGAAAAAATGTTACGAAAAATGATCGCAGACAGAAAAATCGAATATAGTTCGTATACTTTAGTTTATGCGGCAGCGGTATTGGCTGCAAAGGCACATCTGGATTATGTGACTGCAGTACTTCTGATGGCAGAGGCAATGTTTTTGTTTATATGGAATTTTAGAAAGACAAAAAATCTTGTGGATATGCGGGGGCTTTTTACGCTGGCATGGGTAGGCGGAGAAGGCATCGCATGTCTGAAGCTCAGCAGGCTGCAGAGTGACTGGAGCAATGTGACATGGCTGACCTTTTTTCTGATCTATGTGTGTTTCAATCTGGGATATGATCTCTGGCTTGGCCGTTTTTCGAAAGAACAGGGGCAGGAAGTAAAAAGAGATGAGATTTCGGCAAAGAGGATTTTGATCTGTATCTTCGGACTGATGGCAGTTTCCATTGCATGTTTTACGTTGGAGGCAGTGGTGGTAGGTTATATTCCATTGTTCAATTCAGCGCCTCATGCATATTCTTATTTTCATATTTCAGGAGTGCACTATTTTACAATCAGCTGCATTTTGATTCCAGCGCTGACTGTATTGTATACCAAGGTTACAGAAAAAATTTCGGGCAGGACATGGATCCTTTTAATTGCAGGAAACCTGACGGCAGTGGCGATTCCAATTTTATGTGTCTCCAGATTTCAGCTGTTGTTTGCGGTTGGCTTTGCGGCAGTGATGTACTTGATGTTGTATAAAAAAATCACATGGAAGATGATCGTCACAGGGGTATTGATCATGATTCCCGTGTATGTGCTTCTTACAGTTGCAAGAAGGCATAATGTGACTTATTTAAATGGAATTTTTGAGATGAAAAATTCCAAAATGCCAATTTTTATTACACAGCCGTATATTTATGTAGCCAATAATTTTGAAAATTTTAACTGTATGGTAGAGCAGTTGACAGCGCACACATGGGGACTGCAGATGCTGTTTCCGTTTTTTGCACTGACGGGGTTGAAATTTGTATTTCCGCAGCTGGTGACAATTCCGGATTTTGTCACAAAAACAGAGCTTACGACGTTAACGATGTTTTATGATGCCTACTATGATTTTGGAATCATCGGAACCGCTTTGTTTGCGTTTATAATCGGTTTGACTGCAGCAGCAGTTTCAATTCTGGTGCGTCAGAAGAAAAATCCGATGACGTATATGTTTTATGGACAGATTGCGATTTATCTGGGGCTTGCCTTTTTTACGACCTGGTTCAGTAATCCGACGACCTGGTTCTGGCTGGCACTGACTTTGATGATGTACTGGTTTGTCGGATATCGCAGGAAAGGAATAGGATCACATGGAAGAAAATAGAACAGTGGATGTGCTGATCCCTACGTATAAGCCGGATCAGAGATGCGTACAGCTGGTAAAACGTCTGTTAAACCAGAGTGTTCAGGTCAATCGGATCTATTTGATCGATACAGAGAGCGGGATCTTTCCAAAAGAGTTGTATACGATTTCTGACAGAGTCAAGATCCACCGGATTCTGCCGGAAGAGTTTGATCACGGTGGTACGAGAAATCTGGGAGCTGAGATGTCAGATGCGGAGATTCTTGTCTACATGACCCAGGATGCTATGCCGGCGGATCAATTTCTGATCGAGCGTCTGCTTTACGGATTTTCGTATGAAAACGTAGCAGCAGTTTATGCAAGACAGCTGCCGGCAGCGGATTGTCAGTTTATTGAGCGCTATACAAGAGAATTTAATTATCCGAAAACCAGCAGATTGAAATCCAAAGAAGATCTTTCCAAACTTGGAATCAAAACCTATTTCTGCTCTAATGTCTGTGCAGCATACCAAAAGGATGTATATGAAAGGCTTGGAGGATTTGTACGAAAAACGATTTTCAATGAAGACATGATCCTGGCAGGCAGAATGGTTCAGGAGGGGTGGAAGATTTATTATGCGGCAGATGCAAAAGTGATCCATTCTCACAATTATAACTGCAGACAGCAGTTTCACCGGAATTTTGACCTGGCGGTCTCACAGGCAGATCATCCGGAGATTTTTGAAGGAGTACCTTCTGAAGGAGAAGGGATGCGTCTGGTGAAGGATACAGCAAAATATCTGCTGAAATCGGGCAGACCATGGCTTCTGGTATCTCTTGTATGCAAGAGCGGGTGGAAGTACATAGGATATAAACTGGGGAAAAATTATAAGAAACTGCCCCGGTGGCTGATTTTGAAATGTACGATGAATCCACGATACTGGAGAGAAACTTGAAATTCACAGTTTTTTCATTGATGTTTGAGGGAAAATATTGTATGATGTTAAAGTGCATATTTTAGGTAATCTATGATGTATGCCATGAGAAAGGATAGAATTATGGGAGATACAAGAAGGCGTTCGAGAGCAGAAATGTCCGGAGTGGACAGAAGAAGTTCTCAGAGGTCAGGGCAGCCGCGCCGCCGTCCGGAGCAAAGAAATCAGATGGGGGACAAAAAACAGAGGCAGCAGTCCGCCCAGAGAAAGCGACCGTCCGGCAGCACTTCTGTTAATGGAAGGCGGTCTGTGAACGGAAGACCTTCACAGAAGGGGCGTTCAAGGAAGCGGGCAAAGAGAGGATTTGCATCCTGGTCTTCAGGGAAAAAAGCAGTGGCGATTCTGATGGGAATTCTGATCCTGCTGATTACAGCAACCGTTGCAGTGGTTGCGGCAAAATGGGGAAAAATTGGCGGTGTTGCATTAAATCCGGATAAGCTTGCGATTTCGGAGGAAGCGGAGATCAGCGGTACCGGTTACCTGACTGTTGCTCTGTTTGGCCTGGATACGCGTGCGACAGATGAAGAGATGGGGTCCCGAAGTGATACGATCATGGTGGCGTCTCTGAACCGTGAGACAAAGGAAATCAAGTTGGTTTCTGTTTACAGAGATACGCTTCTGCAGCTTTCAGATGGAACTTACAATAAAGCGAATGCAGCCTATGCTTACGGCGGTGAAGAAGAAGCAGTTGCTATGCTCAATAAGAATCTGGATTTGAATATTGAGCATTATGTGTCAGTGGATTTTTCTGTTTTAGTTCATGTGATCGATGCTCTTGGCGGAATTGATATTAATGTAGAAGAAGCGGAAAATGGCATAGACATCATTCCGTATCTGAACAACTATGTTGTAGAAGTTATTAAAAATACAGGAGTGGATTCAGCTCCGTTTACGCAGTTAGGACAGCAGCATTTGAATGGAGTACAGGCAACGGCTTATGCCCGTCTCAGATACGGCGGCGGTGACGATTATAAGCGGACAGAGAGACAGCGGGAGGTACTGGAGCAGATTGCGATCAAAGCGCAGAAAGCAAAACTTTCCACGATCAACAAGATCATTGACAAGGTGTTTGACAACGTGAAGACGAATTTTACACTGGCGGAGACGATTGCTTATGCAAAAGACGTGAAGTCTTATAAATTTGGAGAAACACAGGGATTTCCGTATGAAAGTACAACACCGGATCTTGATGTTGGAAGTTCTGTTGTAGCGACAGACTTGGCATCCGATGTGACGAAGCTGCACCAGTTCTTATTTGGAGAGAACGACTATACACCGTCTTCTACGGTACAAAGTATCAGTGAGGATATTGCCAACTCCACGTATGATATGGGAGTATCTTACGATACAGAATATGATGAGTATGGATATTCGCAGAATTATTCCGGATATGACAGCAGCTATACGGATAACAGTTACGGAACTGGCGGATATCAGGACAGCAGCTACGGAGATGGCAGCTCTGGCAATGGATATACAGAAGATACCGGCGGTGATTATGGACCTCCGTCAGATGGCGGCGGTACAGACAGTGGAAGCGGCAACAGTAATTCCCAGATACCGGATACCGGTACCGGCGACAGTGGTGATATCGGTGGAGGGAGTTTGGAATAAGGGAAAAACAGTTTTTATTTATACGAAGAAAAGTCGAGAGACAGAAAAGAGGAGATGTACATGAAGTCGTTGAAAAAGATAGGGGTTCTTTTGTTTGCAGTGTGCTTTCTGATGCTGTATCCTTCAGTGTGTGTACATGCGGCAGAAGGAACGCTTCAGTTTTCAGATCCTACAGCAAAAGTAGGAGAGGATGTTACAGTCAAAGCTAAGATCAGTACTGGTGGAGAAGCAATCGGGGATGGTTTTGTCACAGTAACATATGACAAGGCAGCACTGGAGTTTGTCAGCGGAACCAATGCAACCGGTGGGGACGGAATGGTGAAGCTGGAGGCTACCGGGGATGGAACTGTTTCAGAGCTGGAGTATACCATGGTCTTTAAGGCGCTGCAAGAAGGAGCAACAAAGCTGGAGGTGTCAGAGTATACCTCTTATCTGTATTCTGATGAAACCTTAAATCTGACAACAGGTGATTCCACAGTTACCGTGGAGGCAGGGGACGGAACATCGTCAGAGAGCTCAGCAGGGACCACTGCGGTGGCGACAGGAACTGGAAGTGTAGAGATCGACGGAGTCACATACACAATTTACAATGATTTTTCCGACGCGCTTGTTCCAGACGGATGTAGCAGAACGACGATAGAGTATAACGGAGAAACTGTAAACGCGATTTTGCAGGAAACCTCCGGAAAGTGTTTTGTGTATCTGGTTGAGGGAGACAAAGACCCGGTGATGGCACTTTACAATGAAAAAGATAACTCATTTGCGATTACAGAGATGGTGTCGATCACAGATTCCAGTTATATCTTTTTGTTGGGAACAAATGATGGAAAAGGACTGCCGTCTCAGTTTAAGAAAACAAAACTGACAGTCGGCACACTGACTTTCCCGGTATGGCAGAATTCAGAGAGTGAGGACTTTTATCTGATGTATGCGATGAACGAATCAGGAGAGGAATCGTTCTACCAGTATGATACAAAGGATGAAACGTACCAGAGATATCCGGTCACAGATGTAAAAGAAAAGAGTACAAGTTCTTCGACAACACTGATAGATAAAGTAAAAAACTTTCTTCAGGATCAGGTGCTGATCGTTGTAGCAGCAGCCTGGGCGGTTATTTTAATTTTGATCATCATTATTATTGTAGTCGGCGTGAAATTACGCAGAAGAAATGAAGAACTTGATGAATTCTACGATGAGCATGAATCCATCGGGAATTCAAAAGGAAGTCGCGCAGTTGTTGAGAAAAAATCTCGTAAACAGTTCAAAGGATATCAGGACGAAGAGGATGATTTTGTAGATGACTTCGAAGACGAAGAGGAAACAGATGACGAAGATCCTGATGAATACGAAGAGTACGAAGATGATGACGAATATGGGGAAGATGATTACGACGCATATGAGGACGATTCGGATGAATATGAGGATGATTTTGAAGAGTACGACGATGACGAGTATGAAGACGATGATTATGACGACGAATACGATGAGTATGAGGACTATGATGATGACGAAGAAGAGGATGATGTTCCGGAGTATCAGCCAAAACGAAGATCGTCTGCTCGTGAAGAAAAAGACAGTTATGATGTAGATTTTATAGATTTATAAGAAATTGGGGCAAACAACAGAGAAAGTCTGTGGTATGCCCCGATTTTATTTATAAATAGTCACTTTAAGGAGAGTATAAGGAGGAGAAAGATATGTGTGGAATTGTAGGATATGTAGGAGAAAAGCAGGCAGCGCCGATTTTGCTGGATGGATTATCAAAGCTGGAATACAGAGGATATGACTCAGCCGGAATTGCAGTCTATGACGGAGCAGAGATTCAGACAGAAAAATCAAAAGGTCGTTTAAAGGTGCTCAGTGAACTGACACATGACGGACAGACAATGCCGGGAACAATCGGGATCGGTCATACCAGATGGGCAACACATGGTGAACCGTCAGATGTAAATGCACATCCACATTATAACAAAAATAAAAATATTGTTGTTGTGCACAATGGAATTATTGAAAACTATTTGAAACTCAAACAGAAGCTGGAGAAAAAAGGGTATGAGTTTGTGTCGGAGACAGATACCGAAGTACTGGCACATCTTCTGGATTACTATTATCAGGGAAACCCTCTGCAGGCGATTACAAAGGTAATGCATCGAGTAGAAGGGTCCTATGCACTTGGGATCATGTTCCAGGATCATCCGGATGAACTTTATGCAGTGCGAAAAGACAGTCCGTTGATCGTGGGAGAGACAGAAAACGGATGTGTGATCGCATCCGATGTTCCGGCAGTGCTGAAATATACAAGAGATGTATATTTTATTGAAAATGAAGAGATTGTACGTATGGAAAAAGATTCGATGCAGTTTTTCAATGTAGATGAAGAAGAAATCGAGAAAACTCCTGAGCATATTGAGTGGGATGCCAATGCAGCAGAAAAAGGCGGATATGAGCATTTTATGCTGAAAGAGATGTATGAGCAGCCAAAAGCAATCCTGGATACGTTTTCACCGCGCATCAAAGGAAATGATATCGTGATCGAAGAGCTTGGGATGTCTGATGAGGAAATCAAGGCAATCCGCAAAATCATGATCGTGGCCTGTGGATCTGCATATCATGCGGGAGTTACTGCAAAATATGTGATGGAAGGAATGGCTCGGATTCCGGTGGAAACAGATCTGGCTTCTGAGTTCAGATACCGTGATCCGATCATGGAGGACGGAACATTGGTTGTGATCATCAGCCAGTCAGGAGAGACTGCAGATTCTCTGGCGGCACTGCGTGAAGCAAAGCAGAGAGGGGCAAAGGTACTTGGAATTGTCAATGTTGTCGGAAGTTCTATCGCAAGAGAGGCAGATAATGTCATGTATACATGGGCGGGACCGGAGATTGCGGTTGCGACAACAAAAGCATACTCCAGTCAGTTGATCGCATTGTATCTGCTGGCCATGAAATTTGCATTTGTGAGAGGGAAAATCACAGATTCGGAAATGCGGGGATATATTGAAGATCTTCAGAAACTTCCGGAGCAGGTGGAGCTGTTATTAAATAACAAGAATCGCATCCAGAAGTTTGCCAACCGTTATCTGGCAGCGAGAGAAGTATTCTTTATCGGAAGAGGAATCGATTATGCGATTTCCATGGAAGGATCTCTGAAATTAAAAGAGATTTCTTATATCCATTCAGAGGCATATGCTGCGGGAGAATTGAAACACGGAACCATTTCTCTGATCGAAGAGGGAACACTGGTAACAGCGATTCTTACACAGAAAGAGCTGTACAAAAAGAGCATCAGCAATATCGTGGAAGTAAGGACCAGAGGAGCATTTGTTCTTGCCATTACAAATGAAGGAAATCATGAGATTGAAAAAGCGGCAGATTACGTTGTATACATTCCGCAGACCAATCGATATTTTGCAAATTCTCTGGCGATCATTCCGCTTCAGCTGTTCGGATATTACATTTCCGTCGGAAGAGGATGCGATGTGGATAAACCGAGAAACCTGGCAAAATCTGTAACAGTAGAATAAATAAAGCTGGTTTCAAGAATTGTTAAAGGATTGAACACAGTTTCATCACAAAAGGACGGTATGATAGCAGTATAGAATACAAGAGAAAGAAGGAATTGATATGGAAAATCAATACAATTATTACCATTCTGAGGAACCACAGAATGATTCATCTTATACCAGTCAGCCGAACCCGGAGCATCATGAAAAACCAAAAAAGAAGATGCCAAAGGCCGTTGTGGTGACAGGATGCGCATTGCTGTTTGGAGTGGTTTCCAGTGCGACATTTCTGACAACCAATATGGTTGGAAGCAAAGTATTGGGACTGGAACAAAAAACAACCAAAGAGGTTTCAAATACAACACAAAATAAAGCATCCCTGTCCAAAGCATCCAGTGTGATCACATCCGATGTTTCCAATGTCGTAGAATCCGTGATGCCATCGATTGTATCCATCACAAATATGAGTGTTCAGCAGGTGCAGAGCTTCTTCGGAGGAACCTCCCAGCAGGAAGTGACCAGTGCGGGAACAGGAATCATCATCGAACAGACAGATTCAGAGCTTTTAATCGTTACAAATAATCATGTCGTTGCAGACAGCAATCAGCTGACAGTGACATTTGACGATCAGAGCAGTGTGGAAGCAGATATCAAAGGAACAGATTCCGCACATGATCTGGCTGTGATCGCAGTTCAGCTGGATAAGATTTCAGATGATACACTGGACAAAATTTCAGTAGCGACACTTGGAGATTCTACAAAATTGAAAGTAGGAGAACCTGCCATTGCAATCGGAAACGCGCTGGGATACGGACAGTCCGTGACAACAGGAGTGATCAGTGCAACAGACAGAGAGAGCCAGACAACAGACAGTGAAACAGGAGAAACAACAGGATCTTCTGATGTAAAACTGATTCAGACAGATGCAGCGATCAATCCCGGAAACAGTGGCGGAGCTCTTGTGAATGCAAATGGAGAAGTCATTGGAATCAACTCTGCAAAACTGATCGGAGAGGACGTAGAAGGAATCGGCTATGCAATTCCAATTTCAGATGTCACAGACATTATTACAAATCTGATGAATCAGGAGACAAAGACAAAAGTATCTGAGGCAGAGAGAGGATATCTCGGAATTACAGGACTGGATGTAGAAGATTCTGATTCTCAGCGTTATGGAATGCCGACAGGCGTTTATATTTCCGAAGTATCACGCGGAGGTGGAGCAGCTGATGCAGGAATTACAAAAGGAAGTATCATTGTAGGATTCAACGGAATTACAATTGACAGTATGGAGTCATTGCAGGAGCAGCTGCAGTACTATAAGAAAGGCGAAAAGGTAACTCTGACGCTTCAGGTTCCGGGAGAGGGCGGAGAATATCAGGAGCAGACAGTTGATGTGACATTGGGAAGGAAAGCTCAGTAAAAAATAGTGATGAAGCAAAGCGTGCAGAATATCTGTGCGCTTTGTTTGCGTTAGTTGAGAAGTGAAAATGGAAAAAGCAAAAGAAGTGTTGAAAAATGTTAAGAAATGTATTATAGTTATAAAAGGTTAAAATAAAGGGATATAGTATAAAATGCAAAAAATACAGAAATATAGTCTGAATAGAAGTAAAAAAGAGAAAATTTTAGGGGGGAGGGTATACCACTCTGACTTTGTTGAGATCTCTGAATACAGAGGTCTTATTTGCGTTACCAGAAAGACACTTGAATTGACATAAGCATTGTCGATTCAAGTGTCTTTTTTGTTTTTTGAGAGGGATTTTCAGGGGAATGGAATATGATGGAACAGAAAGAATATAAGATACAGGTTGTAGTGTTATCGCTTTTGGATATTGCAGGAATCATGATTAGCTTTTTAAGCGCAAATTATATCAGAAATCGTAGGTTCTGGTATGAGAACATTGACATAGAATTGTCTACTGCAATATTGTACATGATCTTGCTTTATTTGTTGCTGGCTTTTTTAAAAAATTCAAAACATGATTTTTTCAAACGAGGACCATGGGAAGAGCTGGTGGAAGTAATAGCTAAGGTGACACAATATACAGCACTTTTGATTGCAAGTATGTTTTGTTTTAAAATTGCATCCGAAATTTCGAGAATCGCTTTTTTCTTGTTTTACTTTTTTGCGATTACTCTTGTTTTTGTATTTAGAAGTATTTACAAAGGGTTTTTATTGCGTGTTGCAAAAAAAAGTATCAATACAAAGCGTCTGGTCATCTTGACAATGGCTGAAAATGTAGAGGAAATAAAAAAACGTCTTGGCATGGACGAGATGTGGAACTATCTTTTAAAAGGCCTGATCCTGCTGGACGTGCCGGACACGGCAGTCGGAACAGAATGCTGTGGCATTCCGATTCTGGGAAATTATAACAATATGTATGACTGTGTCACTCAAAGAGTTGTGGATGAAATCTTCATTCATATTCCCTATTCGGAAGGGACTCATGTTGCCAAGGCAATCGAACAGTATGAGGCAATCGGAATTGCTGTGAATTTGAATCTTCAGATTTATGATGTGAATTTAAAATGCAAATCCAAAGAGTTAAGAGCTTTTGGGGATTATTATGTAATCACATTCAAAGAGAGCGTTTCCAGTCTGAAAATGAGAGTCATTAAGCGGATGATGGATATTGCAGGAGCAATCGTCGGACTTGCTGTCACTGGAGTTGTGTTGATATTTCTTGCTCCGGTTTTGCTTCTGGAATCACCGGGGCCGCTTATATTTTCACAGGTGCGGGTAGGACTGAACGGAAGAAAGTTTAAGATGTATAAGTTTCGATCTATGTATAAAGATGCAGAAGAACGAAAAAAGGAACTGATGGCACAGAACGAAATGAAAGGCCTGATGTTTAAGCTTGAAAATGATCCGCGTATTACAAAAGTTGGGAAGTTTATCCGAAAAACAAGCATTGATGAGCTTCCACAGTTTTGGAATGTGTTGAAAGGGGATATGAGCCTGATTGGAACAAGGCCGCCAACTCTGGATGAATTCGAGCAGTATGAAACATTTTATAAAAGAAGACTCAGTATCCGTCCGGGGATCACGGGAATGTGGCAGGCCACAGGCCGCAGTGACATTACAGATTTTGAAGAAGTCCTGGCGCTTGATCTGGAATATATAGACAACTGGTCATTGGGGTTGGATATGAAGATTTTGTTAAAGACAGTGTTTGGAGTGTTCGGAGGAAAAGGAGCAAAATAAATGCAAAATCAGATGAACAAATATCGAAGATTGAAAAATCTGTTTTTGAGGCAAAGCTATCTGGATGCCTGGGAAGATTATCAAAGAAGTATTTTGAAAAAAAGTTTTCCGAAGTGGGATTATATTGTCCTGACAGCGTCCAATGAAGAGCAGGGAAAGGCATTTCAAAAGCAGATAGAATATAGAAGTGAAAAAGGTGTGCTGCCAGACGCCACAAAATTTCTGGTAATTCCAGATCCGGATGGAAAACGGATTGGTTCCGGCGGCGCAACGCTGCATGTTTTGCGGACACTTTCTGAGCGGGAAGGATTTTTGGGGGATTTTCATGGAAAGAGAATTCTTGTGATACATTCCGGCGGAGACAGCAAACGTGTTCCGCAGTATTCCGTATGTGGAAAATTATTCTCTCCGGTGCCAAGGGAACTGCCGGATGGAAGAGGATCTACGCTATTTGATGAATTTCTGATCGGAATGTCAGGAGTCCCGTCCAGATTTAAGGAGGGGATGCTAGTGCTTTCCGGAGATGTGTTGCTGTTGTTCAATCCGCTGCAGATTGATGCACAGTTTTCAGGTGCTGCAGCTATTTCTATGAAATCACCGGCTGAGATTGGGAAAGATCACGGCGTATTCTTAAACGACGGAACGGATCACGTTAAAAAATTTTTACATAAACAACCTCTCGATACACTTTTGAACTTAGGCGCTGTCAATGATCAGGGAAATGTAGATTTGGATACAGGCGCAGTTTTGTGTGATGCAAATCTTGTATCGGCATTATTTTCATTGATCTCAGACCACGGAGAGGTAAATGAAAAAAAATATCAGATGTTCGTCAATGAACAGTCAAGAATTAGTTTTTATGGGGATTTTTTATATCCTCTTGCGTCAGATTCCACACTGGAACAGTATTATAATGAGCAGCCGGAAGGAACTTACTGCGAAGAGCTGATGGTATGCAGAAAAAAAATCTGGGAAACACTTTGTAAATTCCAGATGAAATTGGTGTGCCTGTCGCCGGCAGAGTTTATTCATTTTGGAACAACAACAGAACTTCTGAAATTATTGACAGAAGAGATCAATGATTATGAATTTCTGGACTGGAGACCCAACGTATTTACCAATACACAGAGAGTGGAAAGCGCCATCCATGACGGGCTGCTGGAAAAAGACGTGGTACTGGAAGACGGATGTTATATTGAGAGCAGCTGGCTTGCAGGCAGTACGGTCGTAAAAAGGGGGGCAATCGTATCCCAGATGATCCTGCAGGATATGACTGTGCCGGAAGACACCGTGTGGCATGGGATCCGTCTGAAAGAGCAAAACGCATATCTTGTGCGTACATATGCAGTAACGGATAATCCGAAAAAGACCCTGGAAGAAAACGCAGGATTTTTAAAAGGGACATTGCAGACGTTTTTAGAAGACAACGGGTTATGTACAGATGATCTTTGGGATACACAGGATCATTCTCTTTGGAATGCAAAGCTTTACTCTGCACATCCTGCACAAGATCAGGCGGCCGAGGAAGCGCTGCTTTTGTGGAAGATGAGCTGCAAAGAGGCAGACGAAGAGGAAGTTTGTGCATGGAAGGCAAGAAAACGATATAGCTTGTGTGAATCTTTTGCACAGGGGGATACTGCACATTTTGTAGAATGGAATGAAGAACTGGAAAACAGAATCCTGATTGAACGCTTTTTAAAGGCACTAAAAGGCGGAGAAAATTATATCGCGGCATTGAAAATCTTCGGTGAAGAAGAATTGAATGAAAAGCAGTATGAAATTTTAATGGAAAAAGCAGATCATATGGAATTTTCAGAGAAAATCAGAGTGCTCTATGCAATTTCACGCTCCATGAAATATCAGTCAGTCACATTTCATGGTGCTTCATATGATCTGGTGGAACAAAAATGTTTTTCAGAAATACAGAAGATGTTGTTTCAGAAAAGTTTTATTCGTCATGCGGCAGACTATAAGATCGCAAAAGAAGTAGTACAGATAAAACTTCCGGTCCGGGTAAACTGGGGCGGCGGCTGGACGGATACTCCGCCATACTGCAATGAAAACGGAGGAGTAGTTTTAAATGCACCGATTTTACTCAAAGGAGAAAAGCCAATTGAGGTGGAAATAAAAAAGCTCCCGGAATATCGAATTGAATTTGCAAGTCTGGACTTTTATGCATATGGAAAAGCGGAAACAGTGGAAGAAATTCAAGACTGCCATAACCCATATGATTCATTTGCGCTGCATAAAGCAGCCTTGATCGCCTGCGGAGTGATTCCGCTTGATGGACATGCAGAGCTGAGAGAAATTTTGGAAAGAATGGGCGGGGGCTTTTACCTGTCCACCAAAGTTTGTAATGTACCGAAGGGGTCAGGACTTGGAACAAGCAGCATCCTTTCCGGAGCCTGTGTGAAAGCGATCGGAGAGTTCCTGGGGCAAAGCTGGTCAGACAGCCAGGTGTATGAACTGGTCTTGAATATGGAACAGATTATGAGTACCGGCGGCGGATGGCAGGATCAGGTTGGCGGCCTGACTCCGGGAGTAAAATATATTACTTCACGTCCGGGGATCCGACAGAAATTACATGTGACTTATCTGGAATTGGATCAGGACACCAAAAAAGAACTGCAGGAGAGATTTGTACTGGTCTATACGGGACAGAGGCGTCTGGCAAGAAACTTGCTCAGAGAAGTTGTTGGAAATTATATCGGCGGAAGAAGAGAATCGATCGAGGCTTTAAAAGAAATGAAACGCCTGGCAGTGCTGATGCGATTTGAATTGGAACAGGGAAATATCGATGCATTCGCAAAGTTATTGAATGAACACTGGGAAGTATCAAAGCTGCTGGATCAGGGATCTACCAATACCTGTATTGATCAGATCTTTGAGTCCTGCGAGGACATGATCGATGGAAGGTTTATTTCCGGTGCAGGCGGCGGAGGATTTCTTCAGGTCATTCTGAAAAGAGGCGTTACCAAAGAAGCACTGCGGGAACGATTAAAACAAGTGTTTGAAGATTCAGGCGTAGATGTTTGGGAGACGGAATTTGTCTGGGAATAAAATGCAAAATGAGAGGAAAGAAAAATGAATTATATCAGCAGAAAAATAGGATTATGCATATGTGCAGTACAACTGATCGCATCGGCAGTGTTTTTTGTAGCGCTGTGGCTTATGAATTTATTGCCGGCAAAATATGTCACAATAATCGGACTGGTACTTCTGCTTTTCTTTGTATGCGTGGTATCCACGCAGCTTCTTTCTAAAAAGAAGGGAATTGCGGGAAAAGTAATCAGTATTTTATTAAGCATTGGGCTGATTTTCGGATCCTATTATATTTTTAAGACAACAAATGTAATTGAAAATATCAGTGGCGGAGATACGAAAGTCACGAAAATGGTGGTAGCGGTCAAGGAATCGGATCCGGCTGAAAAACTGGAAGATGCAGCATCGTATCAGTTTGGTGTGCAGTACGCATTGCAGCGTTCGGATGTGGAGGCAGCAGTTGCCAATATCAATGAGAAACTGGGAAGCCAGATTGCGGCCGTGGAGTATGGATCCGTTGCAGAACAGGCAGCAGCACTTCACAGCGGCGAAGTTCAGGCAATTATCTACAATGATGCATACAGCCAGATGTTGGAAGAAGGGCTTGGCGAGGAACAGGAAAACTTTAAAGTCATTTATACATATGAAGTGAAATCGAAGGTAGAAAATAAAGCAGCACAGGTAGAGGTAAAAGATGAGACATTTACCGTGTACATCAGTGGAATTGACGTGTACGGTGCGATTGAAACGAACAGCAGAAGTGATGTGAATATTCTGGCAGTCGTCAATCCAAATACACATCAGGTACTTCTGGTGACAACTCCGAGAGATTACTATGTGCAGATTCCGGGAATTTCCGGAGATATGCGGGATAAACTGACACATGCCGGAATTTATGGAGTGGATGCGTCCATGTCTACGTTGGGGCAGTTGTATAATACAAGCATTGAGTTCTATGCAAGAGTGAACTTTACGTCTTTGGTAGAAATGGTAGACGCACTTGGCGGAATCGATGTGATCTCAGAACAGGCATTTACAACAAGTGATGACAGTGGACTGGTTATGGATGTAATCCAGGGAGAAAATCATTTCAATGGAGAACAGGCACTGGCATTTGCAAGAGAACGGCAAAATGTGGATGGCGGTGATTTCCAGCGTGGAAGAAATCAGCAGGCTGTGATTACAGCGATGATCAAGAAAGCAATTTCACCGGCGATTTTGACCGGAGCAAATGGTCTGCTTAACAGTGTCAGTGGAAATGTAGATACAAATATGTCAACAGAGCAGATTCAGACATTGGTTAAAAATCAGCTTTCAGAAGGCGGAGCATGGAATATCAAATCGATGTCTGCAGAAGGAATGGGAGATACACAAGAGTGCTTTTCCATGGTGGGAACACCACTGTATGTCACACAGCCGGATCAGAATTCAGTGGCAGCGATTCAGACAGCAATTGCTGCAGTAAAAGCCGGAGAAACATTTTCGGATTCAGAAATCGCACAATAAAGAATTGTGAGAAAGGACAGCGCGGTAAATGATGAGCAACAAGATAAATGTACCGTTTTCGCCGCCGGACATTAAAGAGGAAGAAATACAGGAAGTCGCCAGAGCTTTGCGAAGCGGATGGATCACAACCGGACCAAGGACCAAGGAATTTGAAAAACAAATTGCAGAATATGTTGGAACAAAACGGGCAGTCTGTCTGAACTCTGCAACAGCATGTATGGAAATGGTACTTCGTGCAATGGGAATCGGTGCGGGAGATGAAGTGATCACAACTGCATATACTTACACAGCAACCTGTAGTGCAATTTGCCATACAGGGGCTGTGCCGATCCTTGTGGATACTTTGCCAGATTCCTATGAAATGGATCCGCAGAAGGTGAGAGAAGCTGTTACGGAGCGAACAAAAGCGGTTATTTGTGTAGATCTTGCAGGAATTGTGTACAGCAAGTACGATGAGATTTTTAAAATAGCAGAAGAGAAAAGAGCACTTTTTCATGCAGGCTGCGAACGGCAGAAAAAACTGGGCAGGATACTGGTTATGGCGGATGCGGCACATGCATTTGGAGCATCACACGAACATAAGATGTGCGGCCAGATCGCAGACTTTACCTGTTATTCTTTTCATGCCGTGAAAAATCTGACGACAGCGGAGGGCGGTGCCCTTGTATGGTCAGAGCAGATCGAACAGGCGGGGATAGACGGAGAGGAACTCTATAAAGAATTTATGCTGCTCTCCCTCCATGGACAGTCTAAAGATGCATTGGAAAAAACAAGAGCCGGAGCCTGGGAATATGATGTGATCGCACCTTACTTCAAATGCAATATGACAGATATTACAGCGGCCATCGGCCTGTCACAATTGAAACGTTATCCGGAAATTTTGCATCGAAGAAGAAGTATCATAGAAAGATATGATGAAGCATTTAAGCAGTACCCGATTCAGGTTTTGAATCATTACGATACGGACCATATTTCCAATGGACATCTGTATTTGACAAGATTGCCGGGAAAGACAAGAGAAGCGTGCAATCAGATCATTTTGCAGCTTGCAGAGCAGGGAATTGCCAGCAACGTGCATTATAAGCCGCTTCCGCTATTGACGGCTTACAAGAATATGGGATTTCAGATGGAAGATTATCCCAATTCTTATCAGATGTTTGAGAACGAGATCACACTTCCGCTGCATACGTGTTTAAGTGATGAACAGGTTTCGTATGTGACTGAAAAATTTACAGAAATATTGAGGAAGAATCAGTAATGATACAATGGGAAAACTTACCGGAGCGAATCAAAAATGAAAAAACTTATCCATATTATGAACTGCTGCAGCAAAAGAAAATACAAATTTTATGGAAAAGGGTTCTTGATTTTTTTTGTGCGGTTGTTTTGACTGTACTCTTATCGCCGGTGATGCTGCTGATTGCGGCGGCCATTAAACTGGATACGAAAGGACCGATTTTTTACAGGCAGACACGTGTGACCAAATATGGGATGCCCTATCGAATTTTTAAATTTCGAACCATGATTACAGGTGCAGATAAAAAGGGGCCGCTTGTCACCATTAGTCAGGACGATCGTGTGACAAAAGTTGGAAAACTGTTACGAAAAATTCGTCTGGATGAACTGCCGCAGCTGTTGAATGTGTTAAAAGGTGAGATGAGCTTTGTGGGAACACGGCCGGAAGTTGAGAAATATGTCGATCAGTATTCGGAGGAGATGATGGCGACGCTGTTTCTCCCGGCAGGTATTACATCCTATGCAAGTATTATGTATAAAGATGAAGATGAACGGATTGGCGCATATCAGAAACAAACCGGAAAGAGTGTGGATGAAATTTACAGAGAATATATTCTTCCGGAAAAGATGAAGTACAATCTGAAATATCTGAAGGAATTTAGTATCTGGAGAGATATGAAGCTGATGCTGATGACAGTAGCAGCGGTTTTAAAATAGCAGTTTGGAAGAGGAATGAGAATGAGCAAAGTAGCAGTGATTACCATGGGAGTAAAATTGGACGGCGAAAAAGGATACACAAGATTTCGGTATTTGTGTGAATTTCTCGTGAAAAAAGGATACGAAGTAGATCTGATCACGACTACCTTTCAACATTGGGAAAAAAAGCAAAGGGATCTGGAATCTGTTGACCAGAAAAGCTACCCATTTGGGATCAAATTTATATATGAGCCGGGATATCGGAAAAATATTGATTTGAGAAGAGTAAGAAGTCATAAAATTGCAGCAGAAAATTTAAGAAAATTACTGGAAAAAGAAGGGGACTATGATCTGATCTATGTAGAAATCCCTCCAAATGACGTGGCACTTGCAGCGGCAGAGTATGCGCATCGAAACAAGATCCCGTTTGTGGCAGATGTAAACGATCTCTGGCCGGAAGCAATGCGTATGGTTTTGGATATTCCGATCGTCAGCGATCTTTTATTTTATCCGCTCAAAAGGGATGCAGAAAAGGTGTATTCGCTGACATCCGGTGTCATTGGAACATCGGACGAATATCGTGACAGACCGTTTTTAAATCAAAAGCGGGATGTGTTAAAGGAAACGGTATATGTTGGAAATGAAATTTCCGTATTTGACAGAGAAGCAGAACGGCATGCGGATGAAGTACAAAAAGAGGATGGCACATTTTGGGTGACATATGCAGGGACAATTGGAACGAGCTATGACATTCGTACCATGGTACTGGCTGCAGAGGAGTTGATGAAGCAGGGAAAAACGAAGATCCGGTTTCAGATACTGGGAGACGGTCCGACGAGAGAGATGCTGGAAAATCTGGCAAAAGAGCGCAAGATCCAAAATGTAAAATTTACAGGATATGTGCCGTATGAACAGATGGCGGCATATCTGGTGAAATCAGATGTTTTGATCAATTCGTTTGTGCGAAAGGCACCGCAAAGTATTGTCACGAAGATCGGAGATTATCTGGCGGCTGGAAAACCGATGATCAATACGTGTATGAGTCCGGAATTTCGAAAGAAAGTAGAACAGGACGGGTTTGGAATCAATATTGAGCCAGAAGACGTCAGGGAGCTGGTAAATGCCGTGGAGTGGATGTACGAAAATGAGGCAGAAAGAAACGACATGGGAAACCGAGCAAGGAAGATCGCAGAAGAACAGTTCGACCGACCGGTATCCTATGGGAAAATAGAAGCAATGATCAGCAGTCTGATCGCAAAGAGAAAGTAAAGGCAGGATAAAAATGAGACCGGTATTTAGTGTGGTGATGCCAACATATGGTGTAGAAAAGTATATTGAGAAAGCAATCCGAAGTGTTCAGGCACAAACATTTGAAAACTGGGAGCTGCTTGTGATTGATGATTGTACTTGTGATCAAAGTGCAGAGATTGCCTGCGAAATTGCAGAAACAGATTCTCGTATACGCATCGTACATCACGAAATAAACCAGGGGCTCAGTGCTGCAAGAAACACAGGAATCCAAGAGGCAGTCGGAGAATATATCTGGTTTATGGATCCGGATGATTGGGTGGAACCGGAATTGATGCAGGCTGTAGCGGCATCACTGGAGAAAAACCGTGCAGAAATGGTTCTGTTTGGACTGCAGGAAGAGTATTATGCTCCGGACGGACATCTGCAGTATTCCCATCCGATCTCTCCGACAGAACAGTATTTTACCACTCAGGAAACATTGCGGAAAGAGTTCATCCGGCTGGAGCAGCAGACGCTGTATGGATATGCCTGGAACAAATTTTATAACCTGGATTATCTGAGATCACAGAATCTGTGGTATACCGATGTGAAATTGATCGAAGATATCAAATTTAATGTCGAATATTGTATGAATATTCAAAGAATGAATCTATTGGGAATCACACCGTACCATTATGCAAAACGAGTGGAAATGAACCTGACAAACAAATTTGTGGAAAATTATTATGAACTTCATGAATGGAGAATTGCGATGATACTCAATCAGTATCGCAACTGGAAGCTTGATGATGAGAATGTACGGGCAATACTGGGCGGATTGTATGGAAGATATATTCTTTCCGCACTGCAGAGAAACTGCAGCAAAGAAGCAAACATGTCGTATAAGATGCGAAAAAAATGGTGCAGGAATTTGTTTGAAAGACCTTTGTTCCGAGAATTGATACCGGGAGCGAAAGCGAAGGACAGCTTCAGTTTAAAAATTGCATTGAGATGTCTGAAATGGAAACAGGTTGGGCTCTGTCTGGTTTTAGGAAGAGGAATCTATCTGGTCAGAGAAAAGATGCCGGTACTTTACTCCAAAGTCAAGGCAGAAAGGTAAAAAATGATGACACGATTAAGGCGATACGAAGAGAATGTAGAATTGATCTTTAAAATTTTATATTTCCTGCTCGCAGCAGGAACATTTTGTCCGTTCATTTACGATTCATCGCTGCAGCCAATTCTGGTGAAAATGGCGTTGGGATTTGGAGGGATTCTTCTATTGCTCCGGGCAGCGGATTGGAAGCATTACATTCGTATGCCGGGACTGTCGTGGATGGCATTGTTCGTTCTGAGTTTTCTGTTGTCCTCCTTTATGAACAGAAGATATGGAATGTCTGAAAATTTCAAATGGATGATCTGGATGATCTTGCAGATGGGATGTTTGTATACTTGTAAGCTGGATCGGAGCAGGGAATCTTATGAGAAGGAATTTCGAATTTTATCCCATGTGATGCTGGGGTACAGTATGATCGCAGCAATATGTTCTTTCTGGCAGCTGCTTCAGGGAACCGCGTTGAAGTGGACCACACAAAGTGGTGAAGTCATGCTGTCAGGATACCACTGGGGAAGATTGTGGGGCATTTATACCGATCCAAATTACGGTGCAGGATTTCATGCCCTTTGTACATTGATTGCGTTGTACTTTTTTTGGAATGTAAAAAAATGGTGGAGATATATCTATCTGTTTCCAATGCTGCTTTCTGTGCTGTACATCGGATTTTCAGATTCCAGAACCAGTGCATTGATGTTGTGCGCAGGGTGTGGCGCGTATTTTCTGTTCACTCAGATACA
>ERZ507075.321-NODE-321-length-29027-cov-19.4879_pt1 | contig 29027 bp, 18 predicted proteins | sample MGYA00512863_ERZ507075 | MGnify/ENA metagenome assembly ERZ507075 | reverse complement strand
TGTTTCTAGACAATTTGGGTAATCAGGAATTGGACAATTTGAGAGATCATAAACAATTTGCGTTTTATGGCAACTTATTGGCAAGAATTATTAGATTATTTAAACTATGACCCTACATATATAAAATTGTTTGTACGTACTTATAATTCTCAATATGATATTTTAGAAGAACTTAAACAACCAAAAGAAATTCAATACGCAAAACAGAGAAAAATTCAAAAAGAAGTACGAAAAGCAATTTGGTTATATAAAATAAAAAATTTTTGGAATAAGTAGTTGAATGAAAAACTATTAGTCATATTTATAAAGTAGTTAGTCTTAGGATTGACTGCTTTTTTCTTGTCTAAAATTAGATTGGAGTGATGAAATGAGCGATATTTTTAAGGATATGCAGTCAAAAGTCGGCTGTGATTATATTTCTGACCTGCCCTCTTACAAGCGTAAGGTATTGCTCGTATGCTGAATGACCGTGGTGTACCGAACCCGACAGAATACAAACGACTTCATGGGTTACGTTATAAGCAACCCACAAGAAAAAACAGCACACTTTGGAAATATTTTGCTATTTCTGATATGTTGTGCAACGAAATGTATATCGGAAATATGGTACAAGGAAAATACGGTAGTGTTTCTTATAAAACTAAACAGAACAAACCCAGACCCAAAGACGAGTGGTATAGAGTTGAGGGGACACACGAAGCTATCATTGACCGAGAACTTTGGGATAAAGTACAATCGCTGATTGAACAAAATGCAAAACCTTTTTCCGTCGGTACTATCGGGTTATTTGCTCAAAAAACTCGTTGCATGTATTGTGGTTATACAATGCGTTCTAATAAACAGACAGATGGCAGACGGTATCTGCAATGTTCTAATCGCCACGTGTCAAAAGACGCTTGTATCGGTTCTTTTATATCTGTTCCCAAACTGGAACAAGCTGTAATTAAAGAATTGAACCGTATGTCAATGGCATATCTTGATAAGGATGAACTGGAGCAAAATGTCACTTTTAATAATAATTTAAAAGAAAAACAAGAAGCCCTAAAATCTACTATTTCTACTTATGAAAAGAAAATTGCCGAATATACAAAAGGTATTCGTGAACTATATTTAGATAAGGTAAAAGGTATTCTTTCAGAACAAGATTATTTAGATTTATCAAAGGACTTCGTTACTCAAAAAGAAAGGCTTGAAAAACTGGTGGCTGATACGCAAAAACAGCTTGATACGCTTGAAAGAAAAATGGAAGACGGTGATAATCATCGCCAGTTAATTGAGCAATATACAAATCTTGAACACTTAGACAGGGAAATTGTAGAAAAACTGATTGACTACATTCTTGTTGGCAAAAAAGACCCTGTAACTAAGGAAGTACCTATCGAAATTCATTGGAACTTCTAATTTTTATTCTTATTGTTGTTCTTACAAAGTTGCACCAGATGATGAGATTATATATATTGGAAATGATTTACCAAACGAGTATACAGGATCAAAATATACATATAAATTAAAAGGTGCAGTTGCTAAAGCAAAGGCGAATGCAGCGCAAGGAATTCCAGAGTTATTGGAAATAGCTCAGGGAAATAATTGCAAGAAAAATAACGAAGGAAAGCATAATCGAAATGCGAAATATGGTTAGTATAGATATGATTCGCGTTTTGCGCTTTCGGTATATAATAAAAATGGAGATGTTGAAAGATATAATGTTTTTCATGCATCCATGATTGTAAGACATTCGGAAAATGGTAAAATATTTATACGATATTATAGACATAAAAAAAGAAATGAGCAACTCGGTTGAATCCTAAGATTGTACGCGACACTAAACCCATTTCTTATATATAATATTAACCTGCTTGTTAATAAAAGTCAACAATAAAAAATTAAAAAGATGATAAGTTGTGCCGTTTCACCAAGTACAGTATAATTAATATAAAATGATGTTGGAACGAGTAACATAATCTCAGGAGGCAACCGTGAACGCAATAAACGAACCCACAAAATCAACCACAACACTAGACTACTACAACAAAAACGCAAAAAAATTCATCTCCGGCACCATATCCGTAGACTTCGGAATCGTGCAGAATCGCTTCCTGGACAAACTGCATCCGGGAGCGGAAATCCTGGACTACGGCTGCGGTTCCGGCCGCGACACAAAATATTTCCTGGAGCAAGGCTGCAAAGTCACTGCCATAGACGGTTCACAGGAACTATGCAAACTCGCAAGCGAATATACAGGCATTCCGGTAAAACACATGCTGTTCCAGGACCTGGATGAAAAAGAAGCCTACGACGGAATCTGGGCATGCTCGTCAATCCTTCATGTTCCGGCAAATGAACTGCAAGACATTATAAAGAAGATGGCAAATGCTCTTCGAGCCCACGGAATCATTTACACATCTTTCAAGTACGGAACATTCGAAGGGGAACGAAACGGCAGATATTTTACGGATATGACAGAAGAGACATTTGCAAAATTGATTCAGGATATGGATGAATTAGAGATAGAAGAACAATGGATTACATCAGATGTACGTCCGGGGCGGGGAGAAGAAAAATGGTTCAATCTAATTTTGAGGAAAGAATAGATACATATGAGATCGAATCTACGAATGTAATGACCGGGGACAGAGACCGGAGCCGGTATCTATATTATCAATTGAAAATGAGTATGGCAAAGGCGAAGCAGATTGATATCATCGTCTCATTTCTGATGGAGTCAGGTGTGCGGATGCTCTTAAATGATATGAAGCGGGCGCTGGAGCGGGGCGTGAAGATCCGTATCCTGACGGGAAATTATCTGGGAATCACACAGCCGTCGGCTTTATATCTAATCAAGAGCGAGCTCAGTGACCGTGTGGATCTGCGCCTGTATAATGAAACATCACGCTCATTTCATCCAAAATCTTATATCTTTCATTATGAATCTTCGAATGAAATATACATCGGATCATCGAACATTTCCAAAAGTGCGTTAACTTCAGGAATCGAATGGAATTACAGATTCAGTGATACACTGGACAAAAAGAATTATGAGTTGTTCTATGCTACATTTGAAGATCTGTTTCTGAATCATTCGATCATTATAGATGATGAAGAATTAAAACGATATTCCAAGGCATGGAAGAAGCCGGCGGTGTCGAGGGATCTGGCGAAATATGACACAGCAGAAGATAATGAGGACAGGAATACTGAAAATGTCCGAATGTTGTACCGCCCGCGGGGAGCACAGATAGAGGCATTGTATGCGTTACAGGAAAGCCGCATGGAAGGTGCGACGAAGGGACTTGTATATGCGGCCACCGGAATCGGAAAGACATACCTTGCTGCATTTGATTCGGCAAAATATGAACGGGTGTTATTCGTTGCACACAGAGAAGAAATCCTGAAGCAGGCGGCGGTTTCTTTCAAAAATGTGCGGAACTCGGCGGATTATGGATTCTTTGATGGAAAAGAAAAAGATACGGATAAATCCGTCATTTTCGCATCGGTAGCGACACTCGGAAGACCGGAATATTTGAATGAGACATATTTTCCGGCGGATTATTTTGACTATGTGATCATTGATGAATTCCATCATGCGGTTACAGATCAATACCGGAGAATCGTAGAGTATTTTCAGCCACGATTCTTACTGGGATTAACAGCAACACCGGAAAGAATGGACGGGAAAAATATCTACGAAATCTGTGATTATAACGTGCCATATCAGATTTCCTTAAAAGAAGCGATCAACAAAGGAATGCTCGTACCATTTCACTATTACGGCGTGTATGATGAGACGGATTATTCCGGACTGCGGATCGTGAAGGGGCGCTATGATGAGCAGGAGCTGAATCAGGCTTATATCGGAAATGAAAGAAGATATGATCTGATTTACAAATATTATCGAAAATATCGTTCTTCGCGTGCAATCGGATTCTGCTGTTCCAGACAGCATGCAGAAGACATGGCAAAAGAATTCTGCCAGAGAGGAATCGCATCCGCAGCCGTATACAGTGGTGAAAATGGAGCATATGCCGAGGAGCGTAACGAAGCTATCCGCAAATTGAAGAACGGAGAGATACGGGTGATCTTCTCTGTGGATATGTTCAATGAAGGTGTGGATATCGCTTCCCTGGATATGGTAATGTTCCTGCGCCCGACGGAATCCCCGGTCGTATTCCTGCAGCAGTTGGGACGAGGACTTCGTCTATATAAAGGAAAAGAATATCTGAATGTATTGGATTTCATCGGAAATTATGAGAAGGCGGGGAAGGCACCGCTATTGTTAAGCGGAGAGCAGTCATTTAACAAAAAAGGATCCTGTGAGTATCAGGATCTGGAATATCCGGATGACTGCATCGTTGATTTTGACATGCGTCTGATTGATCTGTTCAAGGAAATGGATAAGAAGAAATTAACGCTGAAAATGCAGATCCAGCAGGAATATTATCGTGTGAAAGAATTACTGGACGGAAAGTGGCCAAGCAGAATGGATTTATTCACTTATATGGATGATGAGATTTACCGGATTTGTGTCAGCGGCAGTCATGCGAAAGAAAATCCATTCCAGCATTATCTTGATTTCCTGTATGAACTGGGTGAATTATCAGAGGATGAGCAGAAGTTATATGCGGGAATCGGACGAGAATTCATTCAGACCATCGAAACTACGGAGATGCAGAAAGTGTATAAGATGCCGATCCTTTACAGCTTTTATAATCACGGAAATATCCGGCTTGCGGTTACGGATGAAGAGGTTTTGGAGAGTTGGAAGGAATTCTTTGATACCGGGACGAATTGGAAGGATTTCCCGAATGTGAATACTTATGAGGATTATAAGAAAGTGACGGATAAGCAGCATCTGAGTAAGGCGAAGCGGATGCCGATCCGATTCTTGAAGGCGTCAGGGAAGGGATTCTTTGTGGAGAAGGATGGATATGCGTTGGCGTTGAGGGATGAGATTGGAGACGTTGTTGGGAACGTGGCTTTTGCGGAGCAGATGGGGGATGTGCTGGAGTATAGGAGCTTGGAGTATTATCGGCGGAGGTATGAGAAGGAGTAACTAAGAAGAGAAAGACTGAAAGAAGAGAATTTTGATGAAATATTGGAAAAATGACAAAACACGACAGATTTTTTTAAGTTGTGTGTATTTATATATGTAGGCTATTTATAAAATATAATGTGGGAGTGAAATAATGAAATTAGAAAGTATTACAGTGGAAAATTACAGACAATTTGAAAAGGCAGAATTGACCTTTGATGAAGGAATTACTATTTTGGCGGGAGCAAATAATAGTGGAAAAACATCCTTGATTAATTTAATAAAAAATATTTTTGTCGATGATAAGTTAAATTATAACATGTCAGATATTCCTGCTAAAAATATGCGCGAATGGGTCGAATGGGTTTATCCAATATTTCAAAAATTTTTTCGGGATAGAAAAACTGAGGAAAATGTTGAAAAAGATCTTTTAAATGTAGTTATACCTAAAGAAGAAACGGATTCAACACATTTAATGAAGATGACAACTGTTAAAATTCATGTTTCTTATAATCCAGATATGGATGACATTAAGCTGTTTGCTGATTGCATTATGGATTTGGATGAAACAAAACATGATTTTTACTTTATGTACAATTTTGAAATTGTGCATACACAGTTTGCAAGAGAGATAATAAATAATTTTTCTAAAATTAAGCATAGATTTGCAGAAATTGAAGAAAAGAAAAGTCAATATGCAGAGACGACAGATGAATTGATAATAAATAATATTCAAGTTAAAGAAAGATATTTAAAACAGTTAATTGTGAGTTTATATATCCAAGCAACAATTCCAAATGTATATTTTTGTGATGAAGATTATAAAAATAAATGTAAATTTGATGAGACGAAGAAGTTTAGACAATTATTCAATTTTTGTTTTATAAAAGCGAGTAGGCCGTTAGATGATGATGAGTCAGATCATTCACATATGCTAAGTAAGCAGATGATTAAAATGGTGAAAATGGATGAAAAATGGAATGAGCTTGTTGAAAGTCTTCCAGATGAAGTACTTAAACCTATTCAAGAAAAAGAAATTGATAAGGCTATTCGAAGTACATCATTAGAATCTTTGAAAGATACGATTGCGACTCTGGAACAGACTAATGGTGGAAAATCAGGTGAGTTAATGTTGGATATGCAGATTAGCGAGGAAGACATTAGTGATTTATTACAACGAATAACAACAGCAACATATGATATTGATGGATATTATTTAGGAGAATCGTCACAAGGTCTTGGATATAGCAATATGATCTATATTCATTTGCAATTAAAAGAATATGAAAAGAATATAGATCCTCTTAAGGTAAATATGTTTTTCTTGGAGGAACCTGAATCTCATATGCATCCACAGATGCAACAAGTTTTTATTAAATATTTATTGGACTATTATGAATCGAAATTACAGGGATTGATTACAACACATTCTAATGAAATGGTTCGTGTTGCCGGAATTTCTCATTTGCGTGTAATCAGACATGTTGGGAATTTTAAAAGTGAATTATATGATTTGTCAATACTTGTTAAAGATTTGAAGAAATCGGAAGAAATGGAAGATAAGGAATTGGCAAACTTTTTTGATTGGTTCTTTGAAATTGGCTATTCGGAAATTGTTTTTGCTGATAGAGCAATTTTCTATGAAGGAGATACGGAAAGATTGTATATTCGGAAAGTCATGACTTTAGAAAAGTATAAGAAATTAAAACAACAATATGTTGCTTTTATTCAAGTTGGTGGTGCTTATGCGAAGAATTATGAGAAATTAATTAAACTTTTAGGAATCAAATCTTTAATTATTACGGATATAGATTATGGGAAATCTGAAATAGTAATAGAAGATGTTAAAAAGTCAAAAACGACGAATGCGACAATAGAATATTTTTATTCTATCAATAATTCTACAGATACTCCGACCGTAGAAGAGTTATATTCTTGGAAAGAGACAGGGGGAAATATAATAGAAGATTTGATTTATGTTTGTTTCCAAACTAAGGATGATGGATATGCAAGAACATTAGAAGAAGCAATGATTAACAAATATTTTGATATGGATGTGAGTAAGTGTTATAAAAAAAGTGATTGGAAAGAGAAAAGAAAAGATTCTGAGTTAAAGTTTTCTATTCCAAGAATGAAGAATAAAAAAGAAATAGCAGATGATGATATGGTTTCGGTTCGTGATATTTTAGCAGCTACTTCGGGAAATAAAACAGATTTTATGTGTTCTGTTATTATGAAAGACTATGTTAAAAAGATGCTACCGGATTATATAGAAAGAGGTTTAGAATGGCTGATGAAGTAAATGAAAATATATTTTTAGTTAATGCACCTGCTGGAAGTGGAAAAACAACCTGGATTAGACAACAAGTTGAAAGTTATCTTTTACGTAATCCCAAGGATAATATTTTATGTATTACTTATACAAATCGCGCTGCAGAAGAATTGGGAAGAGATTTGGAGCAGAGCAGAGTATATTTTGGAACAATACATAGTTTTATAAATGATTTTATTGGAAGTTTCTTTTCTCATAAAGAAATTATTGATCTCTATTGGGAAGTATATGAAACTCAGATAATAGAACGTATAAAGAATACAGAACAAAAAGAGACGTGGACAGAAGGTGCTGAAAGATATAAAGAAAAATATGGAAGCTTAGACTTAGATACTGTACGTTCCAATATTAATAAAATTTCATATAATGAAACGCCGTTTAATTCACTGCTTTATGGAGGGTTAGGACATAATGATTTGATAACGTTTACAAAATTAGCAGTAGACAGATTCCCTATTATAAAAAAGAAAATTTCTGATAAGTATCAGTTGATTTTTATTGATGAATATCAAGACACTTCGGCGGAGGTGTTGCATATTTTTTATACATCTTTGGTTGGAAAGAAAAGTAAATTGTACTTACTCGGAGATAAAATGCAGCAAATATATAAAAATTACAATGGAGAGTTTGAAGAAAAATTAGAAACATTTAATCGATCTGTCAATCTTTCTATAAATTATCGAACAACACCTAAAATAGTTGATATCCTTAATTATATTTATAACGATGAAGCGTTAAAACAGTGTCCGTATGAAAAAAATAGTAATGACACAATGGCATTTTCACCTAAAGTATTGATTGTAAGTGATGTGGAAAAAGCTATAAGTGATTTTAGAAAGACTTATGAAGATGCATTACTTTTATACGTTTCAAATAGAGCACGTTTTTATGATATTGGTGTTGGCAATTTGTATGATGCATACAATAAGATGGAAAAATATCAGTTTTGGAAAAAATATAGTGCTGTTGACGTTATGACAAAAGATGAAGCTAGAATTAATGATGCTTTGTTAAGTTTTTTGTTTATAGTTGATCAAATTATTGAATATTATTTGCAAGAATGTTATGGAGAGGTTTTTAGGAATATTCACGAGTATTATATGTATTTCAATTCGGAAAAATACATTGTGGAGAAACATCGGGATAAAAAAACTATAAAAACACGATTAGAAAAAATTAAAAATTCATATGTTGATAGAGCAACAACAATTGATGGATTTTTAAATATTTGTTTTAAAGAAGAATTTATCGAAGAGGAGATATATTATTCCATAATTGAAGATGATGATTATCAATTAGTAAAAGATGTGTATATAGAGGAAGTAAGGAAGCTTACAAACTATTTAAATGATCCGAGAGTCTCGACTCAACATGGAGTAAAAGGTGAAAGTCATGATACAGTTGTATTTGTGGCTGATAATAGTAGTAATCCCGCAGTACATATGTCAAAGTTTTTGGAAGTATGGAGCGAAATGAATATTACATTAAGAGAATTTGATGCTTTTTATTATCGTTATAGTAATATGATAAAGGATATAGAATGTACTATGGGAATAAAAATTTCTGAATTAAAGGCGAAGTCATATGCAGCAGTGGCGGATATGATTGATACTGTGTTAAAAAGATTTATTTCCGAAAATGAAAATAATCCTTATTATATTTTCTTACTGAAACCGAAGATGGAGAAATATAAAAAGAAAAAGAATGTTACTAGTGCGAAAGCCTGTTTAAATGAAGGTACTGTATATGGGCCGCTTTGTGCATATAGGTTATTTTATGTGGGATGTTCAAGGGCAAGAAAAAATCTTCTCATTATAATTAATAGAGAGGATGTAAAGAATTTTGAAGATAAATTGTATGAGAAATTAAAAGATTGTGGATTTGAAGTTGAGTATTAATAAAGTTGTTAATGTGTGTAATGAAAGTTCGAGAAAAGTGGCTGTATATTATCGGATTCATCCACAAATATGAGATGATGTAACTAGCGATTCGGGAAGTTGTGAAAGCGGATATGATTGGTCTTATGTCTGAAATAGAGAAATGTTAATCTTTCTTGATATCTAGCGAAGAAAGTCAGGACGCAGGATTTCAAAGTGAAAGGACCACACTTCAATTTTGCAACGAAGCTGATGGAAACCTGGTCTAAAACAATCTATTATGTATAGAAAGCATGAATTATGTTTAGTGATATTTTAGTTGAAACAAATGTATTTATGTAATGCGATGTAAGGATATGAGAAAAAATTGATTAATGGTTTTGTGTACCATTATATATGATTGGATCACTTAAGAGCCACCAGGGCGCCTTGTATATAGATTTTATAAAAAAGGTTGCGATCGAAGAGGTGAATTTAGAAATTCATTTTAGGAAAGGGCATAACTGTTGCTATGACAAAAAAAGGTGTATAATAATCGGAGAATTATACATTTTTAAATCAATTTATTTATGGAAATTCAGAGAAAAATTCCACGCATCAAGCTGATGAAGTATTTTGATATTGAAAAGGTGGCAGTGTCATATTTTTCGTAGAGTAGTGTCTTATGTTTTCTGATAAAATCATACTTTTCACGTTTTGTGAGACGTTTCTTTGCAGTTTCTGAAAGAACATTATAAGGAATGGAGAAAATTTATGGCTATATTAGTAAAAAATTTAAAAAAAAAGGTATTAGAAAATGCGAAAGAGAGTGATCAGATTATTATTATTACAGGATATTTTTCACCAGATATGATTGATGAAATTGCAAAAATGGGTGTTCCATTCGTATACTATTACGGTATGTATGGTATAGACAAGATTGCAAAACCTGTTTATGACAAATTGATATCAATTAATAATAGTAATTCGAATTTGAAATTGAAATTTGTGCATACACAAAGAGTGCATACGAAATGTTATTTGTTTTACAAAAACACTAAATTGGAGAATGCACTTGTTGGATCAGCAAATTGTTCAATAAATGGTTTATGTAGTATAGAAAATGCAGAAATGCTTATTGAATTAAATAAGAAAGAATTAAAATCAGATAGATATCTTTTTGAATTAAATGAGTATATTAAGAGGATAGAAAAAATAGCAATCGATATTTCTGATCCTGCTATAGTTCCTAAAAAGCTTAAAGATGTAAAAAAACATAGAAAGAGGGGGAAAGATAAAATTCAAGATTCAGGGAATCCCCTTTCTGCTATCATGCCATTATATAAAGTTGATAAAAAGGGAAGAAAAAAAACTTACAAAGCGGGAGGCCCAAATTGGGGGAATCAAAAAGGAAATGTTGCAACAAAGCAAGATGCAATGGAAGCATACATTCCAATTTTAACAGAACACTTAGATAAATATCCACTATTGTTTCAACCATATCCTGTTGATCGTTTAACTACAGGGGGAAAGAAAACAAGAAAATCAGATCCGGTAACAGTTATTTGGGATGATGGAGAAATGATGACAATGACATTTCAGGGAACGCAGAGAGCTTATCCATCTAAACAGAATCCGTTGATGGTATATCCAAAACAACTTTCGTATGGTGATGATTCAACAAAAAGAGGTGGGGCTGTATTGGGAAAGTATTTGAGAAAAAGAATGAATGTAGATCCGTTTCATATTATTACAATTAATGATTTAAAGAAATACGGAAGAGATCATATTTTGCTCACTTATGTAAGTCCGGGGCTATATACAGCTGATTTTTCTGGAACGCCCTCGACATAAAAATAGATAATAAATAGTTGGAGAGGGCAAACTAAATATTTCAGGTGTTACACAAGTTAGAAGTATATGTATAAGTTTAGCTTTTGTATAGTTATTTCATAGTGAAGAATTGGAGAAAATGGTTCATTATTGTCTATGAACATTCGAGGAGCTTTGAGTAGAATAATATGATAAAATTGTTTGAAAGCTTTAAAGGATATTTGATATTGAAGATCAAGCATTACATTATTGTAGCAATTACAAAACATTAGATATTACAGTATATTTATGTAGATATATTATTGAATTGAGAGATAGAAATAAGAAATTCAAAAATTCATTTTAACATACAGTTGAAGGAATCAATGAAATGTTGAAGAGTTACATAAAATGTGATATTATAATTCGGCTATATAAGAAATAAACTTTACTAATTAATTTTTAATGATGGGAATGTTTCCCTGAAGGGAAAATGAATAGAACATATAATAAACTAAGGAGTAAATATATGAAAAAATTTAATGCCATTGATCTTTTTTGCGGAGCGGGTGGATTATCTCTAGGGTTTCAACAAGCAGGATTTAATATTATTGTTGGTGTAGATAATGAACAGGCTGCTTTAGATACATTTGAATTTAATCATAAAGGTGCTATAGGATTAAATGCAGATTTGTCCAAGCGAGAAACATTTGATTTGATATTAAAAACTGCTGGAGACAGAAAAATAGATGTGGTAATTGCGGGACCACCCTGTCAGGGATTTTCATTGACAGGACCAAGAAATTTCGATGATCCAAGGAATAAACTTTATCTTGCAGTTATTGAGATGGTTAAACAATATAATCCAAAGGGTTTTATTATTGAAAACGTCCCAGGAATGGCGAACATGTATAAAGGTCAGGTCAAAGATGAAGTTTTGAAGCGTTTTAGAAAAATGGGATATAATATTGATTGTCGAATTCTTAAGGCATGTGATTATGGTGTGCCACAAATGCGGAAAAGGCTTGTATTCATGGGTGTAAGAAAAGATATTGGAAATCCACATTTTCCTGATCCAACATTTGGACCGGAAACAAAAAAACCATATAGAACTTGTAGAGATGCAATTTCGGATTTACCTACAAGAACAAATAATTTGGGGAAAAATGAGGATGAATATGTAAAATCAGCAGAAACAGAATATCAAGTTTTAATGAGAGAGGGTTGCTCTATTCTTTATAATCATATTGCAACAAATCATAAGCAGTTTGTAAAAGATACAATTGCATTAGTCCCAGAAGGAGGAAATTATAAAGATCTTCCAGAAGGAGTAGGAAATAGTAGGAATTTTCATATGGCGTGGACAAGACTTGATGGAAATGCGCCTGCTAGGACAGTAGATACTGGTCATAGAAACTTGTTTCATTATGAATTGAATAGAGTTCCGACTGTTCGCGAAAGTGCAAGAATTCAATCGTTTCCAGATGATTTTGTGTTTAAAGGAAGTAGAACAAAACAAGAACGACAAGTAGGAAATGCGGTTCCGCCACTTTTAGGTCAAGCATTAGCAGAAGAACTATTAAAAATTATTGAGAGGAGCAAAACTAATGCTTAATACAATAGATTTATTTGTTGGTTGTGGAGGGTTATCAGAAGGATTTGAACAATCAAGAAAATACAAAATGATTGGAGCTGTAGAATGGGAACCCTCACCAGTTAAAGAACTTCGTAATCATCTTAAAAATAGATGGGGAATACAAGACTCGGAAGAAAGAGTTCTTCAGTTTGATATTCAGAGAACAGAGGAATTATTTAATGGATGGAAAGATAAGAAATTTGGTGAGTCTAAAGGTCTTGATGCTTTAGTTGGAAACCGGCAGTTGGATGTAATTATAGGAGGACCGCCATGTCAGGCTTATTCGGTAGCTGGTAGAATACGTGATGAGCACGGAATGAGAGAAGACTATCGTAATTATTTATTTGAGTCATATCTTAAAGTTGTTCAGCATTATAAACCGAGGGTATTTGTATTTGAGAATGTTCCTGGAATTTTATCTGCAAAACCGGGTGATGGATCTGTGAGAATTATAGATCTTATTCAAAAAGCCTTTGCCGATGCAGGATATGCAGTATTACCTGATCTGAGCAATGCAATTATTGATATGACAGAATACGGAGTACCTCAAAATAGAAAACGTATTATTATTTTAGGCGTATCAAAAGAGCATTATGGGGACAAGGCTGAAGCAATGGTTGAAAAATTTTATTCTTCATATTTGCCAGAATATAAAATAGAAAAGAAAGCAACTGTAAGGGATGCCATTGGTGATTTGCCTAAACTTAGACCTTTGGATGAACCTATTTCTTATTTGGGGCGCAAGCTATCACATTCAGTATCAGATCCTTTAATAAATGGACATATATCGCGTTTTCATAATAAGCGAGATATTGAATTGTTCAAGTTCCTAGAGGAGGACATTGCATCTGGAAGGATGAAATTTACGAGTACTAAATCTTTGAAGACACTTTATACGAAATTAACAGGTAAAACTTCAAATGTACATAAGTATTATGTTCTTAGATGGGATGAGCCTAGTAATTTAATTCCAGCACATTTATTTAAGGATGGTCTTAGACATATTCATCCAGATCCAGAGCAAGCACGAACAATCACTGTGCGTGAGGCAGCAAGACTTCAAACATTTCCTGACAATTATTATTTTAATTGTAGTCAGACGGACGCTTTTAAGATGATTGGAAATGCAGTACCTCCATTATTTGCAAAAAAAGTTGCCTATGCCATTTATCATTTGATTCAAGAAAATTAGAAAGGAAAAACAATGAAATATTATCTTAAACGTCTTGGTCATCAAGAATTAGGAAGCGTAAAAAATGGTAAAGCACAGAGAGGTAGGTATATCTATATTTCAAAAGATAAAAATGTATTAGATATTTTTCCGCCTCTTTCCAAAACAGTTACAAATGATTCATCAATAATTCCAATAATTCCATTGTATCAAAAGATTGCAAAAAAAATATATTGTAATTATATTTATCATAATGATAAATATAATGTGTCAGGAGGCACAAGAAATGAATACAGAATATATTGTAATGGTGCACTTGAAGGAAAGCAATTGTTGTTTCAACCAGATGATATATTGATTTTTAGAGCTGAAAAGACATCAAGTCTCCAAAAAGATATATTAGGAAGTAATGATGCGCCAGAGGCGGCGGTTGAAGAAGCGAATGTTTTTTTCTTATATAGATGTTGCGATAAGAACTCAGAACTGTATAGGATGTGCAAAAAGCTTGTTGATGAATCTAATATTAGGGGAAATGGACATGCAATTTATCAGGGGATAATTACAGAAGTAGAGAATAAAATTAATCAATTATGTGTAAAAAATTTTAATGAAATGGATACAGTAATCGAAGATACAGTAACAGCAAAGGCACAGTCTGGGGATATAGATGAAATGGCTAGTCTATTTAATTCTGTATCATTTAGAGATTTTGTTATGACTGGATATAAACAGAAATGTGCGATAACAGGTAATGTAATTCAGTATAAATCATTCATGAATCTTGAAGCAGCACATATTTGGCCAAGATCCCATAAGGGGTTATATTTGCCAAGCAATGGAATTGCATTGTGCAGAGATATGCATTGGGCATTTGATAAGGGAATGTTTACTATTGGTGATGACTTTAAAGTAATTGTTCATCCAGACGTGGAAAGTGATTATTTGCAACAGTACAATAATAAATCATTGTATATTCCTGAAAATGCTTTTTTTAGACCGGATATTAATAACTTACATTATCATCAAACACATATATATGGATTATTTAAGACTTCTGGATCATTAGTAAAAGCAACAGGATACTATAAAAATATCAATATAGCAGCAGAAGATAAAACACCATACGGATCAAATTAAAATAATTAATTAGAAGAATATAATGGTCAAGAGAAAGGTTTTCACAAGTACCAATAGAGATAATTAAATTTTATGAGGATCTGGAAAATGTTATATCCATTATAAGATATAAATGAATAATTATTTGAATGAATAGAAAGTCTTGTGAATGTTTAAGAACAAAAATATTATTTTGATAATGCAAGTATTTTTTAGGATTGGCAGAGGATATATTGATATGAAATACTGATTTGAACTACATAATGTTATTTCCGAAATTAGGGAGATGAATTATATATTGGATAATTTAACTGCTAAGCAACGACGAAAAAATATGCAACATATAAAAAACAAAGATACGTTAATTGAATTTAAACTAAGAACTAAATTATGGAATAAAGGATATCGATATAGAAAAATGTAAATAATCTTCCTGGAAAGCCAGATATTGTATTGCCTAAATATAAGATTGCTATTTTTTGCGATAGTGAGTTCTTTCATGGAAAGGATTGGGATGCTTTGAAATCCAGATTGGAAAAAAGTAATAATTCTGAATATTGGATAAAAAAGATAAGCCGTAATAGGCAGCGAGATGATGAAATTAATAAGAAATTATCGTTTATGGGATGGACAGTCGTTCGATTTTGGGGAAAAGAAATTTTAACAAATAGTGATGAATGTGTTTCGGTGATAGAAGATATTATATGGTCTCAGAAAACTAATCTTGATGGATCCGAGATGATTGATAAAGAAGAATTATTATAAGATATTTGTAAATATGTATCTGAAATTTAAGGGAAGTACAGGTAAGATATTATATATAGTGCTGTATTTTTATATGAGAATTAAAAAGTACTCGGCAGGAAAATTGAAATATTATATAGATAAAGAGAAAATATCCGGGAAAAATTAGAAAAATTCTGCTATGTGACAATTGAAGAATTTAGAATAAGTAGTTTAAATGGAGATAGAAAAATGTTTGATGCACTAACTTATCAAGAAATGTTAAAAGAAATAAAAAAGAATTCTGAAAAATATGGCATTACAGATGATGTGGTTGCAATTTTAATAACGAGACCAGATTTAGCGACAGGAAAGGATATACTGAATAGTTTAGAATATTATCATTTTAGAACAGGCCACTCTATAAACTTTTATTTGCCGGGATATGGAGCATATTGGACGGAAGAAGAATATCCAGATGGAAAGGTAGTCGCAGAAATAGCTAGTGTTAAATGGTCGTTTAGTAATCAATGTTTTGTAAAGTTTATTGAAGATATGGAGAAATATTCAAAATGGAGATATTCAGGAGAAAGTGATTTGATATTTGCTGAGGTGAAGAACGGAATATTATCTTATGAGAGAGCGATGGAATTTCATCTGGATAATATGCTAAGGGATAAATCAATTATTTCTGTAAATCAATTTTTTGAAAAAATAGTTCGTATAGGCCAAGAGGGAAGATCAATGAATCAAATCGGAAATAAACTGGGAATTGATAAGGGAAAACAAGTTGTGTTTGATGCATTGTTAGAAAAAATGCCAATGCATATGGGAGATGTTATCAAACAGGAAAAATACTTTTGCGTAAAAAATATACAAAAGTAAAGATTAACAAGGAAAGTATGCTATGGCAAAAAATTCAATTAGTAAAATCAGCAATGCTTTTTCCACAGGAGGTGGAGGAGGTAATTTCGAACAACAAATTCAGGCAATGTTTCTTTTATCATTGCTGATAGATGGTTTCTGCCCGGCTATGAATGAGCAAACAAAGAAAGTTCACTTTCAGGCAAAGCACTTAGGATATGATGTAGATGATCTGGTTGTTATTACTTATAGAAATGAGTTAGAAGGAAAAATGTTATGCCAGATAAAGCACAGTATAACTGCAACCGAAAAGAATAAAATATTTCAAGAAGTTATTTGTGCAGCATGGAATGATTTTAATAAAGAAGATTTCGATCGAGATTGCGATAGAATTGCTTTAGTAACAGCTCAGATTTCGAATAAAGCACAGCAATCTTTAAGGTTTTTGCATGCAGAAGCTATTGGTTCCATAGATGCAGAAGCGTTTATGGAAAAAATAGATATGCCTGTGTTTTCCAATGACGATAATAAAAAAATGTTAGCTGCTATAAAAGAATGCATTTCTTTAGTTAAAGGTTGTGAACCGGAAAATGAAGAACTCTGGAAATTCTGTAAGGTATTCATATTATTGCTATTTGATATGGATTGTGCAGAAAGTGTCAATCGTACATTGTCTGCATCGTTAATTAAATGCAATTCTCCTGAAAATCCCATCTTTGTATGGTCGAGGCTTGTGGAGTATGCAGGTCAATGTAATCAGGCGGCAGCATCTGTTAGTAAAGAAAGTATTGATAGAAATATACGAGAGTTATTTCCGAAAAATAATACTATTCAACTTCCACCTGATCCAATAACAGCAATAGATTTGTTTATTCCTACAATAGCGTTAATTGGAGCATGGAAAGAGGACAATGAATTTGATCGTAAGATGATTGAACAGATATCAGGAATGGAATATTCTGAGTTCGAAGCAAAAGCGCGAACTATGCTTTCACAGAATTCAGAATATTTGCAACTGACGAATGGAAATTGGAAGGTATGTCATAAAGAAGAATTGCTTAATCAATGTAAAAATAAGCTGTTTGACGATTCAATTGGAAAGTTGTTAGAGGCTGTTGATAGCATCTTGCGTCAAAAAAGTAAATGTGTAGCAAGCAAAATGCCATATTTTATTCCGGTTTCAGGTGAGTATGACAATTCACTTGAACTTCGTGGTAATTTAGTAAAAAGTTTGTGTTGGGTAAAGAAAAATCTTTCGGAATTATCACAGTGCAATCAGGAGAAAATAGAAAACAATATATATACGTTGGTAAGCACTTTGCTACAGGATGCCAAGTGGACTACATGGACTAGTTTACGGGATTGTTTACAGAATTTAGCAGAACTTTCACCGGAAGCTTTTTTGAAAGAAGCTGAGCGAGGAATTATAAATAATCCTACAGAAATAGTGAACTTATTTCCACCAAAAAGTGGTGAATTATCAGGAATAAATTATATTTCTAATTTGTTGTGGGCTTTGGAAATCTTGGCATGGTCACCGGAATATCTTGTGCATTCTATAAGTGTATTAGGATTGTTAGAAGCATTACCCTATGAGCGTACAAATTGGACAAATACACCTATAAATTCAATTGTATCGATATTACTTCCTTGGTATCCACAGACAATGGCTGATCTTGAAAAAAGAAAGAATGCATTAAAATGTTTAAAAACTGATAACCCCCGTGTGTTTTGGAGTACACTTAAGAAATTGCTGCCTAATAAGACACGTTCAACATCAGGTAATCCAAGACCGAAATATTTGAAATTAGAGATTCCAGAAGAAGTAAAAGTAACGAATGCAGAAGCCCATGAATGCTATGTGTACTTAGTGGAATTGGCTGTTGATACTGCCCGTAATAAGAATGAAAAACTTATAGAGTTGATAGATCAGTTGGGATATATGTATGAACCAACTCTGACTGATTATTTGGATTGCTTGGAAAATGGTTTTGAATTCGATACAGATGAGAATACTTTTGAAGTCTGGATTAAGTTACGTGAATGTATGGCACGAATAGAGCCAACCGAAGGAAAGGTAATATATAAGCAGATAGACAGAATCCGACAATTGACGGAAAAAATGGAACCAACAGATATAAGAGTGAAACATCGAGAATGGTATTTAGGAAACAGGTATTTGTTTGATAAAGGAAACTATGCAAATAGATGGAAGATGCTAGAGGATAAAAAGTTATCTGCTGTTAAAGAAATATTTGATGAGTATGGAAGTGAAGAAGTAGAACGATTTGGCAGTGCAGTAAAAAATGTGCATGACGTAGCCAATAAACTGGGACATTTTTTGAAACCAAAGGAAATGTCTTCAATAATTGAAAAATGTTTTATAGGAATATTATCGAAAGAATTTACGATTAATTGTCTGATATCTTTTGTGTATACTCAGGGAGCAGAAAAGTTATTGGAAACTTCTTTATGCCATATGGAAGACGAATTTACTTTAGAAATACTTTCTAAAATTCCGTTTTCTTTACAGTTGTTAGATGTGATAAATCAGGTATTAGATGATGATACTGCGTACTGGGAAAAAGCAGTTATGCCATACGGTTGTTACGAAGACGAGACAGAAGCCTTAAAGATAATTGTAGAAAAGCTTGTTGCGTGCAAGCGGTATGTGACAGCTGTTAATATTATTGGACATTCGGAGTGTGAAGCAGTCATTAATGCAGAATGTATATATAAGTTAATGAAACTTGCAGGAACAGAGGAATCAATAGGGGTGGAAACGCTTGATGATTACGCAGTTCAAAAGATTATTGGTTGGTTTCAACAGCAAGAGGATATAGATTTAGAATTACGCAGTGATATTGAATTCATTTATTTACCAATGTTAGACGAGTATTCGGAAGTCAGACCTCGCGCATTAAACACAAGACTAAGTCTTGAGTCGGAATATTTTTGCAGTTTGATTGAGCTGTTTTATAAGGAAAGAAATGGTGAAAAACGGGAAATAGAGTTGAATAAAAGCTTGAGTGATAGATTGTATGAGATACTATTTCAATTTAAAGTTACACCTGGGATTGATTGGAATGGTAATTTTGATGCAAAACGATTTGATTATTGGATGAAGACTGTAAAAACATGGAGCAGGGATAATGATCGATATGAAGTGGCAATGCATACGGTTGGTTCGGGATTGTCATATGCGGAATTAGATGAGGACAAGCTTCCTCAAACGGCAGTTATTGAAGAACTTAACAGAGTAGAGAATGAAGAACTGCGTCGTGGTTATTATTTGGGCATAATTAACCAAAGAGGAGTACACTGGATTGATCCAGAAGGAAAACCAGAGCTTGAATTAGCTGAAGATTATGAAAATAGAGCAAATATTGCAGAGTCAAGAGGATATTCCAGGTATGCAGATATCTTAAGGGGTGTTGCTGATGAATTCAAAAGAGAGGCAAAAAGTAATATTTTAGAAGCAAAAAATGGAGATGATGAATAGGAAGTACTAGATAAAGTATACACTCAAGATTGAAAGGAAGGAAAAAGTGACTATTGAATAATATAGATATTTTTTCTGTTTTTGGAAAAATTGTTTTGGCACTAGGTGGTGCAGGAGCAATAATTGTTGCGGTATCAGGTTTTATTGCAAGATTATGGGCAAAGTGGTTTATGGAAAAACAGAAAAATAAATATCAAAAAGAAAGAGAAAGGGAAAAACATGAAATATACTGCTGATACAAAACCGGGTATGGGGGATCCTTACTGGTATGAATGGTCTGTAGGTCAAAAGTATATTATAGATATGCTGAATCCAGATAACGAAATAAAACATGTAGAACTCCAGGCTGATGTGGCACTTGGGTTAGATGATGTCGTTATTACTTATATGGATGGTCATAAAAAGTTCGTACAGGTTAAGCATACTCGGGCTAATGATACATTAACATTCGGTGATTTAGTAACCATTGATACAAGTAATGTAGATGCGAATAGTCATATTTCATTGCTTGGAGAATTGGCAAAATCATGGAATGAAGAACATTCAAAATATTCCACAACAGATATCCTGTTATTCTCTAATAGAAAGAAAGGCAAAAGGATTGCCCATGCTGGCCCCCAAAGTTCCATTAAGCGTCCTGCTTTAAACTGGTTTATAGATGACTTGTCTAAACAGCTTGAAACAGTAAAGAAATATAACGAATTAGTATTCCCAGGTTATGAGCTTGCATGGGAAGAATGGAAAAAACAGCTAGAGTATATTCCCAACGATGATAAAAAGTTGGAATTCCTAAAACATTTATCTATTTCAACTGATCAAGAAGAACTTGAAGCGTTAGGAGAAACATTAATCGAAAAGCTGAAAAATACATTTAAGACTAATGATGAAATAGCTAGATTACTATTTGTCAGATTGGATCATGCACTGAGAAAGTGGACAACTTCGATACGTGATTCATCAATTGTTTCTGTTGAAGATGTATTAAGAGAATTATCGATTGAAGATGATATCATATCCTATAATCACGATTTAATCCCGTCGGTTCCTTTCTTTGAAAGTCGTCTTTCTGTAGTTGAAGATATTGAAAAGGCATTAAGCTGTCCTCAGAATAGAGTTGTCTTTTTATCTGGTATTCCTGGAACAGGGAAAACAAATATTATCAGTAAACTAAGCGGGAAACGAAATAGTATAGTTAATATTAGATATTATGCATACGAGCCTATTGATCCTCAAAAAGAATATCTTCCAAAAGATGTGTCAAGGCGAGTAGATAATAGTGTCTTTTGGAATGAATTATTCAATCAGTTAAGACGTCAACTATTGGGGAAACTATCTAAATATCGCGTGCCAGTAATTAACAATTTACTACCACAAGAGCAACTCAGAAGTGAATTTTTTAGAATCGCCGCAGAGTATGCACAAGATGAAAATTCGTTGTTTATTGTTGCAATAGACGGAATCGATCATGCAGCAAGAGCAAATGTAAGCGAAAATACTTTTTTGTCAGCATTGCCGAATCCAGAATATCTTCCGGAAAACGTTAAAATAGTTATTGCGGGTCAGCCTAAGGAAGATTATAGAAATTATCCAGAATGGTTATTTAACAATGAAATGGGATACGTTAAGGAAATACATGTTCCATCTATACTTAAGTCCGATATTTATTCATTAGTAGAGAACAAATTTCCGGAGATGGATAATGTTTTTAAGAATCAGTTGACAAATGTTGTTTGTAGATATGCAGATGGAAACACACTGTCAGCAATTTTTGCAGTACATGAAGCGACACAATGTAATGATATTGTTGCTCTTGAACAGAGATTAACGGATAGAAAATTGAGTGGAAACATTCAAGAATACTATAAGGCAATTTGGGATTCTGCAAAAGCAAAATTTCAGATTCCATTTGTGGACTATAAAATGGCAGGAGTTTTTGCCTTTTTTAATGAACCGCTTAATGAATATAAATTACAGAAAATCTTTTCGGAGGAGGGTATTAGTATTTCAGTATGGCGTAATGTACTTAAATCTATGCGCCCGCTATTAGTTGAGACGAATGGTAATTATACAATTTTACATAATGATATTCGCGTGTATTTATCTAGGATTATTGGTCGAGACAATGATTGGATTGAGGAAGTATACTCATTTCTGGCTAGCTACTATATAAATTTGTCAGAAGAGGAAAAAGGATATTCTTACTACAATGATGTTCTTCGTTTTTTAATATATGCTAAAAGAGCTTCTGAGTTTAAGAATATTTTTACACCTGATTTTATTATTTCCTCCTTTGTTTATGGAATTGGAATTAATGAGATTTATTCAAGAGCAAACGATTTTTTAAAAAGAACAATAGATGAGAATGTGATTGACTGGGAGCAAATGAAATGTTTAGCTTTTGGTTATTTGACCATCGATCAGATTGAGAAAAGTCAAAATGAGATTGAAGGCGCAAACTTCCGTACAACAAATCAATACATTCCCGTTAACTCATACGAATGTTATGTAAAACCATTAGCTAGTTGGAATAGTGAAATTATTACATCTGTTTTATCTTTAGCTTCCGATCTAATAGATAATAATCATGCAGATCGAGCTGAGGCATTGCTCTATAACTGGTTCTATGATGTGACACTAGAACAAATATATGATTGCGTAAAAGTTAATGATGGAAACGATGATGGTTGGTTGTCGCCAGAGTATAGAAATATTGGCAATTTAATTGGAAAAACGGCTTGCGCTACTCAAAGCACATTTTTGTTGAAAAATCTATCTGAATTATGTGAAAAAAGCCGTTCGTTTACAGGAGCTGTATGTGATAGTGCTATGAGATCTGCTTTCAAATATTTAGTGGGAAATGATTTATATTCCACACTAGCAGATATTGAATTGATACTATTAGATACATTAGTTGAAGAGATAAAACTGTTATTATCTTCAAATCGCATTAATGATTTAAGACAGACAGAGATAATCTTTAGAGAAAAACTTCAAAAAAAGCCCGCAGGTTTACTGATTTCGTTGTTTGTTCAGATAATAACCGATAATATTTGTTTCTCAGTAGAACAGCATAAATCTTTTCTTGAACAAATTGACACAATCGAGTTGCCCAATACAATGGTGGAAAACCTGATGTCTTATTATAGCATGTTAGCGGTAGTATCAGCATATTTGAGCGAATCAGCTTTATCCAGTGAAGTAGCAAATGAAATAGCTGAACGATATTTAGCTGATCATACTCATTATAAACGTAACTATTTTATACTTTATTTTAATGTATTATGTTACGGCGCAAAATGGTTTTACCAAAAGGAGAACGGGAAAACATCAATTGTGGACCTTTCTGGATTAAAAGTAATGTTGGAAAATCTCTTCCTTAAAGATTGGAATATTCAAGATAGAGATTTCGAGACCCCTCGTTTATTGCCTTACATTTTGCGCGCCGTGATTGTTTTGGCAACAAATGAAAATGATGATAAAATTAAAGAAGTTGTTTTTGATATATGTGAAAGGATTTTTGCCGATAATCCTGTAAATTCTTTTTTTGAAACGGGAATTTTCTTTTATAGGAATAATCCTAAAAGAATCCAAGAGTGGTATGATGACTGGTTGTCTGAAAACGGAAAATTATGGCAAGAGCCATTATACGATAGAAATGCCATTTTAAAACGATTTATTGATGCAAAAAAGATTTATGATCTCAATAATGATATCTACATGGAATTGGCTTTGACTAAATCTTCCTGGTCTGTTATTGGATATGTGTCCCATAAAGAATATTCTGGAGATTTTCTCTTGAACTGGTATAATGCTTTAGTTGATTTGGATGAGGCAAATATCCATCGATTTGCTCGTGAAATAAAAGATGTTTCCGACAAAATAGAACTATTGGGTGATAATCGTATGAGACATCACATTGATAGTAAAATCTTTTCGGATGTTTTCTCTGAAGGAATTAAGGATATAATTAGTTTTTTGAAAAATGAGTACTATTTTTCTCAAGCAATGAAGTCGCCTTATTATCTCGTTGACGGATTAACTGGTTATTTGAGAAAGAATAATCCAAATCGAGAACAGCTGTTATTGATTTGGACTACTGGCATGGTTTTATTAGATTGGAGATTAGAGGACAACCATTCCTCAATCGCAGCCCTTCAAAAAGCTATAGAAATATGTGCATTGAGAAATGGTTATTGTGACATACATTCTGATTTATCTTTACTCGGACCAGCTTATATTAATCTTATGAGAGATCCAGTTAAGTACATAATTCCGGATAGATGGGTAGATAACACTTCATTTTCTGAAGAAACAACTTCTGTAGAATACTACGAGCAAATGATACATGAATATGTTCAGGACAAATCATATTCTTCTACTGCTATACTAGAAGCATGTGAATCATTGCATAATAAAGATGCGCTCAAAGAAAGTGTTGTTCTGGAAATTATGGAACATGAATTTTTCAAGGAGTCGTCAAGTATTGAGCGGAACAGTCTGCTAGAGTATTTAATTAGTTTCGGAAAAGCAGAAGAGACTGATGTTCTAATTAGGAAGTACTTGGGAATGCTTCTTCAGCGAGATCATTATTATTGTGCATTGGATGTTCCTGCACTGGTGCTTTGGAAAATGAAACAGCTTTCTCCAGAATATGGCATTAATGGAATGAAACAGATTCTCGATATGCATCGTAGTTGGAGAACTGCAGCAGGACATATAAAGGATGTAGAACTTACAAATGAAATAATTTTTACAAAACTAGTAGACTGGAATGAGAGCACTGACTTATATACTCTGTTTTTAGATATAGCATTGCTTCTAATAAAGTCTGAAGATGCAGATGTTGCAAGAACCGCACTTGCTGGAGTATTTGCAACTCTTCGAGTTGAGCCAGGTTATATTAATTTCATCGAAAAAATGTGGGATTCTTTTCATTATCGCGCAAAAGAATGGATATTAATGATTTATGAACTTCTATGGGATTATAGAGAAGATTTTCATGATAATATGCTTACAATTCTAAAGAAGCATTGTGAAGATGAAGATTTTAATGTTTCATTATATTCGAACCTGCTGCTTGAGAATTATAGTTCGGATGATTCATTTAAATATATAAGGAACAGTAAATCTTATTTTGACGAGATTCCAAATCGCGGGCATAAATTGTTCATAAAGAAAAATCGGCCATCGCCATGGATTAATGGATATGACTGTGTTATGGAACAAATAGAGTTATTGTCTGAAAGACTAGAGGTTGATGGAGAGCATCTAGAAAAAAGAGTTGCGGATTACTGTGATAAAATACCAGATACTGTACAACTAATCAAGTTAGGAAGGAAGTGGCGGGGATGTAGGGTCGTTTGTGAAAATCCGAATCGATCTTTCTTAAGAGTTCTTTACAAAGATTGGTATAATCATAAATTTGATTGGGAAGAAACGGAATTGGGAAGGATTGTATTATCTGCTTCAGAACCATACTGTTTATTGATAACACCACAATTATGGACTTATAACAATGGTTATTTATTAAATCCGCCTGAAAGTTTTATTTCATCTTCGTCGGTAGAACAAAAGAAACAGATTCATGATATTTTATTTGAAGGCGTCGATGATACAGAAACTGTTCTGGCAGGGGGAATTATAGATTATACCCATAAAGAAGAGATATTTGGCTTTATGGTTTCGTATTTTTCTATTCCAGGACTTCCTTCAAAATATGCAGCTCACTGTTATGAAAGAAATTCACGATTATTATTGCAATCACGCCCAGATTTTTCAGAACAGGAACATTATAATATTACTTTGCATCATAATGGAATTGAAAGTTTTCAAGGAAGCAATATCATGTGCGGTTTTAGCAAAATATCCTTGGATGAGTTTCATTGGCATATTAACATTACAGTAAATGGTATGAGGTTATTTAATGAAGGTGGACAAGAAATAGGAAGATTTGAATATTATTATGGGCAAAGAGGGAATATGGGAAATAGATATATTAGTAACCAACCGCTATTGCAACGATGGGTTGTTTCAAAAGATGCTATTTCAAAAGCTCGTTGTATAGTGGGATGTCCTAATAATATAAAAATCAATCATGCTTTTGACTCCGTTATTCGAAAATATGAGGATTAAAAGATGCTGTTACTTACAAAGAAGATATTGTTCAAGATAATGAGCTTAATATCCTCGTAAGTAATTGATATTTGGTGTCATAGTTCATAAATGACGTATAAAAGAATAAACAAACAATAAATGAACAATAATTAAAATTGTAATAACTTGCATGCATGAAAATAATCAATTTCCCCTCTTGACATATTCCGGTACCGGTAAGACATACGCCTCCGCATTCGCCATGCGAGAACTGGGATTCCAGAGAGTGTTATTTCTGGTACACAGAAATCAGATCGCGAAGCAGGCGAAGAAGTCATTCCGCAAGGTATTCAGTAGACAAGTTTCGATGGGACTGGTGACGGGAAAATATCAGGAATATGACAAGGACTTTATTTTTGCAACAATCCAGACATTGAGCAAAGAGGAGAATTTGTATCGGTATGAGAAGAATACATTTGATGCAATCGTAATCGACGAAGCCCACCACAGCGCCGCCAACAGCTACAAAAAAGTCCTGGACTATTTCGAACCCAAGCTGTGGCTTGGTATGACCGCAACGCCAGATAAACGAGACGACAACCTGGAAGGCAGGAACATTTACGAAATCTTTAATCATCAGATTGCATACGAGATCCGTCTGCAGGATGCGATGGAGGAGGATTTGTTGTGTCCGTTCCACTATTTTGGAATTACGGATCTGGATATTATTGCAGATGCGGGGAAATCATCCGAAGAAAAGGTGGAGAACTTCCGCTATCTGACATCCGAAGAGCGTGTGGAAAATGTCATGAAACAGGCGGAATATTTCGGATACAGTGGCGACCGCGTGAAGGGGTTGATTTTCTGTAGCCGGATTGATGAGGCGAAGGAATTATCGAAGAAATTCAATGCCAAGGGCTGGCGGACGCTGGTGCTGAGCGGTAGTGATTCGGAAGAAGCGAGAGCAGTAGCGATCGAACGGCTGGCAGGAGAAGAATCCGAGGATGCCCTGGACTACATCATTTCCGTAGACATATTTTCCGAGGGTGTGGACGTGCCGGAGATCAATCAGGTCATCATGCTTCGTCCAACAGAGTCGCCGATCGTGTTCATCCAGCAGCTTGGCCGTGGACTTCGAAAAGCCGAGAACAAAGAATATGTCGTTGTACTGGATTTCATCGGAAATTACCGGAATAACTTTATGATTCCGATTGCGCTGTCCGGTGACCGCAGTTATAACAAGGACAATATCCGCCGCTATGTCACGGAAGGCGGCAGAGTGATTCCGGGTGCGAGCACGATTCATTTCGATGAGATTTCCAGAAAGCGGATCTTCCAGGCGATTGATAATGCGAACTTCAGTGATATCAAATTAATCCGGGAGAATTATACGAATCTGAAGAATAAGCTGGGGCATATCCCGGCGCTTGCGGATTTTGATAAATATGGGGAAATGGATGTGCTGCGGATCTTCGACAATAACAGTCTGGGTTCGTATTATAAATTCCTTGTGAAATACGAAAAGGAATATACCATCCGGCTGTCAGAAGACGAAGAAAAAGCAATCGAATTCATTTCCAAAAAGCTGGCAAGTGGCAAGCGGATTCATGAGCTAGAATTGTTGAAACGTACGTTGCAGTATCGCCATGGAATCATTGGACGTCTGCGGAAGCATTTATCCGAGAAGTATCATTGTGAGATGGACGAGTACTGTACGGAAAATGTGATCAATATGATGACCAATGAATTTCCGACGAGCGCAGCAAAGAAGACTTACGCACAGTGTGTATTTCTGAAGAAGGAACAGGATGATTATGGCATTTCTGATGTGTATGGGAAAATGTTACAGAATCCGGAATTCTGTGCGATTCTGGAGGAACTGGTGGACTTCGGAATCTCGAGATATAAGGTCAATTACAGTTACCAGTATCAGGATACGAATCTGGTATTGTATCAGAAATATACATATGAGGATGCCTGCCGTCTGCTGAACTGGGAGAGAAATGAAGTGCCGCTGAACATCGGCGGTTACAAATATGATAAGAAGACTAAGACATTTCCGATATTCATTAACTACGATAAGCAGGACAATATCAGCGATACCACGAAATACGAAGATCATTTCGTAGCAGAGAACCGGCTGATCGCGATTTCCAAAAGCGGAAGAAGCATGGACTCAGAAGATGTGCAGAATTTCCTGAACGCAACAGAACGTGGCATAGATGTGCAGCTGTTTGTAAGAAAGAATAAGGATGATAAGATATCCAAGGAATTCTATTATCTGGGCCGTGTGATCGCGACCGGGAATGCGAAGCAGTTCGTGATGCCGAATACGGATAAGACGGCGGTGGAGATCGAATGGGAGCTGGAGACTCCGGTGAGAGAAGATATTTATCAGTATATTGTGAATGAATAGAGACTGTTACAGGAAGATTTTTGACGGGAGATAAATGGTAAGATGAAGACGATTAGAGTTGTGGCAGCAGTGATAAAGGCAGTAAAGGAAGACGGAAGAACGATGATATTCGCAACGCAGCGCGGATATGGCGAGTTCAAAGGCGGATGGGAATTCCCAGGCGGCAAGATCGAAGCCGGGGAGACGCCGCAGGAAGCGTTGAAGCGTGAGATCATGGAAGAACTGGATACGGAAGTTGCGGTTGGTGAATGGATCGAGACAGTGGAGTATGATTATCCGGGATTTCATCTTTCGATGGATTGCTTCTGGTGTGAGATCGTGAAAGGGGATCTGGTGCTGAAGGAGCATGAGGCAGCCAGATGGCTGACCAGGGAGGAGCTTACGGATGTGGAGTGGCTACCGGCGGATGTGGCGGTTGCGAGGTAGTGTAAATTATTCTGTGTAAACCTCTCAGATTGATGATAAAATCGTAGGTTT
>ERZ507075.320-NODE-320-length-29248-cov-5.71843_pt1 | contig 29248 bp, 25 predicted proteins | sample MGYA00512863_ERZ507075 | MGnify/ENA metagenome assembly ERZ507075 | reverse complement strand
AATTATTTATACTCCCCTCGAAACACCCTGTAGCTCCCCTACAGGGTGTTTCTCTGTCTATTTATAAGGGGTTGGGGGATTTCTGCGATTTACGTCCTTGGAATGTGAACAGTGATAACAAAATTTTTATACCTATAGACAAGATTATACAAACAAGTTCCCTATTTTCTTGATCTTTTCAGCTTTCATATTTGTAATCACATGGCTGTATATATCCAGCGTCATAGTTTTGCTTGTATGTCTTAACAGTTCCTGCATAACTTTAGGCGGGATTCCATTCTCCAGACCTCTGGCAGCAAAGGTATATCTGAGCATATGAGGATAAATATGTTCAAAGTCCTTTACTTTGATATGATACCTCTTAAGTAGACAAAGTAAATAACTAAAGTCTACTTAAGAGGTGTTTTCATGTCCAAATCACCGCATACGCCAGAGTTCAGAGTAATGGTTTCTCACAAGTATCTTGACGGTTTAGGATCATATGACTCTTTGGCAGCTAAATATCAAATCGGCAGCACACAATTAAGAGAATGGATTGCCAAATACAGGCACAAGGATACAGCCAGGTCTATTCCTGGGTAAAGAAATATGATGCTGACGGTGAAGAAGGACTGTCAGACAAGCGTGGTCATCACAAAACAAACGGTGAAGTCAATGAGTTAGAGCGTTTACAGCGTGAAAATCTACGTCTGAAACGCCAGCTTGAAGAAAAAGATATGGTGTTCGAATTGTTAAAAAAATGAAAGAATTTGAAGAGATGTGAGGATTGGAAAATTACTTTACGAATCAAAATATCTGCCAGTGAAGCACTTTTATGAAGATAAGGCGTGGAGTATAAACTGGATGTGTAAGCAGCTTGGGATTTCCAGAGAATGACCACACTTGAAACTGTGTGGCCATTCATCAGTACTTGACTTTAGATATTTTATTTGTCTACTTGACAAGGGGCATATCATACCCCTAACATCGGAAGTTTGTGTTTTACCGCACCACAAACTTCCGAATACTAGCACTCTCCCTCTTATCTCCCTCTGCGAACACCCCGACTACGGTGCCTGTAAAGCACCGGTTCGGTATTCCGGTACACAAAAAACGCACAGAACATTCCGCCGCATTTATGGTATTTCCGTTTATGGTATAAGAAAACATGTATTTGTTTTTGTCTGCCCGCATTGTAAATCCTATTTCTTTACACACAACTTTTTCCCTGTATACTATCTGGTGAAAATCCTCTGCAAATTTTTCCACAACAACGTATCTCTCTCCCGCTTCACAGCTCAGATAGATTCGGTACAGATATCCCGGTGCAAGATAAGCGGCAAGGCCGGACGCAATGCCGTCCCCATGACATTCCAGACTTGTCTGTATCTCACACTCAAAGTCTGGCTGGCGCATGGCCGCAAAGGTCACTCCCATTTGACCGTCCTGCAGTTTTTCCCCAGATGGTCTTAAAGTCAGCTCACCTTTCCCCCTGCTGTAATTTTCCTGAACCAGTGTTCCGATAAAGAGCCATTCTTTTTCCCACTCTTTTTTACAAAAATCCGCCTCAACTGCATTCGTCTTTCTCTGTTCTACTGTTTTGCAGATTTCCTCCTGCAGCTTTGCCTTTCCTCCTTCTATATAAAACCATCCGTCTTCTTTTTTCAGTGGTGTTAAGAAGGTTTCTCTTCCCAGATTTGTCTTGCTGCCAATACAAGGTCTTATAGCGAGATGTACAATGTAATAATTGCCTTCTGCATCTTGAATCAAATCCGCATGTCCACTCTCCAGTACCTGCTTTGAAGTATCATTTCGGTTTGTCAAAATCGGATTGTGAGGACACGGCTCATATCTCCCCCATATACTCCTGCTTCGCGCGGTGGTCACCATATGTCCCCATCCGCTGCCCCCCTCTGCTGCAAACAGGTAGTAGTATTCCCCGATATGATATATATGCGGCGCTTCCAGCCAGCCATTACCGGTTCCTGTCCATATTCTCTTGATATCGCCCTTTACCTTTCCTGTCAAAGGGTCCATTCTGGCAACGGAAATCCCTTCCGGATCCTCGTTTTCCCTGCCCCAGTCATTTGCGCAATAGTACATTTCACCGTCTTCAAAAAACATAGACGGGTCAATCCCATTCATCTCCGTCCACACCGGAGCAGAATACCCCCCTGCGGGAGATTTGGAATGGACAATAAAATTCCCTTTTTCGCTGAATGTCGCCGTAACATAAAAAGTACCATCGTGGTACCGGATCGTGGGTGCCCAGATACCTCCGGATGCCTTTGAAATCTCCATAGGCAGCTGTTCCGGCCTGTCTATACAGTGTCCAATCAGTTCCCAGTTGATCAGATCCACACTGTGATATACTGGAATCCCGGGAAAATATTCAAAAGTACTTGTAACCAGATAATAATCCTTCCCCACACGACATATACTGGGGTCCGGATGAAAGCCTTTAATAATGGGATTGTTATATTTCATCATTTTTCACATTCCTTATCTTAATCATAAGAGACGGACAACAGCGCCTTGCTGTTGCCCGCCTCCTTCCTTCTTCTGTTTCTGGAAAATTTTCTCTATTATTTTTCCAGGGAATCACGTACTTTCTTTGCGTTTTCGATATCTGCCAGTTTCCATTCAATCAGTTCCTGTGCACCCAGGCCTTCGCAGTCACTTACCATCTGGTCCCACAGTTTATCAAACTCTTCGTCTGTTTCTGCATAAACCATTTTCCAGCTTGCTGTTGTGACCTTGTCACTGATAGAGTCAATGGTAAGCCGCATCACATCATCCGGCATGCTTTCAAACAGCTCTACATTCGTCAAATCGCTCTCTTCTACCAATGCATTCTCAGCTTTCAGCCAGTCTGCCCAGGATTCATAGCCCGAAACTTCCTTCCAGGAAGTATGTACTTCATCATTAGCAACAAGTTCTTGCATTTCTTTCCATGCCGTAGTGATACCCGGACGTTTTTCTCCGTTTTCATCGGTATAAGTAGTCGGTACACCACCTTCATTTACAATCCAAGGAGTATTCCACAGAGTAAGCTCTTCCCCTGAATCCAGTTTGTAGCCAGTCATATCTCCGCTTTTCTTTTCTTTAGCAAAATTCATTCCTTTTTCTGTAAAGGTTGCCACGCCATTTTCATCCACATCCCAGATTTCTCCTGCCGGGCCGGAACGTAACCAGAGATAAGCATCCGGGTCTGACATCATATCAATAAAGTTCAGGCAGGCTTCCAGGTTCTCTGTTTTTGCATTTACACCGATAACATAATCGTAGAGGCCGTACGTATTTTCATAATTGAAGTAAATCTTGGTTCCGGGAATCAGATAAGGCATATAGTTCGTTGCCCAGCCAGGCAGAAAACCTGACGGCACCATTGCATATCCGTTGTCTACTTTTGGCTTCTGTGTCGCGCGGTCATTGCTGATACTTTCCGGATCAATCAGTCCGCGTTTATATGCCTTGTTATACCATTTAAGCCCTTCATAATATTTACTGTCTTTGGTGAGGATGGGGGATACGGTTCCCTCTGCCATATTGGCTTCCAGGAGATACGGCAGTTCTGTCACTTCATAGCCCTGGTACTGATACCAGCCGTTCATACATGCCCAGTAGTCCTCATCAGAACCAGAATTGAGCACGGTACCATACATACTGTTTCCATCATCTGCCTGAGGCATTGCTTCCATCATTGCCTGTGCTGCATCCAGCAGGCCGTCCATATCCTTGATTTCCGGGCAGCCGGCTTTTTCATATGCCTCCCACTGGAGTTTTACGCCACGTCTGTCTGTAGAATCATCCAACTGATAGCGGGATGTCTTGCCGCCTACATTTAACGGCATGCAGTATACGCTTCCGGTATCGTTGCTCCGGAATTTCCGCACATAATTAAGCGCTACATCCAGTCCCTCGAAGGACTGTACATGAGGCATCTGGTCCAGATAATCATCCAGGTTCAGCAGCATACCGGACTGAATCATGGCATCCAGGTTATCTGTAGGGATTACCATAATATCCGGCAGCTCACCGCTGGCCATGATGGCATTGGTCTTTTCCTCTGAGTAAGCCCAGACCTCCACGTTAAAGCCTCTCTTGGCAAAATACTCGCCTTTGAATCCATCCACCATACCGCTGGTCAGGTTGGCATCCTTGGGATAAAAGGTGATGGTCGGTACCTCATCCGATGTTGTTGTGCCAATTTCTCCAATGTTGTACTCCTCCTTGGCACCTTTGTCCGCAGTATCTTTGCCTGTTTTACTGGCTGCTTCAGAATCCGAAGAGCCACCGCAGGCTGTCAGTGACAGCATCATCGTTCCCGCAAGAACAGCGGCCATCTGCTTTTTCAAAGATTTTCGTTTCATGTTCTTTCCCTCTCTCTTCTTTTATATTTTTATATATCCCCGCTCATCCTTTGACCGCGCCTACCATTAAGCCCTTGACATAAAAGCGCTGTACAAACGGATAAACACATAAAATGGGGATTATTACCACTGCCGTCAGTGTCAAACGGATACCTGTAGGGGTAATCGCAGCTCCCGGTCCGCTCACGTCAATCTGTTCCGCCGCTGCGGCTACCTGATTCAGCAGTTCGTATAACAGGAACTGCAGAGTATAAAGCTTTGTGTTTGTTATATACATCTTTGTTGTAAAGAAATCGTTCCACTGATTGACTGCTGTAAACAGGCTGACCGTTGCCAGTATAGGTGTCTGAAGCGGAAGCACAATCTTAAAGAAACAGGTCATATAACCGGCTCCGTCCAGATAAGCAGATTCTTCCAGTTCAGGTCCCATGCTTTCAATATTGGTTTTGACGAGTACCATGTTATATACCGAAATAGCTGCCGGGATAATGTAAATCCAAAAAGTATTATTTAACCCCAGCATCTGATTATTTAAATAAACCGGAATCAATCCTGCTGTAAAGTACATGGTGATGATGGTAAAACGATACCAGAACTTCCGTCCCCACATATTCTGTTTCGTGAAAAAATATGCCATATAGCTGGTACAGACCATGCTCAGTGCAGTGGTGCCTACTGTTCGCAGCACAGAAATCAATGCGGAGTTTGCCAGATTCTGAACGCCCAGAATCTCTACGTAATTGCGGAAATTAATTCCATGAGGTATCATGATAATCTGGTTTAAATCCACCATTTTCTGGTCACTGATGGTACATATCATCAGATAGTAAAAGGGATAGACACAGATAAAGGTAAGAACCAAAAAAACCAGGATTGCGACCACATTAAATATTTTATCTGAGCGGCTCATCGGCTTCTTATTCCCTGTTTTTGCAACTGCTTTTTTTCCGTAAATGCTCATAACTGTCCTCCTTTCCTAAAATACGCTGGTCCCGCGAATCTTTTTCGATGCGAAATTCGCACCGGCAAAGAGGACCAATGCCACCAGGGATTTCATGATACCTACCGCCACACTGAAGGATATCTGACCATTTCCGATACCCAGATTGTAAACATACAGATCAAGCACTTCGATGAACTCTTTATTCATGGCATTGCCAAAGGTCAGGAACTGGTCAATACCGGAATTCAGGAAGTTTCCGATTCCCATAATCAGCAGTACAAAGAAAGTAGGAATCAAAAGAGGAATCGTGATATAACGGATTTTCTGCCAGCGTGTGGCCCCATCTACCATAGCGGCCTCGTATACCTCCTGGTCCAGCCCGGCAATAGCTGCGAAGTAGATGATTGCGTTCCAGCCCATATTCTTCCACAAGTTCAGCAGAGCCTGTATGATCCACACATGTTTTTCAGTAGTAAGGATGTCAATGGTTCCAAATCCCGCATTGCTCAGTAAGGAATTAAGGACTCCCTGTGAACCGAAAATACATCCGGCAAGGGAAAACATGATGACCCAGCTGATAAAGTGCGGCAGCGTAGTCAGGGTCTGTACAACCTTCTGAAATTTTGTGTTGGCCACTTCACTCAAAAAAATTGCGAACAGCATGGGCACCGGCATCAGCAGATAGTTGAGCAGCTGGATACCAAATGTATTGCGCAGTACCCTGAACAGGTTTTCACGCATAATCGCATTTCCGAACAATGCCTGAAAATTCTGCAGCCCTACAAACTTACAGTCCGAAAGTGCCAGTCCCGGCTTATACTGAAAGAATGAGTAAGCCCAGCCCCAAAGAGGAAGATAATTAAAAATAAATATAAATATCAGGCATGGAAGTACATACAGAAATAATTTGTAGCTTTCCCATTTTTTGCTGTGCAGACGATTTTTGCTCACAGCAGGATTTTTATTTTTTGCCATATTCATGTTTCTCCTTATATTTTTTTCGCCGGCTATTCCAAATGCTTTTTATGTAAATTTGTTAAGCAGTTGTTATATTTATATTATAAAAAAAGAAATGCTCTGCGTATATAAGAATAATTTTTGAAAATTATACTAATTTCACGAATCAAAAGCCAAAAAAACAGACCCCGAAACCATTCGGAGTCTGCTCTGCTATAGAGTTTATGATTGAGAATGTGAATCTTTTTCTGCGCATGTCATCCGCCTGATCAGAATCCGAATCACAATTCCCCCTTCTTCATTTGCTAAAAGTTCCAGACCACAGGGTGGTCCATAAAAAAGCCTTAATCTCTGGTGCAGGTTCTTCAGGCCATAGCTCTCTGTCTCTGTCTGGATAGGCTCCTGCAAACGCTGATTCAGCTCTTCCAGCTTCTCTTTCTGCATCCCCAGGCCATTATCTTCTACTGTAATGCATATCAGATTTTCGTCCAGGATATATCCATGAAAACAAAGATGATTGTCTTCTCGTGACGGATCAATACCATGCACAAAATAATTCTCTACCAGCGGCTGAAAGACATTGCGTACAATTCCGTACTCCAGGACCTCACTGTCAAAGTCATACAGAATATGCACGGCATCTCCATATCTGGCACTGAACAGCTTCAGATAACGCTTACTGAAGGCCAGCTCCTCCCGGATAGGAATAAACGTGGCAGAACCGATAAATCCTCTGAAAATAGCTGATGTCTGTGCAATCAATTCTGCCGTATCCTCATCCCCGTTCTGGTAACAGCGTGCACAGAATAATTCCAGGGAATTGTACAGAAAATGAGGGTTGAATTTGGCCTGCAGTTCCTGCAGCTCTGCCTCTTTCTGCTTCAGTTCATAGTAATAAGCCCTGTCTATATTCTCCTTCAGGCTGGCAGCCATTGCGTTGATGGATGCCGCAATCTCAGAAAATCCCACCTGATGAAATTCTCCTTCAATCCGGCACTCCAGATGATTTTCCCCCATCTGGGCCAGACCCTCACGGATTGTATTCATCTCCCGGTTCAGCATATGCTGCATCACCATATAAAGAATCAGCGAAAGAGCCACTAATGCAGCCACACCCAGCAGCATAAACCCGGTTGCCTGATTCGACAGCCTGAAGAGTTCTTCCCATTCCACTGAATAATAAATTCTCACCCACCGGGTTGTATCTGCAGAAACCTTCACAAACCGTTTTCCTTCTTTCTCTGAACTGAGAATTTTACTTTCTCCTTTATCCGGCAGATTTTCCGGAAGATATGGTTCTTCCCCAGTCGTAAAAAGGCTCTTCCCGTCAAGTGTCACATCAAACTGCAGGGTGGAAAAATCGCTCTCGCTTTTACATATACTGTCCAACACACCCGTATCAAACCCTACTACCAGTGTACCATCCCCCACACTGCCGGGCAGACCTCCTGCTATTGCAATGCTCTCCGTGCTCTTTCCCAATATTGTAATGGTTTTCTTTCCATAAATCTCCATGGCATCTTTCTTGGCGGATACTTCCTCCCAATAAGGGAATTCTTCCCCCAGCGGCTGTATGGTGTTCTGTTCTGTGAACCACGCATAGTTGACTGGCCGATGTTTGGAGATAAGTGCAATCCAGCGCACATTATTATCCCTTGCCGACATCTGATGAAGGGCTTCAGCAAGTTCCATTTTCTGGGGGGCTGTCAAATCCGTCATATCGTCCGCAATAAAATAATCGCTCAAAATGTTCTGTGCATTCGTATCTCTGTCAAACATGGGAATATAAAGATTCCAAAAATCATCCGTCAAATCCTCAAATTCATTCACTGCCCGTACCAGAGTCATATTCAGACTGGAAAGCAGTTCTCCCTGCTTCTGACTGTATGAAATACGGCTTGCCACCCCTGTAACTGCCGCAATAATCACCAGGTAACAGCATATCAACGTCAGAATTACTTTATTTTGAAACAAATATTTACGTGTCATCCTACCCCTCTTCCTGTCATCTTCTCAGCGTCCTGCGTTCGCAGAAGTCCCTGCCGGTAAACAGAAGGAGAAACACCCTTGCAGTTGCGAAAACATTTGATATAATAACTGGCATAGGAAAAACCAACGAGTTCCGCAATTTCTCCCAGTTTTCGGTCAGGATTGCGCATAAGCACAATGGAACGCTCCACTCTGCATTGGTTCAGATAATCATTGAAAAATAATCCTGTTTCCGTCTTGAAGACATGGCCCAGATAAGCAGAATTCATCCCGATTTTGCTGCAGTACTCTTTCAGTGAGATCAATTCCCCTTCCAGTACCATATCCCGTATATAGCGGATTGTCCTCTGTACCATAGGACTATAGCTGTTCAGGCATTCTTCAAAAATCGGATATACCCTGTCCAGAAAATCTATGACCTTCTTTCCTGCCTTTTCCGGTTCTTCCGGCCACATCCCCGATGGCGCCGCTCTGTAAACCTGTTCCTGCAGCCCGTCCCGCTGAGGGAATTCTTCCACCAACACCTGGATGCATGCTCTGACCAGCCAGATTCCGTATTCTGTATTCCAATGCTGCTTTCCGCAGAGTTTCCCTGCTATGTGCCGGTATCCGTTCATCCGTGATTCCCGTTTCTGTTCATAATATAGAGTACGGACTTCACCTGCCAGCAGATCTGACAGATAACTCGTCCCCGGTTTTCTGACAGGCAGAACAATTTCTGCTGTCCGCAAATCTGCCTGTTCCAGGGTATCCATTGCAGTCTGATAGCTGACATGCAGAGAATCTGCTTCATTTACAACAACTCCGAAGGATACTGCCACATTTTCTGTTGTATCTGCCTTTTTTGCTGCCTCCATTACTGTCTTTTCCAGCATATCCAGTTCGATTGCCCTGCCGCCCAAGATCATCATAAACCGTCCCTTGTCATCCCAAAAGGTATAGATATCATACTGTGTTTCCAAAGCTTCCATACAGGCCGCCCGAAACAGGGCTGTTGAAACATCATGTTTCTTTGCTATGCATATGACACAATAAGCCGGCCGGTACAGATTGATTTCCAGAACAGAAGCCCTCTCCGCCAATTCCTCCTCCCCAATGGTGCCAGCCATCCAGCGGCGCAGCGTATTCTCTTTCAAAAGGTTATCTGTACTGCCGCGCTTCTGGTAGATATTGTCAAGTGCGCTGCGGACAGTCTGCTCAATCTCATTTTTGACAATGGGCTTTAACAGATAATTTTCAACGCCCAGCCGGATTGCCATTTGTGCGTATTCAAATTCCCCATATGCTGTCAAAAGAATACAGCGGGTCCAGGGAGAGATTTTCTTTACTCTGCGAATCAGTTCCATGCCGTCCATCCGAGGCATACGAATATCTGCAATCAGCAGATCGATCCTATGCTTTTCAAATTCCTCCAGTGCCGCCATGCCATCCATCACCGACAGCAGCGTACCCACTCCCAGCTCCTGCCAGCCTATGCTGCTCCTCAGCACCTCAATCACACTCTCCTCGTCATCTGCAAGTAAAATGGTATACATGATATTCTCCCCCTTCATAATCTTCCTGCAGCATCCTATTAAAATCGGACGTCCGATTCCTCGAGCTTTATTTTATCATAATCAGGGCTTAAATTCAAAATCCATAAGGCACCTTTTTTCCATATCGGTTTGCCAGGCTTCCATATACAGTCAGTTCCAGTTGATTTTTCCCCTCATGCACCATTTCCTGCACTTCAAAACAATGTGGTGACCAGAAAGATACCCCCGCAGAAACACCGTTTACTTTCAACTCTGTCATTTCCTGGGTATCTATTGTCAGCGTAAGCACCTTTTCTGATATTTCTTCTGCACTGCACACGAGCTCCGCCCTATACTCCTTTTTGATCTGCTCTGTATCCTCATTTTGGAGAATGAATACAGGCTGTGCAACTTCTCTTGCTTTTACCGGCTGTTCCAGATTCCTGTACTCCTCTTCTGAACAGCCAAACAGCAGAATACTTCCCCTGCGCGGAAGAAAGAGCTCTGTTGAAACCTCCTGCCCGTTCCTATTTGCTGTCACTGCATGGCTGCGGCCTGTCCACAGATCATAACTTCCCAGTCTGCTGTTTGTCGGAAGTGTGAGCAGTGTATCAACCGCTTCCTCCCCTTCATTGACCAAAAACCAACATTCCGTATCTTCTCTGCGCACATGTGCACAGCGAAGCCAGGGTACCGGCGGGTTACAGCTGCAGTCACAGGTTACCTTCTCTATATCATCTGTCACACCCGGGAATCTATTTTCCTCATCCCCCAGCACCACACTGTAGCTTTTCCCCTGATATATCAGCATACCATTTTCCACGCTGCACGCTGACCACACACTCTCGGGAAGATACTGAAAACCCGCCTGGCGTCTGTACAGCTCTGCTGTCAGCTCTGGTTTCAATTCCCTGTTGCGGCAGAGTACAGCGGCAGATGCATACAGTTCAGCATCTGTCATCAGGCAGGAGAGACGGCTCATATAAACTGCCCATTTTTGATACCATGGCCACCAGATACTGTTTGGTCCCACATCCGGCGGCCGCTCCTCCTTTCGTTTTCCTGCAATACTATAGTAAAATGCATGAGGAATGAACATATTTACGCCTCTGACTGCCAGCCAGTCCAGATACCACTTGATATCTCCACCGGACAGCTGCCACAAGTTATCGTCTTTGTTGCATGCACCAAAACATTCATTTGCATTTCTTCTTCTTTTCATCAGTCTGGCTGCATCTGCACTGCATTTTGCCATGGTGGAATCTATGCCTGCGACTGCATCCTTTTCCGGTGCTACCCGGCGCAGCACCAGGTCCTGACCGGGAATATGAAAATACTTTTCCACCTCTATGTCATCGCTCTCATGGGGATGTCCCATAAGCGCAATACCGTGAGCCTCACACCACAGACTGAGACTGCCGTAATAAACCCTGCTTTCCCGTTCCAGAAGCAATTCATGATATATCCTGACGGATGCATTTTCCTTCCCCGAAAATAATGCTGCAAGGTCTTCCGCTTTTCCGCCTGCCTTTGCAAATTCTTCTGCAAATCCATGTGTCCATGCAAACATATCTTTTGTGTTACGTCCCAGAATACTGGGTTCATCCGTAAAAAAACCGATGATGGTACTGCCGAAATATTCCTTTAACTCCCGATAATATTGCTCATGTGTTAAGGAAATAAATCTGTCCACGGCCTTCTGGTTCAAAATATCTGCACTTTTTGGTGCATTTTCCTCTCCGTCATCTTCTCCCCAGTGAATACCTCGGATGGTTCCTCCGCTTTTGCGGACCACAAGTTTTCCTTCTGAGGTGTCCGCCAGAAGTTCATCCCCGTCAAGCAGTTTCTGCGTAAGCACCAGACCCTCACTGGCAAGCTCCGGGTGTCCTTCTGTTACCAGGCCACATGCAGAGCCGGAAGGATACATTCCTTCGTCATACAGCACAATCTTCATATCCAGCCGATGTGCCTCTTTTACCGCTGTTTTTATATAGTGAAAAAAAGTTTGTGATAAATAGCCGATTCGCTTTGGAAGTCCCATTCGGGGATGAAGGACAACACCATATACCCCATGTTCCGAAAAATCCTGCAGCTGCCGCCTGATTTCCTCATCCCTCAAATCACCGTTTAGAAACCAAAACGGAATCGGTGTAAATTCCCGCTCTGGCTGATTAAGCCTCTGTATTAATTTCATCTTTTACACCTCATTTTTCCTGTATTATCATCACACTGCCCTTTTTTATATCCTGTATTTTCCATAGACTCTCCGTCTTACAGCAGTGTTATAATTTTATTATAAATTTCAGGCAGCCCTGCGGCTATAATAAAAATCCAGGAAAGTTATACTAATTACTGTAATATTTCTTATATTCTATGATTAGTATCATTGTTCCGGTTATCTTGTTTGTTATATAATGACTTTGACAGTAACTAAAATATACTTCAACAAATATAAAAGGAATTTTCTAAGATGCAAACTCTATCATACTATGTACAGGCTGATTCCGCCGAAATATGGTGGGAAAAAACGGCTCAAACCGCAGCAGACCAAACTTATCTCATTTATCTGGATGACTGTCAGATTGCCGTTTCTCATAAAAGCCACTACACGCTCAGGCCACTGCAGCCGCAAACAAAATACACTGTCTCCGTCTTTTTACCTGACGGTCACTTCATTGGGACCAGCCGCTTCTGCACAGGGATCTGCAAACATCGCATAGATGTAACAGCTGCTCCCTACCATGCCTGCCCAGACGGCAAGACTCTGACCACCCGTGCTCTGCAGAAGGCCATTGATGACTGTGGTCCCGGAGATATCGTCTATCTGCCGGCAGGTACCTACCTTACCGGTGCACTCCGTCTGCACAGCGATATGGAGCTGTATCTGGATGAAGGTGCTGTTTTACAGGGCAGCAGCAATCCTGCCCATTATCTTCCCCGTATACACAGCCGCTTTGAAGGGATTGAAATGGAGTGTTACCAGAGTCTTCTGAATATGGGAGAACTGGACCATACCTGTGAACCAACCTGCCATAACATTGTCATTCAGGGAAAAGGCACTATCCGGGGCGGAGGAAAAGAATTGGCACAGGCAGTCATTGCATCAGAGCGGGAACGCCTGAAGGACTTTATGGCTGCCAACGCCGATTTAGTCTCCACCTGTGAAAACAGCAATACCATTCCCGGCCGGGTACGGGGCCGCCTGATCAATATCAGCAACTGCTCTGATGTCCGTATCAGCGGCCTCACTCTGTCTGACGGTGCCTCCTGGAATGTCCATATGATCTACTCCCGCAACATCGTCACCGATCACTGCACATTTAAAAGCACCGGTATCTGGAATGGAGACGGCTGGGACCCCGATTCCTCGGAAGACTGCACAATCTTTTCCTGTCTCTTCTACACTGGTGACGACTCCGTAGCGATAAAATCCGGGAAAAATCCGGAAGGAAATCTGATTGGCCGCCCCTGCCGTCATATTCGGATTTTTGATTGTCACTGTGCATTCGGTCATGGACTTTGTATGGGAAGTGAAATATCCGGTGGAATTGAAGATGTCAAGATATGGGACTGTGATTTGAAAAATTCCATGGTTGGTATTGAAATTAAAGGGACCTCCAAGCGCGGCGGTTATGTCCGAAATGTTGAAGTGCTCGATTGTACGGTCCCATGCCTGCTTGTTCATTCTGTACCTTATAATAATGACGGCATCCCTGCGCCGTATCCTCCGATATTTGAAAATCTGCGATATGAGCGCATTCACATCACCGGCAGGAGTCTCGACGAAACCTGGTCTGACTGCCATGCCATTGAATTGTGCGGCTTTGCAGAGCCCGGACACCACATCAGAGATGTCCGGTTTTGTGACCTGCATATCACCGGCGGTCTTGGAATACGCCAGGAACTGGCTGAACAGATAGAATACTGCTCTCTTTCTATGGACCAAGGTGCCATTTCTACACTATAAACGTCAGCAGCGCTCCCGCTATAGTAATTGGAACCAGGCAGTAAAATGCACCTGTATAGCCAATCCCATCAATCAATGAGCCAAATACTGCTGAACTCATGACTATACCACCCCACTGCATCATATTCATAAATGCAACAGCCATGCCTGCATTCTGTGAGCCCACAAGTTCTGATGCAGTGGAAATGCATAGTCCCACAATTCCATAAACAGATATTCCAAATAATAATATAATCAGGATATATTGAGATGATGGAAAAATTGGCATTACTGCATACACAATGGATGACATCACCATAAATATAACAATAAGTCTTTTTCTTGAACCCAGTCTATCTGAAATGATACCAGATAATATTGCTGTAGGGATTCCGACAAACGCCGCAGCACTGACCATACTTCCTGCCGCAGATGCAGGCATACCCTTTACATCTGTTAAGTATGATGGCAGGAAAGCGACAACTCCCTGCTGTGCAATGAGTGCCAGCATAAAGGTCAGCCCAAGACACCAAAGCTTCCAATTCAAAAATACTTCTTTTGGAAACATCTGAATCCTATTTTCCCCGTCCATCATCTCGTCCTTCATACACCAATCCAGTTTTTTTAGCATGAATATCCACAATAACAAAAATATAAGAGCATAAGCAGCAGTCCCCATCCATACTATTTTCCAACTACTAAAAGCTGCTATCCTCGGGGCAGCATTCAGCATAATAATTTGACCCAATATCATAAAACACATTAAAATCCCCATAGCAGCACCAAGATTTCTATCTTTGTATTCATGAGCTATAACAGCCGGTCCTATGGTCGTTAATATGATTAAGCCAACTCCCTCAATTACTCTGCTTATTAAAAGAACAGCAAAATTCATATATAGCATACCAATGAACGGACCAATGACCAGTGCAGACAGTGCAAAAATACCAGCCTTATAACAGCCAAACTTCTGCATGATCACCCCAATTGGCACTGCCAGGAATACGCCCGATACGGCAAAAACCGAAATCAACAGCCCGCCCTGTGCACTGCCTGACAAATTCAGCTCCGGGATAATAATAGATATTATTGGCGATACCTTGTTTAACGCCATAGCTCCTGCGGTCATAGACATCAGCATCATTAATAATAAAAAAACTGGTGGTAATCTCTTTTCCATACAGACACACTAAATTACAAACTGCTTCAAATAGTGTTTGCTCAACCTAAGTGAATCGAGGACTTTCTTTTCATTGTTTTCAAAAGCTTTATCCTCAACCTCGATACAAGTATAACCATCATACCCAATATCAGTTAAAGCAGACACATATTTACCCCAGTCTATGTCTCCAAGTCCCGGAAGCTTTGGCTGCATATATTGCAGCGGATAAGCCATGGTTCCACAGTCTTCAAGCTTGTCTCTGTATACTTTTATATCTTTATAATGAACATGGAAAATCTTATCCTTAAATTCATACAGAGGTTTGATATAATCAATCATCTGCCATACAAAATGGGATGGGTCATAGTTTATCCCAAGGTTGTCATATGGAAGAATCTCAAATATCTTTCTCCAATTGCTCGGTGTCGTCATTAAATTTTGTCCGCCCGGCCACTGGTCCGCTCCAAAAAGCATGGGACAATTTTCAATTGCAATTTTGACTCCGTTCGCCCCGGCAAGTTCCAGCAGTTCCGGCCACACCATTCTGACAATCTTCAGATTTTCTTCTACTGTCTTCGTCTGGTCCCTTCCGATAAAGGTTGTCACCATGCCCACACCCAATTTTGCACTGGCCATAATGACTTTTCTCAAGTGTTCTCTGCATGCTAATGCCTTCGCCTGATCGGCATCCAATATATTGGGATAATATGCCAACGAAGAGATTTCGACACCTTTAGCCCTGCTTAGATTCCCAATATATTCCGCATAGGTATTATCTTCAAGAACTTTTCCTATATCGATATGGCTCACTCCTGCATATCGGCGTTCTGCATCTCCTGCAGGCCAACATGCCACTTCTACACACTCAAAGCCTTCCACTGACGCAAATTCCATCATCTGTTCATAAGTATAATTTTCTAATATTGCAGTTATAAATCCCAGTTTCATTTTCCTACCCCCTGTTATGTATCCTGCTTTTACAGGATGACTTCCTCACCAGTTTCTGCCGATCTGTAAATTGCCTCCAGAATCTGCGTTACTTTAAATGCCTGCTCTGGTTTCACTAATGGCTCTGTGTCATTTATGATTGCTTCCAGCCATTGCTTTGCCTCCATTTCACCCGGTTCTCCCGATCCGCCTTCAAAGTAAGCAATATTTCCACCCGGTGCAATCAATTCATTCATTAGCTGCCCATTTCTTCCGCGATTATAATACAATTCATCTTCTTTGTAACTCATTCCAGAATGAATCTCTGCACCAGCAACAGTTCCGCAAAGTGTCGTTGACGCTTCTCTCGATTCCATCATGTTGATTGCCCATGCAGCCTCCAGATTGATCAGTGCACCATTTTTCATCTTGATGAATCCCATTGCAGAGTCTTCCACTTCATAAGTCTCCGGATCCCATGGCCCGAACATATTTCCTTCAACAGCCTGTGGCAGATGACCCAGTTTATAAAAAACCTGACCCGAAACTGACACCGGCTCATAATTATCCATCATCCATAATGTAAGATCCAGGGCATGTGTCCCTATATCTATAAGCGGTCCGCCGCCCTGCAATGCCTTATTCGGGAAAACTCCCCATGTAGGGACAGCTCTTCGTCTGACAGCATGTGCCTTTCCATAATAGATATCCCCAAGATCACCGGCTTCGCATGCCTTTTTCAGATTCTGCACCTCAGGGCGGAAACGATTCTGATAACCAATGGTGAATTTCTTTCCTGACTTTTTCCAGGCATCCAACATTTTTTCAGCATCTTCCGTATTATGTGCCATGGGTTTTTCACACATTACATGCTTACCCGCTTCAAATGCTGCCGTTGTTGCAGCACAATGCAGTACATTAGGAGTCAGAACATGAATCACGTCAATATTCCCATCCTTATACATTTCTTTGTAATCCGTGTATACTTTTGCGTCTTCAGTCCCGTACTCTTTTGCGGCTTTTGCTGCACGTTCTTCTATAATATCGCAGAACCCAATTATCTCGCACAGTTCTTTCATCTTTGAAAGTGCCGGCAGATGCTTGTTATTAGCAATACCTCCACATCCAACTAATCCTATCTGCAATTTTCCATCTCTCATTCTGATAATCCTCCTTTATTTGTTTAATAGCTTCTGATTCATTGCCACAAAACGTCTCAATTGCTCTTCTGAATCTACAGTCTCATCAAAGTGATGTCCTTCATACTCACTGGCGATATATCCCTGATACCCGGCAGCCCTAATTTCCGCAATAATCGCTTCATATGGAATGCAGGGATCATGTTCATCATTGTCCAGATAATAAAATTTTCCGTGAATATAGAATGCACAGTCTATAAAATCCTTAATCTGTGAAATATCTGCAGGAGCCGAAAATTTACTGAACATTTCTTCTGCAGTATGTTTTTCTATATCATTGAAATCCCCTTGCATTACAGCGTCTAAATCTTTTGAATTTTTATGTATCTCGATGATTTCCTCAAGTTTTTCCGGTCTGCAGCCAAACGATACTGCCTGTTCTAAATAAAGTCTGTGAGGCATAGTTTGGAAGATACTGAAGTCTGGCACAAATCCCAAAATGCCTTTTCCTTCTTTCCTCATGATTTCGAAATATTCTTTCCAGACAGGAATATCCGGATGATGCGGATGGTGCATCTCAATAGTAAGCTTCATATTCAGTCTTTTACAAGCAGGTATCATCTTCTTAAAAATTGCGGGAGAAATCGCATGCTGTGTCCGCACCATGGGAAAACCAGCTTTTTTTGCATAGACTAAATCATTTTCTGTAAACTGAATGATTTCTTCCTCAGTAAGATCACGGTCTGTACGGATACCCATATCTATATATGCACTCCAGCAAACCGGCTCCAGTTCATATTTCTCTAAAAGATTTCTTAAGTTCTCCAGCCATTCATCTGTCGGATATGGATAATCCGGCACCATCTGCGCAGCTACAATTTCTACCCCTTTATATCCCATATCGTGCGCCTTTTTTATAACGCCTTCCAAATCCATTTTTTCGTGGATAAACTCTGTAGAAAAACTATATAGTGAAATTCCCAGCTTTATATCCTGTTCCATTTTAAGTCTCCTTTTTTTCTACTCTGCTGATAGATACTTGGTTACATCACTTTCCAATACCAGATATTCTCCAAAATATCCCGTGTATGGAACCCGGTGCTTCATATATACCCGCACTTCATGTTTCCCTGCAGTGAGACCGCCCGGTCTTCTAATAAATATAGATGCTTTTTCTCTCACATACCAATATTCTTTATAGCACTCAGGTAACTCATCCAGCAAGAAATCCTTTCCATTTAATTTAAACCGGATATCTTCTCTTTCTGCTAAACTTCCGTCTATATAAAAACACAAATCTTCTATGCAGCTTAAAAATGCACCTCTATAGGACGGATATTTAATCTGAAACACATATCCGATTACTGTATCGCCAATCTTGACGTTTTTTATTTTGTCATTACAAATTAAAATCTTATTATATGCTTGAAAATCCATTTTCCTGCTCCTTTTCCCCTGTTTCATATTTTCTATGCATCTGCAGTACAAACAAGCAGATTATATAGCAAAATCCCGATCCTCCGACACATAAAAATATCATCGCTGCCGCTTCGTTATGAACAGCAACATACACGGTAGATATAATCATACTCAATAACAGAAGCGTCTTTGGTAAATTCTGCACAGCTATTAAAAATGCAGATATGCAGCTGTGTATAACAGATTCCCCTCTCAGAATAAGAACCGGAAATAAATAAATACAAAGAGCTGTGAAATAAACTATGGCTGCAATACAGAATATTACGCATAACACCGCTGTTGTCCCGGTCTGATAACTCCAGAATGTGATTTCAAATAAAAGAATTACGGAACAGAACAAAATAAGAATTCCAGCTATGAATGCTCTTTTAAAATCTCTTGCGAATGCCCTGAAATAATCCTTTATTAAAAATCCCTCAATACACTGCTGTCTGTTTAATATCACTCTGAACATTGCACAGGTTGATGCTCCAATTGTAATAAGGGGCAGGCTGGTTATGACCCATAACAGATTCAATACCATCAAGTCGAACAGACAAGACATGAATCTAAAAAAGCGATTGTCATAACTGAAAATAGCTTTCATATATTTTGCCCTTCCTTTCATCAAGTGCTTACAGTTCAAAAATCTCTGTATCTTTTAAGGCGTAATTTCCTTTACCAGTCTATGCATCATATTGGAATATCTTCTGAGCTGCTCTACGCAGTCAATGGTCCCATCTGAAAAATGGCCTTCATATTCAGCAGCAATATGTCCATGAAAACCAAGATCGCTGATTTTTTGTACGATACTCCTGTAAGGAATGCAGGTATCTTCCTCATTTTCATTAATATAATAGAATTTACCGTGCATGTACTTACTATGTGGAACCATTCTCTCAAAGTCCTCAAGCGTAGCTGGATGAAATGTGCTATACATATTATCCAAAACAGCTATTTGTTCAGCTTCTGATATACTGTATTTCTTTTCCATTGAGGCCTTTGACATACCATTTTCAAAGTCTTCAATCATGCTTTCCAACTGCACTTTATCGATTCCGCTTTCCACTGCGGTATGTTTAAATAATTCGTGGGGATGCTCCTGGAATATGCCCATATCTGGTACCACTCCAATATAGTCGCTTCCGACTCTATCGAACAGCTCAAAATACTCTTTCCACACACCAACTCTGCAATTGTGTGGAGCGTGAAGTTCTACTCCAATCCATACATTCCATTTTTTTGCATATGGAATCATTTTCTCAAGAATAGCAGGTGAAATTGCATGCTGTGTCCGAACGATATGGAACCCAAGCCTGTTTGCATAAATAATATCATTTAATGTACATTGAAATATCTCTTCTTCTGTGAGATCCCTTCCTGTATGCTGTCCCATATCTATGTATGCACTGTAGCTCAATGGTTCCATGTTGTATTTTTTCAGAATTCCCTTGAACCATTCACACCATTCATCTGTGGGGTTTGGATAGTTCTCTATCATCTGGGCTGCAACAATCTCTACTCCTTTAAAACCTAATTCACTTGCTTTTCGTACGCAATCCTCCAAATCATAACTGCGTTCAAAGAACTTGACTGAAAAACTATATAAACTAACACTTATATCAATCATGATGTATCCTCCTATCAACCTGCCACTTGGCAGCCATTGCCTTCCTGTACCAGATAATCTCCAAAATAACCTGTATATGGAATTCTGTAGGAATAATTAATTTTAATCTCCTGCCCTCTTTTCAATGCAGACCCGTTCATAACCTTTATGATTGCACTATCCTGGATGAACCAGTATTCCTGATATAAATCTTTTAATTGGTCAATCAGGAACTCCTTTCCATTGATACAGAACCGTATGTCCTTCTTTTCAACTTCAATACCATCCAGCTTCAAAGTGAAGCTTTCAATGCAGGATAACTGCGTACCGCGATATGCGGTAAAGCGGATCGCAAACTGGAACCCAGCTTCAATTCCGTTATAAATAATGTTTTCTATACTATTTTCATCTATTACGTTGATATCAAATGCAGATGCCACTGCTATACCTCCTTTTGACTCCTGTTATGTGAACTTTTATATTCACTGGGTGTCATTCCAACTGTCTTTTTGAACTGTTCCGTAAAATACTTTGCATTTGAGTAGCCTACCTTCTCCGCTATCTCATACATTTTCAGACTGCCCTCAAGGACCATCTGCTTTGCCCGCGACATTTTCACATCGATAAGATATGCTGAAAAGTTTTTTCCATTAATTTGTTTAAACACTGTACTCAAATAGTTATAACTGATATTCATTCTCTGTGCGATATCTTGTAATGACAGTTCCGGATCCATGTATTCTTTTTTTACGATACCGCAAATTTTGTCCACGATTGCCTCGTTGCTGTTTCCTTTAAGGTCTTTCAAAAACCTGCATATTTTTTGAATTTTCTTCATATACACAGTACGCAAGGTCACGTAAAAGTATAAAGTGGATATTGTCTGAAGTTCTACTACTGTAATGCCTTCCATCTCAGGATAGCTTGCAAGCTGAAAATATTCCACGATATCACATAGTGAGCGAATACACCAATTCAGCACTTTTCCCGGTTCGACTGAAAAGTTATCTGTAAAGACCTCATTTACGATTCCTTCTACTTTTTCAAAATTCCGTTCCTCCAGCTCCTGAATCAACACTTCCGAAAGATACGTCATTCTGTTTTCCAATGCTTTCTCTTTGCTCTGTACAACCCTGGTCTTCTTGTCAATCATTTCATTTGCCTGCAGATATGATATGTTCATGAAATATATATTTTCAAATACCTGGCCAGTACCTATTGTTATCTGCATGCCAATCCTCTGCGCTTCTCTGTAGAGTGTATTCTGCACTGTCTCTACAGCCTCTTTTTTGACTACAACGGCATAATAATTGCCTATTAGTGATGCAAAAAGCATATCCTCATCTATAGCAGCTCTCATGGCATCTTCAAATCTTTTTTCAAATTCCTGGGCCTGACCGGAAAATATATTTTCCAGTACCGACATAAATTGGTTTGTCTTCATGGACACAACACAGTAATTTTCCAACGGATATGCAATCCCACAGCGGTTACAGTAAGAATCTATCTCTTCCCGGTTCCTGAAATCACGTCCTATCAGCCGCATGGCAAGCATTTTGCCAGCTATATTTCTTTGCTCTCTGCTGACACTTATTTCCTGTTCTTCTTTATCAATCTGTGCCCTGATATTTTTCAGAGTATCCAAAAGCTTCAGGATATTGATTGGTTTCAGCAGATAATCACTGACCTGTAATTTCAGTGCCGATGCAATATACTCAAAATTACTGTGTCCACTGATAATTAACGCTTTTAGATGTGGATAATTCTTCCGCATTTCCTGAATGAATTCAATCCCATCCATTCCGGGCATCTGAACATCTACTAAAACAAGATCAATATCACAGGTGTCCAACTTTTCTAATGCCTCCATGGCAGTTTCTGCTTCACCTATTACTTTAAAACCCAGCTCTTCCCAGGGAACTGACAGACGAATTCCTTGTCTGATTATCTTTTCATCGTCAATAATTAATACATTTTTCAGCACTGTCAATCCCCCTTCAAACTAATCTATCCCTTAATTCCGACTGCTGCAATGCTCTCAATATAGAAACGCTGTGTAAATATGAAAATAAGGAGTATCGGCACCAGTGAAATAACTGTAGCCGCCATAATTAATGCATAGTTAGAACCATTACTTGTCGAAAACCACTCTAAGCCGATTGGTATCGTAAACTTTTCAACACTCCTAAGTAAAATGGAGGGCTGCATATAATCATTCCAGCTGTCAATAAAGGCTAAAATCCCTACGGTTACCATTGGCCCCTTTGCCAACGGCATTATAAGCTGTAAATAAATCCTCCATTGACCTGCCCCGTCAATCAATCCTGCTTCCGATAGCTCCTTTGGCACCGACATATAAGTCTGTCTCAAAAAAAAGATTGCAAACGGCGAAAACATTGCAGGCAGAATCAGAGCAAGATAGGAATCGTACAATCCTATTTTCTGAAACATGATAAACTTCGGAAGGAGCAGTACCTGCAATGGAATCATCAAGGTAACCATCAGCAGAGCAAACATTCCCTTACTTCCTTTGAATTCCAGTCTCGCAAACGCATAAGCAGCAGCTGAGGAAATACAGATATTACCAAAGACCGAACATACCGCAATAAAAATTGAATTTTTATAAAATGTAAAAAACTGCGAACTGGCAAATACCTTTTTGTAGTTTTCAAAATTCCACACTTCCGGAATCACCTTAAATGGAAAGTCAAAAACATTCATCTCCATTTTAAATGATGTGGAAATCATCCATAAAAAAGGAAAGACAAAGACAATTGCCAAAAGCAGAATGATGACTGTCACTACAAGCTTGATTAAAAACTTTTTATTTTTACCTGACATTCTCTTTCTTCCCTCCTAATAATTGACCCATTTCTTTTGACCGGTAAATTGGACAGCTGTCACAATCATAATAATCACAAATACCAGCACAGATATAGCTGATGCATATCCCATATCATACAGTTTAAATCCGTAATGGTATACTGCATAGACAAGCACATTAGATGCCTTTCCAGGTCCGCCTTCTGTTAAGATTTTTACAATATCGTAAACCTTAAAAGAATTCATGACGCCGATGATGACTAAAAAGAATATATATGGTGTCAATAACGGGATTGTAATTTTTGTAAGCCTGTCCCATCCCGTAGCGCCGTCTACTTTGGCGGCTTCGTACAAATCTCCTGAAATCCCCTGCATCCCGGCAATCAGAATCATGGTTGAATTACCAAGATCATGCCACACCTGTACGATAATGATACAAGGCATGACCCAGGCAGAACTTAGGAACCAACCGGGCGGATCACTTATGTGGAATACACTGCTAAGAATTTCATTCACTATTCCATACTCAGAAAAAAGATTTCTGAAAACCATTGCAACTGCTACCATAGAGCTGATAAATGGCAGGTAATATAGAACTCTGATACCATTTTTTAAAAATACATGTTTGTTCAGTGCTGTGGCCAGGAATATTGCCAGAAATATGGTGATTGGAACACTTAAGAGATAAACCAGATTGTTAACCAGTGATACATGTACCCTGTCATCCTGAAACATCCTTATGTAATTATCAAGCCCTATAAATTCTATTCCGTTGATACCCTGAGCGAAATTCCATTTTGTAAAACTTAAATATATAACGAAAAACAACGGTATTCCAAGGAATACGATTACACCTATTACGCTTGGGAGAACCATGGTATATGCTGCTACCGCCTCTGAATGCCCTAATTTGTATCCGGAGTTTTTCCTCTTAACCAACTGTTTCCCCCCTATTTATCTGATTCGCTTAGTGTTTTCTGGATAGCCTCATCTGCGCGTATCTTAATATTTCCGACAGTATCTTCAATCGTCTGTTCTCCCGAGAAATACAAACCTGTTTCCTCATTGATGATTGTAGAATACTCTCCTGCTGCTATTCCAGTCGGCACTGCTGTAAACATATGCATATCATCTGCAAAAAACATCTCGCCCTGTTCTTTTGTAAGCGGTGTTCCTTCGATGAGTTTATCAACCAACCCCTCCATATCAACCCCCTGATATGTAGGGATATTGCCGTCAGATACTGTCTGTGCAGTTCCATTCTGAGTCATGAATTTTATAAACTCCCATGCCTCATCCGGATGCGCTGCTGATGAAGGAATTCCAAGCATATTGACACTAACCTGAGATGGTTTTTTTGGAGCATCCTCACTAATACGCGGGAAATAGCAGATACCCACATTGAAATCAAATGGGAAGTTCTCTTTATCCTTCATGTCACGCAATACCCAGCTGTATCCTGGTGTCATCGCACATTTCCCACCCAGAAATTCAGCACTGGAGTATGAAAAATTTGCCACATTCTGAGCATATGAAATTTCACAGCCTTCATCGTCTAATTTCTTTCTTAATTCAAGGCTTTTGATAAAATCCTTGTTGTCCATGCTGAAACTGGAGAGGCCATCCTCCCCGTATAAAGAGGTTGTCTGAGCTCCATAAATCCCCCAATCTTCAGGAAAAGTATTTTGGAAGGTCCCATAAACCGTATTGCCTCCATCACTCTTGGTAAGTTTTTCAGCCAACTCAGAGTATTCATCAATCGTCCAGTCATCTGACGGATAATCCAGACCTGCCGCATCGAACATATCCTTGTTATAAAAGACCATACCAACGGATGCTGTACTTGGAAGGCCATAATATGTCCCATTGTACTGACCCCATTCCATGTATGAACCAAACCAGTCTTCCATATCGATTCCATCTCTTTCAATATAATCGCTGATATCCAGCAGAAGTCCCTGCTGCATTCTGGTAAACTGTCCGCCGCTCTGGAACGGCCATACATCCATTTCACCACCACCCATAGCAATAATATCCAAAGACTCTGCTGTATTATTGCTGTCTGGTACTACGGTTATATCTACCTTGATATTAGGGTTCTCCTCTTCAAACTGTGCGATCAGAGGATTGTTCTTTTCTGAAGACTCCCATGTCACATATTTGATTGTGACTGTTTCTTTGGAAGGATCTTCGGCATTGTCTGATTTGGATGTTTTATTATTTCCTTCCGCAGAACTGCCGCAGGCTGACAAACACCCGGCTGCCATTGTCATTACCATCAAAACTGCTGATACTCTCTTTAATTTCATAAATATGCCTCCTTTTTATATATTAATACTAACATTTTCGGCTTTATAAACAAGGTGGGTAGTTTATGAAATATTCCACTTTTTTATGATATTAATGGTTTAATGGCAATTTAATCGTAATCCTGGTTCCTTTATCAACCTCACTTTCAACATTACATTGAAAGCTGTCTTTATAAACCAATTCCAATCTCCGGTACACATTATAGCACCCCGTTCCCGTTGTTTTTCCCCAGCTTTCCTTTTCCCGGAACATTCTATCCTTTATGACTTCATCCATTCCATTGCCATTATCTTCCACCTCTGTTACTAAATAATTCTCTTCTGATTTAATAGCTACAACTATATTCAGGACCGTACCGTCTCCCTTTATTCCATGAACAATCGCATTTTCCACAAACGGCTGAAGCATAAACTTCAAGATTCCGCACTCCTGAACACCATCTTCAACATCAACGGATACCTCTAACTTTGTATCATGTCTGATTTTCTGAATATATATATATTTGTTTAACAGACTCACTTCTTCTGAAACCGTAGATACAAAAGTGTCCATCTTTACTGAGGCCCTGAAAATATCACCAAGATTGCTGACCATCTGAGAAACTTTCATATTCCCATTTATTAGCGCCATCCATCCAATGGAATCCAGCGTATTATATAGAAAGTGCGGATTCATCTGGTTCTGCAGTATGCTAAGTCTGGCTTCCGTAATTGACAGTTTCAGCTGCTGTTCTCTTTTACCTGATTCATACACACGTTCCATTAAATCCTCAAGTTTCCGCACCATAATATTGAAGCCATTGTTTAAATCATTAATTTCTTCAATCTTCTCCTCATTTTCCAGACTGACTTCAAAATTCCCCTCTTCCACTTTCTTCATTTGTTCCTGCAGTTTTGTAAGCGGCTGTGTGATACCTTTTGTCAGATACCAGATCAGGATATATACCATGATAAAAACAGATATAGAAATGATGACCAGATTTACAATCTGGCTATATATGACTGGTACAAGCTCCCTCGATAAGACACTTACTATTATCTTCCAATTGGTATCCTCATTGTAGAATGCAGATAAAACCGTTTGTTCTCCGTCTATCTGTCGGACCTCAATCTTTCCATTGTCAATGAGTATCCTTTTATCAGCTTCCTGTCCTATCAGCTCTTTATCTTTTGCAGAAACAATCCGATTCTCCTCATCAACAAATAAAATACTGCCTGTCTCTCCAAAACTCATATTTTTATAGGCACCGGCAAAATCTGTCTCATTTATATTAGTCAGGACATAACCAATCTGTTTACCATAATACTCATTTGACCCGGATAATTCACTGGAATAAAGAGCTTTGACAATGGACAATATCTTTTTATTCTTTAACGATACATCATCTGCATCACTATGTAATCCTAACCACAATGATCTTCCGCACAACTTATCGGCATCATACTTCCAGTTTTCATCTATGATTGTTGATTTCTCATTATATCCCCGCATACTGGCAACATAGTTCCCCTCTTTGTCAAATATTATAACGTTTGAAACTACTCCATTGTATAAATCAGAAATCACAAGGGAGCTCGCCAATTTCTGCTGGACCATCTCTTGATTTTTATCTGTAGGGTCTTTTACATATTCTCTCAATGCAATTTGAAAATCGCTGTCAAAAACCGTCCTGTTCACCCCTGTCTCAATATTATCAATAGCCTTTTCTACATATTTGATAGTAAGTTCATTCATTTTCTGATAACTGTTTATTGCATTTTTTTGAGACACATAACGAAGGACAACGCTGTTGACGATCGTCAGTACAAAAATCGTTATACCCACAACAAAACCAACCATAAATAATATCTGCTGATACATTTTACGGTTGGTTCTGGTATTCTGTCTATTCAATTTCATCGATATACACCCTTCTGTATTCTATAACTATAATACATAAAAACGCTTGCAGCACCAGCATATCTACGGAATGCATTACCCCATCAAATATAAACTTTATGTCTGCTTTTTTTAATCCTGCAGAATATCTGGAATCTGTGATGATGCAGACCTTTGCCTTATTCTTCTGGATATGATCTACAATATTATCGCTTTTTGTACCTTCAATGCACTTCGGTGCAAGATAGATCACAAGATCATTTTCCGTAAGCATTTTTGCATGCTCTATCATATCCTGCTCCTGCTGATATATGTCACATACTTTACCACTCAGAAAAACGTCTGACTGAAGAAACATTTCCGCAAAATAACCCGCATAGGAATAGATATCTATCCTTTTACTCTTATGGATCGTCTCCACAAGTGTCTGGATTCCTCTCTGATCCAGATGTTCCCTCATGGACTTCAGCAATCTGTCCAGTGTGTCCAGAAATGCGTCGGAAAGCGACTTTCCCTTTGGCACCTGATCGATTGGAATAGGTCTGTTATGGTGCTCATATTGTACGACATCGTCCGCAATGGCTTTCTGAAAGTACGAATAATTTTTATATCCCAATTTTTTTACCATTCTGCTGATTGTTGCTGGTGAAGTATAGCACTCATCAGCCAATTGATAGATTGTCATATGATTCAGTTCTCTTAAATGTTTAAGTATCCGACTCAAAACCTGTTTCTGCAAACTGTCACATGCAGATGCATTATAAACGGCAAGAATGTTTTCTATACTTGTCATGTCCTTTCCTCTTTCCAAGCTACCGCGGAACTCTTTTGCAGTATGACAACTATACAGTCCGCGCAGACAAAATATGCTACATTATTTTAAATATAGCATATCCCATCTGGCTTTTCAATGAACAGAAAGCTGAAAAATCCATAGTTATTTGAAGCCGTTTCTTTATTCAAATAATACTGCCTGATGTCTTTTTGCAGATTCTCTCACCGCATCCATGACACAAAGCACCTTCCTAACTTCTGTCAGCTTGACTGCACTTTCCTCCTTTCCGTAAAATGCATTTATATAATTCATAAAGAAATCCTTATGGCAGCAATCCACTTTCGGCAAGTCTTCATTATATATGAGGCCTGGTTCCGGTTCTCCAAAGCTCCTTGTTGGCCCGGCTGCTGTCATCGTGATTTTTCCAGGTACATTTTCCAGCAGATGTTTTGTTCTTACTATCATTCCGTCAACATTCCCTTGTGCCTGAAAAGGTCCATCAATGACTGCGCTCCCTGTCGTCCCACCTAAAAACCAGGCTCTTTTCGGTGTAAGATAGTATGTTCCAAGCTCAATTTCTGCTGTAATCCCATTTTCAAAAGTAAAAAGTATGTTGAAATAGTCATCAACGTTTTTATTTATAACGTTCTTCATATCCGCATATACGGAAACAAGTCTACTGTCAATCATCAAAAGAATCTGGTCAATTAAATGTACGCCCCAGTCATATAACATGCCTCCACCCATCTCCGGATAAATGTGCCAATCATGCATATTTCCATTGAATCCATATAATTGGGATTTTACAAGATATTCTTTTCCTACCAGGTGTCTGTCATAAACTTCTTTGATCGTACGAAAATCTGCATCCCATCTTCTCTGCTGATGAATGGTAAATCCCACATTACATTCTCTTGTGATTTTACACATTTCATCAAATTCTTCCACTGACATTGCTGCCGGTTTCTCACAGATTATATTTTTTCCGGCCTTTGCTGCCTTTACCACAGCTTCCAGATGCAAAGGGTTGGGGATTGAAATAATAACTGTGTTTATTTCCTCATCCTCTAATAATTTATCCATACAAGCATACTTCCTTACGCTTCCGGGAGCATCATCCATTTGGGACATTACTGTATCACAAACAGCTACTAAATCGATTTCGTCTATTGTCTCCATCATATTTGCGTGCTCATGTCCCATAAACCCATATCCGATAATTCCTAATTTTATATCCGCCATAATAATACCTCCAATGTTTTTTCTTGATTATAACATTGGAAAGAGCATTTCATCTTTTTCATTATGAAAGAAGTTTCAAAATATGAAACCAATGAACAAAATAAACCGATGGCTGCAAATATCGGCAAAGGACCAAACTATAGCCTAAATCAAAAAGTATCTTTGTGATACAAACGTGAAAAATCCGCAGCGGCCTCTCACAAAGCCCTGCGGATTTTCTTATT
>ERZ507075.299-NODE-299-length-31776-cov-5.93096_pt1 | contig 31776 bp, 27 predicted proteins | sample MGYA00512863_ERZ507075 | MGnify/ENA metagenome assembly ERZ507075 | reverse complement strand
TAATTTTTCATAGGTTTATGGAGGTCGCTAGTGCAACTTACATGCAAAGTTCAGAATTACGGTGCGCGAGCTTAATAAGATCTGCTGTCGTATTTAAACCTCCTATAAGCAAAAGTTTTTTTCCTCTCAAATCAGATTTTATCATTGTCATGACTCTTCCTTTCCTAATACATTATCAATCCAGCACATATGTCTCATAACGCTTTGCCAAATGCTGTCCATACGCAATAGTTTCAAAATCACATTCATCTCCGCAAGCAATCCTAATTGCGTTTAACGGGGTATTAAGGCCAGACATTACTGAAAAACTAGTGCCAGCCGGAAATCGAGGATTAACTTCAATAATTCGATATCCATCCTTAAGTCGAAAAAATTCAGCATTTGCCACCCCATTAAGATTTAACTTTTCCATTAACTCGTTACAAATAGCTGTAAGTTCCTCATCATAAATAATCTGAACTGCTATTCCGCATCCACTCAAATTTCTCAGTTCTTCAACTCTCTGAATCTGTGCCTTCTGCCCGGTATTTGCATTTCTAACAAGGTCCACAGAAATCACATCACCATCAATAAACGGCTGTACAATATAATCCTTTATTTTCATACCTTCTGTTAAAAGCTGTATTAATTGAAATTTACTCTCAATTTTTTTACATCCATTGCTTCCCCTCCCTTTTACAGGTTTTATAAAAACAGGAAAATCTTTTTCATTAATAGACTCTATTGTTTGATAAACAGGTATAAAAACCCGGGGAATATTCTTTTTGATCCACTCAAAAAAATAATTTTTGTTATGGCATATCTCAATCAGTTCATTGTTCGGAATACAAAGCTTTACCCCCACTTCGTTAAATCTATCTCTATTAGCGGCAAGTTTCACTACTTCCTCATCAATTGTCGGAAAATAGAACAAAACTTTATGTTGTAAACAAAACTGAATTACAAAATCAATATAAGTTACCTGTTCTCCAGTTACTGGAGGAAATACATAAAATTCATCAACGTCTTTTGTGGTAGCAATTTGATTCTTATGATAAATATCACTTCCAATTATGTAAAAAGCATTTGTGCCCTTTAATACTGATACTATTGTTGTTGAAGCTGCAGTACCAATAGCGGTTACCAACACCACAGGTTTCATTATGTTCCTCCCGATATAAGTCATAATTTATTCCCGTATATTTCCCTATAATTTTTAAGGCTTATTGCCCTGCCTTCTTCATCATAGCCAACGAAATAAGTCACTCCATCTCCTTTAGCTTGCTTTCCCCTCTTTTTAAGCGAAAAAACCATTTTAACCAAAAGAAGAAGCATTTTGACATCCAGAAAAAAACTGACATTCTCTACATACCAAATATCATTTTCATATGTTCTTTGATACTTGTATGTTTCACCATTTTCAACAAAAATCACACGCGGACATTCCAATCCAGGTCTAACTGCTGTCCTATATTTATGCCTTTTACTCATGCGATCATAGATAAATACCGGCGTAGGTCTTGGGCCAATAATAGACATATCCCCTTTCAGAACGCTCCAGAAATTCAAAATCTCATCAAGAGAAAATTTTCTCATAATACGTCCAAACTTGGTTACTCTCTGATTTGGAGGCAAGAGTTTACCATCTGTATCTGTCTTATTATTCATATTACGGAACTTTACCATATTAAAAAGTTTGCCGTTCATACCTACACGGGTCTGCTTATAGAGAATTGGCCTCCCAACATCAATTAATGTACAAAGAGCAAACACTGCATTAAAAGGTAACAACACAATAATCGCAGGCAGTGAAATCATTATATCCAATACTCGTTTAAATACTTTTGTATATAATGTGCTTTTAGGATGTACTTCCTTAGAAATGGAATTTATATAATTGTAGTTCTTAATTTTGAGAAGATTTGCAACATATTCCTCTTCATTGGAAACCAAATTGGTATTTCCTATTATTTTCTCTTTTTCCAATACGTTCACAGCACTTCCCTCTTTCGATGTTCAATTACATTAATCCTGAATCCGTGAATTTCATCTGATATATTCCATTAGAATACCCACTTTTATCGCGAATTCCTGTTATTATTGCGCTTTTTATTTTTCACCTGTCAGGTGATATGTTTTCTGGTATAATCACTTTATATATTTTACAGATTAAGAGAGCTTTAGAGTTCTGTTCTTCGCTAACTTAAAGCAAATAACATATATCTACATGTTACTTTTTCATAATAAAAATAATTATTGTATACCATTATTTCACCATAAGTTTCACAAAATAAATCTATTTTCTGATAAACCTTTTAATCGTTTTTTCTGTTCTTATAAATATCTCAGTACAAACAATTGTTAAAACAAAAGATAATAACGTAAGTAAAACTCTTTCCGAGACAAACCTCTCAATGCCTTTAATTACAATCTGATGGATAAGAAATGCATATCCACTTATATCACCAATATATATTAAAACCTTTCCCAAAATGTTCTCAATTGTACGAGTATACGTTGAAGCAAAATGAACACATGCAACACTGACCGGCATCCAATACAAATCAAAAACAAAAGCTCTTGGAATTGTAAATTTATCATACAAACCGATCTGTAGAAGTAATACAACTATTAAAAAAATTAGTATTAAGACAAAGTGACAACTTTTTTTAATTCTTTTTGGTTTAATTTTTAAATATAACCACCCCAAAATAGCCCCAACGATTACATCTCCAATTCGATAAAATGGATTAATATAAGTTGCCCATTTCAAAAAATCATTTTTCACTCCTGCAAACACATACAGCATCTGTAAAATCAAAGCGATTGCAATTTGAATAGTTAATGTTAGTAATGCAATTTTGGATACATCTTTTTTAGATGATTTACGAAGTCTATTTAAAATCTAAGGAAAGAAAAAATAACAAATCATAGATACCGATAAATACCATGACACTGCATTAAAAGAAAAATAACCATCCCTCCAAGGAATAAGGCTGTGTAAAAGGCTGATGTTCATGATAAAGTAGAACACAAATTCTGATATCTCAGTTTGTGAGTTTTCTTTTTTTATCAATCCCAGTGCTATTACACCTGCAACTGTAACTAAAGTAATTAAGTGAAGTGGATATAACTTTTTTATTCTTTTAACTGCAAATTCAATATTCTCTTTTATTCCTGTTACTTTATACTTGCCTGTTTCACCATATGCATATACCATACAGAAACCAGATAAAATCAAAAATACTTCTACACCAAAAACCCCACTACTGAGTAATTCAACATGGGATAAAAATATCGCTATAAATGCAACTGCTCTTAATATTTGAATTGATTCTAACCGTTTGGAATTCTTCATTAAAATTTTTCTTTCTTTATAATTGATGGATATTTGAGAATTAAACAAACCTATTAACAACCTCAATCACATAATCAATTTCTTCCTCCAACATACCTGCATAAATCGGGAGGCTGACCTCCTGTTGTGCAAATCTGCAGGCATTGCTAAAGTCCTCCCATGCATATCCCCACTCTTTATAGCAATCAGCCACATATGGAGGAATGGGATAATGCACCTGTGTTCCAACGCCATTCTCTTTCAGATAAGACTGAAAACGTTCACGTTCTTCAACCAGAACAGGAAACAGATGATATACATGCTTCGCTTCCTGATATACATTCTGGAAACTGACAAATGGATTATTAATTTCGGTAAGATATCTTTTTGCGATTCTTTGCCTCTCTTCATTTCCAGCTTCAAGATATTTCAACCCAACCTGCAAGATAGCCGCCTGAACTTCATCCATTCGGCTGTTTACGCCATTGATTTCATTATGATATTTGACTTTGCTTCCATAATTCCGAAGAAGCCGTACCTTTTGGGCAAGCTCATCATCATTTGTAACAACGGCGCCTGCATCCCCCAATGCTCCAAGAGGTTTTGTCGGATAAAAGCTAAAGCAGCCCATATCCCCAAAGGTACCAGTAAGACAGCCATTAAATGCAGAACCATGGCTCTGTGCACAGTCCTCTATAAGAAAAAGGTTATGCTTATCTGCAACTTTTTTAATCTTTTCCATATTGCATGGCTGGCCATAAAGATGAACAGGCAGAATCGCTTTTGTTTTCTCCGTAATTTTAGCTTCTATTGCATCTGCATCCATTTCCATGTATTCGTCTGCATCTACAAATACCGGTACGCCTTTATTCTCGGTTACGCCTATTACAGAAGCTATATATGCATTTGCAGGACAGATAACCTCATCCCCTTCCCCTATATTAAGTGCACGAAAGGCCAGTATCAGCGCATCTGTCCCGGAATTAAGAGCTACACAATGCTTTACCCCCAAATATCCGGCAAACTGTTGTTCAAATTTTTCCATTTCTTTTCCCAGGATATACCAGCCTGAATTTAAAGCACGAAGAGCCGCTGCTTCATATTCTTCCTTATGTAAATCATAGGTTCTTTTCAAAACAGAATATAAAACATCCATTATTATAATTTCCCTTTCTATTCTCAAATTACCAATTGTCCTGCATAATTTTTACATAATCATCAAAGTCCCGTATATATTCACTATTGTCATAATATTCATTCGTCAAAACCATCAGGATGGAATCTTCGCTGAAATCATACATCTCCTTCCAAACCATCTGCGGCAGATAAATTCCTTTGTTAGGTGTATCGAGTTCATAAACCTTATATTCGTGATTTTCATCAATAACCTTAACTTTGCTTTTCCCAGAAATATTAAGCAATACAAACTGTGATTTTCTATTAGCATGCTTTCCTCTGACTAAGCTGCCGTCACTGCCGAAGATATAAAAAATGCGTTTAATTTCAAATGGAACGTCCTTTAAACCTTCCACATCCAAAAAACATTCCCGCCCATCAGCTTCTCTTGTATTTGTGAATTGCAACATTCTGACATTATCAACACATTTGCTCATACAAGTTCTCCCTCCACATTGCACTCCTTCAGCAATTCTGATACAGCCACGCATACAACACTTTTTTCTTTTCTCCAATTAAGCTTTTCCCACATTCCATTCTGCAGCAAAAGCCCGATCGCTGGGTTATCAAGCATAATTGATTCCTGCTGTAAGCCATCATTAACAATCACCTCAACCTCACCGTAAGGGCAGAACATCAGCAACTGGCTAGCAGCGTCGGTATAAAATGTCCGCTTTCTCTCTTCGTCTGTTTTGTAGATACAACATAAATGCTTAATTGCAAAAGGGATATCATGTTCTCCTTCGAAAAAAGATAAACCACCAAATTCGTTTTCAATTGTCCGGATGTTTATCACTTCATATTTCATAATTACACTCCCATTAACTGTTTTATCTCTCTTTATTTCCAATGAATTTGCTGATATCAATATTCTGATTCAGACAATTTATAATTTCCTCATAAATGTCCTCTTTACTTTTCATACATCCATTAATACAACAACTGATTTCTTTCCATCCCATTTTTTTACTGCAATAAACAGCTGCTGTTCTTGAACTTTCCAAATATTCAGGATTTCTTTCATGAATATCCTTTTTGCTCTCATCCCCCTGATATCTTCCTGCAATTAGTTTCTGACTAACCTGAGTATCAACATTTAAATAAATTACGATATCCGGCTTCGGTATTCCTAACAGTATGTACTCATAACAGAACAACCATTCCAAATAGCTATCCCATTGCCCCTCAGAAAGCTTACTGCATTGATGGATTGCATTAGATGTAGTATACCGATCCGCAATAATCACTCCACCTTCATTATAAAATTGTTCCCAGTCTTTTTTAAAGGAAGCATATCTATCCACTGCATAAAACGATGATGCTGCATATGCATTCACAGCATTCGGCTCATTGCCAAATTCTCCGCTTAAATACATCTTTACTAGAGACGAAGAACTGGAAGCGTAATCTGGAAATGATACTTTTTTTACTTTCGCATCCTGTTTCTGTAGCCTGTCATATAACAGTTGTGCCTGTGTAGCTTTGCCGCTTCCGTCCAACCCCTCAATGACAATCAGTCTTCCTTTCATGGATTTAATCTCCTATTAGTTTACTTTTACGATTAAATTTTTATTTTCTGATTTGTTGCCGTCAGTATCTATTGTGTATAACGTAACCGGATAATCCCCCTCTTCGTTTAGCTTAACCTGGCCTACTAATTTTAAATTATTGTAAAGTGTATTATAATCATCTTTATCATCGCTCATTATCTCTATTACTTCATTCCAGTTTGGTGCCGTTCCTTTCTTCGTAGTTATAACATCTGAATTTAGTATTAATACTGGATTGGCTCCTGCTATACTGTCCTCATTATTCTCATCTTTATTTATTTCTTCCCTGCCTGTTTCTCTATCCGAAGGACTGCTCTCCATTCCACTCTCTGTTTCTATTTCTGTGGTAGGCTCAATTACAGTATCATCTTCCGTTTCGAAGATTTCCGCTTCTACAGGCAGTACATCACCGCCTTTATAATTGCTCGCAACAGTAAATGCCCGGGAGGCTTTCCCAACATTATTTGAACTATCACGTGCCACATATGTCACTATTACTTCTTTTCCATTTGTCCCTGCCACCTTTTCCACCAAAAGGCTGTCACTTACATCTCCATCCTTCTCATCCACGGCTGTTACACCATCTAGCAGCAACTCCTCATCAATACCGTCGCTATATACAATTTGATTCTCCTCATTAAAGAAAATCTCAGGGCCTTTTCTGTCCCTGCCCAAATAAAAAATAAGACAAATCACTAATAGTACCACATCTGCAGCGCCAATAACCGCTGCTATTTTCTTCGTATCCATCGACCGTCTCCTTTGTCTACTTCTCCGTTTCTACCACTTCAATCTCATCTTCCAATTCATCCAATTGCACCATGTCCAGTGCAATTATGCTCTCCTCATCAGCCAGACGTCTATAATCATCTGCAGTTTCAGTAGTCATCGCCAGGCCGTCTTCCATCTTATTTACTATTTTTTCTTCATAATCCCTTTGAAAGGAATCACGTTCCTCTTGCTTTTGTCCTGTTTTTGCAGACTTCAGTCCCTTCTGTACCACTACGGAATGCAGACCGCCTTCTTCTGTATTCCCATAATACTTTCCATAGTATTTTCCATAGTATTTTCCATAATAAGCACCATAATATCCCTTGCCGCTCATATTCACTTTATTCAGAATTACTCCCAGAATCCTACAGTCCACTTTTTCCAGCTGCTCTTTTACCTTTTGAGCAAATTTATAGCTAATAGCGCCACTCTCAACAACAATAACTGTCCCATCGCAATATCGCGCAGCTACCGCTCCATCAATAACACTTCCCAATGGGGGCGTATCCACAATGACATAGTCATATTCATTCCTTAAATATTCTAACAGCAACCGAAATGCATCATTTCCTAACAATTCACTAGGATTCGGCGGTACCGGTCCTGAAAATATAACATAAAAATTTTCAATATTCGTATTACAGGAAATATCCGAAATCGATGCCTGTCCACTCAAATAGTGGGACAGCCCATATTTGGAGGCATTTGTCTTGTATCTCCCTTTCAATACCGATTTTCTCAGATCTGCATCCACAAGAGCGACCCTCTTTCCACCCTCTGCAATCGACAGTGCTAACTGAAAAGAAACGCTCGTCTTTCCCTCATTCGGTGTACAACTGGTAACAGAAATCACCTTTCTGTCCCTTCCAGAAAATTCCAGATTCGTCCTCAGTGTTTTGTAACTTTCCTTTGTCCTGAAATCCAGTTTTTCTATTGCATTAAAATTTACCGTCTGCATTGTTTCCTAGCTTTCTCCTTTTTCATTCCTTATTCAAACACCGACACAATAACAACAGAAAAAACTCTATTATGTTCCATCTTTCTGCCTATTATTTAACTTCTTTTTACTTTCTTTTTTTTCCTCTTTTTGTCAGTTTCACCTTCATTTAAAGGAATGACAGCAAGTGTAGAAAGCTGTAAATATTTCTCAACATCTTCAGGAGTCTTCACTGTGTCATCCATCATGTATCGAACCATTACGATAATGATGATTATAAATATACCTAGAATGCCGCCTACGAATGTATTCTTAAGCGCACTCGGACTCGCCTTCTTCATAGGCATATTGGCAGTCTCCGCCACATTAACAGCTTGAATATCCATCACATTCATAATATGTACGGCTGCGGCCTCCCGAATTGCATTTGCAATCTTCATTGCCATCACCGGATCCTTATCTTTTACTGTAATCGCCAGAATTCGAGTATCGGTAGGTGTAGTAACAGACACCTTCCCTTTCATCTGTTCATATGTCAGATTCAGTCCCATACCCTGCACAACTTCTTCCAATACAAATCGGCTCTGAATCAACTCCGCATAGTCCTTTGTAAGCTGCGTTCCCAACTGAATATCCGAATAGGTAACAGATGCATTTTCCTGTTTGTTCAAAATATAAATCTTAGTTGTAGATTCATAAGAAGGCGTAATAACCAGCTGGGTAAACAAAAAAACTCCCAATGCTGCCATAATTCCCGCAGAAATAATCAATGCCAGATTATGTACAAGCACCAAACAGATTTCCCATAAATTAATTTCTATCTCCTCTGTCTGCCGTATCGTGTTCTCTTCCATTCCTTACTTTCTCCATTCCCATTTCTTATCCGCTGTAATCGTTATATTTCGTTAAGGATTTTTATTTCTTAAATATTAAATGACCTTATCTTCAAGTATTGCTTCAGGATTTACTATCAAAAGCTTCTCCATGTGTTCTCTTCCTATTTTTTTTTGCAGCCATTCCGCACACTCTCTTAACTGCGGGCTTCGGCTCCCATGATTCCTGTGTGCGTCTGTTCCAACAAAATCAATGAGCCCCTGTTTCAATAACTTTCTGGTAACAGTTCTTTCTCCCATTCCATGCCGCCCCAGCACACTTGCCGAATTCACCTGAAAATAGCATCCAGTATCTTCTTTCAGTTCTTCTGCCTTTCGCAAATCCCTAACCACATTTAAATATCGCTCCACATGTGCCGCTATGGGCCAGTATCCAAAAGAAACAAGCCGGCTTAATGCATCTCTGATATAGCTGTAATCTTCTCCTGGAAGGAACTCTACAAGAATATAACGAGAATCTGCCAAGGTCCGTATTTTCCCCATTTCCAACAGTTCCCCCAGACCATGTCTATAAAAAATTTCATTACCCGGATATAACTTTATCGGAATCTCTCTTTTAAACGCCTCTTCCTGAAGATAACCCATACGCCTGACTATTCCTTCAGGGGTCACACACTTCCTGTCTGCCTTCTGGTGAGGTGTCAATATAATTTTACGAATGCCTTCCTCTGCAGCAATTCTCAGCATGTCCAATGCCATTTCCATTGTTTCTGCACCATCATCCACCATGGGCAGCACATGACAATGAATATCTGTAAATCCATCCATATCTATTTTCCATCCTGCTTATCTACTTTCTACTATTACTGTCATTATGCAGTTCTCTGTCCTTCACTCCCACATCACTGCATGCAATTAAAAATGTCCGCAGTACCTTCGCCGCATACATTCTCTCCCTTTTTGATACATTATTAAGCAGTTGATATACCGCTTCTGTTTCGTCTGAAGGCGCTTTTACCATTTCTGCGTCCGTCCTGCCATCTTCTTTTCCAAGAATCAGATAATCCAGTGACATATGATACAGTCTTGAAATTGCGATCATTGTTTCCACCGACATCCCGCAGCTTCCCCTCTCAATATCTGCATAGTAAGTGGGAACCCTTCCCAGTTTCTCAGCTGCTTCCTTCATTGTGATACCAAGCTGCCTGCGTTTCTCCCGAATTCTTATTCCTGCCGCTTTCCTGTCATATGTATCTTTTTCCATTGTTTCCCACCTTCCAGTACTCCCTGTTCTGGTGTACAATCTGTGTATTACCTGAATTACTTTTTAGCCTTCCTGTCTGCCATTAAAAATCAGGGAACAAATAAGTGAATTCAGGAACTGTCATTTCGCTAAATTTAAACTTTTGCGAAATACAATCTTAAAAATGACATTTATCTACATTTCTATAGTATTTTCGACCATTTTTTTGACGGCTCAGAAATTATAAGCGCCCTTCTAAGCCGCCATCCGGTAACCTGCCATCAGTTGTTTCTTTCTTTCCATATCTGAATGCACATAGATCCTCATAGTTGTACTCACGCTGGAATGTCCTAATATCTCGCTCAAGGTCTTCATATCAAATCCCTGCATAATACAATTCGTGGCAAAAATGTGACGCAGCATATGAAAGTTAAACGCTGGAATATTCAGTTGCTTCAATATCCTCTGAAACTGGTACTGAAGGGTTCTGGGTTCCGTGTACTCCTTCTTCTTCCCCGGCATAATATACCTTTCCTGATCCTCCCTCTCCTTCACCAACAACTTCAGCAGATATTCCGGCAAAGGAATCTCTCTATTGGAATTGCGGGATTTTGGCCCTGCAATAACTATTTTTGTTCCGGTCTTGGATATTAACTTTCCCCCATTCCATTCACTTTCAAAGGTACGTATTCTCTGCATGGTCTTATGAATCACCAGAGTCCCTTTTTCAACCTGAATATCCTTCCACTGCAGCGCACAAAGCTCACCGATTCGGATTCCACTGCACCCTGACAGCAGAATTCCGAGGCAAGTCCGATTTCCCCGTTCCGCTTCCATCAGCAAATATGCTTCCAGCTTTCGAATACTGTCCTCTTTTGGAGCACAGGAATCAGTCAGCTGATTTTTAGGAACAGCAGTACAGAATGGCAGCTTCTGCATGCTATAATGGAATTTTTCTTCCAATATTCTGAAGATCTGTCCAAATAAGATATGTATCTGATGCAGGTATCCCTCCGACAGCCTTTTTTGTCCCTGCTGCTTTCTATATTTTTCGAAATACTCTCTATAAATATCCTCATCCAGTGCTGTAACCGGCAGCCTCCCTAATTGCGGCAGAATATGTTTTTCTGTTATAGAACGATAGGTTGCATAAGTAGATTCTTTCCATCCCCCCTTTTTTTCTTCCATCCACAAAGTAGCAGCTTCCCCCACTGACATTCCCGCAGGTAGTTTTCCGCCGCCTTTTTTTCCTGACATCTGTTCCTCTTTTTTTAAAAAAAGCTTCTCCTTAACTTCTCTGTAGGATTTTCCATAAACAGATATATATCCTGGTTTTCTTCCTGCAATTCCCCTCGCCCGGCAACGTCCCTCCCAGCGTCCATCTTTTCTTTTATAGATATTTTCTCCCTTTCTTGCCATAGCTACCTCCATCGTCCTGACGAAAAAATTGACGGTTTAAAAATCAACTGCACTCGTGGCAGAAAAACCGATATTTTCTATGTTCTGAATATCATTTAACAAAATATTTAATTAAGAACTTACGTTACTTATTTCTATGAGCTTTTCAACAAAAAATGACATTTCAGTATTATTTTTTACATATTAATTGACAAAATATAAAACCTGGCATACAATAAAACTCGGTATTAAGTTAAGAATTGCCATAATATGTAAGTTTAAAACGTATATTGATTTTCGCATAAGTTTAAATTTTACGAAACATAAAAGGCTTAAAATAAATCCGTTCACGCCGAAAAACCGTATTTACAAAAAGCAGATGCTGCCTCAGCACCTGCTTTTATGGTAAATACGTTTTTTTAACATTCAGCTTCTACGAATTTATAAACAGAAGAATCTCTGATAAATATACATTTCTTTATCAGATATATTCCTGCTCATTTTTCACAGATTATTATGTAATCGCTTATAACGCATAAAATATATGTTTTAAACTGACCAGAAAAAAATTATTTTCATCATCACTTTCTATAACAATGGCTTCCCAGATCCGAATAATTACAACACTAACTGTAAAAAAGGGCCGGTAAATCTTTCGACATAGAAAATTATATCGTATATAAATAACAATTAACGTTTATACGTAAATCACTAATAAACAAAGCCGTGCCAACAGCAGTTCTGTCTGTTGGCACGGCCCTATTTTGTATTCGTTGCTTTATATATGACAATTATACTCTGATGCTATTTGCACAGCAAAACAGCAACATCATTCACATTCGTCCCGGTAGCCCCGGTCATTATTAGTCCGTCCACCAGCTTAAGCGCATGATAGGAGTCGTTGTTCTTCAGCACCTGATCCACATCCACCCCCAGCTGTTCCAGTTGGCCTACCGTGCTTCCGTCCACAATTCCCCCGGCCGCGTCGGTGGGGCCGTCGGTTCCGTCTGAGCCTAAGGAGAACAAAAGGGCATCCTCCCTGCCGCTCAGCTGCCTGGCTGCGCTCAGGGCAAGCTCCTGGTTCCTGCCGCCCAGGCCTTTTCCGGTCACCTTCACAACCGTCTCGCCTCCCGCAATGACGGCAAAGGGCTTTTCATAATCCGAGGAGGCATAGGAAGCAATCCACCTTCCGGCAGCTTTGGCTTCACACTGCATGGAGGCTGTCAGTATGTAGGGGTGGTAGCCAAGCTCTTTTGCATGCTCTGCTGCCGCCCGGCAAAGATCCTTTACACTTCCCACCACATGGTTTTCGATTTGGATGTCCCGGCAGGGCTGGCTGTTCAGCAGAATATCTTCCACCTTCTTTTCCAGCTGCAGATGATATTTTTCTATAATCTGCTTTACCTCCTCCGCTGTGGAATCGTCAGGATAGGTCAGGCCTGAGGCTATCATATCATCATTATCCCCGATGATATCGGAAAGGATGATAGAATATGCCTTTGCCCTTTTCAGGTATCTGGCAAATTTACCGCCCTTCATGGCAGACAGCTTTTTGCGCAGCACGTTGATTTCCGTAATCCCTGCGCCGCAGAAAAGCAGCTGCCTGGTTACCTCCTGAATGTCGGCAAGGGTGAGCCCCGGCATGGGAAGCTCTACAAGGGAGGAACCGCCTCCTGAAAGAAGGAGAAGCACCGTGTCCTCCTGCGTCGCCTCCTTTACCAGCTCCACAGCCTTCCCGGCGCCCAGAACGGAATTTTCATCCGGCGTGGGATGCCCCGCTTCTATGATTTCAAATTTGTCCAGCGCACCTCTGGAATGTTCATATTTTGTTATAATAATTCCCTTTTCCAGCCGGTCAGCCAGAAAAACAGAAGCCGTTTTGGCCATAACCCATGCGGCCTTCCCGATGGCGACCACGTAAACCTTCCCGGTAAAGTCCAGTTTTTGGAGAGAATCCCGGACCGCCTTGTCGGGCAGGCAATCGGCTATTGTTTTTTGTATAATCTGAAAAGCATCCTCACGCATACCATTTTCCTCGCAGCAAAATTTTTATGGGCCTGACCGGATAATCAGCGCCTGATGGATTCTCCGGTCATCTTCTCGTAGTATTTAACAAGTGCACTATGATCCTTTCCTCCAAATCCATCCGCCGCAAGCTGCTGCATCATCTCCATCACCTGTGCGGTGAGCGGCAGTCCCATTCCCACACCGTGCCCGGTTTCCAATGCATTATTCAAATCCTTGATATGCAAATCGATTTTAAAGCCCGGTTTATCATTGCCGTCAAGCATCATAGGTACCTTGGCGTCCATAACGGTAGAACCGGCCAGCCCACCCCGGATGGCGTCAAAAACAAGCTCCGGATCCACGCCGGCCTTCTTGGATAAAGTAAAGGCTTCCGCACAGGCTGCAATATTAAGGGCCACCACAATCTGGTTGGCCAGCTTCGTTGTATTACCCGCGCCCAGATCTCCGCAGTATACGGCACTGCTTCCCATGCACAGAAGCACCTCCTTCACTTTGTCATAAATCTCTTTCTTTCCGCCCACCATGATGGAAAGCGTCCCGTCAACAGCCTTTGGCTCCCCGCCGGAAACAGGGGCATCCAGCATCTCGATATTCTTAGCAGCCAGGGCCGCGCCGATTTCTTTTGATGCCAGGGGGGCGATAGAGCTCATGTCCACAAAAATACAGCCCTCGTCCATGGCGTCCGCGATACCGTTTTCTCCGAGAACCACCTGCTTTACCTGCGGGGAATTGGGCAGCATGGTGATTACCAGCTCTCTGCCGGAAGCCGCCTGCGCGGCACTTTCGCATTTCACTGCGCCGGCTTTGGCAGCTTCACCGGCCGCTTCTTCTACAATATCATATATCGTACACTCATGCCCTGCCTTTAATAAATTTTTGCACATGGGTTTTCCCATGATTCCCAATCCGATAAATCCTATTTTCATTCTCCGGTTCCTCTTCTTTAAGTCTGAATCATTTTGCGACAGCCAGCACAGTAAATATGCAAAACTGCCGATTCGTTTTTCTCACATATTCACCACATGTATCGGCCGGCCGTCAAGATAGGCCTTCATGTTTTCCACGGTGATATCCATCAATCTTTGCCTGGCTTCCCTGGGAGCCCAGGCAATATGAGGCGTTATTATCATATTGGGGGCCTTCAGCAGCGGATTATCCGCAGCAGCCGGTTCCCGGGAAATCACGTCCACAGCAGCGCCTCCCACCTTGCCGCTTTCCAGGGCTTCCTTCAAATCCGCTTCATTAATCAGCGGTCCCCTGGCCGTATTGATCAGGAAAACGCCGTCCTTCATCCTGGCAATGGACTGTTTGTTGATCATTCCGGTATTTTTCTCAGACAACGGACAGTGCAGGGATATGACATCCGCCTGCCGGTACAGCTCTTCCAAATCCACGCTTCTGATTCCATCCGTTAAGAGCTCTCCCGGAATTTCATGGTGGCTGTACGCCAGCACCTTCATCCCAAAGGCAAGCGCCATACGTGCAACGGTCCGTCCCACATTGCCAAAGCCGATAATGCCCATTGTTTTTCCGGCAAGCTCTGTCAGCGGATACTTCCAGAAGCAGAAATCAGGGCAGCTGCCCCATTCCCCATTTTTTACCGCCTGGGAATGGGCGCCCACATGATGGCACAGCTCCAGCAGAAGCGCCATGGTAAACTGAGCCACGGAAGCCGTACCGTAGGCCGGTACGTTGGATACCACGATTCCCCTGTCGGAGGCGGCCTTTATATCCACAATATTCACTCCGGTTGCCAGAACTCCGATGAATTTCAACGCCGGGCATTTCTCCATGATTTCCGCGGAAATTATGGTCTTGTTGGTAAACACGGCTTCTGCGCCCTGCATACGCTGTGCTGTCAAATCGGCCGGCGTCCTGTCGTAAACCGTAAGATCCCCGCAGGCCCTCAGCCCATCCCAGCTTAAATCACCGGGATTTTCCGTAAATCCGTCTAATATCACTATCTTCATACCTGTTTTCATTCCGGTTCATCCTCCAGCAGCGCCCATGCTCTCTTGATCACCCTTTTTGTATTTGCCAGCACGATATCCGCATCCTCCTCCGGCCTTGGGGAAACCTCCATGGACAGCGCCATCGGCTCTTCCTTCCTGAAAAAGCCCTCCTGCCTTAAAACCCGGAAAAAGTCAAGCAGCTCCATCGTGTCATTGGCGCTGTTAGGATAGCCGAAACGGGGGTGTTTATCCCCATAGGCATCACAGCCGGGCTGCATCACCGCGTTTCCTATATGAAGATGGGTGATATAGGGGCGCAGGGTCTGTATCACAAACCGGCTCGTTTCATAGGTGGTGGGAAAATGGGACAAATCCACAAGCAGTCCGAAATTCGGGCATTTTGTCCTCACATCCGCGGCAAACCTTGCCGCCAGCGGCGCAGGGCCTATCAGCGCTGCTTTATCACAGTCATAATCAAACACCTCAAGGTTCACATACATTCCTTTGCTTTTGGCATACTCACACAAATGAATCGTGGTTTTCAAAAGCTGTCCATAGGCCTGCTCTTTTGTTTCCTCCTGCCATTTTCCTGCCAAGAAGGCTATCCCTTCAGCCCCCAGATAAGCGGCCTCATCGATTCCTTCAAGCAGCGTTTCCTCCGCCCTTTTTCGTCCTTCTTCGTCGATATCATTGGGGTTTAAGCCGGTGGAAAGCAGCCTGGGCTGCGCGCCGTAGCAAACCTTCATATGGGACTGGGAAAGCAGGTGCTTCACCCGTTCCCTGAGCTTATCGTCCTTGATCTGCGTCAGCTCAATACAGCTGAAAAAATCATCCCTGAGAACCTTAAGCAGCGAGTCCTCATAGCTTCCGAAGGACTGTCCGTACATGGCGGGCGGATAACTCATCCACAAAATGGTTCCCACCTGAAAATAAGCTTCTATATTTTCTTTCATCATATACCTCCTGTATATCGCAGGAACGCCTGCGATACTGCATCAATCAGTCGTTTAAAAGGGGCCTTCAGCCTTCTCTTCCTTCCTCCGTATCCAGAAATACGGCTGAAAATTCCTGCAGGCAGGGAATCCGGATCACGATTTCCCTGTCTTTCTGCACCATCTCTTCTTCCACTTCTATCCGGCTTTCTTCCCGCAGGATTTCTGCATTTTTCAGGGAAACGCCCCGAAGCCTTACCTCCAGATCATATACCGGCTGAAGGCTGCGTATTGGCCGGAAAGGCCCTGAGGTGGTGTTCACAAAGGAAATTACCTTCCTGCCGCCCTTCTTACAATCACAGGTCAGGGAAATGTGCACGCTCTCCGGCACCCGGGCGGTGAAAGAGAAGTTCCCGCCTGCCGCCCATTCCACCGCGTTCCGGTAGGTATTGATAAAATCCTCATGGCCGTTTGTAAAGCAGGCTTTATCCGTCTGATTGGAAAAATAGACCACCCTGCCTTTTCCATACTGTCCTGTCAGTATGGTGGGATATTCCGTCTCTTCCTCCGGTATCCAGGCATATTCCGGCGGCTGGTTGTAAATCGGGGGCACATAGGAGGCCGCCATATCATAATCCGCCTTCTGTTTTGTGCAAAGAAGAGTCTCCTCCTCATTCATTATCATTTCCGTCCGCTCAATATCCATGCCTGCAAAAACCGGGTGCGCCATCCTCACCTTCTGGTAGCTGTCCCATCTGGTGTCTTTGACAATTCCTGTAAAAGAACAGCCGAACACATCCTTCAGGCCAAAATCCGGCCGTCTGCGTCCTTTTTCATCATAAAGGGAGGTCCTGAAGGAAGCCACAAGCCCGCCGCCGTTTTCCACAAAACGGCGGATAACCTCCATATGCTCTTCGCTAAGGCAGGCTGCATTGGGCAGCAGCAGCACCTTAAGCCCCTTTAATTTTTCATAGGAAAAATCCAGATCCGGCACAAAACGGTAAGGGATATGGCAGTCAAACAAAACCCGCTCCACGCCCCGGAGGAAGGTCCCGTATTCATCCTCCGCCATACTGTCCTTTCCCCACACATCCCGGGTGGCCCTGGAATAAAAGATACCTGTTTCCCCTTCCGGTATCTGCCCGTTCAGAAACGGCGCGTTTTCCTTCAGGTAATGGTAAATTTCCTTTTCCCCGCCCGCATTTCTTCTGTCCACGGCGTTTCCCGGATACTGTCCGTTAAAGTAGTTGTTCCACAGGTTTCCTCCCGCGCTGACCGCTTCCCACAGCCATATCCGGTTTTCCAGGCGGGGCGCTGTTACGTACCGCCATTTTGTTCCATTCCCTCCCGAAAGGGCGACGCTCTGCTTTTCCGGCGCAATGGCCTTTAAAAAACGGATGCCGGAAGCCGCGTGGCTGTAATCCTCATATTTTTTCTCCGGCTGCGCGCTGCCGTCCAGGAACAGCGGGCTGACCAGAAAATCAAATTTATCCTTGGCGTCATACAGATCGATTCCTGAGGTAAGGGATGTGGAGACATGGTACATGCCGAAGATTTCGGAGACATATGCCTTATCCTGCCCGAAGCTTTTTACCGTGCACCGCATCCTGTCCATATGCTGCCTGGCATGGATGGATTTCCATTCCCTGTATTCCCGGAATTCCCCGGAAGCATAGTCGGCGCCGGAGGGAATCTCCCTGCCGCTGTAGGCCCGGAAGCTTTCTCTGCAGCCGGGACAATAGCAGGGGCCGTAACCGAAGATCACACAGTTTTCCCACACGCCGTCCACATCATATTCCTGTAACAGCTTCCGGATAAATTCCTCCGCATGGCCGCTTCCGTAAAAACTGGTATAGCAGGGCCTGTAAATCCGGTCATTCCATCCCATCAGCGGGGAGCCGTCCTCATTCTGTCCGAACCAGTGGGGCTTTTGCTCGTACCGTTCCTTCTCCACGCCCCTGAAATCCACTCTCACAATTATACGGAGCTGATTTTCATGGCATTCCTTTACCAGACTTTTCAGGATATCCTGGCTGCCCAGGAATCTGCCCGGCCTGCCCAATTCCGTTTTATTCGGGAAAAAATCCATCACGCCGCCCGCGTTGACTACCAGGCAGTTGCTGTCTGTTTCCTTCATGTACTGCACTACCGCGGCCGCATCATACTGCGCGGCGTCCTTTTCCCGGAGCACGGTCTGCAAAATTCTTACTTGCTCCTGATACCAATATTTATTCATATGCAAAGCTCCTGTATTGTTCACGCCCTCGGAAGCACCGTATTGACCTGTCCGCCCTTCAGCCACTCCTGCAGGCTGTCAAATACAATATCCGCCCTCAGCTTCATGGATTCCTCCGATGCAAAAGCAACGTGGGGCGTTACCAGACAGTTTTTCGCATGTAGAAGCGGATGGTCTGCCGGCACCGGCGGTTCCATTTCAAAGACATCCACCCCGGCGCCTGCGATCCGGTCTTCATTCAGCGCATCTGCCAGCGCACGGGAGTCTGCCACCGGTCCTCTCGCCGCATTGATGAGCACAGCTGTTTTCTTCATCAGCGTAATCCTCTCCGCATTGATCAGCCCTCTTGTTTCAGGCGTCAGCGGGCAGTGCAGGGAAACGATATCCGACTGTCCAAGCAACTCCTCCAGCGTCACATAGGTAACATAATCCGGCACATTTTCTTTTTTGTGTCTGGAAAAAGCCAGAATCCTGCAGCCCATGGCATGGAACAGCTCCGCCACGCGCGAGCCTATGGCGCCGTAACCGATGATTCCCACCGTATGCCCTTTCAGCTCCCGGCCTACCAGGCCGTCCTTTGTGCCCTCTTCCCTGCACCGCTTCTCCACCTGGGGAACCTTACGGAACAGATCGATTGCCATTCCCAGCACCAGCTCCGCCACCGATTCATTGGAATAGCCGGAAGCATTGCTTACCGCAATTTTCTTCTCCTTTGCCGCTTCCAAATCCACATGATCCACGCCGGTAAAGGCTACATCAATGAACCGAAGGGAGGGACAGCTTCTTATGACTTCGCCCGACAGCGGCATATTGGCCAGCATAATCACATCCGCATCCTTCGCCCTTTCTATCTGGACAGCCGGATCCGTGTTCTTTTCGTAAGCGCGGAAGGTATGTCCTTCCTTTTCCAGCTCCTGTGCATATTTCTTTAATTCCGCTTCCGGAATTCCAAGGGATTCCAATAATACGATATTCATCTTCATTCGCTCCATTCCGCACGGTCACGTGCTTTTATTCCCGCGAGCAACGAGCCAAGTAGCCATGCTTGCATGGATATTTGGCGACTGCCGCGAGGGTCAAATACCCCGTTGCTTGCAGCGGGGTATTTGATTGTTTTTTAATTCAGGCTGACGGTTAAAAGTTCCTGCTCCTCCAGCCTTGAAAGCAGGATTACCCGTTCTCCGTTTTCTTCCGTTATCCTGATATGCTCTCCTGAAATAAGGCTGACGGCTTCCTCCCCTGCTTCCGGTACACGCAAAGTTATCCGCACGGGTCCGATAGGAAGATTGGCTTCCAGCGCTCCCAGAGGGACGTCACAGCCGGCCAGGTTTACCAGATGAATCAGGAGACAGTCCGTTTTTCCGCCTTCCCGATCCCGGCCCTGCCCGCTGCTCCTGCTTCCATCCTTACTTTCCTCCTGCCCTCCGTCCTCCCTGCAGAAATGACGGTAGGCATTGCAATTCACATGGGCCGGCGCTTCCACGGAAACCGGAAAGCTCTCCCGCCCCGCCCATCTCACCGCGCCCTCCAACAGCCTGCGGTGATCCGGTATATGGTATTTAGCATAGCAGCGGTCAATATCCGCCGGGAAATATACCACCCGGGAACCGCTTTCCAATTCTCCGGCATAAACAGCCGCTTCCCCGCTTTTTTCCCTGATCCAGGAAAATTCCGGCGGATAAATGGGGAAGGCAGGGATGTAACTGCCAAGAGGCTGCAATGCCCCTGCGTTTTCTGTTACCCGCAGCCTGCCTCCGAAGGGCAAAAGCTGTGTGTCCGGCGTATACTTAAATACCGGATGGCCGGGCTGTGTTATATCCAGATAGGTATGGCTGTCATGCACCATCCAGTTATCCTCATCCGATCCGGTAATCCCTTCCTCTTTTCCACATACCCTGATCCCCATATCCTCATACAGCGCGCCCGCGCCCTTCCATTCCCCCTGCGCGTCATATAGCCCAGTATCCGAGGTGAGCAGCAGATCCTTGCCCTGCTTAAGCCACTCCCTCACCGCCGCCTCCTGGCTTTCGCTTAAAATGGCAAGGTTTGGCAGGATCAAGAGCTGCAGGCGCTCCCCGTATTTTCCAATATCATCGGCATGTATCGGCAGAAAAGGGATTCCCGCCCTGGACAGGCTTTCCGTCATTCCCTTAAAGCTGGCAGCGCTGCGTTCCTCCGCCCTGTCCCTTCCATAATAAATGGCGCTTTCCTGGTTCCATACCACGCCCACATTAGCCATATTTGTACGGTTCCTGAACCACTTCTTATTTTCTCCCACAAAACGGTACAGATCCCGGGAAATGGAAAACTTCCGCTTATCCTGTGTACCGCCTCCCACAAAATGGAACCAGGGTGCGATCCCACCGCCCAGCCCCGTGAGCATCCACTTGCGTACCTCCTGCTGCTGCCCCGCAGAAAGCCGGAAGGTACGCTCTCCTTTGTAATAGTGCGCCATGCTCTCCGCCACAATTATATTCTCATCGGCAGCCAGCCGCAGCAGCGCCCCGTTCAGGGAATTCTGCGCAAAGCCGTTGCTGCGGTCCCTGGACTGATGATCACAGAAAATAAACGGCGCATCCTGCACAAGTTTTTTGATATCATAAAACCTTCCCCCGGTGGAAAACGGGTCCGCATTCAGCATTCCGAACCATTTACAGTCCTCCCCGCCACAGTCCGAGGTCACCTGATTAAAATATTTCCAGTTTCTCACTCTGGTAGCATAGCTCCAGCTGACCCATTTCCGGTATACCGGATCCTCCCAATCAGCTTTTTCCGGCAGGCTGCAGCCGCATTCCTCTAAAAAAAGCCTCCTGCAGTTCTCACAATAGCATATGGTTTTAATTCCCGGCCCGGCCCAGCTGTTGTCCGCAAAGCCGTCCGGATGATATTTTTCTATGATTTCACGGAACACTTCCGGAATAAACTCCTGGTAATAGCCTCCGTTCACACAGGCCATATACCTTCCCTGACTCAGGATGGGCCTCCCTTCCCTGTCCCGGCAGTACCACTCCGGATATCTGTCATACATTTCCTTCGTGGTACAATTGATATCCATTCTGGCAATCACGGTAAGTCCCGCTTCCCTGGCCGCCCGGTTCCACAGTCCGAAATAGTCCTGCTCCCCAAGCCCCTGCGCCTTATACTGATAGGAAAAACGGCTGCGGTAATAGCTGACAATTCCCCCGCAGTTAATAATAACGCCTTCCACACCGGTCTTTTTCCAGTAATCCTGCCAGAAAGACAGATCGCATCTGACCGGATCATCCTCGGTCAGATTTACCTGTCCCCATAAAAAAGTCCTCTGATACCAGGGTTCCATTCTCATCTCTCCTTTGCAGTAATCAGTACCGCCTTATACAATCCCTTTACAGGAACCTTCAGTTTACCGTCACAGGCAATTTTTCTTTTGCCGTCCGCCTCCAGGCACTGGGCCTTCCTCACCTCCAGCCCGGGGAAGGTAAACCTCGCCTCCAAAGGCAGGGGTTCAGAAAAGGTAGTGCCGTTAAATCCGGAGTAATTCAAAATCTGCAGCAGGTATTTATCCTCCCCGCAGCGGTGGAAAAGCACCTCCGCACAGGACGGCGCCTCCACGCTTATCAGTCCTCCCTGCCCCGGTTCCCTTTGCAGGCCATCCTTCCAGAGCACATCCAGGAACAAATTTTTAAAATCCTCATATCCCTGGGAATAATAGAGCTGTCCCGGCATCCATGGAAAATAAACGGACTTGCCTTCCCTTATGGAAACACAGCTCTGCTCCGTCACCTCATGGCCGAAGCAGCGCTCCGGCGGCCCATACATGCTGGCTGAAATCAACGGCATATAATTTCGGTTTCCTTCCTCCGGTTCCATATAGCGGTATTCCTTATCCAGATATACCCAGTCCCGTTCTCCGAAATGCCGGAAAACGCTTTTCGGTTCGGTGAGCATGTAGCTGCCCCGCACCGACTCCAGCTTTTCTTTCAGCGTTACGGAAAACAGCTTCTTAAGGAGCGCCCCATCCTTTTCCAGCGCAAGCCCGGTCCCGATAATGACAGCGCCGCTTTTTTCCAGCGCCTGCGCAGCCTTTATCGGCAGCTCCTTTATTCCCGGCAGGATGATCACGCGGTAAGCATCCGCTTTTTCCGCCAGAAGCTCCGTTTCCCTGCCGTCCATTACTTCAAAGGGAAGGTGCGCTTCCTTCAGCATTTTATAGATGCCCAGATATTCCTTCCTGGCATCCTCCCCGTCCCCCGCAGGATTTACCAGAAGAATCTCCCCGCAGGGCTGCAGGCGGCTGAAAATGTCCTCATATTTTTTATGGAAACGGAATACCCTTTTGGTTCCCTCAAAATTCATTTTATCAGGATAGGTTTCAAAACCCCCGATGATGCACCAGTCCAGGTTTCCCCCGGCCGCCATGTCCCCGTAAAGCCGAAGCTCATTCAGATACGGTGAGACTCCCATGAAGCGGTAAAAAATATCCACGGCATTGATCACGCAGTTGCTTGAAAATCTGTTGTTAAAGGTTTCCTGCACAAAGGAAACGTTGCTTTCGCTTTCCATTGCCCAGAAGGGAAGCGGCCGATCCACGGCGGAATTGGACTCGCTCCTCACCAGATCCACATGCCTGCTGCTGTAGGTGCATACGGCGGTTTCCGGATTCAGCTCCTTTACTTTCCTGTAGATTTTCTCCAGCAGATCCTGCGTGGTAAACTTCCTGAATTCCTGGTATTTCCGATATACAGGATCTTCCTCGTTCTCCTGCGTGGGCAGCTCCATGCCGCCGCTGTAGAGCGCAAAACGCTTCCGGCAGCTCTCACACTGGCAGATGCCTACGTACCGGCCGCTGTAGTCCCTCGTCTGGTAACCGAACATATTGAAAAATACCCCGTCCACCGGATAATTGCTGATCACCTCTTCCAGAATCTGCAGGGAGCATTCCTGCTGATAGGGCCCGTTGACACAGGCCGCCGCCGTATCATTGTAAAGCACCGGCTCACCCTGTATGGACTTGCTGAACCATTCCGGATGGGTTGTAAGAAACTGGATATGCGTTTTGCTGAAATCAAACCTGGCTATCACCCGGATGCCGTTTTCATGGCATCGGCGCAGAAGGTTTCCAAAGAAATCGTCTTTCAGATAGGGGCTGGTTTTCTGACATTCCAGCCTTGTGGGATGAAATGCGGTAATGCCTCCGCATCCCACCATGCAGACATTGGCTCCAAACTCCTTCAGCGTTTCCACATACGCTTCCACATCCATCCCCGCATCAATATCCCGGAGATTGTTTTGTATCATCCTGAATCTTTTTTCTGTCCACCAGCTCATCTGCTCCTGTCCCCCTCGTTTTTTCCTGTCCTATAAATAAATCCGCTGCACTCCCCGTTTTTCCTGTGGTCAGCCCCGCAAATGCGCAGCACTGACGGAGCCGCTGTAACAGTCCCGATAAGGAACTGTTATGGTTCCTTTACTCCATTACAATTATATCCCAAACAAGAAGGCTTTCCAATCGTATCCGGATCCAGCCGTCATTTTCCTCCCAGGAAACAGGCGCGCCCTCCAGTGCGGAAAAAACACGGGATACCTTCCCCTCCTTCCAGCCCCTGACTGCCAACTCCAGATGATGGCATTCCACAGTATTCTTCAGCGGACGGCTGCCCACGCCGTTTACCAGATGCACAAGGAATTTCTCCCCTGCCCGGTAAGGATAGGCAAAAATCCCTTCCGGCAGCAAAGCCCCGTCAAATTCCGTCTCCTCACCGTTCAGATAGGAAATGCAGTTCCCAAAAAGCTGTTTCTGATCCTCTAACCCAATCTCCAGCATCAGACGGGACAGTTCAAAAAATCCGGTAAGTACCCTGCCTTTTCCCACTCTGTTTTCCAGCAGCAGCGGGATCCCGGTATGGGTTACCGGCAGGCCGGCGCGTTCCGGCGGCGCCCCCACGCCGTCCGGCGGTGCAAAGGGTGGGATGAATGTCATCAGCTTCACCGCTTCTTTTTCTGCCGACACATAAAGAAGCTCCCCTTTCACAGGAATATACTTCGTTTCCATAAGCGCCTGATTCAACGCTTCACCCTCCGGCTCCAAAACGCCGTAGGCAGCCGATATGTCATGCCCCGTGCATGCTTCCGGCCGGATTCCCAAAAGCCCGGCAAGCGCCTGCGTAATTGCGGCATCTGTCTTTTCCGCATAAAGGCTTCCGCCCGCTTCCACGTATTTTCCCAGAATATCCGTCACAGCGCTGTCCGTGGGAAAGCCTCCGGGAAGTATGACTGTTTTATAGGTCTTCATCCGGTCCAAATCCATATGCCAGATATCCATGATATCAAAAGGAATATGGCAGTCCATCAGCCCCTGGGTAAAGCCCAGCTCACTGACGCCCGCATTCCACAGAAGAAGGGTCCGGGCCGCAGATACCGCCCCCTGCATCAGGCTGTCGGAAAGCGCCGCCCTGCGGGTCACTTTTTTCATCACCCGAAGCAGCCTTTTGTCGGTAATCACCGCATCAAAGCCGGTAAGCGAATGCCACAGCTGTCCATTGGCCGCCGGAATCTGGCTCAGCCAGAATTCATATTCCGCCGCCGGAAGCCCCGTATGCCTCCAGTCCATACCGGGGCAGGAATGGATGATCCCAAAAGGCCTGGGCGCCTCCCCCGCATATTGTCCCAGCTTCATGTTCAGCGTAGGCTTCCAGGAAAAAGGAAGCCTCTTCTTTCCCGCGGAAAGAATGTCCTGCGCCTCCGTGCATACCATATCCGCCGTTTCATACCGCAGATCCAGATTCTCCGGCAGCCCCGTACCATCCTCCCGGTAGGTGCCATAGTAAAGAATGACCGGAACCTCTTTTCTGCGTTCCTTTACGGTGCGGTACAGCAGTTTCATATTGTCCTTAAGGCACTGCGTCTGCCAGTCCGGCTCCCAGTCCTTCTTATTTTCAGGAAGCTCCTTTGCATACAGGCTGCGGTATTTTCTCCGGCAGTTTTCGCAGTAACACTCCTCCATATGGGGCGCGTTATAGAAAATACCGTCTATCTCCAGGCAATCCAAAGCCTCCTCCATCACCTTCACGGCAAACGCTTCATTTCTGTATCCGCCGTTAATGCAGGTTGACATCAGCAGCGACCAGCTGCCCATACGGCCGCTTCCGTAGCATACGGGTTTTCCCTCACTGTCCTTCACAAACCATTCCGGATGCTGCAGGTAAACCACATCATCGGTTTTACTGAAGTCAAACCTGCCGATAACCTTAATCCCCAGCGCATGGCAGCAGCGGATCAGATCCTCCAGAAGATTTCCTTTGGCAGGAAGATATTCATTGATATGATGAAAGGGGATCCTGCTGCGGTACCAGGCGTAGATTCCCCCGGCATTTATTACCACGGCATTGGCCCCCGCCTCGCAGGCCTTCGCCGCGATTTCCTCAGGAACCATTCTATCCGTGTCCTGTATTTGCAGATTGTACTGAATCACTCTTAAGGCATCCTGCCACCATTGCTTTTCCATTGCTGTTTTCCTTTACTGTTTAATACCGCTTACCGCCACGCTCTGCACAATATACTTCTGCAGGAAGAGGAACATGATGCTCAGCGGGATGGCGCTGATTACGGCAACCGCCATTCTGGGGCCGTAATAAATGGAATCCTGCTGGGCGTTGAAAACGGAAACGCCTACGGATATCAGCTGCTTTTCGGAGCTTCTGATCACGACCAGAGGCCACAGATAGCTGTTCCAGTTGCTCAGTATCTGCAGGATGGAAAGGGTTGCAATGAGCGGCTTGGAAAGCGGAATAATGATCTGAAGGAAAATCCTCCACTCGCTGGCCCCGTCAATATATGCGGATTCTCTCAGGGAATCCGGGATTGCCTCAATATTCTGTCTTGCAAAAAAGATGCCGTATACATAAGCGCAGGCTCCCATAAGCAGCGGCGCATAAGTATCCAGAAGCCCCCAGCTCTTATACTGCAGATACAGAGGCACCATCCTGGATTCAAAGGGAATCATCATAACCGCCAGCATGAAAATGAACCAGAACTGCTTTCCCACAAATTTTCCCTTGGCAAACGCATAACCGCACATCAGGGCAAAAAATACGGCAAGGAAGGTATGTACCACGGTAACAAAAATCGTATTCATATAATATCTTACAAGCGGTATGGTATTGAAGGCCACCTCATAGTTAAACAGAGAAAACTCATGAGGCAGCAGTGAAAATTCCGGCAGGGTGGACAATGCTTTTCTGTCAAAAGAAAGAACGATACACCATACAAGCGGAATCAGAATCACCACCAGCAAAAGCAGCAGTACAGTGATTAATATAACTCTCCTAATTTTCTTACGCTTCATAGATGCTCCTTTCAGGCTTCTTTCTTTTTAAAGAATCCTGTCATTTTCAGATTGATTAACGTGATTACAAACGTCAGGACAAACAGTATCATGGCTCCCGCAGAGGCGATGCCATACTGAGGGCTTTCAAAGCTGAACTGGTAAATATACATCAGAATCGTCTGAAGCGTGCCGCCGGGACGTCCTGCCGAGGTATTGCCGCCGATGATGAACAGATCCGAGAACCTGGCCAGTCCGTTGATAATGGAGGTGATAAAAAGGAAGGCGAAGCAGGAGGTCATCTGAGGGATGGTAATGTACCACCACTGTTTCAAGGCATTTGCGCCGTCCACCTCCGCCGCTTCATAGATTTCACTGGGAATGGACTGCAGGCTTGCCAGATTAATCAGCATGGAATAACCGATGTTTCCCCATACGCTCAGGATTGTTGCGCCGAACCTGGAATAATGGGAATCCGAGAGCCAGCCGATGGCCACCTCATGCCCCGTCACAATGGAAAGCGCGTTGTTTAAAAGCCCACCGTTTGCCTTCAGCACCACCTGGAAAATCAGCACTACGCTGACACCCGTAATGATATTGGGGAAATAATACCCCACCCTGAAAAAGCTCTGCCATTTGCATTTCCCCACATTGTTAATGAGCGTGGCCAGGATGAATCCGACAGGGATGGAAACCAGGCTCATAAGGGCGAGCAGGAAGGTATTCCCTATGGATTTTACAAAGGAAGAGTTATGCATGATCTTCTCGTAATTCTGGAAGCCTATGAATTTATCCTCGCCGAAGCCAAGGACCTGGATGTCATGAAAGCTGTACTTGATGGCAGTCAGCATCGGTATGTAGGTCAGCACGATCAGGGTAATGATGCTGACGAATATAAAGGAATACCACACAAGCTGCTTTTTTATCTTTAATTTCAACGCCTGTCTGTCTTTCATTGAACAAACTCCTTTTATGATAAGCGGAACCAGAAAAGCAGATGCTTTTCCGGTTCCTGACCAGATAGCCTTAACTTGGTTTAATTTAATGTGCTCATATAATCGTCAAGATTTTTCTTTACGTATTCCATGGCAGCGTCCGCATCCATGTTGCCCTGGAACATTTCATTCAGCACGGTTGTCAGGTCATTGGCAAAGGTGCCGAAGTTGCTGCTGTCATAGCAGTTGTTTGCAGAAGCGCTGAATTCCAGCGGGCTGGTGCTTACAACATAGGAAATGGGATCCGCATAATCCGCAGGCATATACTCGCCCAGCTTGCCGCTTGCCTCTTTATTGGCAGGGATACAATAGGTATCCAGAATCCACTGCTGTACCACATCGTCCATTACCATGAATTTCATGAATTCCCAGGCCAGGTCCTTCTGCGTGCTGGTATTGCAGATTGCCATGTTCCAGTCGCCCATATGGCTGGAGGTGATTCCCTTAAATTCGCCGTCTTCAATCTTGGGCAGGGCTGCCAGCATATATTTATCCTCCAGTCCGGCTGCCTTAATTGTGTTGTAAGCGCTGTAAACATCCTCGATAATGAACATAGCCAGGTTGTTGTCCTGTGTATAGGCGTTGGCCATATCCAGCCCTTCAATGTAGTCCGGGCTTGCATAAGAGGAAAGCTCTGTCAGATAATTGAACACTTCCTTTGTCTTGTCATTCACAAAGTTAACCTTTGTATTCTTCAAGCTGTCGCCCCACTCATAAATATCATTGTTCACAGCCCTGGACGCCCAGATATAATTCTTATTTGCGCTTGCCGCAGCGATCATGCTCATGCCGTAGGTCTGTTTCCCGGTTACCGGATCGGTTCCTGTGGTAGCCTTGGCAATGTCCATGATGTCTTGCATGGTCCAGTTTTCATAATCCGGGATTGCCTGTCCGTAATGCTCCAGGATTTCCTTATCAATCACTACCATAACCGGATTGACATTCACGGTAAGGCCGTAAGGTACATATTCGGAAAGAGGCGCGATCTCGGAATTTTTCCTCATGGCCATCATGCCCACCGCATCCTTTACCTGCGGATCCTTTTCCAGATACGCGGTCAGAGGTTCACAAATCGGCACAATGGATGCTCCGTGGAGAATGATATCAACATCTCCCGACAGGGCCGCCGTCTGGCAGGCAGCCTTCCAGTTATCCCAGGGAATAGTTTCTATCTGCAGCTCCACATTGGGATACAGCTCCTTCCATCTGTCAATCACCACATTATAGCCGGGCTTGGAAATACCGGTAACGATATCCGTGCTTCCTTCCTCCCCAACTGTTGTGAAAAGTCCGGGGCCATACAATTTCAGCGTGCCGCTGAATTCGGTATTTGCCTCGGCGCTCTGTGTTCCGGCCTCCGCCTCTGCTGTCTGCGCGGTGCTTTCCGCCGCATCCGCTACGGTTTCCTTTACTGTTTCCGCAGGCGCCTGTGTCTGGCTGCTGTCGCTGCCGCAGCCTGCCAGCATGGATACCGTCATCACCGTGCCAAGAATCATCGCAAGAATCTTTTTGTAATTTTTCATTGAATTCCCTCCCGTTTGTTTTTTATCTCTTGCTGAGATTGTATCTACATTATAGAAAGGGAAGGGAGCTTTTCCCATGTTTACGCAAACAAAGATGCCTTTGATTTTTGTTTTTAAAATACAAAAATCAAAGGCACTTTTTGGGACCCGGCCGCCGCATACCCAAAGCTTGAATGTCTATGCTTCATACCTGGTATATCTGTTCTTTTCTTTTTAAATAGTAATAAAAGCCGTTTACAAATTCCCTGTCGTTGTTATTGCCCAGCGGATCCACATTCAGGGTCTCCCGTATCTTATCCAGCCGGTATATCAGGGTGTTTTTATGTACATGCAGAAGCTTGCTTGCATCGTTGAGATTAAAATTGGCCATGCGCAGCGCTTCCATAATTTCCTTAAAGCTATCCACAAACTTGTCCCCGAAATTTTTTTCAATGGCATAGTAGGCCACCTGCAGCTCCGTCAGCGGAAGAACCGACATGAAGTACATATTGCAGTGATCATAAAAATAGAAGCTGCCGCCCTTTCCCATATTCTTTTTCAGCCATCTGCAATGCCCATAGCCCATACGGTAATTCATAAAATCACTTTGGAAGGAGCCTACATAAACGGTAAAGGAGCATCCCGCGCTCCTCATATACCGCAGTCCGTCTCCAATGGCTTCCCCTACCACATATTTATAATTTTTCATCAGCTCCGGCAGCGGGTGATTCAGGGCTTTATATAAAAGGATGTCCCCGTCCCTGGTCAGGCAGATCAAATCCTGGGAGGAATGCTCCCTGCCGTTTCGGAAAGCGCTCAGCACATTTTCCCTCAAATCCCTGCCGCCCTGTATGCTTATCAGCACCGGCATCCTGATGATATCCTCCTTCAGCTGCAGAGGCTCCATAAAACGCTCCCAGTCCTCCCTCTGCAAATCCTCATTATAAAGAATGATATTTAAAAGCTGTTCCTTCAGATTCCGACGCTGCATTTTCTCATATTTAAACAGCTCATGCTCCAGCATGACCTCCACCGACATCTTGATAACCAATGCAATCGGCATGACCTCGTCCGGATCCCCGGTGATTCCGATGACTCCTTCCTTCCGCTTCTTATAATAAATGGCCATGTTGACGCCCTTTTTTACACCGAACTGGGTATTCTCATTATCCACTATGATAGTGTCCTTATCCCCCTGGATGATCTGCAGCGCCACCTCGTGGAACGTGCCGATTCTGGAAGTGTTTTTACTGGCGATAATAATCCCCTTTTCGTCCATAATATTGACATTGTACTCCGTGTACTGGGTGATTCTTTCAATAAATTTTTTGGCCAGTAATGCATCTATCATTGTATTCTCCAAATTCTTCCGCTGTTTTTCCCTATTGTTATTTATGTATGATAACATTTTCTAATTATAACGATTAGTTTTTGAAAAACAAAACGCGGTAGGGTTTTTGGTTTTAAAATACAAAGATAGATAATTTGCGATTGGGATTTACGGAAAAAACTGCCGGGATATTTTCACGGCAGTTTCAACACAAATCAACAATTTTAATTCACCACATTAATCCATTTACCTTCAACAAATGCTTTAAGATTTGCTACTGCAACATCCATAAGTCTTTGCCTGCTTTCCTTAGGCGCCCATGCAATATGAGGAGTTAAAATACTGTTATAACATCCCAAAAGCGGATTATCGGGCCTGATTGGCTCTGTTGAGACCACATCACATGCTGCGGCATAAACCTTTCCTTCATGTAAAGCTTTTGCCAGGTCTTCTTCCTTAATTAACGGTCCCCTGCTTGTATTAATGAGGATTACTCCGTCTTTCATCTTCTTAATATTTTTCTCATTAATAATCCCTTCCGTTTCCGGAAATAAAGGACAATTCAATGAAATAACATCTGCCTCTTTCAGTAATTCATCAAGCGTTACATAAGTTCCAATCTCTTTCCCGCTTTCATTCTGATGGGCATCATATGCCAGTACCTGCATACCGAAGGCTTTTGCCAGTTTTCCTACTGCCTGACCAATACGGCCAAATCCAATAATTCCCATTTTCTTTCCAGAAAGTTCCATCAGAGGATATTTCCAAAAACACCAGTCTGCGTTATTGGACCATTCTCCTTTTTTTACCGCTTCCGAGTGTTCCATAACATGGTGGCAGATTTCAAGCAATAACGCGAAGGTCATTTGGGCAACTGCTGTCGTCCCATAAGTGGGGATATTACATACCGGTATTCCCCGTTCTCTTGCTGCTTTAATGTCAATTACATTATAACCCGTTGCCAATACACCAACGTACCTGATCTGCGGACAGGCCTCAAAAACAGCTTTATCCAACGGAGTCTTATTAACAATTACTGCTTCGGCATCCCCAATTCTGTCTATTACCTCTTCCTTAGCTGTTCTGTCGTATACAGTCAAATCACCAAGGCTTTCAAAACCTTCCCAGCTTAAATCGCCGGGATTTTCCGTATAGCCATCTAAAATAACGATCTTCATTTTATTTTCCTTTCCCTTTTTCCTGTCCATCACACTTAAATTCTTACAACAGCAGCATCCTTCTTTGATATCCGAGATCGGAAGAGCACACGTCTGA